>LAZR01000015.1_pt1 | contig 335386 bp, 323 predicted proteins | sample 329461 | NCBI WGS metagenome assembly LAZR01 (sample SAMN03002196, study PRJNA259156) | marine sediment metagenome | biome: sea floor; feature: Hydrothermal impacted sediments; material: marine sediment; isolation source: Loki non-amplified sample from Loki's castle hydrothermal vent sediment ... | reverse complement strand
CTTGCCTGGTTCATGGATCGAGACTGATCCGGGAACCAAATATCTATCAAGAGCCGTGCCAGAAATAACTATTACTTGTTTTTCAAATAGTTAGGTTTTCGAAAACAGTCCAATAGAAGCAATATGTGAAGCCTGTCACAGAAAATTGCGCAACTTCTTGCGCACTGCTGCGCAAGAAGTTGCGCAGTGCTCTGTAAGCCTTTCTACTAAAGCGTTTCAGCCATCTATCCACAGACTTACTCACAGATTGCTGCGCAAAAAACTGCGCAGTGAGAGGCCGACTCTTTACTTTCGGCTTCTTTCAAATTCGAAGTCACCCGCGCCACCCTTGCCTCTGGCTAACACTTCCCCTGGCCGGGTGTGTAGAGAACTCTCACCTCCAATGAGTGCGACCTGCCGGGCGCAGCATAAAAAAGGGCATCCCGCGGGATGCCCTCGATCTGGCGCAAACTGCGATCAGGCCTCGACTTCAACCTCGAGGTTTTTCTTCAGCTTGTTCATGGCGTTCTTTTCCAGCTGCCGGATACGCTCCGCCGATACCTCGTACTTGGCGGCCAGTTCGTGCAGCGTCGCCTTTTCTTCGGCCAGCCAGCGCTGATACAGGATGTCACGGCTGCGCTCGTCAAGCTGCTCCAGCCCCTGCTGCAACTGATTGACCGAGCTATCGGTCCAGTTCGACGACTCGAGCATTGTTGCTGGGTCATAGCGCTTGTCTTCGAGGTAATGCACCGGGGCATAGGAGACGGTGTCGTCTTCATCATCCTGTGCGCCATCAAACCCCAGATCCTGCCCATAGAGCCGGCTTTCCATCTCGCGGACTTCACGCGTAGCAACACCCAGATCGTCGGCCACGGCGTTGACTTCATCATGCGACAGCCAGGACAGCTTCTTTTTGGCACTGCGCAGGTTGAAGAACAGCTTGCGCTGGGCCTTGGTGGTGGCCACCTTGACGATGCGCCAGTTGCGCAGGATGAACTCGTGGATCTCGGCTCGAATCCAGTGCACGGCAAAGGATACCAGGCGCACGCCCATTTCAGGGTTGAAGCGCTTGACCGCTTTCATCAAGCCCACGTTGCCTTCCTGCACCAGATCGGCCTGCGCCAGGCCATAGCCGGAATAACTGCGGGCGATGTGTACAACAAAGCGCAGATGAGACATTACCAACTGACGAGCAGCTTCAAGGTCTTCATGGTAGAACAAACGGTCAGCCAGCTCGCGCTCTTCCTCGACACTGAGTATCGGGATGCTGCTCACGGTCTGGACATAGGCCTCTAGGTTCGCGCCGGGAACCAGGTTATGTACGGGCTGCAAAGCAGTGCTCATGTTTGAACTCCGGAAAAATGACGGCCAAGTGTATCACGGAAAGTAGGACTGTGAATGTCTGAGCAAGTTCATTTGTTACCAGGTATATCCATATAAATCAGTCTGTTATAGGAATATAGCCGCTACTGCGGTTCAATATCGCGGATATGTTTGCCGACCGCCAGCCACGCCCCGACCAGTCCCAGCAACATGGCGCCTATGACCAGCAGCAGGCCATCCGCCGCCGGCATGCCTGCCAGCTCAAAGCCACTCTGATAAAGCGCGGCCACGTCGCGCACGGTCGAGTTGAGCCAGGCGAGCCCACCGATCAGCAGCGCCCAGGCCAGTACGCCCGCGAGCAGGCCATAGAGCACACCGATATAGAGAAACGGCCGACGAACGAAGGCATCGGTGCCGCCCACCAGCTTGATGACCTGGATTTCCTCGCGGCGACTTTCAATCGCCAACCTGATGGTATTGATCATGACCAGCAGCAGAGCCGACACCAGCAATATGGCAAGCCCACCGGTGAACCGTTCCATCATGGCCAGGATTGCCGTCAGCCGCTCCACCCAGAGCAGATCGATCTGTACCAGATCGACACCCTCCAGCGCCGCCAGCCGGTCACGCAACGGCTCGAGGGCAGAAGCACCACCCTCGATGCTGGATGGCGTCACTACTATTACCGACGGCAACGGATTATAGGCAAGTTGCTGCAACGCATCGCCCATCCCTGAATGCTGCTGAAATTCGACCAGGGCGAGCTCCTTGTCCAGCAACCGGGCCTCCCGCACCTCTTCCAGCGAGGCGATATCAGCCCGCAAAACGTCGGCAGCCGCTGCATCTACCTGGTCTTCCAGATAAACCGACAATTGCGCTGCACCTTGCCAGTTCACCCCAAGCCTTTCGACCTGCCCGATCAGCACGCCCAGGCCCATCGGCAACGCCAGCACTATGGTCATGACCAGCACCGTCATGGCGCTGCTCAGAGGTTGCCGAAGAACGCGAATAGCCGCCTGCACCGCACTGTCACGATGGCTACCTAGCCATCCGCGAACCGGATTGCGCCAGTCATTCTGGGAGCGCGCCGCGCCCTTGGGCGCTTTCTGAGCAGGGCCCTTCTGCCGTTTTTCCGGCCGTTTCACCGGGTTACGCTTGTTCTCGGCCATGACTATTCACCATCCTTGAGCAGCTGGCCGGCATTCAGGGTCAACATCCGGTGATCGAGCTTGGCGATCAGAGGGAGATCGTGACTGGCGATCAGCACAGTCACGCCGACCCGATTGAAGTCTTCGAACAACGCCATGATTTCGGCGGAAAGACCCGGATCCAGGTTGCCGGTCGGCTCATCGGCCAGCAGCAGTGCTGGCTTGTGCACCACCGCCCGGGCGATACCCACACGCTGCTGTTCGCCACCAGAAAGCGCAATCGGATAGAGGTTTTCCTTCTTCAGCAACCCGACCTTGTCGAGGGCGGCGCGGGCGCGGCGGCCAATCTCATCGCGCGGCGTGCCGTTGATAATCAGCGGCAGGGCAACGTTGTCGAAGACGGTGCGATCAAATAGCAGTTGGTGGTTCTGGAAAACGACGCCGACCTGACGGCGCAGATAGGGGATGTCGTCACTGCCCAGATCCCGCAGATTCTGCCCGCCCACATGCACCTGACCCGAGGTAGGCCGTTCCATGCACATGATCAGCTTCAGCAGTGTGCTCTTGCCCGCTCCGGAATGACCGGTGATGAATACCATCTCGCCGGTGTGAATATGGAAGTCGAGTCTGTCCAGCCCCTGATGGCCATTGGGGTAACGCTTGCTCACCTGCTCGAACCGAATCATGGTTACTGCCGCCCGAACAGGGCCTTGACGAACTCGGGCGCGGTAAACGGCCTGAGGTCATCAATCTGCTCGCCAACGCCAATAAAGCGAATAGGCAAACCGAACTGCTTGGCTAGCGCAAAGATCACCCCACCCTTGGCGGTGCCGTCCAGCTTGGTAAGCGCCAGGCCGGTGAGGCCCACAGCCTGGTCAAACAGTTTCGTCTGCGAAATGGCGTTCTGGCCGGTTCCGGCATCCAGCACCAGCAGCACTTCATGCGGTGCTTCGCCGTCCAGCTTGGCGAGCACCCGCTTGACCTTTTTCAGCTCGTCCATGAGATTGTCCTTGTTGTGCAGGCGCCCGGCGGTGTCGGCGATCAGCACATCCATGCCCCGCGACTTGGCCGCCTGCAGCGCATCGAAAATGACCGATGCGGAGTCGGCACCCGTATGCTGAGCAACCACTGGAATGCGGTTGCGCTCTCCCCAAACCTGCAACTGCTCCACGGCGGCGGCACGAAAGGTGTCCCCGGCGGCCAACATGACCTGCTTGCCTTCACCCTGCAGCCTTTTGGCGAGTTTGCCGATGGTCGTGGTCTTGCCCACGCCATTGACCCCCACCACCAGAATCACGAAGGGCTTCTTCTCAGCCGGGATGACCATCGGCTTGGCCACATCGCCCAGCAGACTTTCAAGCTCGCCTTGCAGCGCGCCGTACAGAGCCTTGCGATCATTCAGCTGTCGCCGGCGCACGCGTGACTGCAATGATTCCATGATCAGCGTGGTCGCCTCGATCCCCACATCGGCCAGGAGCAGACGGGTTTCCATCTCCTCCATCAGCTCATCGTCGATCTCTTTCTCGCCGAGGAACATGTTGGCCATGCCCTCACCCAGATTGACGCTGGTCTTGGACAGGCCAGCCTTCATCCTGGCGAAGAAGCCCCTGGATTCAGCCGCTGGCTTGTCAGGTTCGGCCGCAGTCTGTTCGGGTTGCTGCTGACCCAGGCCGCCAAACAACGACGCTGCTACTTCACGGGCAGCCTGGTCCTGGCTCTGCGGCCCGGCGATAGTGGCTGGGGCAGGCGTGGTGGGAGCTGCCGAGGTGGCGGGCACCGCAGGGGCGACCGGTTGCTCTGCGACTGGCTTGTGGGCAAGTTCATCAGGTGTGGTTACCGGTGTTTCATCCGGTTGACCGGCCGGAATGGGCTCTGCGTCAGCACTCTTGCGCCGCGCCCATCCAAACAGGCCTTTCTTGCCTGTTTTGGAGGAATCTTGTGCAGGGCGCTTGGATTCGGGCTGATCTGGCTTGTCTTTTGAACCAAACATTTACAATCACTTTCAGAGTCTGGTGACGGCGCTTGGCCGACACGTTGAAGGTTGGGTTATCCTACCCCACTTCCGCCACAGGCGGTATGACCGTCGTTTCCACAGGACACCCGCATGCTGCGTCTTATTTTCCCGCTTTCAGTACTCCTCGCAACGCTAGGCCTCGTTGGCCTGGCCCAGGCGCAGGAGCTGCGCCAGGACACCCACGAGTTCACCCTGGACAACGGCCTGAACGTCATTGTCCGGGAGGATCACCGGGCACCCGTCGTGGTGTCGCAGATCTGGTACAAGGTTGGCAGCGCCGACGAGCCTCCAGGGCAGACAGGCGTGTCGCATGCGCTGGAGCACATGATGTTCAAGGGCAGCGAGCGGCTCGCCCCAGGCCAGGCCTCGCGTCTTTTGAACAGCTTGGGCGCCGAAGAAAACGCCTTCACCAGCCGTGATTACACCGCCTACTATCAGGTCCTCAGCCGGGATCAGCTGGCCATCGCGCTTGAGCTGGAGGCCGAGCGCATGCGTGGTCTCACCCTGCCCGAAGACGAATTTCTGCGGGAAATCGAAGTAATCAAGGAGGAACGCCGGCTGCGCGTTGATGACAGCCCCAACAGCCTGGCTTACGAACGCTTTCTGACGCAGGCGCACATGTCGAGCTCCTACGGCCAGCCCGTCATCGGCTGGATGCATGATCTGGAGCGACTGACGATAGATCAGCTGCGGGCCTGGTACGACACCTATTACCAGCCCGGCAATGCCACGCTGGTGATTGTCGGGGATGTGAAGCTGGACGAAGTAAAACCACTGGTCGAGCGTTATTTCGGTCCGATACCCGCTGGCCCGGTCCCGGAAATGACCATTCCGCTGGACATCGCTGGCGCCGCGGAGCGCAACATGGTCATGGAGTTGGAGGTTCAGCTGCCGAGTCTGATGATGGCCTTCAACGTGCCCAGTCTGAATACCGCAAAAGAACCGTGGGAAGCGCACGCCTTGCGTCTGCTTGAAGCGGTTCTGGACGGCGGCTATAGCGCCCGGCTGGCCAGCCGGCTCGAGCGCGACAGCGCGGTCGCCATCTCCGCGTCGGCCAACTACAGCGCCTTCAGCCGCGGCGATTCGCTATTCATGCTCAGCGGGGTGCCAAACCAGGCGCAGGATGTCAGCCTTGAACAGCTGGAAGAGGCACTTTGGGAGCAGATAGAAATGCTGAAACAGGAGCCACCCAGCGCAGCGGAACTGAATCGGGTGCAGTCGCAGCTGATTGCCAGCCTGGTCTATTCCCAGGACGAAATAAGTCAGCAGGCGAATCGGATCGGCCAGTTGGAAAGCGTGGGGTTATCCTGGACGCTGGTGGATCGCGACGTCGAGACCCTGAAAAATATTACGCCTGAACAGATCAGCGAGGTCGCCCGCCGCTTTTTCGTGCGCGAGCGCCTGACCCGTGCGCACGTGCTGCCCGTTTCGGAAAAGGAAGAACTCTGATGATTTCTCGATCTGCTTCAACCTGGCGCTGGCTGTTAGTCGTTGGCGTGCTGGCCCTGATCATTGGCATCCTGGTTGCCAAAATCCCCGATCAGAAATCCTCTGCTGAACCGCAAGTGGCGCCTGAACCCGCTGCACAAAGCCCTGTTGTGTCGAATCCGGTGACCAGCGATGTGGTACCCGAGGAGGAAATTCTGCCAGAACTGAGCTCACTGGAGTCTATCGATCTGGAACAGGCACCGGCACGGCGCGAACTGAACCTGCAGAACTGGACCACGTCACAAGGCGCCCGGGTCTATTTCATGCAGGCCGAAGAGGTGCCGATGCTGGATGTGCAAATCCTGTTTGCCGCTGGATCGAGCCGCGATGGCGAGTTGCTCGGCCAGGCCACAATGACCAATGGCATGCTCAACGAAGGCACCGAGGGCAAGGATGCCGGGGCTATCGCCAGGGGTTTCGAGCGACTGGGTGCACAGTTCAGCAATAGTTCGCACCGCGACATGGCACTGGCCAGTTTGCGCAGCCTGACCACCGCCGACAAACTCGATCCGGCCCTTGCGCTGTTTGCCGAAGTGGTAACGCGCCCGAGCTTTCCAGAAGACGCCTTTCAGCGCCTGCGCAATCAGTTGCTGGCGGGCCTGAAGTTTCGCCTGCAAAGCGCGTCGGCGTTGGCCAGTGAAGCCTTCTGGGCCGAGCTGTATCCGAACCACCCCTACGGCACCCTGCCCGAAGGCCAGCCCGACACCCTCATGCAACTTACGCCGGCCACCCTTCGGGAATTTCACCAGCGTTTCTATACCTCTGGCAATGCGGTTATTTCGATGGTCGGCGCGATAGATCGTCAGCAGGCCGAGCGCATCGCCGAGCGTCTGGCCGAGGCCATGCCGCAGGGGCCAGCTGCCCCGCCATTGCCAATACCCGAACCGGTCGAATCGGAGCACACTCACCTCCCGTTCAATGCCGAACAAACGCATATTCTGGTCGGCCAGCGCGGTATCACCCGCAAAGAACCGGACTATGTAGCGCTCTACGTAGGCAATCAGATTCTCGGCGGCTCAGGTTTCGGCTCCCGGCTGATGAAGGAAATTCGTGAACAGCGCGGCCTGTCCTATTCGGTGAGCAGCAGTCTGATTCCGATGGCGGCTGCCGGACCTTTTCTGGTCAGCATGCAGACCCGCGCCGATCAGGTCCCCGAGGCGCTAGCGGTGATTGACGAGGCCCTCAACGACTTCATCAGTAATGGCCCTACCGAAGCGGAACTTGCGCGTACCAAGCGCCAGATCCTGGGTGAGTTTCCGCTGAGCACCGCGAGCAATGCGGCAATCATCGGACAGCTCGGGATGATCGGCTTTTACAATCTGCCACTGAATCATCTGCAGTTATTTATGGATCAGGTTGAGGCCTTGACTACTAAGCAGATCCAGGACGCCTTCGCCGAGCATCTGGCGCAGGAAAATCGTCTGGTAGTCACTGTCGGCCCTGAGCCTGTAGAGCAGGAGGGCCAAGCAGCGTCCGAGGGAGAAATCCAAAACCAGGAGCCTGCGGCCGTTGAGGACCAGGCGCCATGAAGCAGACCAAGGGCCGCCAGGGACAGCTGCGTATTATCGCCGGAACCTGGCGCAGCCGGCGCTTCAGCTTCACCGAGCAACCCGGGCTGCGTCCCACCCCGGATCGGGTTCGAGAGACATTATTCAACTGGCTCAGCGGCGACATTGAAGGGGCACGCTGCTTCGACCCCTTTGCCGGCAGCGGCGCCCTGACGCTGGAAGCGCTCTCGCGGGGTGCCGATTTTGCCCTGTGCTGCGACGCCAGTCGCGACGTGGTCGCCACCTTGAGAAGCCATCTGCAGACGCTGGACTGTCAGCACGCCGAGGTGCGCCAGCAGGATGCCATGAGCCTGCTATCCGGCCCGTCGACAGAGCCGTTCGACATCGCCTTTCTCGACCCGCCCTTTCGCCAGGATTTGCTGGCGCCAGCCTGTGCCGCGCTGGAAGAAAATGGCTGGCTCAAGGCCCAAGCCTGGATCTACACCGAAAGCGAACTGCCACCAGATCGTTTGACCATCCCCGCCACCTGGCGTCTTCACCGGGAAAAACGCGCGGGGCAGGTGTGGTACTGCCTCTGGCAACGCAGCGCATGATGTTTCGCGCCGCCCGCTGGCTACCGGGCGCGCATTTGCAAACCCTGTTCGGGCCACTGCTTCGTCGCTCGCCTGTATTGCAGCGCCAACGTGAACGCCTGACGCTGGCGGATGGCGATTTCCTTGATCTCGACTGGTACGGCAGTCCAAACGCTGGTCATCCTTGCGTCATTCTGTTGCACGGGCTAACCGGCAGCTCCAACTCTTTGTATATTCTTGGGCAGCAACAGGCTTTGGCTGAACGCGGCTGGAGCAGCGTATCGGTCAACTGGCGTGGCTGTTCCGGCGAGCCTAACCATTTGCCGCGGGGCTATCACTCCGGCGCCAGCGATGACCTCGCCGAAGTGGTCGAGTATCTGCACCGCCGGCTACCGGACATCCCCCTGGCCGCTATCGGCTATTCGCTGGGCGGCAACGTATTGCTCAAATACCTTGGTGAATCTGCCGATCAGTGTGCATTGCGAGCCGCGGTAGCGGTTTCCGTGCCCTTTCGCCTGGACCAATCTGCTGACCGGCTGCAAGTCGGTTTTTCGCGGGTATATCAAACCCGGTTCCTGCGCGACATGGCGGCCTATGTGGTCAACAAGCAGCGGCTGTTTCTGCAACAGGGCCGCCATGCTGAGCATGCCAGCCTGGCAGCGCTCGGTTCTCTGGAAGGGATGGACAGTCTATGGGATTTTGATGAGCGGGTTACCGCGCCACTGCATGGTTATGCCAGCGCAGCGGACTATTACGAACGCTGCAGCAGCCGTTTTTTCCTCAGCGCCATCCGGGTGCCGACATTGATCGTCCAGGCGCTGGATGACCCCTTTGTGTATCCCTATAGTCTGCCAGACTCTGCGGATCTGTCGGACACCACCGAATTTGAACTGCACCGCAGCGGCGGCCATGTCGGCTTTATCGGCGGAACGCCCTGGCGGCCTGTTTATTATCTGGAGCAACGCCTGCCGCAGTGGCTCGCCAGTCAGCTCAAAGGCGCAAAATAATCCTTCAACATGGCTTCCACCGCCGGCCTTGCCGCCTCTGTCAGCAAGCCCTGTTCCTGGGCAACTACCTGGTAAACACCGCGTTTTAGCAGCTCAGGGGTAAGGGGCTGATCGGGGCTGTCGAGAATGGTGGTACACAAAAAGCTCACCCAGCCGGTCATCAGCAACCAGCTATTGACCGCCAGCATCTCCGGATCGGTACGTGTGGCGCAGAGAATGCCGGCGTCGACCAGCCCCTGGTAGATGCGTTTTCCGCTCTGCACGCAGCGCCGCGAAAATATCCGATAACGCTGTGCCAGCGCCTCATCGCAGGCCAGCAAGTGCTCCAGGTCGCGCAGCAGAAAACGATACTCCCACAACCCGGCGAAAATCGATTCCAGGTAATGGGCCTTGTCTTCAATGGTCAGCGCACGCCCTTCCGGCACGCGCAGATAGGCATCCACCTGCCCTTCGTAGAGGCCGAAAAGCTCGGCGATAATCTGTTGCTTGTTGCGAAAATGGTAATACAGGTTGCCTGGCGACATGTCCAGGCGTGCGGCGATATGGTTGGTGGTCACGGCCCGCTCGCCCTGTTCGTTGAACATCTGAAGGCTTGCCTGAAGTATTCGGTCGCGCGTTTTCATTCCGCAATCATTTTCCGATAGTCTGTTTGACACTCTAGAGCATTTGCTCTAAAAATACTGACCACAATCATAAAAAACTTGAGGTCTTCGACCCGAGCAGAGGCCAACATGGTAGCCGATATCGCCTACTTGCAGGACCAGCAAGCCAATCTCGCCGGCATGCAACAAACCTTCGATCAGCAGCGCCAGGCTTTCCGATGCGCGCCGATGCTTGACGTCGACAGCCGCATTCGCCAGCTAAAAGCGCTGAAAACCGCGCTTATTGCCCATCAAGAAAAGCTTATTGAAGCGATCAGCAGTGATTTTGGGCGCCGCTCTCCTGACGAAACTCGCCTCGCGGAGATATTGCCGGCCGTAGAAGGCATCAACTATTCAATCAAGCACATCCGGCGCTGGATGAAACCTTCCAAGCGGCGTGTCGGCATGGCCTTCCAGCCAGGCAAGGCGCAGGTAATCTATCAGCCACTGGGCGTGGTCGGCATCATCGTGCCCTGGAACTATCCCCTCTATCTAGCCATGGGCCCGCTTACCACTGCCCTGGCCGCAGGCAATCGCGCGATGATCAAGATGAGCGAATCGACGCCAGCCACCGCCGAAGTTCTTGCCGTCATGCTCAAAACCGTTTTTTCCGACGACCAGGTCGCGGTGATTACCGGCGAAGCCGAGGTCGGCATGGCGTTTTCCAGGTTGCCGTTCGACCATCTGCTATTTACCGGGGGCACTGGTATTGGTCGCCACGTCATGCGTGCGGCGGCGGACAATCTCACTCCGGTAACGCTGGAGCTGGGCGGAAAATCTCCAGCCATCGTTGCATCCGATGTGCCGCTGGCGGATGCGGCCGAGCGTATAGCCTTTGGCAAGGGCCTTAACGCCGGGCAAACCTGCGTTGCGCCGGACTACATTTTATGTCCCGCAGACCGGGTTGAAGGCCTGGTCAACGCCTTGCGCAATCAGCTTCAGAGCTTCTATCCAAGTCTGCAGAAAAATCCGGATTACACCCAGATCATCAACCCGCGCCAATACCAGCGCCTGGTGGGTTATCTGGAGGACGCCGTCAACAAGGGTGCCACGGCGATCGAGATCAATCCGGCTGGCGAAGACCTCAGCCAGAGCCGGATTCTGCCGCCTACCCTGCTGCTGAATGTCAACGATGACATGAAGGTTATGCAGGAAGAGATTTTCGGTCCGCTATTACCGATCATTCCGTACACCACTCTGGAACAAGCCCTGAATTATATTGCCGAGCGGCCGCGACCGCTGGCGCTGTACTACTTCGGCTACGACAAGGCTGAGCAAAAACGGGTGATGGAGCAGACCCATGCGGGCGGCATGTGTATCAACGATACGGTGTTTCATGTGGCGCAGGATGACATGCCCTTCGGCGGTGTCGGCCCGTCCGGCATGGGTCACTATCACGGGCACGAAGGCTTCCTTACATTCAGCAAGGCCAAGGGCGTTTATATCAAGCAGCGCTTCAACGGTGCCAAACCGATTTATCCGCCCTATGGCGGGCCGCTGCTGAAGCTGATCTACAAACTTTTTATCCGTTAGGCCATTGGCCTGGACCCATTGAACCCAAGCGAGATTCTGGATGGCTTCGATCAACCCTCCTCGGCTGAACCGCCGGGAGCTGCTCAAATTGACCCTCGGTGCCAGCCTGGCGCTGAGCACGGTGGGCGTGACCGCAAGCCTGACCGGCTGCACGTCTGGCCAGCCAGCCGACAATCTGGCGGTGCTGCGTCAAAGCGATCTGCCCGTGCTGGCTGCACTGTTTCCAGCCATGGTGGGACCGCACCCAGCAATGGCAGGCGACAACGCAGCGGTCTCGGCGGCGATAGAACAGCTCGACCGCACCCTGGCGCATACCTCCCCAGCCGTACAGAAGGATGTGCTGGATCTTCTGGGGTTGCTCAGCTTTGGTCTTACCCGAGGCCCCATGACCGGAATCTGGACCAGTTGGGAGAAGGCATCGCCAGCAGATCTTGACGCCTTTCTGTTCCGTTGGCGCGACAGTCGCCTGGACATGCTGCGCCAGGGTCACAAGGCTTTGAGCCAGCTGTTGCTGATGAGCTGGTATGCGCTGCCGCTTTCCTGGAAAGCAGCTGGCTATCCAGGTCCGCCAATTATTTGAGCTACCCCTATATAACAAGGTGATTTTGCATGCCGGTACCTGATCTGTTTCTGCAAGGAATTGCCCGTGGCTGGGAAGTGCTCGATGCCAGTGAATTTGACCGGGAACGGACGTTCGAAGCGGATGTGATAATCATCGGCACCGGTGCTGGCGGCGGCACCAGCGCGGAAATCCTGGCAGAACGCGGGTTGAAGGTTTTGCTGGTCGAAGAAGGCTCGCTGAAGACCTCCAGCGATTTCAAGAATGATGAAGCCAAGGCCTACGCCGAGCTTTATCAGGAAGGCGCGGCGCGTGCCACCCAGGACGGCGGCATCGGGATATTGCAAGGCCGCACGGTCGGCGGCACCACCACCGTCAACTGGACCAGCAGTTTTCGTACGCCGGACCAGACCCTCGCCCATTGGGCCCAGGCCCACGGCGTCACCGGCCTAGACAAGCAGAGCATGGCCCCCTGGTTTGCGCGCATGGAAGACCGGCTCGGCGTGGAACCCTGGGTTATCCCGCCCAACGCCAACAACGATGTGATCCGTTCCGGTTGTGAATCGCTGGGTTGGCATTCAGCCGTTATTCCCCGGAACGTTCGCGGTTGCTGGAACCTTGGTTATTGCGGCACTGGCTGCCCGACCAATGCCAAGCAATCGATGCTGGTGACGACGCTGCCCGCGGCGCTTGAACGAGGCGCCATTCTTATCCATCGTGCCCGCGCAGAACAGCTGGTGTTCGCCGGTGATCGGGTGTCTGAGGTGCTGTGCCGGGGCATGAACCCGCAACTGACCCAGGCATCCGGCCAGCGCATTCGCCTGCGCGGGCGGCATGTGATTCTCGCCGGTGGCGCCATCAACAGCCCGGCGCTGTTGCTCCGCTCCGGTGCACCCGACCCGCACCAACGCACTGGCAAGCGCACCTTCCTGCACCCGGTGAACTTCGCCGTCGCCCAGTTCGACAAGCCTATCAATGGATTTTATGGCGCTCCCCAATCGATTTATTCCGATCAGTTTCAATGGAACCAGGGCACCACCGGACCCATCGGCTTCAAACTGGAGGTTCCACCGATGCAGCCGAGCATTACCTCAGCGCTGCTCGGCGGTCACGGCAGCGAAAGCCTCGCCAGGGTGAATAAGCTGTCGCATAGCAACATCATGATCGCCTTGATGCGCGACGGCTTTCACGAACAGAGCCAGGGTGGCGAGGTGATTCTGCGCGATGACCAGTCCGCCGTCCTTGACTACCCGCTAAACGACTACCTGTGGGACGGCGCGCGCCGGGCCTTCCTGGCCATGGGCGAGATTCAGTTCGCCGCCGGGGCCACCGCCGTGGCGCCATCGCACAGCCATGGCCGTTTGAGTAACAGCTACGCCGAGTATCGCGAGCAGATCGAGAACCTGAGCTACGCCATCCATGACGTTCGCCTGGCCAGCGCCCACGTTATGGGCGGCTGCGCCATGGGCGACGATCTGACCCTGGCGGTAACCAATAGCCTTGGCCGCCATCATCAGGTGGAAAACCTGTCGATATTCGACGGGTCACTGTTTCCCACCAGCATCGGCGCCAACCCGCAACTCTCCATTTATGGTCTGGTCGCACGGCTTGCAACGGGGCTGGCCAGCGAATTATCCGGACCGAGGACGGAGCCAAACGTATAGTGGCTCCTTAGCATTATTCGCCTGTTGATAGTTGGCCGCTGTAGCGCGTTACGCTACCATCGGCCCCTTCAGCACTTAGCAGGGGCTTTCCGTCCATGAACACCGTACTGTATCCCGGCACTTTCGACCCTATTACCAAGGGCCATACTGATCTGGTCGAGCGCGCCGCGCGGCTGTTCGACAGGGTTGTGGTTGCCGTTGCGGCAAGTCCCAAGAAGAATCCGGCCTTTACCCTGGAGCAGCGTGTGGACATGGCTCGGCAGGTACTTTCGCACCTGCCGAATGTCGAAGTGGTCGGCTTTTCAAGCCTGCTTGCGCACTTCGTCAAGGAAGTGAACGCCAATGTGCTGCTGCGTGGCCTGCGCGCCGTGTCCGATTTCGAGTACGAATTCCAGTTGGCCAACATGAACCGCGTTCTTGCTCCGGATGTGGAAAGCCTGTTTCTCACCCCTTCCGAAAAGTATTCCTATATTTCCTCAACCCTAGTGCGGGAGATCGCCGCGCTGAAAGGTGATGTCACCAAATTTGTTCATCCGACAGTCAATGAGGCGCTGCTCAAGCGTTATAATGCCTGACGCGTCCGCGTCAAACAGCGTAACAATGGAGCCTGGTAATGTCCCTGATCATCACTGACGACTGCATCAACTGCGACGTCTGCGAGCCGGAGTGCCCCAACGGCGCTATTTCCCAGGGCGAAGAGATCTACGTGATAGACCCCAACCTGTGCACCGAGTGTGTCGGGCATTTCGATGAGCCCCAGTGCCAACAGGTTTGCCCGGTGGATTGCATCCCGCTTGATCCCGAGCACGTAGAAAGCAAGGAGGAGCTGATGGAGAAATATCAGATCCTTACCGGCGTGGCCTGATTCGATGATCCCGCGCCTGTCTGTTCTGCTGGGCCTGTTGCTGGCCTGTGCAGTACAGGCAGCCTCCATTCCCGGCCAGCAGGCTGTCGCGACAGCGCACCCTCTTGCCACCGCCGCCGCCCACCGAATCCTTGATGAAGGCGGAAACGCTTTCGACGCGGCTATTGCCGCAGCGGCGACCCTGGGCGTGGTCGAGCCCTATGGATCAGGCCTGGGCGGCGGGGGATTTTTCCTGCTCCGCCAGGGTGGTAACGAGGGGGCCCGATACCGCTTTATCGACGCCCGGGAAACCGCGCCACTCAAAGCCGGACGTGACCTTTACCGCGACGCCGCAGAGGAAGTTCAGCGCGACCCGGCTATCAACGGTCCGCTGGCTGCCGGTATTCCTGGCCTCCCTGCAGCGCTGGTACATCTTGCTGACGAATACGGCCAGTTGACCCTCAAGCAAAGTCTCGCACCCGCTATCCAGGCGGCTGAACAGGGGTTCGCCGTGAGCAGCCGGTACCGAGCCTTGGGCAGCTTCCGCCTGGAAGCCATGCGCAGAGATGCGGAAACCTCGAGACTATTCCTGCGCGACAACGACATACCCGCAGAGGGCACACTGATCAAGCAGCCGGAGCTGGCGCAAACCTTGCGACTCCTCGCAGATCAGGGGCGCGACGGATTTTACCGCGGTCAGGTTGCCGAACGCCTGCTTACCGGCGTGCAGGAGGCAGGTGGCGTCTGGCAGCAGGCGGATCTGGACGCCTACAAAATAATCGAGCGGGAGCCCATACGTTTTGCCAGCCATGGCTATGAAGTCATCAGTGCGCCCCTGCCCTCAGCCGGTGGCATTGCGCTGGCGGGAATCATGCAGGGGCTTGAGAGCCTGCCACCCAGCAAGACGGGTTCCGTACAATGGACTCATCATCTGGTCGAGATGATGCGCAGGACCTATCACGACCGCGCTGCCCTGCTGGGTGACAGCGACTTTATCGAGGTACCCGTAGCGCGCCTGGTTTCCGCCTCCTATGCCAGAAAGCTGGCTGCCAGCATCGACCCAGACCATGCCACGCCCAGTACTGCGCTCGGACAAACCAGGCCATTCAACGAAGGCACCAATACCACCCATTTCTCGCTGATAGACCGCAACGGCAACGCGGTGGCGGCGACGTTGAGCATCAATCTTCCCTTTGGCGCCGCCTTTACCGTGCCTGGCACGGGTGTGGTACTGAATAACGAGATGGACGATTTTGCCGCTGATCCCGCCGGAGAAAACGCCTATTCACTGGCCGGCAGCGAAGCCAATGCGATCAGTCCAGGTAAACGTCCGCTGTCCAGCATGACCCCGACCATGCTGGAGAATGACCAGCATCTGGCTGTGCTGGGCACGCCCGGCGGCAGCCGCATCATTACCATGGTGCTGCTTGGCGCGCTGGAAGCTGTTGATGGCCAGCCGGTGGAGCGCTGGGTGAGCCGTCCGCGTTTCCACCACCAGTATCTTCCCGATCGGATTCAGGCAGAAGACGCCACCTTTTCCGGTGAGCAAACCGCTGCCCTGCGGGCGATGGGGCACAAGGTCGAGCTGGCAGGGCGCGACTATGGCGACATGCAGGCCCTGAGCTGGGACAAGAAGAAAGGAGAGATCAGCGCCGCCAGTGATCCGCGAGGGGTGGGAGAAGCGCTCGTCACAGCGCCGCAGAAAGCGGACTAGGCGAAACACACCGCGTTAAGCTGCGGCGACCGATTAGACACAAACGCTATGACAGATTAACCAGGCAGGCTGAAGGACCAAATCCACCAGCCACCCGAGGAAACGTCAAATCTGTTCGTCCTGCTGCTTGCGGCCATAACCACTTTTGGTGCAGCCCAGGCAACGCATGAAGGTCTCACGACCCGGACGCACCACCAGCTCCTGTCCTGCTTCGGCCGTATTGCCGGCAAGCAGGGTGAAGGGCAGGCTGACAACAAAGGCAGCAGCGCCGACGGCGGTCACGGCAGCCAGCATGGGCCGGGCGATAACCAGATCACCGACCATGGCGAAGATGCCCGGGTGTTCGACGTTTTCCTGATAACCGTAGGATCCTTCGGCGGCAAGAACAGTGCCGGTCAGCAGCAAGCCGGCGAGCAAAGCGGTAGTGTGACGTAGCAGGCGCATAGTGATATCCCTGATAGTGGCCCGGTAGGCGTTTATTGTTGGTACGGTCACCCTTCCCGGGCGCCGATCAAACCACATTGTAGGCCCAATTGCGGCATTTCGGAATCCAGCGTCCGCAATTTGCGAACCAGGCCCTTAAACCCGGTGGTTACAAGCGATTCAACGTTGGCAAATGCGACAGAATACCGAGCTACGCTGCCCCAGACGGGTCTCGCTCAGGGAGGTGCCGCAGATTTTGCACATCTGCCCGCCGCGCCCGTAAGCAAACAACTCCTGCTGAAAATAGCCTGGCTTGCCATCGCCTCCGGTAAAATCCCGTAGCGTCGTGCCACCACGCTCAATGGCGTAGGCAAGGATGCGTTTTATTTCCTCTGCCAGGCGCTGGTAGCGCGCCCGACTGACACGACCCGCTTCACGTCGGGGATCGATGCCCGCGGCGAACAACGCCTCGGTGGCATAGATATTACCCACCCCCACCACCACGGCGTTATCCATGATGAACGGCTTTACCGCCATGCTTCGGCCACGTGAACACTGGTACAGACGATTTCCGTCAAAGGCGTCAGTCAAGGGTTCCGGACCCAGGTTAGCCAGCAGCGGATGGGCAAGCGGGTCGGTGCTCCAGAGCATGGCTCCAAAGCGGCGCGGGTCGGTATAGCGCAGGGCCATACCGGAGTCCAGCTCGATATCGACATGCTCGTGCTTGAGTACCGGCGTGTTGACCGGCACCAGCCGAAGATTGCCGGACATCCCCAGATGACTGATCAGCGTGCCGCCCCCGATATCCAGCAGTAGGTATTTGGCGCGTCGACGCACCGCAGTAAAAATCTGATCTTCAATCTGGATCGCCAGATCCTCAGGAATCGGCCAGCGCAAACGGCGGTCGCGGACCAGCAAGCTGGTGACGGTGCGACCTTCCAGATGCGGGGCAATACCGCGACGAGTCGTTTCCACTTCAGGTAGTTCAGGCATGAGTTTCTTCTGTCAGGCGTGCAGCCAGTAAGTGGCAAATATCAGCAACAGTAGCAACGGCATCACACTCAGCACAAACCGGCCGTTCCAGCCGAAGGCCACCCGGAACGGCGTCTCGCCACTGTAACGAGCCAGAATGAGTGTTGAAGGCCCAAAGGGCGAGAAGATCATCGCCAGGGAGAAACCGCACATGAGTCCCACCGCGGGGGTCATGATCGGCACCCCGAGGTGGGCCAGCTGCGCCAGCAGACCAGCAATCAGAGACAGCGAAACAATCGGCGCCACCCCAATGACCGCCAGGGTGATGGTGCTGAACAGACTGGCCACCGCTAGCAACACATTGTATTTCGGCTCCTGCGCCAGCCAGGTGGCGATTTCCTCCAGCGGGGCGATCGCGCCTAATACCCCGCCCAGTAGCGCGGCACAGCCAAAGATGAACATCTCGTTATGCATGCTGGTCATGTTTTCGGACACTTCCTGCAAGGCAGCCTTCGGCGAGCGGTCACGCCAAAGCAGAAAACTCACAACGCCGAGGGGCACCAGCAACATGGCCGACTGCGACGCGGTCAACACCGTGAGCGACGCCACCGCGCCAATGGCCAGCAAACCGGCGAGACTGCCCAGTAGCAGCAAAATCATACCCTCAGCTTTGCTGCTGTCACCAATGCAGTCACGCAACTCCAGCAGACCCCGTGTCTCGCGACGCCAGCCAACCACGATCATCATGACCGCCGCCACCAGCCCATAGGGAACCATGGCGCTCCAGGATAGCTCGGGCATTTCCCTGGAAATGATCGCGATAGTCACGCTGGTGGGCGCCAGAAGCGGCACCAGCGCGAAACCGCGAAGGGTCGTCACCATAACGCTGCGCAAGCCCGACCGACGCTGTTCGTCGCTGAGCGGATAGCGCTTCAGATGCTGGCTGAGGGTGCCACACAGCAAATTCATCATGCCGAAATTCAGGATCGAGCCAATGCTTCCGGCGGTGAGCACGTAGCGAGGGTATAAAACCACCTTGGATCCGGACAGCAAGGCCTTGTGCAGCTCGCTGAGCTGAGGCAGCCGTTTGGCCAGCAGCTGCATCAGCCCGAGCGCCCCGAGAAAACTGGTGTAGTAAGCGGCCGAGCTGGCCAGCCGCGGCCAGAGGTCTGCGTCCGTACGGCTGCTGAACAGCGCCACCAGCAAGATGCCCAGGGTGATGATGCCCAGCCAGCGCGGGTAGGGATTCAGACGCCCGAAATGCAACAGGAAATAGCTGGCGAAGGCCAACGCTGCCAGCCAGCTCAACCACGATTGCTGGCTAAGCAGTGCCCCGAGTTCCAGCGCTACCCCAAGGGGCAGCAGAGCGGCTTTCACACCGGCCGTCTCACGGCAGATCCTTGCGATAGGCGCCCTTCTTGAATACGCCCTCGCCGAAACCGAGCAGCTTGTCGTTCTCGTCCAGCAGATCGCAGGCGGCCATAAACACCTTGTGGCCGGCACTACGGCAGGTAGCCACCGCCCGTACCCGGGTACCTACCTTTGCTGTGGCAGAAAAATTCACGTTCATAGACAGGGTGATCGCGACGCGACGCTCCTCAGCTGTGGCCGCCCAGGTGCCACAAAGCCCCATCGCAATATCCAGAAGACTGGCAGTCACGCCGCCGTGCAGATTGCTGGCGTTGTTCATGTGCTTCTGCGTCAGCGTCAGTGCTATCACTGCCCGCCCTTCGCTGTATTCCACCAGTTCGACGCCCAGATCCTGAAAAAAACCGGTTACTGAACGCTCGACCGCTTGGCGTTGGTCTGGATTCACGATGCACCACCCTTGTTTCACTACACTTATTGAGGACACTACAGCCGAGCACCGGGCAGAGACCCGCCTGACGCTCAGCTGTCCAGAATTGAGACAAGTATGCCACGCAGGTATCGGTCTGCGGTACGCCGACCAAACAAGCGGTCAAACTTGCACTCATACGACACAGGATTTAATCTCGCACCATCTAAACGAAATATCATTCCGCTATGCGGAACATAGGGTAAACGAGGAGCTAACGCATGTTCAACCGTATTGGCGTCATCGGCGCCGGTGCAATGGGCCGCGGTATCGCCCAACTGTTCGCCAGCAGCGGTCAGCAAGTACTGCTATACGACACCCGCGCCGAAGCTATCGAAGACGCCATCGCCTTCAACCGTAACCTGCTGCAGCGTTCGGTGGCCAAGGGCAAGCTCAGCGAAGGTGACTTCGACGCGACGATGGAACGCATGCAGCCAGCTTCTGACCTTGAGCAGCTCAAGGATTGCGACCTGGTTATCGAAGCGATTGTCGAGATTCTCGAGGTCAAACAGAAGCTGTTTGACCAGCTGGAAAGCCTGGTGCGGGACGATTGCGTGCTGGCGACCAACACGTCTTCGCTGTCCGTCACGCGTATTGCCAGCAGTTGCAAGCGCCCCGAGCGAGTGGCTGGCTTTCATTTCTTCAACCCGGTTCCCCTGATGAAGATCGTCGAGGTAGTCCGCGGCGAGCGCACCGACGAGCGGTACATTCAAGGGCTGGTAGAGCTGGCCGACAAGGCCGGGCACTTCGCGGCGATCACGCCGGATACCCCCGGCTTCCTGGTCAACCATGCTGGTCGCGCCTTTGGTACCGAAGCACTGCGCATTCTTAGCGAGGGCGTGGCCACTCCCCAGCAAATCGACCGTATGTTGCGCGACGGCCCCGGTTTTCGCATGGGCCCCTTCGAGCTGTTCGATCTGACCGGCCTTGATGTATCCCATGCTGTGATGGAGTCGGTCTACGAGCAGTTCTACCATGACCCGCGCTACACCCCCTCGTTCATCGCCGCGCAACGAGTAGCCGCAGGGCTTCTAGGCCGCAAGACCGGCCAGGGGTTCTACCGCTATGAGGACGGTCAGAAGATCGAGCCGCAGGAACCCGCCGCAGAAGAGGTGATGATTACCCGGCCCTTCTGGCTGCACGGCGACGACATTGTCATGCGCAGTAATGTGTCAGCTGTATTGTCTGCCGCTGGCGCGACGCTGGAAGAGGGCAATCAGCCCAGCGCCGAGGCTATCTGTCTGGTGACCCCCCTGGGTGAAGATTGCACCACCGCGCTGACCCATCTCGGCTTGCCGGGCGAGCGCACTCTGGCTCTGGACTGTTTTGACAACTGGGACAAGCGCCGCACGCTGATGCGCCAGCCCGCTGCCGAGGCCAACATCGTAGCCCAGGCCCGCGGTGCCCTGAGCGCCGACGGCGTGCCGGTTGAAGTGATCAATGACTCGGCCGGTTTCGTCATCCAGCGCCTGATTGCAGGCGTGGTCAACCTGGGCACCGAGATCGCCCAGAAGGGCATCGCCACGCCGGAAACCCTCGACCGTGCGATTCAACTGGCGCTGGGCTATCCAAAGGGCCCGCTGGCTTTCGGCGAGCACTACGGCAAACATCAGATCCTTACCGTACTGAATAACCTGCAAGCGGTATACGGCGAACCTCGTTACCGGCCAAGCCCCTGGCTGCGCCGCCGCGTCCAGCTTGGCCTGCCGCTGACCACCCCCGAATTTCAGGAGTAATTCAATGACTGCCTATATCTATGATGGTTTACGCTCCCCCTTTGGTCGCCATGCCGGTGCTCTGGCCAGCGTGCGCCCTGACGACCTGCTGGCCGAGGTCATGCGAGCCTTGATCGCACGCAATCCCTTCGACCAGCGTGAATACGAAGATGTGGTGATGGGCTGTACCAACCAGGCCGGTGAAGATGCACGCAACCTCGCACGCCATTCAGCCTTGCTGGCCGGCCTGCCACATGAAGTTCCCGGCCTGACGGTCAACCGTCTGTGCGGTTCCGGCCTGGCCGCCGTGCTTGATGCCCACCGCATGGTCCGCGCTGGTGAAGGCGAGCTGATCATCGCTGGCGGGTGCGAGAGCATGAGCCGTGCACCCTTTGTCATTGCCAAGAGCGAAAGCCCCTATTCCCGCGAGTTCCGCGCCTTCGACAGCACCATCGGCGCGCGCTTCCCTAATCCCAGGGTGGAAAAGGAGCACGGCTGCGACACCATGCCGGAAACCGCTGACAACGTTGCCCAGGAACTGGACATCAGCCGCGAACAAGCCGACACCTATGCCGCGCGCAGCCAGGAGTTGTACGAAAAAGCTCGTGCCGAGGGCTTCTTCAAGGACGAAATCCTGCCTATCGAAGTCTCCCAGGGCCGCAAGAAGCCGCCGAAGGTCGTTGATCAGGATGAACATCCACGACCCGAGAGCAACATGGAGGCTCTGTCGAAGCTGCGCTCGTTGTTTGAAGGCGGGGTAGTCACGGCCGGTAATGCCTCAGGTGTTAACGACGGCGCAGCCGCCCTGCTGATCGGCAGCGAAGCGATTGGCCAGAAATACGGCATCAAGCCGCGAGCACGCATTCTCAGCGGTGCCGTGGCCGGCGTCGCGCCACGCCTGATGGGCGTCGGTCCGGTGGAAGCCTGTAAAAAGGCCTTGGCGCGTGCTGGCTTGAGCCTGGATCAGATGGACGTGATCGAGATCAACGAAGCCTTCGCCTCGCAGGTGCTTGGCTGCGCCAAGATGCTGGGTCTGGCCTTCGATGACCCGCGCCTGAATGCCAACGGTGGCGCCATCGCCGTCGGCCATCCCTTGGGCGCTTCGGGTGGCCGTCTGACGCTAACCGCGATGCGCCAGCTTGAGCGCACCGGTGGCCGCTACGCGCTGGTAAGCCTGTGCATTGGCCTGGGCCAGGGCGTCGCAGCGGTTATCGAGCGGGTCTGATCGCTCTGTAACCGAAGCGCCGGGTACCGATCAGAGCCCGGCGCTTACCGCCGCCACCCCTGTCCGGCTTTTCTGCTATGGTGTCGGTTGCTCAAAAGGCCGAAATCACCAGGAACATTTAATGCAACTAGCATCCAACCCCTTCGAATGGCTCGGCGAAGTCCTGGGCAGTATTGTCCGGATAATCATCGACAGTCTTGCATGGATTTTCGACGTCCTGAGCGGCGCCAGCGCCGCCTTTATCAACGGCTTTGCCCGGACGCTCGGCGTAGACAGCAGCTGGCTCAGCATAGCGGCGGTCATACTCGGACTGCTGCTGATCTACACCGGCGTGCGTGCGCTGATTCGCAAGCACTTCATTGCTGGCGTCCTGTGGCTGTTGCTGGGACTGTGGTTGCTGAGCGCCCTGGTTCGTTGACCTGGTGAACCTGGGCGAATACCCGCGGTCCGGTATGTAAGAGCTTCTCAAACGCTTCAACCGAAGGAGAGCATCATGGGTTTCGCATTGTCCAATGATCTGCAGTTGACCAGTAGCGCTTTTGAACAACATGGCGCCATTCCGAGCAAGCATACCGGCGAGGGCCTCGACGTCTCCCCGGCCCTGAGCTGGTCCAATCCGCCAGCCGGCACAAAATCCTACGCCATCCTCTGCCATGACCCGGATGCGCCGTTGATCTCGCCCAACGGCACCTATGGCTTCGTGCACTGGACGCTATACAACATCCCGTCCGAGGTCGAATCGCTGCCGGAAGGCTCGAGTGATTTCACCCAGGGCAAAAACAATTTCGGCAAAGTAGGCTTCAACGGCCCGATGCCGCCGGAAGGACATGGTCGTCACCATTACTATTTCTGGATACTGGCGCTGGATGCGGAATTGCATCTGCCCGACGGAATGACCATGTGGGAGTTACTGGCCAAGACAGAACGCCACACGCTGGCGATGAACCGGTTGATCGGCACCTACCAGCGCGGCTGAACGCCGCACGAACCGGGCTCTCCGTGGCAGCCTGCATCTGGCTTGGCTCTTCCCCTGGGACGGTCAAGCACCAGCTTGATCCTACGGAGCTAGCCTGAGAATGCGGAGTCGGCTGACAGCCTGAATATCGAGCGGGTGCTCGACAGTCCCAGGAAGACCAGCATGTCCGTCGCAGCCTGCATCTGGTTTGGCTTTCCCTGGGACGGTCAAGCACCAGCTTGATCCTGCGGAGCTAGCCTGAGAATGCGACGCCCGCTGACAGCCTGAATATCGAGCGGGTGCTCGACAGTCCCGGGAAGACCAGCATGTCCGTCGCAGCCTGCATCTGTTGTAGCTTTTCCCCGGGAAAGCGAGCATTAGCTTGATCCTACGGAGCCAGCCTGAGAATGCGGCGTCGGCTGACAGCCTGAATATCGAGCGGGTGCTCGACAGTCGCAGAGAGAACCGCGTCAGCCCATGATCTGCGCCAATGCTTCACGCAGCGGCGTATTCAGCAGCTTCCGGGTTTCCCGATAGGCCCTGCGATCCAGCTGGGCCAGGGTTTGCACCTTACGTCGCGCAGCCTCAAGAATGTCCTCGGGCGCGACGACTTCGTCCAGAAAGCCGGCCTCAATCGCTTGAGCAGGAGTCAAGGTCTGGGCCTGCAGCACACACCGCGACAACCAGTGCGCCGGCAGTCGCTCGCGGGCCAGTCGCATCGCCCCGTCGGGCATGGTCATGCCAATGGCCACTTCATTCAGCCCCACACGAAAAGAGCCCGCAGCGCCAAGCCGATAATCAGCCAGTAGTAACATCAGTGCGGCCTTGGCCATGGCGTGGCCGGTGCTGGCGATCACCAGCGGGCCGGGGTAGTCGAGCAACCCCAGAGTGAGGCGGTCACCCGCTTCACGCATGGCGTCACAGGCCGGTCCACCCGCGTCGATCAGCTTGCGATCATAGCCGCCGCTAAAACAACCTGTGCGGCCATGAATCAGTACGGCGCAGTCTGCCTGCTCAGCCTGCTTCAGCGCATCGAGCAACGCCTCGATCATGGTTTGTGAGAGCGCGTTGACCTTGCCGTCATCCAGACCTATCTCGGCAATTCCATCTTCTATTTTCAGGCTCAACGCGCTCATGATGCGGCCTGGCCCCGCGCCTCATCACGCAATACCCTGCGCAGCAGCTTGCCGACCGTGGACTTGGGCAGATCGTCGCGAATTTCCACGGAGCTTGGCACCTTGTATCCGGTCAGGTGCTCGCGGCAATGTGCAATGATCGCGGCCTCATCGAGCTGCGGATCATTCACGCTGACAAAGAGTTTGACCGCCTCGCCCTTCTTCTCGTCGGGCACCCCGACCGCTACACATTCGCGAACGCCGGGGTGGCGCATGGCGGCGTCTTCGATATCGTTGGGGTAGACGTTGAAACCCGACACGAGAATCATGTCCTTCTTGCGATCAACCAGTTTGAGGAAACCTTCTTCGTCAATAACCCCAACATCGCCAGTCTTGAGCCAGCCGTCATCAGTAATGGCTTCGGCGGTGTCTTCCGGACGCTGCCAGTAGCCCTGCATAACCTGCGGACCACGAATCAGCAGTTCGCCCGGCTCGCCCGGTGCAGTTTCGTGGCCATTGTCATCCAGCGTCTTCATCTCGGTATCGATCACCGCGCGACCGATAAAACCTTCTTTGTAGGGCGTGAACGCTGTGGACGCGACCACCACGGGTGATGTCTCGGTCAAGCCGTAACCCTCGCGTACCACACTGCCGGTGCGCTCTTTCCAGCGCCGGGCAATTTCGGTATTAAGTGGCGCTCCGCCTGAATTGACCCACTTCAGTCTGCTGAAGTCGATGCTGTCAAAATCGGGATGCGCCATCAACGAGACGAAGAGCGAGTTAATACCCGTCAGGAGTGTGATGGGCTGACGTTTGATATCGGCAATCATGCTGTCCAGATCACGGGGATTGCTGATCAGAACGCTATGGAATCCGGTGTAGACCGAGGCGATGCAGTTCGCGGTAAAAGCGAAGATATGATAAAGCGGCAACGGCGATACACGCACCTCGTTGCCGTATTCCACGTCACCCTCGCGAATGATGCTGACCGCCTGCAAAACGTTGCTCAGAATATTGCGGTGACTGAGCATGGCTCCCTTCGAAACGCCAGTGGTTCCGCCGGTGTACTGCAGCAGAGCCAAATCATCCAGACCACGCTCCGTCTGCGCTGTCGGCAACTGTTCAGCCTGACGCAGGGCCTGCATGAAGCGCGTCACGTCCGGCTCGTCGCTTTCATAAATCGGGTTCAGCATATCGTCGGTGCTGGTGACAATAAGATGCTTGATCTGCGTCTCGTTCTGGATCTTGCGCACCATTGGCACAAGCTTGTCGAGAACGACCACTGCCTTGGCGCCCGAGTCGGCGAACTGGTGGCGGGTTTCGTAGGGTGTGTATTGCGGATTGGTATTGACGATGACCAGCCCGGCTTTCATCGCGCCAAAAATGGCGATGGTGTATTGCAGCAGGTTAGGCAGCTGGATTGCCAGCCGATCACCGGGCTCCAGGCCTGCCTCATGCCGAAGAAAACGCGCAAACAGGTCAGCCTTCGCACTTAGGATGTTGAAACTCAAGGTATCCGAACCACATGAAAAGGCGGTTTTGTCGCCGTATCTGAGGCAAGCCTGTTCGAGCACGTCGAAGACGGTTGAATGACCCAGCTGCGCCAACTGGGTGCCAACGGCGAAATGTGCGGAAGTCGACATTTAAACCTCTTTTTATGAACTGTTATTTTGCAGTGCGAAATGCAGTACCAAAAAGATGCTATTCTATCTGCCCGCGACGTGCAATCATCAGGACAAACCCACTATAGTATCGCTGTGCAGAACTGCCATATCTGGTATCGTCCGTGGTTGGTAAACAACAATAATAGTCCGTCCTCGAACAATGATCAGGTCTCGCAGACCACTGACATCTCGCACCCGCAGCGGCGCAGGACGGACCAAGCAAGGTAACAAGGCCCAATGAACGAAGATTTGGAAAACATCAAGGATCCCGCTGCGATCAAGGACCGTAAATTTGTCGAAGCGCTGTCACGCGGACTCGATGTGCTGCGCGCATTCAGTCAGGGCTCCGTGGTCATGGGCAACCAGGACATTGCCCGCATTACCGGCCTGCCGAAACCCACCGTGTCACGCATGACCTATACCCTGACCAAACTCGGTTATCTGAGCTATTCGACCCAGCTGGAAAAATACCAACTCGACTCAGGGGTTCTTGCCCTCGGCTACGCCTATGTGTCCAACCTGCGCGTGCGGCAGCTGGCCAAGCCGTACATGGACGAGTTTGCCCGTACCACCAACACATCCGTGGGACTGACCTGCCGCGACCGGCTGTCGATGATCTATGTGGAAAATTGCCGCCCCGCTGAAACGACTTCGCTGCGCATGGATGTAGGGGTGCGCTTGCCTCTCGCCACTACCGCCGCCGGCCGCGCCTACCTGGCGGCGATGAAGGAAGAAGAGCGCAGCCACGTGATCACGGCGCTGAAAGCGCGCAGCCCGGAAACCTGGGCTGAAACCGAAGTCGGTCTGGAAAGTGCTTTTGCTGACTACACCAAGCACGGCTTCTGCCTTTCCCTGGGCGACTGGGACCGCAATGTGAATGCTGCCGGCGTGCCGCTGCATCTGCAGGATGGCACCCTCATGGCGCTGACCTGTGGCGCGCCGTCGTATCTGGTTTCGGAAGAAAAGGTCAAGAACCAGCTCGCCCACCAATTGGCAATGCTGGCGCGGGATATCGAGCGCCTCGGCGTCTAGCTCCGGGTGCCGATGTTCGTAGCGAACTCGGCCACCCCGTCGCGCCGGCCCTGTCCGACGGGCCACCTTGCCCGCCAGTAAACCATCACCTTAACTAATCAATTCACATTTCCCTGACGCAGGGCATCGACAAAGGGATTGTTTTTTTGTATTTTGCCTAGCGAAACACGGTTTCATTATTCCGCATAGTGAAACAGATTTGATTCACTCAAACGGAGGTTCAGCATGTCGGACGTGGTCACCCTGGAACGACGCGGCGCCATCGCAGTCGTCAGAGTCAACAATCCGCCGGTCAACGCCCTGGGTATTGCCGTGCGTGAAGGCCTGGTAAACAGCTTCAAGGCCGCCGAAGCCGATCCTGACGTCAAAGCCATCGTGTTGGTCTGTGAAGGCTCCACTTTCATGGCCGGCGCCGACATCAAGGAATTCGGCAAGCCGCCGAAATCACCGAGCCTGCCGGATGTGGTTAGCGATATCGAAGCCGGCAGCAAGCCGAGCGTGGCCGTCCTCCATGGAACCGCCCTGGGCGGTGGCCTGGAAGTAGCCGTCAGTTGCCATTACCGTATCGCCCTGAAAAGCGCCAAGGTTGGCCTGCCCGAAGTGAAACTGGGCCTGCTGCCCGGCGCTGGCGGCACGCAGCGGCTGCCGCGTCTGGTTGGCGTAGCCAAGGCGCTGGACATGATCGTCAGCGGCAACCCGATTGGTGCGGTAGAAGCCTGCGAGCTGGGCATCATCGATGAGCTGATCGAGGGCGACCTGACTGCCGCTGGCATCGCCTATGCCGAGAAGCTGATCGCCGAAGGCAAGGGCGCGCGCCGAACCGGCGAGCGCACCGACAAGCTAGACGGCGTGGATAACGCCGCAGCTGTAGCAGCCAAGCGCGCGGAACTCGAAAAGAAGTCACCGGGCCTGTTTTCGCCTCAGCGTTGCGTCTCCGCCGTAGAAGCATCGTTCACATTGCCGCTGGAAGAAGGCCTCAAGCGCGAGCGTGAGCTGTTCGGCGAGTGTCTGGTATCGCCCCAGCGCGGAGCACTGGTCCACGCCTTTTTCTCCGAGCGCCAGGCGTCGAAGATTGACGATCTGCCCAGGGACACCCCGGTGCGTGACGTCACGTCCGCAGCGGTTATCGGTGGCGGCACCATGGGCGTGGGTATCGCCATGTGCTTCGCCAACGCCGGCATTCCCGTGAAGATACTGGAAATCAGCGAAGACGCCAGAACCAAGGCGATGCAACGCTGCCGGGACACCTACATGATGAGCGTCAAGCGCGGCAGCCTGACCGAAGAGGCCATGAACCAGCGTTTGCAGCTGATCGAAGGCGTGATCAATTACGCCGATCTGTCCGACGTGGATCTGGTCATCGAAGCGGTATTCGAGGAGATGGGCGTCAAGCAAAAGGTCTTCGAAGCATTGGATGCCAACTGCAAGCCCGGCGCGATCCTGGCCAGCAACACCTCGTCGCTCGACCTGAACCAGATTGCCGAGTTTACCAAGCGTCCGCAGGATGTGGTCGGCCTGCATTTCTTCAGCCCGGCCAACGTCATGCGTCTACTGGAAGTGGTGCGCGGCGAGAAAACCGCCAACGACGTGCTGGCCACCGCCATGGCCGTCGGCAAGAAGCTCAAGAAGGTATCGGTACCGGTCGGCGTATGTGACGGCTTCGTCGGCAACCGCATGGTGTTCCAGTACGGCCGTGAATCCGAATTCCTGCTGGAAGAAGGCGCTACGCCGGCCCAGGTCGACGGCGCACTGCGCAAGTTCGGCATGGCCATGGGGCCCTTCGCCATGCGTGACCTGTCCGGCCTGGATATTGGCCTGAGCATTCGCACCCGTCAGCGTCAAACGCTGCCCGCAGAATTCAAGCTCCCGACCATTCTGGACAAGATGGCTGAAGCAGGTATGCTCGGTCAGAAGACCGGCAAGGGCTTCTACGTCTATGAATCCGGCTCGCGTACCCCGCAGGAGAACCCGGAACTGCCCGCCATTCTCGAAGCCGCTTCAAAAGAGCAGGGTGTCGAGCGCCAGCAGCTTACCGACGAGTATATTCTCGAGCGCACCTTGTATGCGCTGATCAACGAGGGCGCCAAGATCCTCGAGGAAGGCATTGCGCAGCGCGCCAGTGACATTGATGTGATCTATCTCAACGGCTACGGATTCCCTGCTCATCAGGGCGGTCCGATGTTCTATGCTGACGCCGTTGGGCTGGATCGTGTGTATGCCCGGATCTGCGAATTCCATGACAAACTGGGCGCCTGGTGGAAGCCAGCGCCACTGCTGGAAAAGCTGGCCAAGGAAGGTCGCAAGTTCGCCGATCTTTGATGACCCAGGACCCGCTGGCAATCCGGCGGGTCCCGTACCGACTATAACGAGGACCACACATGGATATCCATTTCACACCTGAACAGCTCGCGTTTCGCGATGAAGTGCGTGAATTCCTGAAACAGGAACTGCCAGCAGACATCGCCGCCAAGGTAAAACTCGGCAAGCACATGGCCAAGGAAGATCACGAGCGCTGGCAGAAAATTCTGTCCGCCAAGGGCTGGTATGCGCCTGGCTGGCCGGTAGAGCATGGCGGCACCGATTGGGGCCCGGTCGAGAAACATATTTTCGACGAAGAGTCCGCTGCCTACGGCGCGCCCCGCCTGGTACCTTTTGGTGTCAACATGGTCGCCCCGGTGATCATCAAGTTCGGTAGCGAAGAGCAGAAGCGTCACTACCTGCCACGCATCCTCTCCGGTGAAGACTGGTGGTGCCAGGGTTATTCCGAGCCGGGTGCCGGTTCTGACCTGGCCTCGCTGAAGACCCGCGCCGTGCGCGATGGCGATCATTACATCGTCAACGGCCAAAAGACCTGGACTACCCTGGGCCAGCACGCCAACTGGATTTTCTGTCTGGTGCGTACCGATCCGGAAGCACAGCAGCAGCGCGGCATTTCGTTCCTGCTGATCGACATGGCTACCCCAGGCATCACCGTGCGTCCGATCTACACCCTGGACGGCGATCATGAAGTCAACGAAGTGTTCTTCGATGACGTCAAGGTTCCGGTCGAAAATCTGGTAGGTGAAGAAAACAAAGGCTGGACCTGCGCCAAGTACCTGCTCACCCACGAGCGTACCGGCCTGGCCGGCATCGGCGCCTCCAAGGCTGCCATGCGTCACCTCAAGCGCGTCGCCACCAAGCAGCAGAAGAACGGCAAGCCGTTGATCGAAGACACCCTGTTCCGCACTCAGATCGCTGAGGTCGAAATGGAACTGATGGCTGCCGAGATGAGCACCTTGCGCATTGTTGCCGCAGCCTCTGAAGGCGGTGTGCCCGGCGCCGAAAGCTCGATCCTGAAGGTTCAGGGCACCGAGATTCGTCAGGCCATCACCAACCTGCTGCGCAAGGCCCTCGGCCCGTATGCCCTGCCCTTCCTGCCGGAAGAACTGGACTACGAGTACGACGGCGATGTGTTGCTGGAAGACTACAGCCCGGCGCTGGCTTCCTCGTATTTCAATATGCGCAAACTGTCGATCTTCGGCGGATCCAACGAGATCCAGAAGAACATCGTCTCGAAAATGATTCTCGAACTCTAAGGAGCTGCCCGTGGACTTCAAATTGACCGAAGAGCAGCAAATGCTCCAGGAAACTGCGGAGCGTCTGGTACGCGACGCTTACACCTTCACCAAGCGCGAGCACGCCAGCAAGAGCGAAGCCGGCTTCAGCACCGAGTTCTGGAAACAGCTCGGTGAGCTGGGCCTGACCGCCATTCCCTTCCCGGAAGAGCTCGGCGGCTTCGGCGGCAGCGGCATTGAAAACATGCTGATCATGCAGGAACTGGGCAAGGGTATCTGCCTGGAGCCCTTCATGGAGTCGGTCATTCTGGCTGGTGGCCTGATCACCCAGTTGGGTTCCGAGGCCCAGAAGGAAGAACTGCTTGCCGGCATCGCGTCGGGTGAACTGCAGGCAGCTGTCGCACTGGACGAACTGCACAGCCATTACGACCTCAGCCACGTGACCACCACCGCCACCCAGCAGGGCAGCGACTGGGTTCTCAACGGCCGCAAGGGCGTCGTGATCGGCGGTCATACCGCTGGCAAGATACTGGTGTCGGCGCGCAATGCCGGCGATACCTGCGATCAGCAGGGCATCAGCCTGTTCATCGTCGATCCAAACAGTGCAGGCGTGACCCGCCGCACCTACGCAACCGTCGACGGTCGCAAGGGTTGCGAGCTGTTCCTGGACAATGCGAAAGGCGAACTGCTGGGTACCGCTGGCGGCGCCTATGACGCGATCAGCTACCAGGCTGGCCGGGCCATCGCCGCCCTGTGCGCCGAGGCTGTTGGTGCCATGCGCGTATTGTGCGACATCACTCTGGATTACCTGAAAACCCGCAAGCAGTTCGGCGTGGTAATCGGCAAGTTCCAGGTGCTCCAGCACCGCATGGTCGACATGGTCAGCGCGCTTGAGCGGGCCACGTCGATGGCTATTCTTGCCGCGTGTCTGGCCGATGACGAAGATAGCGCCGAGCGCAGTGCCAAGCTGTCCGCCGCCAAGTTCATGGTTAACCGTGCTGCGCGTTATGTCGCCGAAGAAAGCATTCAGTTGCATGGCGGTATCGCTATGACCTGGGAGTATTCCGGTGCGCACTACGCCAAGCGCCTGGTCATGATTTCCCACCAGTTGGGCGATGATGATCATCATCTGGAAGCTTATGCTGCTCAACTGAGCGCCTGAGCGAAAAACAGCCCGGAATAATGGCAGAAATGCCGTTATTGCGGCTGTTTCGTCAGGTTCATGGCAATTTGCACTATCGGGCACGTCATGTGCCCGTTATGCTATGCACCCTTTTAACGTCATGCGCCCACCGGGCGTCTCATAGACTTGTGGAGGACTTACGTCCATGAAAATCCTCGTCGCCGTTAAGCGCGTGGTCGATTACAACGTCAAGGTTCGTGTCAAAGCGGATAACTCCGGTGTCGACCTCGCCAACGTCAAGATGTCGATGAACCCCTTCTGCGAAATCGCTGTGGAAGAGGCTGTGCGCCTGAAAGAGAAAGGCGTCGCGACTGAAATCATTGCTGTGTCCGTCGGTCCGACGGCTGCACAGGAGCAGCTGCGTACCGCTCTGGCTCTGGGTGCCGACCGCGCCATTCTGGTCGAGTCCACCGAAGATTTGAGCTCGCTGTCAATCGCCAAGCTGCTCAAGGCAGTGGTTGATAAAGAGCAGCCGCAGCTGGTCATTCTCGGCAAGCAGGCTATCGATTCGGACAACAACCAGACCGGCCAGATGCTGGCTGCGCTCTCCGGCTACGGCCAGGGCACCTTTGCCTCTGCCGTTGTGGTTGAAGGTGATCGCGTCAAGGTAACCCGTGAAATCGACGGCGGCGCCCAGACAGTTGATCTGAAACTGCCAGCCATCGTAACCACTGACCTGCGCCTGAACGAGCCGCGTTACGCCTCGCTGCCGAACATCATGAAGGCCAAGAAGAAGCCGATGGAAACACTCAAGCCTGAAGAGCTGGGTGTGAGCACCGCTTCCACGCTGAAGACCGTCAAGGTTGAAGCGCCCGCAGCCCGCAGCGCCGGCATCATGGTCAAGTCGGTTGACGAGCTGGTCGACAAACTCAAGAACGAAGCCAAGGTGATCTAAATGACAATTTTGGTTATTGCTGAACACAACAACGCCGAGCTCAATGCTGCCACACTGAACACTGTGGCAGCAGCCACCGCTATCGGTGGTGACATCGAGCTGCTGGTTGCTGGCGAAGGCTGCTCTGCAGTCGCTGAAGCGGCGGCCAAGGTCGCTGGCGTGACCAAGGTCCTGCTGGCTGACAATGCGGCCTATGCACACCAGTTGCCGGAGAACATCTCCCTGCTGATCGCCGAGATCGGCAAGGGTCACAGCCACATCCTGGCCAGCGCCAGCACTAACGGCAAGAACTACCTGCCACGTGTAGCGGCCTTGCTGGATGTCGACCAGATCTCCGAGATCATCGCGGTCGAAAGCGCCGATACCTTCAAGCGTCCGATCTATGCCGGTAACGCCATTGCCACCGTGCAGTCCAGCGCGTCGGTCAAGGTCATCACCGTGCGCTCTACCGGTTTTGATGCGGTCTCTGCCGAAGGCGGCAGCGCCAGCGTCGAGAACGTAAGCAGCGCCCAGGATGCCGGTACGTCCAGCTTCGTCAGCGAAGAGCTGGCCAAGTCTGATCGGCCTGAGCTGGCCGGTGCCAAGATCGTCGTTTCCGGCGGACGCGGCATGCAGAACGGTGAAAACTTCGAGATGCTCTACAAACTGGCCGACAAGATTGGTGCGGCAGTTGGCGCGTCACGGGCTGCGGTTGATGCAGGCTTTGTGCCCAACGACATGCAGGTCGGTCAGACCGGCAAGATCGTTGCGCCGAACCTGTATATCGCCGTCGGTATCTCCGGCGCGATTCAGCATCTGGCGGGCATGAAGGATTCCAAGGTGATCGTTGCGATCAACAAGGATGAAGACGCGCCGATCTTCCAGGTTGCCGATTACGGCCTGACTGCGGATCTGTTCGAAGCCGTCCCCGAGCTCGAAAGCAAGATCTGATCGAGCCGGTAGCTGTAAACAAAAACCCCCGGACCGCAAGGCCGGGGGTTTTTGCTGTCCAGCAAAAGCTCAGACCAGTGCCACCGGCGAGACGGGTGAACCTACCGCACCGGGAAGCCTGAGCGGCGGCGCGGTAAGCATGAATCGGCTGCGCCCCGACTCTCGTAAATGCCGAGCCAGGGCCGTCAGGTACCAGAGCTCGCCCAGATGGATGCCCAGTTTAAACAGACAATGCTCATGCAAAGGCAGAGCTGCGCAGCACTCTCCGCCGGCCCTGGCAGGATAGGCTTCAACGGCATAGTTGTCGGCTATCAGCACGCTCAGGCCAGACTCGGTGATCCACTGCAGCAGCGCCGGATCGCGGCCGTCCAGCACAGCGCAGCTGTTCTCCAAGGTGTGGGCGTCCGGCTCACGGTTCATTTCCAGAATCACGTCAGCGAAACCCGTATACAGGCAAACCATATCGCCCGGCTCGACCACGACGCCATCAGCTTCACATATCTGCATCAGGCGGGCATGCCCCACCAGCACCCGCTCACGCCCACAATGTTTTTCCAGATCAATCATCACCGCGCGGCCGCTGACGGCGGTTTCAGCCATTTTCTCGATACCCAGGCGCTCGGCCCGGACGCCTTCGAGCACATCGTCATGGCCTTGCGGACCCTGGACGTCGACACCGGCGCGCCAACCGTTGTAATACAACGCTTCTGCCTCGCCATCCCCGTCAGCGTCGAACAGTCCGCCTACGTGGGACAAGGCATCCCACTGCGTTGAATACTGGGTATACAACAAGACGGCGTCATCGCTGACAACGTCGGTAAACGCCGGATTCACCTGATTGAGCGCAAAGTTGTAATTGATCTTACCCGCGCGGCCAGATGTGAAGCGTCGGGGCGGGTGACGAAAGCGGTTCAGCGCATTTCCGCCCGGAAAATCGAGCGGCAGACTCAGGCAGAAGCTGAGGCCGTCGCGCACCTCGGCGACGCCCTGCAAGACCTTCTTCGGCGTCAGCAGATTCAGCCGCCCGAGCTCATCGTCTGCACCAAACTCGCCCCAATTGGACCCTTCGGGCCGTTTCTTCCAACGCATGGTCTTGTCCTTTTCAAATGGCTAAGACGAAAGATGCCACGGGTGCGAAGGCGGGTCATGCCTGCTTGGTGACTATCATTGACGGTGTTGCTCGGCCATAGATCGAATTCACGGCAGCCGCGGTCTATTTCGGGGCGAAGTGGCTGGGCAGGGTCGCTTGCTGATATATTCCCGCGGGCAGCGTCATCGGCGTTCCGGCTGGCAACGCTCCGTCTTCGATCGGCGAGCCGCCGGAATTTATTCCAGCCGGAGGTGTCTGTTTGTGCAGCCGCACGGCGCCAGGGTCCCTGCGACAGGAATCCCTGCGACAACAGTAGTCCCTGCTTTGGCAGGCCTGAATTCAATAATGGCGATCGAATCGTCGATGATGATGATGTGGAGAAGGCGTTTCTATGGATTGGCTGCAGGTCGTAATTCTAGCTGTTGTTCAAGGTCTTACCGAATTCCTTCCCATATCCAGCTCTGCGCACCTGATTCTGGTGCCCATTCTCACCGAATGGCCGGATCAGGGCTTGGCATTTGATGTGGCACTGCACCTGGGCAGCTTGGCCGCGGTGCTGATGTACTTTCGCAAAGACTTGATCAATATGGCGCAAAGCTGGACCAGCTCGCTGGTCACCCGCCAGCTTGACGCCGACGCCAAACTCGCCTGGGCCGTACTGCTGGCCACCATTCCGGTAGGACTGGCGGGCCTGCTGTTCAAGGATACAATCGAGACGGTGCTGCGCTCGCCGATTTCCATTGCCTGGGGCCTGATCGTATTCGGCGTGGTACTGGGCTGGGCTGACTGGCGTCACCGTGGCGCCCGTAGCGAGCATCAAATGAACTGGAAGGACGTCGCCCTGGTGGGCATCGCGCAGGCGATAGCGCTCTTCCCTGGGGTTTCACGCTCGGGTATCACCATGACCGCCGGCCTGATGATCGGCCTGAGCCGTGAGGCCTCGTCACGCTTTTCGTTTCTTTTGTCCATCCCTGTTACCGTCTTGGCCTGTGCTCTGGAAGCGCGGGAACTGATGTATTCGGAAGAGACCATTGAATGGGGCTTCATGATCGCTGGCATCGTGCTGTCAGGTATCAGTGCCTATCTGTGCATCCACTATTTTCTGGCCTTTATCAAGAACATCGGCATGCAGCCGTTTGTAGCCTACCGTCTGGTACTCGGCGTGCTTCTGCTCTGGATTTTCGCCTGACCCGAGCGGTATCCGGCCCTGGCGGTATGCCAGAACCGGAACGATCCGCATGCCCGATTAGTCGGGGGCCTCAAGATCTTCCACCAGTACCTTGAGAAAACGCGACGCTTCGCCCCCGGTAGCGGCGCGGTGATCGAAGGTCAGGGAGATCGGCAGGATCGGGTGTACCGTGGGCTGTCCCTGCCAGGCGACCACCCCGTCACGAATGACCCCCGCACCGATGATGGCGACCTGGGGCGGAACGACCACCGGACTGGCATACCGACCAAAAAGGGTGCCGAAGTTCGACAGGGTGATAGTTGCGCCCATGAGCTCCCCGGGCGGAATCGACCGATTGGCAACGTCCCTCCGCAGTCGGGCCAGACCTTCTCGCAGATCATCAGGGTCACGCTCTGCCACATTCCGCAGCACCGGGACGAACAGCCCATCTGGCGTATCGACCGCCACACCCAGATCAACGTGGGAATGAGGCTGAACACTCAAGCGCTTACCATCGAATCCGACATTCAAGGCGGGCTCGGCAACGCAGGCTCGGGCAATGGCCCGCGCCAGCCTCACCATGGGATCCCGCGCGCCGCCGGCCCAGCGATGCAAATCAGCATCCTCGACAATCATTACCGCAGCCACTTCAGCATGGGCCCGCGCCATGTTCTTGGCCATGGTGCGTCTTACGCTGCGCAACGGTGTGCCGTTATCGGTTCCATCACCGGCTGCCGCCTCCCGCACGTCACGCTCGGTTATCAGATTCTCCGGACCGGTGCCCTTTAACCGAGCCAGCTCTACGCCGAGTTGGTTTGCCAGCACGCGAACCGCGGGAGCCGCACGGACTGGCTGGAAATCCCGGGTCGAGGGCGAGGCGCCTATGTGGAAATCCTCGGCAGCCAGACCGCCGTTGCCACTCGCTGAACCCAGATTACCCACCACCGTTCCGTGATCTTCCGATTCCCCTTCAAAGCCAACCAGCGGCTCACCGACGTGCAGCATGTCGCCAGGCCGGCCAAAGCAGCGGGTAATTAAACCGGCCATGGGCGACGGGACCTCAACAATAGCCTTGGCCGTTTCCACCGAGACCATCAGCTGGTCCACCTCAACCTGATCACCTTCCCGGACAAACCATTCGACAATTTCTGCCTCCTGAAGCCCTTCACCAAGGTCGGGCAGCTTGAACTGTTTCATAAAAGATCCCCTTGCATGGCACGGCGGGCCGCCGCACAGATGGACCGCACGTCTGGCAGGTAGGCCATTTCCTGTCCGGCGTAAGGAATGACGCAGTCAAAGCCCGTCACCCGCTGCACCGGAGCGCGCAAGGCAGTCAGCGCCTGCTCCTGGATTACCGCGGCGATCTCCGAGGCCGGACCAAAGCTGCGCGCAGCTTCCTGCACAATCACGCATCGGCCGGTTTTGGTAACCGAAGCGACTAGCGTATCGGTATCCAGAGGTTTTAGGGTGGCGACATCAATCACCTCACAGTCGATTCCCTCCTGCGCCAGCAGATCTGCCGCATCGAGAGTTTCCTTCAGCGCAGCGCCCCAGCTGAGCAGGGTCAGATCACTCCCCTCACGCAGGGTGAAGCAGATATCCAGTGGCAGCGCCTTACCGTCATCGGCAACGGGTTGCTGAACGGAGCGGTAGAGCCTTGCGGGCTCCAGAAATATCACCGGATCGGGGTCGGCTATTGCCGCCAGGAGCAACCCGTAGGCGCGGCGGGGCGAAGAGGGAATCACCACCCGCAAACCGGGAATATGAGCGAACAACGCCTCGGTAGATTCGCCATGGTGCTCCGGCGCGTGAATACCGGCGCCGTGCGGCGTTCGGATAACCATCGGGCAGGCGAGACGACCACGCGTACGGCTGCGCAATCGGCTGGCATGGGAGATCAGGTGTTCCATGCCGGCGTAGATAAACCCCATGAACTGAATCTCCGCGACCGGCTTCAACCCCTGCGCCGCCATGCCCACGCTGATACCCGCTATCAGCGATTCGGCCAGGGGCGTGTCCATCACCCGTCTGAAGCCAAAGCGTTCGTGCAGGCCCACGGTGGCACGAAACACGCCGCCATTGGTTCCTATATCTTCCCCCAGCACCACTACATCCGGGTCATCCTGCATGGCACGGTGCAGTGCCAGATTAATCGCTTCGACCATGCTGATAGGCTGGCTGTCATTCATGGCTGGAGCCTCCCAACGCCTCGACACGTTCCTGCAGTTGCTCGCGCTGTAAGGCGTATTGGGCTGGCAAACGGGCATACAAATGGTCGAATGCTGCGGTAGCAGAGGCCGGTGGTGTTGCACGGAAAACCTCGACTTCATCCTCGATACGCTGGTGGACGTCGCGCTGCAGCCGTTGCTCTCGTTCTTCGTCCCACCAGCCACCGGCGTGCAGAAAACGCTGATATCGCCCTACAGGCTCGTGTTTCCAGGCGGCATTCAGTTCGTCCGCCGAACGATAGCGACTGGCGTCGTCTGCAGTCGTGTGATCACCAAGTCGATAGGTCACGCATTCAATAAGGGTGGCGCCCTTGCCCCGGCGCGCGCGCTCGATAGCCTGCTGCACCCGGTCATAGACGGCGAGCACATCGTTGCCATCCACCTGCTCGCCGGGCAGGCCGGCTGCCAGAGCTTTGTGCGCCAAGGTGGGCGCTGCGGTCTGCAAGCTCCGTGGTACGGAAATGGCCCATTGATTGTTGTTTATCACAAACACCACTGGCAGTTGCCAGACCCCGGCCAGATTAAGGCTTTCCAGAAAATCGCCCTTGCTGGTCGCGCCATCGCCACAGGTAGTTACCGCTACCCGAGGCTGTTGCCGGATGCGAAAGGCCGAGGCCACGCCGCAGGCATGGGTAGCCTGGGTGGCGATTGGCACACAGATGGGAAAATCCTCCGCCACATCCGGATTCTTCCAGGCACTGCCCCGCTCGTCTCCGCCCCAATACAGCAGAATCTCGTGCATCGCCACGCCACGCTGCAACTGGGTAGCCGTGTCACGGTAATAGGGGACCAGGACGTCTTCCCTGGTCATAGCGCGGCCCACTGCTGCACCTACCGCCTCCTGACCGAGCGTTGACGCGTAGGTGCCTATCTGGCCGGTGCGCTGCAACGCCACACATTTCTTGTCGAATGCGCGTACCAACACCATATCCGCGTAGAGCGCCCGCAATAGATCGACGTCGTTTGCCCAGTCGGGCAAAGGCCCTGAAAGCTCGCCTTGATCATTGATGAATTGGGTGTACGGAATACAAGTGGATAGCGGCATAGGCAAACTCCTGCACCGGTCAGCACGGCAGCTGGCGGTAGCGGCGGGCCAGACCTGTGGGTCGACCTGTTGTTGTAAGTCGGCTTGTGGCCGACATTTACGCGCCGGGTTCGGATAGAACCACTGCGCGCTCGGGCCGCGCCAAGGCGCAGACACTCGAATTACAAGGAGTATAGATCAGGAACAGAGACTAGCTCGGAGGGATTCAGCCTGGCTGGCGAGCCAGGCTGACAGGCTCAGCTCATGCACATGCGGGGGTACCAGCCGAGTATTTAAGGCTTGGATCAACCGCAGCGTCGAATTGCTGCAAAGCGGTGGAACCGATGAGGAGCGGGTAGGAAAAAGCGGTGCGATCAGTCAGATTGACCTCAATGGTGTGCCTTTCATCACCCAGACACACCTCCATTTCTATCACCGGGCGGCTGGTATAGGCCTTTTTTTGACCGTCAGGCACGTCATCCGCCCGCCGCTTGATCTTGCTCGTGCGCACCACTGGAAGCTCCAGGGTCTCGCCATACGGCTCATCCTCCAGGGCCAGATCAAAACGAACCCAGTCCGTCTCGTCACGCTGGAACAACTCAATATTGACTGCGCTCAAGGAAGCGGTAACGGCTCCAGTATCCAGCTTCGCTGGCACTTCAACATTCAGCTCCGGCAGTTTGGCCTTCTCGCTTACTCCATAAAGTGTCAGATCATCTGCCACCGCTCCAACAGGCACCAGTACCAGACTGGAAAAAAGAGCCAGCATTTTCAACTGCATGGATAACCTCATAGTTTATGGTGAGCACTATGGGACCCTGGTTTGGCGTGAATGTTCGCTGTTGGGAGTACAAACAAAAAAGGCAGACCGAAGCCTGCCCGTAATTTGCCAAGCGTTGTTACATCCCAGGCATCAACACCGTATCGATTGCATGGATAACGCCATTGCTGGCTTTGACATCAGCCTGAACCACAGTCGCGTCGTTCACCATTACCCCATTCGAGGTGTCGATAGCGAGCGTGCCGCCTTGTACAGTTTCAGCGCTGGACATGCCAGCGACATCCTCCGCCATGACTTTGCCGGAAACCACATGATAAGTGAGTACTTCGGTAAGCTTTTCCTTATCTGCCAACAGGGCCTCCAGATCAGCCTGCGGAATCTTGGCGAAGGCATCATCGGTGGGCGCGAAGACAGTGAATGGACCCTCGCCTTTGAGCGTGTCCACCAGACCTGCCGCTTGGACAGCGGTCACAAGGGTATTGAAACTGCCGGCCGCGACAGCGGTGTCGACAATGTCACTTTCTGCCATCTTTTTATCGCCGTGATCATGGGCGAAAGCGGGTGCCGCTACCAACAGACCGGCGCTAAACACCGCAAGCAGACCGAAGCGGACGCGTTGGGTAAAGCTTTGTGTTAAAGCGAACATAGTTGTTCTCCAGGTTTTTTGAATGATGCACAGTATTTGTACATGAATTTTGGAGAATTTAGTTGAATGTACAACTTTTGTAACGGTTATACCTGAAGCATCTCTTTTTAATTGAGACAGCGGGGAGTGAAACTGCCGGCTGCACTTCGCGAGATGTGAAAGGCAATAGCCACCCGGCTGGTTCTGAGCTGCCTGCTCGGCAGTGAAGGACCGCACCAAATACGGCGCCCGAATCTGGATTTTCTAAGCTGCCTGCTCGGCAGTGAAGACGCCTGCGTCAATCTCGAGGCGGCCGGCTATTTTCTAAGCTGCCTGCTCGGCAGTGAAGGGAGTCGAGCTTAGTGGCGCTTTCCCAGGCCGTTTCTAAGCTGCCTGCTCGGCAGTGAAGGCCTAATGGTTGCGTCACCTGCTCTAGTGGTGTTTCTAAGCTGCCTGCTCGGCAGTGAAGCAGACCGCCGTACAGCGCAGAGGAGGGGTTCGTTTCTAAGCTGCCTGCTCGGCAGTGAAGGGCAAGGGCAAGACGGCAAAAAAACCGTTACTTTTCTAAGCTGCCTGCTCAGCAGTGAAGTACCCCCAGCGGAGCTCTCAGCGTGACCTATGTTTTCTAAGCTGCCTGCTCGGCAGTGAAGCCGTTGTTATAGTACTTGCGACGAAACAGCGTTTTCTAAGCTGCCTGCTCGGCAGTGAAGGCCAGCTTGACCTTGTTGTGAAAGATGTCCTTTTTCTGAGCTGCCCGCTCGGCAGTGAAGCTTTGCGCCCCCGACAGGACGATCGCGGCAGTTTTCTGAGCTGCCTGCTCGGCAGTGAAGGTAATCAACCCCCAAATCAGCCCACATGCTACTTTCTGAGCTGCCTGCTCGGCAGTGAAGATCGGTTCGCGCCGGGCGCTGGCCACTCTCGATTTCTGAGCTGCCTGCTCGGCAGTGAAGGTTACTTGTGCCAGGAATGTTGCCGCTAATCATTTCTGAGCTGCCTGCTCGGCAGTGAAGCAGATCCGTACAGCACCCAGCGTTCGCGCTCATTTCTGAGCTGCCTGCTCGGCAGTGAAGGGCACTCCGGACACGTGGCTGTTTGACCAGTCTTTCTGAGCTGCCTGCTCGGCAGTGAAGCTTCTCGCTGCAACAGTATCTTGACGCGGAGTTTTCTGAGCTGCCTGCTCGGCAGTGAAGCCATTCCCATAACACTGCGTTACATCTCGCATTTTCTGAGCTGCCTGCTCGGCAGTGAAGGGCCTCACTGACAAACATCGCAGAGGCATCAATTTCTGAGCTGCCTGCTCGGCAGTGAAGCCCACGCCGCCACGGCTGGGGCTTCTACTTCTTTTCTGAGCTGCCTGCTCGGCAGTGAAGGCCATCGTCCTCGCGGTAGTGTTGCGGGCCAATTTCTGAGCTGCCTGCTCGGCAGTGAAGGCGTTCGGGTTGCTCAAGGTGGCTTTCAAGCATTTCTGAGCTGCCTGCTCGGCAGTGAAGTAGTCTGCGTCAGGATCAACCCAGTATCCTACTTTCTGAGCTGCCTGCTCGGCAGTGAAGGTCAAGGCCGCTGCGCTGATCCTGGCCGAGCTTTTCTGAGCTGCCTGCTCGGCAGTGAAGTCTTTATTCATGGCGGCTAGACCCTCCAGCAATTTCTGAGCTGCCTGCTCGGCAGTGAAGGTTCGAGGTGCTGGATTGGAACGAGCTGTCCCTTTCTGAGCTGCCTGCTCGGCAGTGAAGGTAACGAACCGCATCGGCCAGTTGCTTTTGCATTTCTGAGCTGCCTGCTCGGCAGTGAAGGCTTTCACCAAGGTCACGATGCCGGTCTTACCTTTCTGAGCTGCCTGCTCGGCAGTGAAGGAGTCGTTTTCGGTGTAGCCCTGGAGCCACGCTTTCTGAGCTGCCTGCTCGGCAGTGAAGTCGGTGGTGGCCGTGTCGGGGTGGGTGCAACTTTTCTGAGCTGCCTGCTCGGCAGTGAAGTCACCGGGTGCTGCTAAGTCAATATTCTTATTTTTCTGAGCTGCCTGCTCGGCAGTGAAGTTGAAGTCGTTTGCAGAAGACCATAGCGTCAGTTTCTGAGCTGCCTGCTCGGCAGTGAAGCAGTGTGCTGCGATGCGTGGTGCCGGGAATCATTTCTGAGCTGCCTGCTCGGCAGTGAAGACAGGCTCCGCTGTGGGCGTCAGCACTGGCCGTTTCTGAGCTGCCTGCTCGGCAGTGAAGGACCTCCGCCAGATGGCTCGCCTGCTGAACGATTTCTGAGCTGCCTGCTCGGCAGTGAAGCCATTTTGGCTGCGAGCTCTTCAGCTGCTGCGTTTCTGAGCTGCCTGCTCGGCAGTGAAGAGCAAAGGCGACTATGCGGCGAACGTCGTTCTTTTCTGAGCTGCCTGCTCGGCAGTGAAGCGAATGTTTATAGATTGGCTCAGTTGTTCTCATTTCTGAGCTGCCTGCTCGGCAGTGAAGATTAGTCCTTTCAGGAATGAACAGCGCTACCGTTTCTGAGCTGCCTGCTCGGCAGTGAAGGAGTAGTTCCCTGGAAGCTGACCGTTTTCATGTTTCTGAGCTGCCTGCTCGGCAGTGAAGGAGCCGGAGACTTTCAGCGCCTCCAGCAGCTTTTTCTGAGCTGCCTGCTCGGCAGTGAAGCGGCCAGATCAGGCGGCTGTCGAGCGCGTCCCTTTCTGAGCTGCCTGCTCGGCAGTGAAGGCGGTGTTTATCGGCAGCGTTGCACGCTGCGTTTCTGAGCTGCCTGCTCGGCAGTGAAGGATTTATCGATGCGGTCGGGCCGACCATTCCTTTTCTGAGCTGCCTGCTCGGCAGTGAAGATACACCCTTGCGGGGTGATCGGGATGTAGATTTTCTGAGCTGCCTGCTCGGCAGTGAAGAACGCTTCTACCGTCCAGCGCTCGATGTACTGTTTCTGAGCTGCCTGCTCGGCAGTGAAGGACTTGGGCACGTTCATCAGCGCCTTGCCGATTTTCTGAGCTGCCTGCTCGGCAGTGAAGAGAAAGGAAATGGAACTTAAATGTTTTTCGGTTTTTCTGAGCTGCCTGCTCGGCAGTGAAGCATCTGGCCCGGCCCCCAAGACGACCTCTGCTTTTCTGAGCTGCCTGCTCGGCAGTGAAGTTCGCCTAAGCGCCGGGAGCATCCCCCTTCCTTTTCTGAGCTGCCTGCTCGGCAGTGAAGATAGCGGTGGGCAGTCACAGCACGACACTGCTTTTCTGAGCTGCCTGCTCGGCAGTGAAGGGTGATGTGGTGCTGATGCGCTGGCACAACCATTTCTGAGCTGCCTGCTCGGCAGTGAAGCTTGACGCACTGTTTCCTATGAACCTTCGTCTTTTCTGAGCTGCCTGCTCGGCAGTGAAGTCAAGTCGGCAAGCAATGCAGCCGACTACCTTTTTCTGAGCTGCCTGCTCGGCAGTGAAGGGCCATCAGGATCAGGCGGACCATCAGGGCTGTTTCTGAGCTGCCTGCTCGGCAGTGAAGATAGCGGAACTCCAGCAGCAGCTCCAGCTCATTTTCTGAGCTGCCTGCTCGGCAGTGAAGCACGAGGAAGGCACCTGGATGGAAGATGAGCATTTCTGAGCTGCCTGCTCGGCAGTGAAGCAGATCACCGAAGAGGGCTATACGCCCGAGCATTTCTGAGCTGCCTGCTCGGCAGTGAAGGTTCTGAGCCTCCACGAGGAAGGCACCTGGATTTTCTGAGCTGCCTGCTCGGCAGTGAAGATGAATCCAAGCGACTTCTTCACGCGCTCAAATTTCTGAGCTGCCTGCTCGGCAGTGAAGGTGATACTTGCTCTTGCGCTCCCATTTCATTCTTTCTGAGCTGCCTGCTCGGCAGTGAAGCGTGTTCGGCATCCCGTCCGGCTTCTTCTGCCTTTCTGAGCTGCCTGCTCGGCAGTGAAGGTTGCCTGGCTTAATCAGATCCTTGTCGAGCTTTTCTGAGCTGCCTGCTCGGCAGTGAAGTCGGCAGCATCTTCTTTGCCTGCGCATTGCCTTTTCTGAGCTGCCTGCTCGGCAGTGAAGGCAGATGAATTCAATAACGTCATCGAAGAACTTTTCTGAGCTGCCTGCTCGGCAGTGAAGAACCCCTACGTCATCGAGCGCACTACCGAGCTTTTCTGAGCTGCCTGCTCGGCAGTGAAGAGGCCGATTGCAACCGGATACTGGACAGGGAATTTCTGAGCTGCCTGCTCGGCAGTGAAGCCCTTTCACTGAGAGGGCATCGAAGATTGATCTTTCTGAGCTGCCTGCTCGGCAGTGAAGCCGACGGTGCGATACAGGGCGCAGGCCGAGGTTTTCTGAGCTGCCTGCTCGGCAGTGAAGTTCTCGGCTATGGCTTCAAGCTGGGCGCGGATTTTCTGAGCTGCCTGCTCGGCAGTGAAGTGCTGCTGCGCCGGCTGTCCCTGGCCATCGCTTTTCTGAGCTGCCTGCTCGGCAGTGAAGGAATTCAACGACAAGGCGCTGATGGTCAGCCGTTTCTGAGCTGCCTGCTCGGCAGTGAAGAAGAAAGCAGTATCGTAAGCGGATTCTTAGCTTTTCTGAGCTGCCTGCTCGGCAGTGAAGAATAGGGTCGCCAGCTCGAACTCGGTCGGCTTTTTCTGAGCTGCCTGCTCGGCAGTGAAGAGTCCCCGTCGGGGCCTCCGTCTGATGTAGACTTTCTGAGCTGCCTGCTCGGCAGTGAAGGCCATCGCTGCGTCGGCGCGGCTCTTCGCATATTTCTGAGCTGCCTGCTCGGCAGTGAAGGTTTCACGCTCGCCGGGATGAGGCACTGCTACTTTCTGAGCTGCCTGCTCGGCAGTGAAGTAGCCATAATTACACACAAGTCTTTAATTTTTAAAGAGCTTTATTTCAATAGAGTCGTTTACCCCTTTTTACAGGGGCAAACGTAACTTATTGATTTTCGGATGGAAGATCAGGGTTGCCAGAAAAGGGTTAAAACCACGGGACGGTAGCTGTTCTGCTCAAGCCGTAGCCGTTAAATTCTCCGGCTACCGGCTGCCCTGCCTGCGACTGTTGCAGGAAAAGCGCAAAATCCTGCCCGCTGCTGGTGCTTTTCAATCGCAGATACGGAAGATTCAGTTTCTTTTCCACCATACCTGGAATCAGGTTGCGTACCTCTTCTTCCGTCGTTCCGGGATGCCGATGGAGGTAGCGGCGCCGTAGCCGCTCGGCACTGGATTTGGCCTGCATGCGCTGAACGCGAATATGTTGTGCGTTGCCGGGTACGTTAACTATCGCGCTGACTTCAGTGTGATCCCGCATCCCCTTCAGCCATGGCTGCGCCATCAGACCATCAAGCTCGGCGGCCGTGCCATGCAACCTCAGGCGCTGCCCCAGATGATTGGGTGTTGCGGTTGGAAAACTGATGCCAATGCGCTTGTTTTCACGCTGCACCAAAACCCGGTGCAGCTTGGCGAACAGCGCATTCATCAGTATCGGAGCCGGAAACTCAGGGTCCGCCAACAACTGGATTTCCAGATAATGGTCCATGGATCAATCCTTGTCCGAAGCACCAAAGACGCCACCTCGAATCAGGGTCGCCATGACGTAATGCTGGTCTCCCTCAGCAGGCGCCTGACCTTTAAGCACCCAGCTATCCAGCAGATTGTAAAAGTCTGCCTTCTGTTTGGGCTGCCGGTACGCCCTGCCTTCGGAAGTGACCGAGCCATAGGGTTCAACCGCGATAGGGCCGACATTACCCTCTTCGGCCGGATACCAATTATCAATGGTGCGCAGAGCGTTGCCGATTTTCTGGCTGTGCATGCCCGCTACGCCATCGACGACATACAGCGTTTTGCTCTTCTGTCCCTTTTTATCGCCACGGTCCAATATCAATTCCTGCGACGGGTAAACTTCTTGCGCGTCACCCATACGTGCAAAAGCAACCACATCCAGCAGGGCGTAACCGTCTTTTGAGGCCAGGGCTCGCTCGATGACACTAGCCATGGCTTGCAAGTCGGCATTGCCGGAACGGGTAAAGTCGCGCAGCGGGAAATCATGGGCGTTGAAGACCCAGCTTTGTTTGACCTGCCCGCCTTCTACGTGGCTCACCCGCACCTCAACCTCTTCTGCGCCCACGCGGTTGCGCCACAGAAAACGTCCATTGGCGATATTGCAGGCAAAACGGTACGCGAGTTCCTGGAAACCTTTTTCTTCCACATAGCTCTCGACTGTGGCGAGCAGCGCTTGCTGATAATCGGCGTTATTGCATGCAGAAGGCACACCCGCACCGCCAAGCAGGCGCAAGGTGAATCGGGCTCGCAAGGTGTCTGCATTGCTGGGCAGCGTTGCGACGTCAACGGTTTGCAGGTTGGGTGATTGGATAGAGGCATCCAGCTTGGCAGGGTCCTGATCCTTGGTTTTGAGGCGATTGGAAATTGTCCCGCGGACTGATTTTTCCCGCACGGCGACTGCCGACCAGTGGGCTCCTTGATCGCGCTCTTCCCAGCGACCGGCGCTGAAAATGGCGTCGGAGGGGTCAAGTTTGCGCTCAAAAGCGAGTACGGAGGCGGTCTTCAATTCTGGTTTGGCCATGTTCACATGCTCCTTATGCTATGCCATCAGTGGCGTCGTTCAAGTAGTCGGTATAACGATTGATACAGCGATAAATCCCCTGCTCGGCGTCAGCCTGTGTATGCCAGAGCAATTGCTGGAACGAGGTGAAGCGATGGGGGCTTACCCACTCGCCAATCGAATAAATGCTTTCGACAAAACGAAACGGGGTGTCAGCGTCACGCACATTGAGTACCTCTCCCGGCAGATATAGTTCTGACAAACCGGCATACCCTATGGGTAAAGGCACCAACCAGCCCTCGCGCTTGCGTACAGACCATTCAACCTGCTCGGGGTGTGCTTCGGAAGGCTCGCCCGGCTCGATATTCAGCCGAGACAGGTCAAGCAGCGCATCGAGCGCGGTAGCGTCTGGATGCTGCTCACGCAGTGATTCCAGTGCCAAGCGCAATTTGTCATCGCGCAGCGTAAGGGCAAAGCCCGGCAGGAAGTTGCGTTTCAGATCACGAAACTGTTTCTGTTGACCAGCCGCATCAGCAGCGAGCGTAAGTATCTCAGGCGCGTAGCGCTTACCCGGCCGCTGCGGGAGGATGCTGCCTCCAGCAAGACGCATGGACAGGACCGCTTCCATCATCCGCTGGGGCAGGTGTATCAGGTCTTCCGGGTAGAAGTCGTCTTTAACACCAATAACCAGCGTTACCTCAAGATGTGCACGACCCTCTTCGACGAGAGCCGAGGTGCTACCGTCCTTGTCTACAGGATTGCGGGTCAGACAGAAAACGTAGGGTGTATATTTGTAGCCGCTCGGAGGCTGAAAAACCTGTGGCTCAAACCGATGGCAGATAATCCCAACGCCCTCAAACCCTTCTTCCAGCAAACTGCCCAGCTTACGCTCAAGGGCATGAGCAAATCCTGTAAAGGCAGTCGGCGAGGGAAAGCCCCAGGTAAGGGGCCCCGATACAGCGTTGGCACTTTGCACCCTGAGCCTTGGCAATATGAGTAGTGCTTTGAGATCAGTCATGACGGCTCAACTCCCTGCGCAGCATATTCAGTTCCTGTTCCACTATTCGAGACCACTCGTGAGCCTCGTCTTCGCCGACGGGTAGCCCTCGGTAACGTTCACGCAAACGGGCGTTCAGCCAGTTGCCGAAACGTTGGGAAACCGCTTGCTGCCAGCTACCGCGCAGGTAAAGCGACGCGAAATGCTCGTCACGCTCTGCCCGTTTTGGATCTAGCCAGCATCGCTCGTCGCTATTGAGCTGACAGGCTGGATCAGCTGACCAGCCGGGCTCCATTTCATGCTGTTCTGCAGCGAACTGAAACAACTCATCAACCAACGCCTGAACGCGGCTGGCGCGGCCGTCGCGCACGGCAAGATTGTTGACTGAGGCCACGCGTATCAGATAACTGTGCAGCTCGTGCAGTAATTCTTGAACCAGGGGGCGTTTGCCAAACACTGATTGGAAGACGCTATCGACGCGCAGCGGGGGACGAGCAGCTTCAGACCGCCAGTTAGGCGGCAGGGATGGCAAAAGATGATTTTCGCCATACCTTTCGCTGTTGAGCTGGCTGATATTTTGGGGCTTGGTGCCACCAAACTTTTGAACCACCACGTTAGGGTATTCATGAAAACCGTGCTGCCAGGTCACCTTGTTTTTTCTTGCAGCCCTGGCGGCCTTGGCTTCGTCGGAAAAGCGATGCTCTCGCATTACTCCCGAAGTATGGCTTACCAGGGAACTCGGGAAGAGAGGTGCTAGCAAGTGATATTTGCCTCCACCCAAAGACCAGTAAAGCTGCTTGGCCAGTTTGTGGGAGGCTGGTTTGCCCTTGCTTTCGACCAACGCAGCAAAAGCCTGCATCCATTGCTCTGCCTTGTCGGCATCGGAAGAAAATGCTTGCCGCAATCGCTCGTCTCCGCTGATGGCAAGGCCAAGAACACTGGTTCCGTCGATGCTCAAGCGCAGGAACTTATAAACATCCAACGCTGCAGCATTTCCGACCACATCAGGCATAAGCTGTTCGCCCAGGCTGTGCGTTCCCGCCAGTAATTCTCCGGCAGCGGCATTGCCCTGGCTGTACAAACTGGAGCCACGCGCATCCGGATGGGTGTATTTGATCGCGTGGGTAACCTGCTGAATCTGCATCACCCGGCGCGCGGCGTCTGCCAGCCAGGTTTCCGGTTCGTGCGCTGCTATCAGACGATCACGTTCGAGGTCGTCATCCTTGAGCTTATCCAGCTTGGGCTGAAGGCGGGAATCAAGGAAAACGGTGATAACGTTACGAATTTCATCGATTGAGAAATCACTGATGGGGGTCACCATATGTACAAATCCCTTTTTTTAATTCCATTTTTTCCCGAATACATCACATTTCAAAGACTACTCCCAGCGCTGAGTCAAATCAACCTAGCATTGCTTTAAATAAAATACCAATTTAGAAGCTTAAATTGTATTATGCTGGGCACGACTGCTGAGAAGCAGCTTAGAAATAGCATTGCTTTAAATACCATCTATTGCACTGCCGTGTAGGCAGGCGGAAGAAGCGCCTGATATTCAGGCGCTTTCTTATCGTTTTTTGCTAAACCCCAACGCAGAATGATAGTACCAACCGTTATCACAACCCTTGGCTGGCAGATCGATATAGCCAAACTGCTGGGCGGTGTCGGCAGGGTCTTTGTTCAAGCGCTCGGCAAGAGCGTCCAGAATCTCACGATAATCCGCCTGACCCCACGAATTGATTCTCTGGCCAGGCTCAAAGGCCTGAGCCGTCATCAGGTTATTAGAAGGGACCAGGCTGCCGTCATCTTCCACCCGATGGAAATCCAACCCGCCCTCTTCATCAGGAAGGAGCACATAGCGCTGCCGACCGAGAGGATCATTACGAAATGGTTGTTTACGCTGCAAAGCCCCGCACAGCGATGAGTTGTAGGCCCACCACCAGCATGCGGGTATGAGCTTGAGCTCTTCGCCGGGCGGCGAACCCTGCATCCACTGCTGGATAACATGGTGTTCAAGGTCTACAAGATTGCGCGCGGGGTCAGGGTCTGGGCGAAGACGAATGCGGCTGGACGCATCCATCACCTGCCACTGCTCCGGTATCAGCAAGTCGCTCAACTGATGGCTCTTTAGCCGAAATTGCTCACTTTCAAACCCAGGCCGGCAAAAAGCCGACTTAGCCATGCCGGTCTTGAGGTGCGCCAGATTGGTGTCCAGCAGATAGAGATTCGGGGCAGTTATATTCCCTGGGCGGTGGCGACGTATGCGGCCAGCCAGCTGGATGATCGAACGCATGGATGAGGGCTCGACAATCCCCCAGTCGTAATCATGATCACGCCCTACTTCAGCCACGGCCGTGGCCAGCACGACGAATATCTGCTGCGGCTCAGGATAGGCATCTAACCATTCACGCATTTCAGGATCAATGAACAGCGCTTGGTCATCGTGCCTTGTCAACAGCCTGTCCAGCCTGTTTTCAATCGCTGAACGCACTGCCAGCGGATGCTTGGAATGGTAGACACACAGATGAATGCGAGACCCCTCCGGCGCGCCCTGACGAAACAGCTCCTTTGCCACGTCTACCAGAGGGTCGATATTCGCCATCCGCACCAGACCGATGCTGACGCGCTTGCCGGTCTGCGGGTCGGCCATGCCGTGATTCCGGTGTAGGGACTGCAATAGCGAACCAATCTCGCAGGCGAACGCCTGATAACGCTCCGTCTCTTCCAGGCCGTTGGCGATTGGCAATATCTGTATCTGCGCTTTACGTCGGCTCTCCGCCTGGGAGCTGACATCAAGCTTGCTCAGGCGTTTATCCACAAACTGATTATGAGCGAGCAGATAGCTTCCCGGCTCTGCATGGTCACTGGCAACAGCCCCGAACTCGTCAAACCAGGCACAACAGATATTCAATACCTGGCCCGGGCGGCCACGGTGACGCTGATAATGACGTCGCCCCTCGAGGTAAGCCTCATATAATCCCTGGATCAAAGCGGGCGGCAAGGTAGCGGACGATAACAGCACGCGGCTACCGAGCATACCTGCCCAGTTAACCAGCCGCGTCAGCGCTGGTAGATCTTCCAGGCCAAAGTCATCGGGCTCATCCAGGATCAGATCTGAGGTCATCAACCGCAGCATGGGTGGGATCTGATGCCCGCCACGGAGGCCTTCAGTAGCAGGCATGAGGTGATCAATGGTGCAGGTCAATACGGGCGCGTTAAGTAATCTCTGCGCATTGGTATTATCTTTTAGCCAATGATTCAGCGGTCCGTCTGCAAGACTGCCTTCAAAATGCACATGCTGGCTGGCCGGAAGCAGGCTGGCACTGGATTCGGAACCGTGTTTTGCGTAGGTATCCATGTTGTTAGCGTTCAGCTCATGCAATCGCCGGACGGCGGTACCGCCGACCAGTACAGCGAGATCCTCTTCACCCAGACTGAGGCGTTCGCGATACGCATCGCCCGTTTGCAGCGTCAGGGTGCGCAAACCCAGCGCGATAGTGAAACGGGCTCCCTGCTGTGGATTGGCCAGCGCGTACATAATGCGACCGTTGGCCAGGGTTTTACCGCAACCTGTCGAGGCCATGTTCACACCGAAGAAACCGTGTTCGGCACTTTTTCCTTGCAACGCTTCAGCCAGGTCGAAGGCTTTGTCCTGCCAGGCAAAACGCCGATCCCGACTGCGTTGGCGAAAGCCCTTGTGACGGGCTATTCGTGGCAAGGCCTCCGCCAACCCCGGCAGGCTGCGGACAATCCGACTGGCATTGACCTCGACGCCAATCAAATGCTCGTCAAGACGCTGCTTCAGTTGGCCAGTCTGGCGATCTGTGTTGGCATGCAGCGGATAATCGGGGTCGCCATAGCGCCCATGACTCGGCTGGCTGGAGTAATAATGGTCCGCCAACATCAGTGCCATTCTGGACAGGTGCATTATGTACGGGTCTTGCAGCCAGTCCTTATCAAGCATGCCGCTACGCTTGAGAAGCCCGTCTGCCAGCTTGCGGGCATGTTGGCACCAGTGAAGGCTATCGAACGGCAGGCCCTTTTTCAGATTCCAGCACTGTTTGATTGTTGCATCGGTAACGTCCTGGCGGGAGCCACACCAGTCGCTCGAAATCGAACCTGGCAACCGTTCAAGCGAGCTTTGGTTCAGTTGAAATTGGCGATCCGAAGCAGTGGGAACACGATGGTGGCTGACAATTAGCCAACCCACTGCACAAGCCAGCGGCTTCATGCTGCGGAAAGGGCTTTGGGTGATGGAATCAATCCCGTCCCTGATCAGGGCGTCCAGACAGGCTTTGGTGACTTTTTTATCCGCTTTGGCCAACCGTGCCAGCCACTGTTCATCCGGATCCTGTCCCACGAAAGCTTGAAACAAGCGCAGGGATATCCATTCATGGCGGTACGGATCGGCAACTGCCTGATTGGTTTCCAGCTTCTTTTGAAAAGCCTGGGTAGCCTTGCCAAAGTCGTGAAACAACGCTGCAATGCTGGCCAGCAACCGTATTTCTTCAGCGCTGTGCCAATCGTTTTCGTCACCTGCCCGCAGCACATCTCGAGCGGTCATATTGGTGGGAGTAGCGCCGCGAATATTGAACTGGCGACCATCACCCACGACCCAGAGCAGTTCGCTGTGATCCTTGCCACGGATCCAGTGGCAGGCTACGGCGGTGTTTTTGCGTGCGGTCTTTCGCAGCAGTTTGTGTAGGGTATCGAGGCCTGCGAGAGTAATCGCCGTTTGCCAGGTGCGCTCACCACGCCTTTCGGCAAACTGGTCGAGAATGCGGCGGCTTTCCGCCAATGCTCGCTTGCTGCACTGTGACACCAGCAGCACATTCATTGTCCGCGGCTCCCCAGTTCTTGCGCCACGGCCTTGAGTGAATCAATCATGAAATCCAGCGACTCGTTGCGGGTCAGCGCCTCAATGCATGCTTGCCGGAATTCCTGCTCTTCATCCCCACGCATGGCGGAGATAAAAGCCTGGGGGAGGATAGTCGCATCTTTGACCAGATCGGCCACGTCGAAAACCAGCCCGCCGCGCCGGGTCTTGCCATGCAGGATTGATAGACCGTGCGGCAAGCCGAGCACCCAGGTGGCCGTAGCTCCTAAACCATAGGCCAAGTAGTTGCCGTGATCGAGAAAGCGGTTGGCTGGATCAACTCCGGAGCCACGCTTTGCACGGGTGAAATCGCCATAGTTCATTGCGTCCACAGCCAGCTTGAAAAGCGCTTTGGTCAATCGCGCCTCTTCCGTTAGAAGCGCTGTGTTATCCCGCGCCACTTCATTCCTGGCCCCTGCATCACGCAAGAGGCTCTTAAGCCGCTCAGCCGGCACGACAAAACCAGCATCCTGCAATGACCTGTTGTTCAGCCATAGCTGCGCTATTCGCTCCAGGCGCAACCGCTGAAACGCCTTGGCGGCCTCCAATCTCAATTCGTCGTCAAACCAGAAACGCACCCAACCTTGGAGGTACTCAGTGGGCCGATACTCACTCTGAGGCGAGAACCAGGCCACCTCGATATCAATTTCGTTGGCACTGAACAAAGGCGTCCCGCCGCCGCCACTAAAGCCGACGAGAACGCCCGCCTTTGCCAGTTCACGCATGGCTGCCTGGGTGATGGAGGTACCGGTGCCCAAAAGAACGGTGGTGGTATTGGCGATGGGGATATTCCAGTAAAGCGATTGCTTGCCTTCGTCGGTGACGTATTCGACTCGGCCGCCTTTCACCAATACTCTGCAGTGTTGCAAGTAGTAAATATTCGCGCGCTTGGAATGCAGAATGGTCTTCAAGTCTGAGGGGGAGAAATCTTCCATGATTGGCCCTTTATTGGTTCTTTTAGCAAAGGTTGCAAAGCTATCCAACCTTACCTGCGGGCGCGAACTTAGTCTAACCTGGTGTTCCCGAGGTGTTTCACATTAACGTGGTCTCAAAGGTCCTGAATCATTCCCTTTCAATATCGATCCCCGCGACCGGCAATCATCGACCCACGGTCATGCAAACCACCAGACATTCATACATAATGCCCGGACGGGCAAAGCGTCCGTTACACCGTAGAGAGGTTTTATCCAACTATGTGGTACAACGGTCTACTCGATCTTTCCGGCTGGCAAATCCTGGCCGTGACTCTGGTCCTGACGCATATCACTATCGTCAGCGTTACTGTCTACCTGCACCGCTACTCGGCCCACCGCTCACTCGAGCTGCATCCGGCCCTGCAACACTTTTTCCGTTTCTGGCTGTGGCTCACGACCAGCATGAATACCCGCGAATGGACAGCCATCCATCGCAAGCATCACGCCAAATGTGAAACCCCTGACGACCCACACAGCCCGGTTCAAAAAGGGCTGGTCACCGTGTTACGCAAGGGTGCCGAGTTGTACATGGAAGAGGCCAAGAACGAGGAGACGCTGCGCATTTATGGCAAAAACTGCCCGGACGACTGGATGGAGCGCAATGTGTATGGGCGCTTCCCCCTCTTTGGGGTGGGTATCATGCTGCTGATCGATTTGGCGCTGTTTGGCGCGCTGGGTCTGACCGTGTGGGCTGTGCAGATGATGTGGATTCCGGTTTTCGCCGCGGGTGTGGTCAACGGCATCGGCCATGCATTCGGATACCGCAATTTCGAGTGCAAGGACGCAGCCACCAACATTGTGCCCTGGGGCATTCTGATCGGTGGGGAAGAGCTGCATAACAACCACCATACCTACCCCAACTCGGCGAAGCTTTCCGTCAAGAAATGGGAATTTGATCTGGGTTGGTTCTGGATCAAGGTGTTTAGCGCTTTCGGTTTGGCCCAGGTCAGACGGACCGCCCCAATCGCTCACAGGGTAGAAGGCAAGCAGACGCTGGACAAGGATACCGCCATGGCGATCGTTAATAATCGGTTCCAGATTATGGCGCAATATCGCAAGCTGGTGATCAAGCCTCTGGTCCAGCAGGAACTGCAGAAGATGGACGATTCGGTGCGGCATGTGTTCAGGCGCGCCAAGCGTTTGCTCAGCCGAGAGACTAGCCTGCTCGAGCCGAAACATGAGGCGCGCATTCAAACCATGCTGGCTCACAGTCACGCGCTCAAGGTGATTTACGAGCGTCGCCTGGCCCTGCAGCAGATCTGGGGTCGCACCAGCGCCAACGGCCATGACATGGTGCAGGCGCTGCGTGACTGGTGTGCCCAGGCGGAAGCCAGTGGTATCAAGGCGCTGCAAGACTTTGCTGCCACACTACGGACGTACTCTCTGCAACCTGCACCTTGAAGCGGCGCTTCGGCAAGCTTCTGGGGAGGGTTCGGCTTTTCGCATGGCAGCCAGCCTCATGCTCTGCAGGTTCCTATGGATTCCCGCCTTCGCGGGAATGACGGAGCCGTAGCGGAGGTTTTTTGAACGTCTCGCCTTTCCAAACTCCACTTCTACCAAGCGAAGCCCCCTGCTTCGTACTCCATCCTTCTCTCCTCGTCATCCCCGCGGAACGTCATACATCACCCCCTCTCTCTTCGTCATCCCGCGGAACGTCATACATCACCCCCCTCTCTCTTCGTCATCCCGCGGAACGTCATACATCACCCCCCTCTCTTCGTCATCCCGCGGAACGTCATACATCCCCCCCTATCTTCGTCATCCCGCGGAACGTCATACATCACCCCCCTCTCTTCGTCATCCTGCGGAACGTCATACGTTACCCCCTCTCTTCGTCATCCCCGCGAAGGCGGGGATCCAGCTTTTTGCGCGGCAAGCGTCATGCTTTGCCGATCTCCTGTGGTTCCGCCTGGCGGGGAACTCGGTAGTTAGGCATCCGGCTGGCGAGCGGGTCACCGTTGACTATACTTCCGACAGTACGATGACGTTGCACTCTGGATTCTGCAGAGGGACGCTCAGGTCGGCGCGCTGCTCCGGCGATGAGGTCTCGCTCGATTAACAATGAGGAAAGCCGCCTTGACTGCCACTGTCGACCGACCATATCAAATGACTCTTCACCCGGTTCATGCGGTCCTGCTCGCCGGGACCATTCCGCTTTTTCTGGGCGCCACGCTGAGTGACTTCGCTTACTCGTCGAGCTACCAGATACAGTGGACCAACTTCGCTTCCTGGTTGATTGCTGGCGGCCTCGTTTTTTGCGGTTTTGCGCTACTGTGCGCAATCATCGGCCTGTTCCGCGCCGAACGGCGTGGAGGGCGCACTCTGGTTTATCTCCTTCTATTGTTGGCCGCCTGGATCCTGGGCTTCCTCAATGCCCTGATCCATGCCAAGGACGTGTGGGCAAGCATGCCCATGGGGCTCATTTTGTCGGTGATCGTTACCGTGCTGGTGTGCGCAGCGACCTGGATCGGCTTTTCTGGCCTTCGCGTGGGAGGTGCCAAATGAACCGTCCGAGCGTATTTTCCGCCGTCGCCTTGTCGATCCTGTTGAGCGCATGTAGCGATAACGACGCAGAGTCGATCGACTATGGTCCTGATCCGACGCTCCCCGATATGGAGAGAGGATTGCTGCCCAGCATGACGATTGCAGATCCAACAGGGTGGGGCGACCAGCAACCGACGGTACCCGAAGGCTACACAATCGAGGCCATCGCTACTGAACTTCAGATCCCACGCCAGACGCTGGTTCTGCCCAACGGTGACATTCTGGTCGCCGAAGGCCGCGGCGGCGGAGCGCCAGCACTGAAGCCAAAGGACGTGATTGCCGGTTACATAAAAGCGAAGGGCAACACTTCGGTCAAGAGCGGTAACCGGTTGACCTTGCTGCGAGATGGCGACGGTGATGGTACTTATGAGGAACAAACCGTTTTCGCTGAAGATCTCAACGCGCCTTACGGGCTCGCACTGGTCGAAAACAATCTTTACGTGGCCAACCAGGACGCGCTGGTGCGGTTTGATTATCAGGAGGGCCAGACCCAGGCCAGCGGGCCGCCGGTCAAGGTCACCGATCTACCATCAGCGATCAACCATCACTGGACCAAGGCGCTCGCTGCCAGCCCGGATGGACGTTTTCTTTACGTCGGCATCGGTTCCAACAGCAACATTACAGAGCGCGGGATGGAGGCTGAGGTCAACCGAGCAATGGTGTGGAAGATAGACGCCGAGACGGGAGCGCACAGACCCTACGCGACTGGTCTGCGTAATCCTACTGCACTCACTATCCAGCCAGAGACGGATCAGTTGTGGGCAGTGGTCAACGAGCGCGATGAGCTCGGCCCGAACCTGACTCCCGACTATCTCACCTCCGTCCAGGAAAATGGATTTTACGGCTGGCCCTACAGCTATTGGGGACAAAACGTAGACCCACGCGTTCGGCCGCAGGATATGGAAAAGGTAGCCTCGGCGATCATTCCGGATTACGCCCTGGGATCGCATGTGGCAGCGCTTGGGGTCGACTTCTCCATGCCGTCAATGGGCGCCGAATTCGCCGAGGGTGTGTTCGTCGGCGAGCATGGTAGCTGGAATCGTGAGAACCCCGTTGGCTACAAGGTGGTCTTCGTGCCGTTTAGCGATGGCCGCCCTGCCGGCCAGCCGGTTGACTTTGTTTCCGGCTTCCTTGGGTCAGATGGCAAAACCCGTGGCCGGCCGGTCGGAGTGACCGTTGATCCGCGCGGCGCCCTTATTGTCGCCGATGATCTTTCAAACACCATTTGGCGCGTGACCCCGGCCGAGTGACCGGAAATCAGTCTCACACCCTGGATGGGATCCGCCGACCCGCGCGGCCGGCGTGATCCGATGGGTGGACGAGCTAACCCTTGTCCGCAGGTCGCTTTAACGGGCACCAGGGTTTATGCTTGGCGCTCTGTCACATTTTATGGTTGCAACGGATGCGTACCTTATTCCTGGGGATTATCCTGCTTTTGGCCAGCCCGGCCCTGCTCGGCTCGACCATCTACAAGTACACCGACAACAACGGTGTCGTCACCTATACCGACCAGCGCGTTCAAGGCGCCAAAGTGTTTGTGTTCAGCGACAACATGGTCGAGAACACCGACCGTCAGGTGTATCTGACCACCCGCAAGCACGCCGGCGGCGATACGCTGATCGTACATAACGATTTGTATGTGCCGGTTGAAGTGGAAGTAGCAATCTCCTCCGCCCAGCATGTATTGGGCGTTCCGGCCAAGCCGGTGCGCTGGGTTTTGCCGCCACGTGGCAACATCCGACTGCTGACGCTCGCGCCAGACGGTACCGGTACGCCCCGCTACGAGCATAAGCTTCGCTACGCGCTGGGTGATCCCCGTGCCAAACACAATCTCAACCATTACCCACTACCCTGGCGAGGCGGCCCGTTCCGCATGACCCAGGGCCCAGGCGGACGCTACAGTCATACCGGGCCGAAGGGCCGCTACGCAGTGGACATCGCCATGCCTGAAGGCACGCCCATCGTGGCGGCGCGCGGCGGCTTGATAGTCAAAATTGAAAACAACCAGAGCGGGCGCGGCACCAACCCGGCCGGCAATTTTGTGCGATTGCTGCATGATGACGGCACCATGGGCGTCTATCTGCACCTGAAACAGGGTTCGATCAATGTCCGCGAAGGCCAGCGGGTAGTGGCCGGGAGTCTGCTGGCGCAGTCCGGCAATACAGGCAACAGCACTGGTCCGCATCTGCACTTTGTGGTGCAGCAGAATGTGGGGCTACGGACGGTGTCGATTCCGTTCGAGTTTAGCCAGCCGGTAAACAGCATGCCGAATTTTGCGGTGGGCGGAGAGCGCTGAGGCTGGCATTGCATGCCGGCAGGCTTATGGGGTGTAACGCTGCGCTGGATTCCCCGCCTTCGCGGAGAATGACGAGGAGGGCTTGGCGCCAATATCCGTGATCGCTTCGTTGTCGCGCTGCAATACTCGGACGCAGACCCGAATAACGCGCTGGGTGGTCAGGCCTCGGATTGAGAATGTGCGACTCGTCCAGGCCCGAATGGCAGCCAATAAAAAACCCACTCGAAAGTGGGTTTTTGTTGGCTACCAACGATCTTATTTGATCTTGGCTTCCTTGTAGTTCACGTGCTTGCGTACGACCGGATCGAACTTCTTGATTTCGATCTTATCGGGAGTAGTACGCTTGTTCTTGTCGGTAGTGTAAAAATGACCAGTACCGGCAGAAGACACCAAACGAATCAATTCACGCATGGACTGCTCCTTAAACTTTTTCGCCGCGGGCGCGGATTTCAGCCAAAACCACTTCGATGCCGCGCTTGTCGATAATGCGCATGCCCTTGGTGGAAGTGCGCAGACGCACGAAACGCTTCTCTGATTCTACCCAAAAGCGGTGATGCTGCAGGTTAGGCAGAAAACGACGTTTGGTTCTGTTGTTAGCGTGGGAAACGTTGTTCCCAGTCACTGGACCTTTACCGGTCACTTGACATACTCGAGACATGGTTAACCCTCTCCAACCACTTGCCCAACCCGAACTGGTTGGAAGCCATAAAAAAATCTGTTGTCCAGCCGGGGCGTTCATAAAGTGCACACCTGCATTGCCAGAATTCAGCAAAACGGGCACAGCCCCGAGAAGAGCGGAGCTTTATATCAAAACGCGGCCCTGCAAGCAATGATTTTCATCAAAGAAGACCCCGCTCCGCCAGCGACACGGGCTCCCCGTCGCCCACCACCAGATGATCCAGCACCCGGATATCCACCATGGCCAGCGACTCTCTGAGCCGTCGCGTGAGGATCATATCCGCCTGGCTCGGCTCGGCGACACCCGACGGATGGTTGTGAGTCAGAATCAAGGCCGCGGCGTTGTGCGCCAGGGCACGCTTCATTACCTCTCTAGGGTAGACGCTGGCACTGTCGAGCGTACCGCGAAAAAGCTCCTCAAAGGCTATCACACGGTGCTGATTATCCAGAAAGAGACACGCAAAGACTTCATGGGGCAGTCCCAGCAGCTTGCTCTTGAGATATTGCCTTACCGCGCCAGGCGACGTCAGCGCATCGCCGCGTTTGAGCTCCTCATAAAGATGCCGGCGGGCCATTTCCATCACTGCCTGCAGCTGCACGAACTTGGCCGGGCCGAGGCCGGCATGCTGACAAAACAGCTTTTGATCGGCCTGCAGCAGCGCCCGCAGGCTGCCAAAACCGGTAAGCAGGTCGCGAGCTAGGTCCACTGCGTTACGTCCGGGAATACCGGTGCGCAGGAAGATCGCCAGCAGCTCGGCGTCAGACAGTGAGGCGGCGCCCTGGCTCAACAGCTTTTCACGGGGGCGCTCGGCCAGGGGCCAGTCGGTAATGGGCATGCGAATGCTCCTTGCTATGCCGACACGTACTTCCTGTTCGTGCCATGGGTTGAGGCATGAGTATAAGGAGCCCGGTGCGTTCGGTCGAGCATGCCGCGAACGGCGCCCTATGCTATCTTAGCGACCATTTGGTGGGCACTTTGTTGCCTCGGAGTGTCGCATTCAGGAGCGCACAATGCAGCGGTTGTTCAACAAGCAGGTAGTGCTGGGGGTCAGCGGTGGAATCGCGGCGTACAAAAGCGCCGAGCTGGTCAGGCGATTGCGCGATGCAGGCGCAGAGGTGCGCGTGGTGATGACCCAGGCGGCTCGGGAATTCATTACCCCGCTGACGCTTCAGGCATTGTCCGGCCATCCGGTACACGGCGACTTGCTGGACCCCGCTGCGGAAGCAGCAATGGGCCACATCGAGCTGGCCCGCTGGGCGGATATGGTATTGATCGCCCCGGCTACCGCTGACCTGATGGCTCGACTGGCCCAGGGTCGCGGAGATGATCTGCTCACTACCCTGGTGCTGGCTACCGATGCGCCCGTCGCTATCGCTCCGGCAATGAACCAGGCGATGTGGCGCGACCAGGCAACCCAGGCCAATCTGGCTACCCTGATGTCACGCGATGTCAGGGTTTTCGGCCCTGCCGCAGGGCAACAGGCCTGCGGCGATGTGGGGCCGGGGCGCATGCTTGAGCCTGCCGATATCGCAGCGCGGGCAGCGGAATGCTTCGAGCGCGGCGTGTTGACCGGCCGCCATGTGCTGATTAACGCCGGCCCGACCCGGGAGGCAATCGATCCGGTCCGCTACATCTCCAATCATAGCTCCGGAAAAATGGGCTTTGCCCTGGCCACTGCCGCCGCAGAGGCCGGCGCCCGGGTGACGCTGATAGCAGGTCCAGTCAACCTTCCGACACCACTGCGCGTTCAACGTGTTGACGTGACCAGCGCTGAAGAGATGCTAGGCGCTTGCCTGGCCGCTCTCCCCGCCGACATATTTATCGCATCGGCTGCCATAGCGGACTACCGGCCCGCTCGCTGCGCCGAGACCAAACTGAAAAAGAAATCCGGCTCTGAGGAAGGGATGACCCTGGAGCTGGTGCGCAACCCGGATATCCTCGCGACGCTGGCCAATCACCCGCAACGTCCGTGGTCAGTGGGCTTTGCTGCCGAAACCAATGATGTGACGGCCTATGCCAAGGACAAGCTGGTCAGAAAAAATCTGGATTTAATCATCGCTAATGATGTCAGTTCGCCATCGATCGGTTTTAATAGTGACGACAATGCCGTAACGCTGATCGACCGCTCGCTGCAGCAGCACGCCCTGCCACAAGCCAGCAAACAGAAACTGGCCCGGCAGATCATCACCTTTATCGCGCAACGGATCGATATTCCGAGCCACTGAGGACTTCAGATGCACGCTTTGCAAGCCAGGATTCTCGACCCACGCCTAGGTAAGGACTGGCCCTTGCCCCATTACGCTACTCAAGGCTCCGCCGGACTCGATCTGCGCGCGCTATTGAACGAGCCGCTGGTGCTGGAGCCCGGACAAACGCAGCTGCTGCCGACCGGCCTGGCGATTTATATTGCCGATCCGGAACTTGCCGCGATGATCCTGCCGCGTTCCGGTCTTGGTCACAAGCATGGCATCGTGCTGGGAAATCTGGTCGGTTTGATCGACTCCGACTACCAGGGCGAGCTGATGGTGTCGTGCTGGAATCGCAGTCATCTGGCCTTCACCATCGAGCCTGGTGAAAGAATCGCGCAGCTGGTGCTGGTACCCGTATTACAGGCGAGGCTGGACATAGTCGACGAGTTCGACAATAGCGAGCGCGGCGCTGGCGGTTTCGGTCATACTGGCAGTCACTGATCTCACATCTGAGCAGGGAGGCAATAAGCAGAGATGAAACTCAAAAAATCGTCCGCAGCATCAACTTCATCAACCCTACCCGGCACGCTGGTGCCGCTGCTTCTGGCTCTGGCCGGGCTTGCAGCCGCTGCCGCCCTGGTCTGGTTCACCCTGTTCAGTCACAGTAACCAACGCTACCAGCAGGACATGGCGCAGGCCTATGCCGGACAGCAGCTCGCCGCTCTAAACAGGACCCTGGAGAAGCTGGATGCCGACTTGACCGCCGCGGCCGCCAACCCGCAGATCCAGGTCGCCCTGCGACAGGGAGGCAGCCCTACGCTGCAGCGGTTGATGCGCTACATGTATGCCGACAACCTGGCCATCTATACCCACCTCATCGGGCAAGCGAAGAGCCTGGAAAGTGGCGAGGCGCCGTTAAGCTTTGCTGCGATTGACATGATCCGCCGTGCGGAACGGAATATGCCGGTGCCAGCCGAAGCACATCGGGTGAATGGAGCGTGGCGACTGTATACAGTGAAGCCTCTGCGAGCTTCCACCAATGCGCCAATCGGTGGAACACTGATGGCTGTATTCGAACTGCCTCGCATAACGACCAGTCTGCCCGCGCTTCCCGATAACAGCGGACAGGTAAGGCTGATCCAGCAGTTCCCCGGTGCGCCGGAGCAGGTGCTGCATGAACAAGGCAGTGGCGAAGGCACCGTTATTCGTCTGCCGAGTGACAACCCCGCCTGGTTTATCGAGTTTCGTGCTGGCTCGGCGCTTTCTGCCGGCCTGATCAACCCCCTGCTGCTGTTCGCTGCCGTTGTGCTGGCTCTGGCCGGTTTGCTTGCTGGCCTACTGTGGCTGCATCGGCAATGGGCCTCGACCCTGGCAGCGGACGCCGAGACCCTGACCCAGCTAACCCTTGGTCACAAGGCAGCGGGGCTGCACCTTGGCCCGCTCGAACCAGTAGGCGCCAGCATTATGCAACTGGCCCGGCGCACCGGCCAGACGTTGGGCGCCAATCCGGAAAGAGCCAAGACCGAGCCAGACAGACCCGCCGCCAAAGTCAGCAAGCCAGCCCCGATGATCGACGACGATATTCTGGACATTGACATCCTCGACGAAGATCCCTTTGCAATGGCCGCACCATCGGATCAGGCAGCGCTCGCCATTCCACAGCTTCCCGAAGAGATCTTTCGGGCCTATGACATACGCGGCGTGGCTGGCAAAACACTGACCGAGGAAGGCGTTTACTGGCTAGGCCGCGCCATCGGCAGCGAGTCGGTTACGGCTGGCCAATCGGTGATATCGGTAGGTCGTGATGGCCGGCTTTCCGGACCGACCCTCGTCGAACAACTGATCCAGGGCCTGATGGATACTGGCTGCCACGTGATCGACCTGGGCATGGTTCCCACGCCCGTGGTGTATTTTGCCACCCATACGCTGGAAAGCTCATCCGGCGTAATGCTTACCGGCAGCCACAACCCCGCCGACTACAACGGATTGAAGATTGTGATCGCCGGCCAGACATTGTCCGAAGATCGTATTAAAGCGCTGCATACGCGCCTTAAGCAGCAGGACCTTATTTCCGGCCAAGGCAGCCGGGAGCAGCGTGACGTTCTGCCTGCCTACCAGCAGCGCATCGTTGAGGACGTTGCCCTCGCCAGACCGTTGAAGGTGGTCATCGACTGCGGGAACGGAGTAGCCGGCGTGATCGCCCAGTCATTGCTGGAAGAGCTGGGATGCATGGTCACCCCCCTTCATTGCGAAGTGGATGGTAATTTCCCCAACCACCACCCGGACCCCGGCAAGCTGGAAAACCTGAGCGACCTTATTGCCGAAGTTAAGCGCCAGCAGGCTGACATCGGCATTGCCTTCGACGGCGATGGTGACCGCCTCGGCGTGATAACCAGCGACGGCGAGCTGATCTATCCTGATCGCCTGCTGATGCTGCTGGCAGAAGACGTAGTGACGCGTCATCCAGGTGCCGATATTGTCTTCGACGTCAAATGTACACGTCGCCTGCCCAGCCTGATCAGCAAGCTGGGTGGGCGGCCCGTCATGTGGAAGTCCGGACATTCCATGATCAAGGCCAAAATGCAGGAAATCGGGGCCCTTCTCGGTGGCGAAATGAGCGGCCACATCTTCTTCAAGGAGCGCTGGTATGGGTTCGATGATGGCCTGTATAGCGCGTGCCGCTTGCTGGAAATTCTCTCGGTGCAACCGGACAACCTGTCCAGCGCCGCGCTCATGGCCAAGTACACCTCTGGCCTCACTACGCCCGAAATCAATCTGTCGGCGGGCGAACTTCGCAAGTTTGAAATTATCGAAGCACTGATGACAGAGGCCGACTGGGGCCAGGGTAAACTGACTACGCTGGATGGCATCCGGGTAGATTATCCGCACGGCTGGGGTCTGGTGCGGGCGTCTAATACCACGCCCATGCTGGTGTTGCGCTTCGAAGCGAATAAACCTGAGGCGCTCGACGTTGTCCAACAGGTATTCCGCGATCAGTTGGCTACCGTGGCACCCGATCTTGAAATAACATTTTGATCCAGGAGATTGATTCCAACATGTTGAGTCGTGACGCTGCCGCTCAGGTATCCCGGGTATTGACTGAAGCCTTGCCCTACATCCAGCGTTTTACCGGGAAGACCATCGTTATCAAATACGGCGGAAACGCGATGGAAAGCGAGGAGCTGAAAAACAGCTTCGCACGCGATATCGTGTTGATGAAGACCGTCGGGATCAATCCTGTGGTAGTGCACGGGGGCGGGCCGCAGATTGCAGATCTGCTTCAGCGACTTAACATCCACAGCGAATTCATCGAAGGCATGCGCGTGACCGACAGCCAGACAATGGATGTTGTGGAGATGGTACTGGGCGGCCAGGTCAACAAGGACATCGTCAATCTGATCAACCGCCACGGTGGCGCTGCCATCGGTCTTACTGGCAAGGACGCTCAGTTGATCAAGGCGCGCAAGCTCAAGGTGACGCGCAAGACGCCCGGAATGGACAAGGCCGAGATAATCGACATCGGCCAGGTGGGCGAGGTGGTTGAGGTCAATACGCGGCTGATCAACCGCCTGGTGTCGGACGATTACATTCCGGTCATCGCTCCCATCGGTGTAGGTGCGGACGGGGCGTCCTACAACATTAATGCCGACCTGGTAGCGGGCAAGGTGGCCGAGGCGCTGAAGGCCGAAAAACTCTTGCTGCTGACCAATATCGCCGGACTGATGGACAAGGCAGGTAATGTGCTGACTGGCCTGACAACGGCCCAGGTGGACGCGTTGATAGAAGACGGAACCATTTACGGCGGTATGCTGCCGAAGATTCGGTGCGCCCTGGATGCGGTTCAGGGCGGGGTCGGCAGCGCGATTATCGTCGATGGACGCGTGCCGAATGCGGTGCTGCTGGAGATTTTTACCAATACCGGCGTGGGTACCCTGATCACCAATCTGCCCCAGGACCTGTGATGACGCAGGATGAGTTCAAATTCAGTTATCCGTTACGTGTTCGCTGGGCTGAGGCCGATCTGCAGGGCATCGTCTTCAACGGACATTATCTGACCTACGCCGATGTCGGTATAACCGAATACTTCAGGGCCATGGGGCAAGCCTATAGCGCCGAAACCGGTGTGCAGGGTGCGGATTTCTTTGCCGTCCGCACCTTGCTGGAGTACCGCTCGCCGGCCCGATTCGATGACATGGTGGATGTTCACGTGCGTATTGCCCGGCTGGGCAACTCCAGCATGCAATTCCTGATTGGGATTTATCGCGAAGGCGAATTATTGGTAAATGGTGAGATAGTCTATGTGCATGCAGGCCACGACCGTCGCCCTTCGCCTATTCCTGAGAGCTTTCGCTCGGCCGTAACACACTTCGAGAAGACATCACCGAAAAATGCGGCCGCCCGCTGAGCTGGCGACGGCGCGGCATTATGGCTGGCTACGCTCCGTCAGGGCAATCAGCCGATCCCTTTGCGCGGCAAACCCGGCATTGACTTGGTCGATCTCAGCTCGCTTGTGTTCAATGAGCCGGTTCAAGCGCTTCGATTCAGCAGCGACTTCACCCAGCTCGGTCAGAATCCGTTCATCAACCTTTCTGCCAGCGCGTTCCTGAGCTGCAGCCTGCCTCTCCAACTCCTCGCGCTGGCCCTTTAGCGCCTGCAGATTTACCCGCGAGGTGGCTATCAAGCTATCAATCTGAGCAACTTGACGCGCATGCGCACGATCCAGATCGCTGGCATCGCTGTAAAGACGTAATAGCGTGGCGTCCGCGACGGCCTGGCGCTCCTGCTCGGCTTGAGCCGCCCTGGACGCCTCGAGCTCCTCGGCAGTAGGGGCGGCCGGCACCACGAGCTTCACTCGCCCGTGGGAATCCAGCACTTCGTAGCCATTTCGAACAAATTCGGTCGGCACTCGGCTATCCAGCACCGTTACGCCCCGGTTGTCGATATAACGATACAGATCCGCGTGCGCTTCCAACGAAACGCTGCAGACTACAAACAGACCCGCCCAGTAGAACAGCCTTTGCATCTCGGGACACCCCGTCTGGAGCCATTGGCTCATGTCACATCCTAGATCCCGTATTCGGCACGATAAGCCTGAACCGCTGGCAAATGGTGTCGTAGATCGGCGTCTTCTTCGAGGAAGCTCAGCACCTGGGTAAGCGATACGATACTGATTACAGGCACGCCGAAATCACGCTCGACCTCCTGAATGGCAGACAATTCGCCCTGTCCTCGTTCTTCCCGATTCAGCGCAATCATCACAGCCGCAGGTTTCGCCCCGGCTGACTGGATGGTCTGCATGACTTCGCGCACCGCTGTGCCTGCGGTGATCACATCATCGATAATCAGCACTCGCCCCTGCAACGGCGCGCCTACCAAAGAGCCGCCCTCGCCATGATCCTTGGCTTCCTTACGATTAAAGCAGTATGGCAGATTGCGATCAAAACTTTCAGCTAAAGCTACTGCTGTAACGGCCGCTAAAGGAATCCCTTTATAGGCAGGGCCGAAAATGACGTCTACATCTTCCAGCTCACTATGAATGAATGACTGGGCGTAGAAACGACCCAACCGGGCAAGAGAGGTACCGTCATTGAACAACCCGGCATTGAAGAAGTAGGGACTGATGCGCCCTGACTTGAGAGTAAAGTCTCCAAAACGCAAAACCTCACGGTCCAGTGCGAAACGAATGAATTCCCGTTGATATTCGTGCATCTAACCCTCGTCTTAACAAAAATACCGCTAGCTCGGTTATCATACACGCACGATTTTGAGGGAGCCATGTATGCGAATCATCAGTCTGAATGTAAACGGCATCGAGGCCGCAGCGGCCCGGGGTCTATTCGACTGGCTGCGTACGCAGGATGCTGACGTGATATGCCTCCAGGACATCCGGGTTACCGAGCCCGAACTGGAGCACGATGCCTACTGGCTGGACGGCTACTGGCAGTACTGTTTCGAGGCGGAGGTGCCCAGCCAGGGAGGCGTCGCGATCTACACCAAAACTGCCCCCAAGGCCATCATCATGGGATTGGGCTTTGAGCTTGCCGACCGGTACGGACGGTTTGTTCAGGCTGATTTTGACAAGGTAAGCATTGGCTGCCTACTGTTGCCCTCGGGCCGCGAAGGCGATGCGGACCTGAACCAGAAATTCAAGTTCATGAACGACTTTACCGGTTACCTCAACAAGCAGCGCCGCAAACGTCGCGAGTTTATCTACTGCGGTTCCCTGCATGTTGCGCATCTGAAACTGGATGTCAAAAACTGGCGTGACTGCCAGGAGCAACCCGGCTTCATGGCCCCGGAACGCGCCTGGATGGACGAGATTTTTGGAAATCTTGGCTATGTCGACGCGTTGCGCGAAGTCACCCGCGAGTCGGACCTCTACAGTTGGTGGCCCGACAGCGAACAGGCCCAGGATCTCAACCTGGGTCTGCGTTTCGATTACCAGTTCCTGACACCCGGACTGCGTCGCTTCGTCAAGAACGCCCAGATTCCGCGCAAGGTACGCTTTTCTGAGCATGCGCCGGTAATTATCGATTATGACTGGACGCTAAGCATCTGAGCCCTGGGCTGCAAACGGAGAATTCCGCTTGCAGCCACGCATCGCTGCTACTTGATGATTCTCCAGCAGAACGGATAACGATAGGCCTGACCTTCCTTGGCCTTGATGGCTGCAATGATCATCAATACCACCGCCCCAATGATGACGACCCAGATCAGCAGCATGCCAATGACTATTACCATCAACAACACGCAAAGCAGTGCCGCCAGCGCCACGCTGATCTGAAAATTGAGCGCTTCCTTGCCCTGATCATCGATAAACGGCGCCTGATCCTTCTTCAACTGCCAGACCACCAGCGGTCCGATCAGACTGCCAAAGGGAAAGATAAACCCCAGAAAGCCCGAAAGATGCGCTACCAGTGCCCATTTGCGCGCCTCCGGATCCGGCGTTGTCTCAACTTGCTGTTGAATGTCTTCAGTCATGATGCTGGAACTCCTTCTCTAGGTCTGTTTTGGGTCTGGCCTGGCATCGCTCTGGTATCTCAGTCCTGCAAAGCTGCCAGTTGCATGGCAAACAATTCGTCGACGCCCTTCCTGGCCAACGTCAGCATAGCATTGAGTTCGTCGGCGCTGAATGGCGCCGCCTCGGCCGTTCCCTGCACCTCGATGAATCCGCCCTTGTCGGTCATGACCACGTTCAGATCGGTATCAGCTGAGGAATCTTCAAGGTAATCGAGATCCAGAACCGGCGTACCTTGATAGATGCCAACCGAAATGGCCGCAATCATCTGTACTGTCGGCACCTTCTTGATTGCACCGCGTGCTTTCATCGCCCGCAGGGCATCCACCAGCGCTACGCAGGCGCCGGTAATCGATGCGGTACGGGTGCCGCCATCGGCCTGAATGACATCACAGTCGATATATAAAGTGTTTTCACCCAGCGTTTTCAAATCCACCGCGGCGCGCAAGGACCGGCCGATAAGGCGCTGGATTTCCAGCGTGCGCCCGCCCTGCTTGCCCTTGCTGGCTTCACGCTGCATACGCTCACCGGTGGCCCGCGGCAACATGCCATATTCCGCCGTGATCCAGCCCTGACCCGATCCGCGCAGAAAGCGCGGCACGCCTGACTCTACGCTCACGGTACAGATGACCTTGGTATCACCAAACTCGACCAGGACAGAACCTTCGGCATGCTTGGTGTAATGGCGGGTCAGGGTAACCTGACGCATCTGATCGGCTTCACGGGCACTGGGTCGTTTCATGATTCGGAATCCTTGTACTGCATTGAATGTGCGCTGATTATACGGCCCACACGCAGCGGGTGACAGCAACTGTACCCCGCCGCAGAGCGAGGCGTTACAATGCGCCAGGGATGCACAGAACAACGAGGCCAATGATGGTTTACAGCATGACCGCTTTCTCGCGCTGCGAGCTCAGCACTGATCTAGGCAATCTGGCGTGGGAAATGCGCTCGGTCAATCACCGCTATCTTGAGGCCAGCCTGCGACTGCCAGAAGCTTTTCGTGAACTGGAAGGCCCGTTGCGCGAGCGCCTGCGCAAGCAGCTGGCTCGCGGCAAGGTTGAGTGTACGCTGCGATTCAACCCAACCTCCACAAACGGTCCAACGCTTTCCCTCAACCAGCCCCTGGCCGATCAGCTGATCGCTACGATGCAGAAGCTAAGCCAGCAGTTGAACAATCCCGCAGCGGTCAGCCCGCTGGAGATAATGGCATGGCCAGGCGTACTGAGTAGTCCGGAGCAAGATCAGAGCGGGCTTATCGAACAGGCGGCCAGCCTTTTCGATCAGGCCCTGGTCGATCTGAAAGAGCAGCGTGGCCGGGAAGGCGCAGAACTGAAAGCGCTGCTGGAGGAGCGTTTGAATGCCATTGCTGATCGCGTGGTCGTACTCCGCGAGATGATGCCCGACCTGCTAACGGCGCACCGGCAGAAGCTGACTGACCGCTTCGCGGAGGCCCAACTGGAACTTGATGGCACGCGGGTCGAACAGGAGCTGGTATTACTGGCGCAGAAAATCGACGTCGCCGAGGAACTTGATCGGCTGGAGACCCACGTCAATGAGTGCCGTCGGGTACTGGCGGGAAATTCTGCCATGGGTCGGCGGCTGGATTTTCTCATGCAGGAGTTCAATCGCGAAGCCAACACACTCGGTTCCAAGGCCATTGACAGCCGCAGCACGCAAGCCGCGGTAGATCTGAAGGTATATATCGAGCAGATGCGCGAGCAGGTGCAGAACATCGAATAACCATTCAGGGAATAAAATCCGTTGGCGAACCGTTACCTCTATGTCATTACCACAACAGATAGAGGTAACTACCATGAACAAGCTGTCCATCCTGGCTCTGACCGTGGCGTCGACTTTGATCACCGGATTCGCTGCCGCTGAGGGCCGCACATCCGCCCAGCTCAGCACTGAAGCTCAGCTCGGCGCCGCATCCAGCGCGCAAACAACGTCCGCCCAAAGCGAAACCAGCGCCAACGCTAACGTAGACGCCAACACCGAGCGCGGCCTGACGGTCTCCGGCATGGGAAACGTACAAGCCAGCGGGTCGCAACAAGCGTCGACCAATCCGGATGCTGGCAGCAAACCCAAAGTACGCGATTCTGCTTCTGATTCCATTCAGCAGGCCCGTAGCGCTGGCAGCATCGCTGCCGACGGCGCCAGCTCCACGGGTAGAAGTGCGGCGGACGCCGCGAGCGCGTCGGCAGCCGCAGCCGCCTCCGGTGCGAAGCAGATCAAGTCGAGCACTCAACAGGCCGCAACCGACACTGCCAGGGCTGCCAGCGCACCGTTGCGCGACAACGCCAGACAGAGCCTTCGCCAGCAAATGCGCGGCAGCATGGGAACTGATATTCGGCAGTCAACGCGGGCCGACATCAACGCGACCGTTCGTGATAACGCGCGCCTTCAACTGCCTGGCCTGTGAGGTCCGGCGCAAAAGGTCGCGCTTCAGTGTTAACGGGCGTTTGCGGACGAACCCGGAGTTAGCAGACCATACCCGTATTCCGGGTCGCGCCCGGGTTCGCCCAGATCTTCCGCCTGTTCCATCAATTGTGCCCAGGCTCGCTTTGCATCGCCCTGATGCTGCTCCAGGGCGCAGGCGAGAAACGCGGTGAGAACGGGCGCCGCCATCGACGTGCCTGTTTTTGATCCATAGTCGCCGCCAACCCGGGCGGTCAGCACCGCAACGCCCGGCGCGGCAAATGCAATATGGGGGCCACGGTTGGCCCAGCGATAAAGATGCCAATCCTGGTCGACCGCCGTAGCCGCCAGCACGCCAGGGTAAGCCGCAGGGTACAAAGGCTGAGCTGCCGGTCCCTCGTTACCTGCCGCGGCGACTATCTGCACTCCCCGCTCAAGCAGCGCCGCCACCGCCTCGTGCAGGACCGCATTGTCCGGACCGGTCAGACTCATGTTGATAACCGCAACCCCTTCAGCGGCCAGCCACTCCATCGCCTGCAGAAGATGAAACAGGGTCGCCCCTTGATTCAGATCATCCTGGCGATAGAACACCGAAGCGCTCAAAAGCGTGGCGTGCGGCAGCAGCGGATTGAGCTGCGGACCGCGACCTATCAAGACACTAGCCACTGCGGTGCCATGGCCTTCAGGTGCCCCTGGGCCTACATCGAGAAAAGCCCGGCGCTGCAGGGCGTTGCCGGCTGGATTGTTAAACGCTGGATGATCCATGGCCACGCCCGTATCGATCATGCCTACCCGTAACGGCTGATCGCACAGCCCGCCGGATGAACCGGCTTCCTTTACATCGTCCAGTTCCTTCGAAGTCTGCGGAGTGTAAATATGGTTGCGATCCAGAAACCGCAAAACCCGCTGCGGCAAGGCCTGTCGCATACCCTCAGGCGAATCCAGACGGGCCGGCACCTTTAGCCGGATCATCCGGCGCGCCAGAACCGGGAAATCATGTTGCTCGGTAACATAGGCGGCCAAGGTGGGCGCTTCTAGCAGAAGCCGATTCCATTCTTCGCCACTCAACAGCAGCAACCATTCGCGCTCTACCGCACGCCAGCCGTGCTCTACTTCCACCTCGACAAACAGCGGTGCGCCTTGCGAATCAACTATCGGCAGGCGCTGTGGCAACGCTTCTATCAGGTCAATGGACGGCGACAATTCCAGCGGCTGCGCCAAGGTTGCCGTTAATGGAGCAATCAACTGCGTCGTAACAGTGCCCGGAACCTGGAGCAACGGTTCCAGTATTTGCGAGTCGGAGAGGGGTAAGGACAGCGGCAATGCATCCTGCAACCCAGCGCTTGTTTCAATTAGCGAGTCCGATAACTGCCGGACCAGAACATCAGGCTGGCTAAGGGAGATGCCATCAGACAAGCCCGTGTCCAGGCCACGTAACGAATCGGGCAACTGCTCTACTGTTTGGGAGATATCCGCAATATCGGACAGACGCGTGTCCACGCCACGTAGCGAATCGGGCAACTGTTCTACCGTCTGGGGCAGCTCTGCCAGGTTGGTCAGCTCCGCGACCTTCGAAATGTCCACCTCGACCAGAGGTAATGCCGCCAATGGCAACGCCACCGCCATGCAAACCGCGGCTGACGCGCCCAGCAAATACTTGTGTGGCATGATTGTTCCGTCTCCCTGCGAAAGCTCTTTTCATTAAAACGGCTAAGCTTGGCAAAAAATTCCACTGAGCGGGAATAAATTCTCTCCCCAGCCGTTTAATAAGGACAACAACCATGGAAACAACTGAATGAAGACCGAGTTGAAAGCTCTGCTACCAGCCCTGCGGCGCTTCGCCTATTCGCTTACCGGTTCCGTGCATGATGCCGACGACCTGCTGCAAAATACGCTGTTGAAGATTCTAAGCAAGCCACCACGTAGCGACGTGCCGCTGGACCGTTGGGCCTTCACCGTTTGCCGCAATCTGTGGATCGACGAATACCGTGCGGGCAAGGTTCGTCAGAACAGCGCTGACGCCCTGGCGTTGCATGAAAGCCCCAGCATCGATGGCGAAACCCAAATGTTTCACCAACTGCAACTGGGTGAAGTAACCATTGCGATGCAAAGCCTGCCCGCCGAGCAGCGCGAGGCTCTTGCATTGGTGGCCATTCAGGGGATGAGCTATCAGGAAGCCGCCTCAGCACTGGCGGTGCCTCCGGGAACGCTCATGAGCCGGCTGGCCAGAGCGCGGAGCGCGCTGGGCGAACACTTTCGCCGGCTTGGCGGGGAACAGACAATGGAGTCTCTGGTATGACCATTAACGATGAAATTTTGTCAGCCTTTCTCGACAACGAGTTGACCTCCATGCAGATGGATCATGTACGCCAGCGGTTGGCGGAAGACGAGAGCCTGGCACTACGCCTTTCCGAAATGGCCATGGTTGACCAGCGAGTGAGCCAGCACTACGACGCCATCAATCACCTTCCCGTCCCGGACCGCATACTGGCGCTCCTGGAAGAGCCCGGCACGTCTGCCGCCAAGGGTCGGGTGTTGGCCTTTCCGGCCCGGCCACGCCTGATGCAGGCTCTTCAGCAGCACGCCGCGGCGGTGGCGGGCGTCTGCCTGTTGGCGGGCTTTGTTCTGGCTCAATTGCTTCCATCGGCTGGCGAGAACAGCCAGTGGAACGCCATCGCCGATGTATTGGACAGCAAGGGCAGCGGCCAACGCTGGCCCGCAGCCAATGGTCAGGAACTGCAGCCGAGGCTGACCTTCGCCAACCATGCAGGCCAGTACTGTCGCCAGTATCAACTGAGCGGCCCTGCTGGCAGCAGCGAAAACATTGCCTGCCGCACGGATCAGGGCTGGGTCTTGCAAGCCATGGTACCAACCCAGTCGGTGCGCGAGGGCGGTAGTTATCGTACCGCCAGTGGCGGATCAGTGCTGGATCCAGCGCTGGATCTGATGATTGCACAGAGCCCTGTCAGCCTGGACCAGGAAGCCGAGCTGATCGACAAGAGCTGGTCGATCAGCCAGTAATGCCGCTTACCTCGGCGCCCTGACCGTGAAGCATACGGCCAGGGCCCGCAGTTAGCCTGGAAGGCCGGAACATCCGTGGCCAGCCTGATTATGACCCGAGTTGACTCGCCAGGCTGCGTAGTCGAAACCTGTCATCTTCAAAAGGCATGGCGAGTTCTGCGCGGGCCAGGGCCATGGCGGAGTATTTGCTCGCGCTAACGAAAAACTCTCCGCCATAGCCGGCCAGCATCTTCAGCGATTTCTGCAGTCGCACCTGAACTTCCACCATCGCGGCACCGTCCCGGGCAATCGGTGTGAATATGTCGGCGAACAGGTCGTCCAGCAGCAACGGCGGCACATGCACCCGCGAGCAGCGCATCGTTCCCATCGGCTCTGTTGCCGTCGCCGTCTCATCCGCCCAATGCGAGAGGATACGGACCGCGCGGCCAAGCACATCGATCGCTGTACCCGGATCATTGACCGCTGGAGACAGCGCACGCGAAGCGATCTCGGCGAGCACCTCGATGCCGAAGCGGGGGTCTTGGTCAAAGGAACGCAGCGCGCCAATAGTAACGGCAGACGCCAGCTCCTGCGGCGCATCGACTGCGGTCGACATGACCCAGGCGATAGGTTCCAGGGGATGCACGAACGAACCGGCAATCCTGATCAGAAATACCTGACCATCATGCTTTTCTGCCCACGCTGACAATTTCTCGATATCGATATGCTGGATATAGCCGGTCATCGACGGGTGGATGGCCTTGGCCGAAGGGGGAATGTCCCGCTGCGGATCATAAAGAATCGACGTACCGTTGCGCGGGTTATCGGCACGGCTTCTCAGCGCTTTGAGAATCACGTTCTCGACGCGACCAGCCGCGTCCGCCATTCTGCCGAAACTGGAAAGGTGGTCGATCCAGCGCAGCATGGTAATGACGATCACGAGGATGACCAGCATGGTGAAGATGAACAACACCATTCGCCCCTTTTCGCCGTATATCTCGGTATTGAGTGCAATAATTCCCACCAGGCTGAACAGGAACGAGCCCAGGAAGGTTCCCAATACGTTCTGGGAAGTGGTGTCCTGCAGTAACAGACGGGTAGCTCGTGGGGTAATATTGGCCGTGGCCATCCCGTAGGTAGAGACCATCACCGTCAACGAGAAGGTGGTGACCGCCAGCATGCTGGACGCCAGAATACCGAGGATCACTCCCACTGCATCGGCCCCGATATCAACGGGCGCCTCGCCAGGCCAGAGCCGGTCAGATAACGTTGCCAGTAGTGCTGCGCCGACGCCGAGCAATGCGAACAGCGCAGCCCGCACCCAAAGCATCCTGCTTGCCTGAACCACAAACCACTGCCACTTGGATATCATCCTGGTCTTCCTCATAGGGGCAGGCTTCGCCTGCATGGTCCTTGTGCTCTGACAATTGGACAAACAGCCGCAGCTCGTCTGCATACGGACCCGCTGAATGGCTTATAATTCGGCCGCCAATGCTTTTAGAGGTCCACTTGCGCCCAACCCCGTCCAAGCTTGATCGTCCCAACGTTTATCGCCAGCCCGGCTTCGTGCCCTTCGTCATCGCTCGCCTGATTGCGGTTTTCGCCATGCAGATCCAGGCTGTTGTGGTTGCTTGGCAAGTATACGAAATTACTGGCGAACCCATGTCACTTGCCTACGTCGGCCTGGCGCAATTTCTGCCGATGCTGCTTTTGCTGATGCCCGCCGGCGATCTGATTGATCGGTACAACCGCAAGCCGATTCTCGCGCTGAGCTGGGTTGGCGCTGCGGTGTGCAGCGGCGCCTTGCTGTGGCTTTCGATAAGCGGCGCAGAGCAGGTGACCTGGTTCTATGCAGCGCTGGTGCTCTATGGCAGTGCCAGAGCCTTTATCGGCCCCGCATTGCAGAGCCTGCTGCCGCAGATCGTCCCGCGGGATCATCTGGCTCAGGCTATCGCGACCAATAGCATGATCATGCGCACTGCCACTATCCTGGGCCCGGTGTTTGGCGGCCTGCTCTACGCCACCGGTGGCGGTGAGCTGACCTACGCCGTCTGTCTGGTGTGTTTCGCCGGTGGCCTGGCGCTCCTGATCCGGGTGCCCGTGCTTTACGCAGAAAGGATGCAGGCGCTGGAAACCACCGGGTGGAAACGCTTTACCGCTGGCATCCATTTCATCCGTTCACGGCCAATCATCCTCGGCACCATATCGCTGGACCTGTTTGCCGTGCTGCTTGGCGGCGTAGTCGCTCTGCTGCCAATTTATGCCAGCGACGTGCTGCATGTGGGCCCGGAAGGGCTTGGCGCCCTGCGCAGCGCCATGGCCATCGGCGAGATACTGGTGGGAATGTACCTCAGCGTGCGCCCATTCAACCGGCATGTTGGCGCAACCATGTTCATCGCCGTAACCCTGTTCGGAATTGCCAATCTGGTGTTCGCGCTGTCCACATTGTTCTGGCTATCCTTCGCCGCACTGCTCGTCGCTGGAGCCGCCGACATGGTAAGCATGTACATTCGCTCGGCGCTGATTCAGTTCTCCACCCCTGACAACATGCGCGGTCGAGTGAATGCCGTGAACATGCTGTTCATCGGCTCGTCCAATGAGCTGGGTGTGTTCCGCGCCGGGCTCAGCGCCGCCTGGATAGGTGCCGTACCGGCGGCGCTGATTGGCGGACTGTCCACACTTGGGGTGGTCGGTGGCTGGGCACTGGGCTTCAAATCATTGCGGCAGGTGAACCGGTTCGAAGATGCTTCACCCGAGCGCCAGCCGCTTTCCATCTCCAAATGAACACTTCACGTCGGACGACAGCCATGACGGGAGGGTCCGATGCCCTTATAATCCCGCACAAGTCGTCTACCCAGCAGGAAATTCCGAATGACCCAAGCCACCGGCACTTTGTATATCGTCTCCGCTCCCTCTGGCGCGGGCAAAACCAGCTTGGTGAAGTCGCTGATCGACCAGATCGATACGCTCAGAGTGTCGGTGTCCCACACTACCCGTCTCGCTCGCCCAGGCGAGACGGATGGCGTGAACTACCATTTCACCACCCGTGAGACCTTTGTGAAGCAAGCGGGGCAAGGCGACTTTCTGGAACACGCCGAGGTCTTCGGCAATCTGTACGGCACCTCGCAGAGCACCGTTGAGAAGACCCTGGCTGAAGGGTATGACCTCATTCTGGAAATCGACTGGCAGGGCGCCAACCAGGTGCGCCGGGCAATGCCCCAGGCCCGTTCAATTTTCATCTTGCCGCCTGGCCTGAAGGATTTGCGCGAAAGGCTTACCAATCGAGGCCAGGACGACGAAAGCGTTATTGACCGGCGGATGGCCCAGGCTGTCGATGAAATGAGTCATTATGTGGAATATGACTATATCGTCATCAATGATTGCTTCCAGGCTGCGCTGGATGACCTCAAGGCAATTTTCCGCGCTGGACGCTTGAGCATGGACTGCCAGCAAGCCCGCCACCAGAGTCTCCTCGCTGCGCTCTTGTCAGAGTGACCAGCGATTAAGTAGACTGTCAGGTCCTGCGCCCTGATTGGGCGCGCCTGTTTTCTTTTTTTAGCCGTCCCGGAGTACACCCATGGCCCGCGTCACCGTCGAAGACTGCCTGGAAAATGTAGAAAATCGCTTTGAACTAGTCATGCTGGCTACCAAACGTTCGCGCCAGATTGCAACTGGCGGCAAAGAACCCAAGGTAGCCTGGGAAAATGACAAGCCCACGGTAGTTGCGCTGCGTGAAATCGCTGAAGGTCTGATTTCCAACGAGATACTCGCCCAGGAAGCCATTCAGGACCAACAGGAGCCTCTTTACTCGCTGGAATCTGAACTGGCGGAGTAAGGGTATTGCGAAGGACGTGCTGTTCTGAAGTTCTCACCCGATGCTTCGGGTGCAGGAGGATCGCATGCCCGGCATAGAAGCTTTTGCCGAACGTCTCGGCAATTATCTTGAGCCGGACCAGGTGAATCTGGTCCGCCGCGCCTACTTTTACGCCGAACAAGCCCACGATGGTCAGACTCGCCGTAGTGGTGAGCCGTATGTTACCCATCCCCTTGCAGTAGCGAACATCCTTGCCGGTATGCACATGGACCATCAAAGCCTGATGGCCGCCATGCTGCACGACGTTATCGAAGACACCGGTATTCCCAAGGACGCGCTGGTTACTCAATTTGGCGACACCGTCGCGGAACTGGTCGACGGCGTCAGCAAGCTGACCCAGATGACGTTCGAGACCAAGGCCGAGGCCCAGGCCGAGAATTTTCAGAAGATGGCTCTTGCCATGGCGCGGGACATTCGCGTCATTCTGGTGAAACTGGCCGACCGGCTGCACAACATGCGCACGCTGGGGGCGCTGTCGGGAGAGAAACGCCGTCGTATCGCCAAGGAAACGCTGGAAATCTATGCGCCGATAGCCAACCGGCTGGGCATGCACAGCCTGAGCACCGAATTCGAGGACCTTGGCTTCAAGGCCATGTATCCGCTGCGCTCAAGGATGATTGACCGGGCCGTGCGCAGCGCCCGCGGCAATCGCAAAGAACTGCTCAGCAAGATTCTCGATTCTCTGCAGGATCGGCTGGAAAAGGAAGGCTTACCCGGCAAGGTCATAGGCCGAGAAAAACACCTTTATGGCATTTATCAGAAGATGCGCGGCAAGCGTAAGGCGTTCACCGAGATAATGGATGTTTACGCGTTCCGCATTATTGTCGACAAGCCTGACACCTGTTATCGCGTGCTGGGCGCAGTGCATAGCTTGTACAAGCCCTTCCCTGGCCGCTTCAAGGATTACATCGCCATACCCAAGGCCAACGGCTATCAGTCACTGCACACCACACTGTTTGGCATGCACGGCGTACCCATCGAAATTCAGATCCGCACCGAGGAAATGGAAGAGATGGCCAATAATGGGATTGCCGCGCATTGGGTTTACAAGTCCAAGGACGAAGTAATCAACGGCAATCACGCGCGCACACGCCAATGGCTCAAGGGCGTTCTGGAGCTCCAGCAGCGCGCTGGCAATTCCCTGGAATTCATCGAAAACGTGAAGATCGACCTGTTTCCTGACGAGGTCTACATCTTCACCCCCAAAGGTCGGATCATGGAACTGGCCAAGGGCTCGACGCCGGTGGATTTCGCCTATGCAGTACATACCGACGTCGGCAATAGCTGCATAGCCTGTCGGGTCAACCGTCGCCTTGCGCCCCTATCGGAGCCACTGCAAAGCGGTCAAACGGTGGAGATCATCACCGCCCCAGGTGCTCGCCCCAATCCGGCGTGGTTGAGCTTCGTCATTACCGGCAAGGCGCGCGGCAATATTCGCCATTACCTCAAGCATCAACGTCATTCGGAATCCATCGCGCTGGGCGAAAGACTGCTGGACAAGGTGCTGGCCAGCTTCGATACCAGCCTGCGCGACATTTCAGAAGGCAGGATCCAGCATGTACTGGAAGATTGTCACATGGAGAAGCTTGAGGACCTGCTGGCCGATATCGGTCTTGGCAACCGTATGGCCTACGTGGTGGCTCGTAGACTGTTGGCCAGCGATGCCGCCGTCGATCCGGAAAGCGCAAAAGTGGAACGCGTGGACGAGCCAAGCATTCGCGAAATGCCCCTGGCCATCCGCGGCACCGAAGGGATGGTTGTCAGCTTCGCGCGTTGTTGCAATCCGATCCCAGGTGATCCCATTGTCGGCTATCTTTCCTCGGGCAAAGGCATGGTGATTCACCAGGAAAACTGCAACAACCTGGCAGACAACCGGCACAGCAATGAAAAAACATTGCATCTGACCTGGGACAAGGACGTAACCGGCGAATTCACCATAGAGTTGCGAGTGGAGCTGGAACACCAGCGCGGCATTATTGCCCAGCTCGCAACCGGCATTACCATGGCCGATGCCAGCATTGACAAGATCAGCGTCGACGAACGCGACGGACGCACCAGTGTGGTGCAGTTGGTCATCCGCGTCCGTGATCGTCTGCATTTGTCCCAATTGATCAAGCGCATACGAGCGCAGAGTGGTGTGTTACGCATCACTCGTTTAAAAAACTGATTTCCGGAGTCAACCATGAACAAGCAAGTCATCACCAGCGACCGCGCCCCCGCCGCCATTGGTCCCTATTCGCAGGCCATCAAGGTCGGCAACACAGTTTACCTTTCTGGCCAGATCCCGCTGGACCCAGCCTCAATGGAGGTGGTGGAAGGCATGGAAAAACAGATTTGCCAGGTTTTCGACAACCTGAGTGCAGTGGCTGAAGCCGCAGGCGGAACATTGCAGGATATCGTCAAACTGAACATTTTCCTGACCGATCTCAGCCATTTTGCCTTGGTCAATGAGGTTATGACCCGCTATTTCAAGCAACCCTATCCGGCCCGCGCGGCTATTGGCGTCGCGTCATTGCCAAAGGGCGTGCCGGTAGAAATGGATGGCATAATGGTCGTTGGCTGAGAGTCCGAGAAGGGACCAGTAAGGCTCCTTCAAACGTCCTCTGTCAGATAGGCTTCAAGGGTGATCTCCGCCTTGAGCAACTTGGAGATCGGACAACCCAGCTTGGCCTTTTCGGCGATATCATTGAACTGGTCTTTGCCCAGCCCCGGGACGTGGGCCTGCAGGTCAAGATGCACAGCGGTCACCGCAAAGCCATCGCTCAGCTTTTCCAGTGATACTTCAGCTTTCGTCGCGATGCTGGTAGCCGTAAAGCCCGCTTCGCCCAGAAGCATGGAAAACGCCATGGAAAAGCAGCCCGCATGAGCCGCACCAATTAATTCTTCCGGATTGGTGCCAGGCCCATCTTCAAACCGAGTATTGAACCCATAAGGGCTGTGGTCCAGCACGCCGCTTTCCGTGGAGATGGTGCCATTTCCTTCCTTGAGATTGCCTTCCCAATGCGCTGATGCTGACTTTTTCATGGTCGATTCCCCTTTTGGATTGTTCGTTGTCTGAAGCAGATAGCTGCCCCGGATGGGGCCGCAGTCTTACTGGGACAACGGGAATTGACTATCGGTCAACCCCGATTCGCTTCAAGCATCTCGCCATAGCCTTCCCGATAGCTGGGATATTGCGGTGCCCAACCGCTTTCCCGAGCCAGCTCGTTGCTGCAGCGCTTGCTTCCGACTCTGCCGCTGGTCGGACCGTCGTCCAGTAAAGCCACTCCCAGTCGGGCAGCCATCCAGCTGGTTACCTCGTGCATGCTGGCGGGCTCGTCATCCACTCCCAGGTAACAGGGCGCAAGTAGTTCATCCTGCTCCGCCAGCGTCAGCAGATGCTCCAACAACCCTGCCGCGTCGTCCCGATGGATGCGATTGGTGAACTGCGGCGGTTCTGCGGGGACGTACAGACCACTTCGCACTTGCTCGATAAGCCGATTCCGTCCTGGCCCGTAAATACCTGCCAGCCGAACGACCGAGGCAGGAAAGCCACCGCGCAACGCTACATCCTCGGCCGCGATCAAGGCTCTGGACGTATCCGAATCGGCCAGCGCAGGACTGTTTTCGGTCACCCATTCACCTTCTGTCTGAGCATAGACGCCAGTGCTGGAGACCTGAAGGAAAAACTGAAGCGTCTGGCGACTGTCCCGCACCCAGCCCAGGAGGTGTTGCAGACCCTCGACATACAGGCGCTGATACAGATCCGCATCACGCTTGCCAGCTGCAGGGCAGTAGACCACGTAGTCCACTTTGGCCGGCCAGTCAGCCGGCTTGTCTGCACAGGTAAGATCGGCTGCGATAGGTTCGATACCATCAGGCAGGGCGGTCGCGTTGCGCCGTAATCCGTAGACCTTCCATCCGCGTCGCTGCAGCCGTTCGGCCAACGCGCTGCCCACATCTCCACATCCTGCTATCACTACCCGTTTCATTCTGATTGTTTTCCTCTATCGATCAACCCGCTATGCTTAGCTCGATTAAACATCGAGATGCAGTATACGCCATGACTTTGACTGAATTGCGCTACATCGTGACCCTTGCCCAGGAACAGCACTTTGGCCACGCGGCCGAGCGCTGCCACGTATCCCAGCCTACATTGAGCGTCGGGGTCAAGAAGCTCGAGGATGAGCTGGGCATCATGATTTTCGAACGTAGCAAAAGCGCAGTACGAGTCACTCCGATAGGCCAGCGCATCGTTGCTCAGGCGCAGAAGGTGTTGGAGGAAGCCCTGGCCATACGCGAGCTTGCGACGTCCGGCAAAAACCAGCTATCGACTCCGCTCAAGGTGGGCGCGATCTATACCATCGGACCCTATCTGTTCCCCCATCTGGTTCCCCAGCTGCACCGCGTTGCGCCAGAAATGCCATTGTATATAGAAGAGAACTTTACTCACGTGCTGCGTGACAAGCTACGCAACGGCGAGCTGGATGCCATCATCGTGGCCCTGCCGTTTCAGGAGCCGGATGTCCTGACCAAACCCTTGTACGATGAGCCTTTCAGCCTCCTGGTACCGGCCAACCATCCCTGGGCAACCCGCGACAAGGTCGACCTGAGCGAGCTGGATGACGAAAAGTTGATGCTGCTGGGTGAAGGGCATTGTTTCCGCGACCAGGTGCTGGAAGCCTGTCCGACCATACGCAAGGGCGAGGAGCAGCATAAACACACCACGGTGGAATCCAGCTCCCTGGAAACCATACGCCACATGGTCGCCTCCGGCATCGGCATGACGGTACTGCCGATGTCAGCCGCCGACGACCGCTATTACAGCTCCGATCTGCTGGTTACCAAAACCTTTACCGCGCCCGCTCCCTATCGCACGGTGGCCGTTGCCTGGCGTGCCAGTTTTCCACGTCCCAAGGCGGTGGAACTACTCAGCGATTCGATCCGGCTGTGTTCGGTTACGCCGCCACCCAAAGCCCGCCAGTAAGCCATGCCAGCCGGGCCGGAACATACACCACTGACGGTGCTCAAGGGCATCGGCCCGGCATTGGCAGAAAAACTCGCGCGCCTGGGCCTCAACAGCGTTCAGGACATTCTGTTTCACCTGCCGATTCGCTATCAGGACCGCACGCGCATCACGCCCATTGGTGCCTTGCGGCCAGGGATGGATGCGGTGATCGAGGGCACGGTGATGGGCGCCGACGTCGCCATGGGGCGGCGCAAGAGCCTGTTGTGCCGCCTGCAGGACGGCAGCGGAACGATCAGCCTGCGCTTCTATTATTTCTCCGGCGCTCTCAAGGGCAGCCTTCAACGCGGTAGCCGCTGGCGCTGTTACGGTGAAGTGCGGCCTGGCGCTTCTGGCCTGGAGATTTATCACCCCGAACTGATAAGTCTCGACAACGTTCAGGCCGCCCCGGTCGCGCAAACGCTGACGCCCATCTATCCCGCTACCGAAGGGTTATCCCAGCAGCGACTGCGCAGCCTGACCGACGCGGCCCTGGAGTGGCTGGACCAGGGACATCGTCTGGTGGACCTGCTGCCAGCGGAATTTGCCGCGCAGTACGATCTGGCCCCGCTGAGAGCGGCGATACATATCCTGCACCGCCCGCCGCCGGATGAAGATCTCCAGGCCCTGGAGGAAGGGCATCACTGGGCACAGCATCGGCTGGCTTTTGAAGAACTGCTGGCTCACCAGCTCACCATGTTGCGCCTGCGGGCTCAGATGCGGTCGCGCCAGGCTCCGGTAATGAACGTAAAGGGCGAACTTGCCGAAACCTATTTGAAGCATCTGGGATTTCCTCTCACCGGCGCCCAGAGACGCGTCGCCGCTGAAATTGCCCTGGATTTACAGCACGCGCAGCCTATGCTGCGTTTGGTACAGGGCGACGTTGGAGCAGGCAAAACGGTAGTCGCTGCGCTTGCCGCACTACAGGCGCTCGAGGCTGGCTGGCAGGTGGCGCTAATGGCGCCTACTGAGATTCTGGCAGAGCAGCACTTTCTCAACTTCCAGCGCTGGTTCTCGGTACTGGGCATTTCGGTGGCCTGGATGGCTGGAAAGCTCAAGGGCAAGGCACGAGCCAACCAACTGCAGCTGATTGCCACGGGCGATGCTGCCATGGTGGTCGGAACCCATGCGCTGTTTCAGGAAGAAGTACGCTTTCACAATCTGGCCCTGGCGATCATCGACGAACAGCACCGTTTCGGAGTCCAGCAACGTCTGGCGTTACGCGACAAGGGCGCGGCAGGACAGTTCTCGCCCCATCAACTGATCATGACGGCCACGCCCATCCCGCGAACGCTAGCGATGAGCGCCTATGCCGATCTCGACACCTCAGTGCTCGACGAACTGCCGCCGGGCAGAACACCGATCAACACAGTGCTGATAGCCGATAACCGACGCGACGAGGTAATCGAACGGGTGCGCGCTGGCTGTGCCGAGGGCCGTCAGGCCTATTGGGTATGCACCCTGATCGAGGAGTCGGAACAGCTCCAGGCGCAGGCCGCCGAAGGCACTTGGCAATCACTGCATGAAAGCCTGCCGGAGCTCTCGATCGGACTGATACATGGGCGCATGAAGGCGTCTGAAAAAGCCGATATCATGGCGTCTTTCAAGACCGGCGATCTACATCTGCTCGTGGCCACCACGGTGATCGAGGTAGGCGTGGACGTTCCGAACGCCAGCCTGATGATTATCGAAAACCCCGAGCGTTTGGGCCTGGCGCAGCTGCACCAGTTGCGTGGGCGGGTGGGCCGGGGTAGCACGGCCAGTCATTGTGTCCTGCTTTACCACCCGCCCTTGTCAGCGCTGGGGCGCGAGCGTCTGGGCATTATGCGGGAAAGCTCGGACGGCTTCGTCATCGCCGAGAAAGATCTGGCCTTGCGCGGCCCTGGCGAGGTTCTCGGCACCAGGCAAACCGGACTGGTTCAGTTCCGGGTGGCAGATCTGGTTCGTGACGCCTATCTATTGCCGCAAGTTCAGCTTGCCGCCCAAGCGTTGGCCAGCCACCATCCCGAACGCATCGCACCGCTTATTGACCGCTGGCTGGCCCACGGCCAGCAGTTCGCGCAGGTTTGAGGCACGGCACACTGGGATAGAGCGTGCTAAGATCTGAAAAAAGCTTGCCTGGTCGCACCCGACCCGAACAAGGAATCCGATAATGAATAACCTCGCTGCCACAGAAACAGCCGGCGCCAGCCTGCCGGATCTGCTTGAAAAACTTCTGCAACAACAGGGCATCGCTTATCAGATGCGTCAGGCAAGCCATGCGGGCCCGGCGTCGCGACAGGTTCAAGCCTGTCTGCTGTGCGACAGCATCGGAACCGTTCTCGCCTTGATTCCCAAGGACCATCTTTTGGATCTGAAGCGCGTCAGCGAGTTGCTGGGCCGTGATCTGGAACCCGTTCGGGATGTTCAGCTGCAGCGCATTCTTGCCAAGCACCAGCTCAACCAGCTACCCGGCCTGCCGATTTTATTCAACTCACCCTGCATTTTTGAGCAGAGCCTGCTGCAGCAGCCCAGTATCTGGCTGGACAGTGGCCTGGAAGGATGGTGCCTGGAGGTTGCGCAGGCAGAGGCCAGCATGCTGGTAGCCAAGGCCAGTTCAGCCCGCTTTGCCGTTCCACTGGACACGCTGGAAAACCTGCCGGCCGATCCTGATCAGGACCGCCAGGACATCAGCCATGCGGTGAAGAACTTTACCGCTCTGCGCATGCGACAGCGGCTGGAAGAAACCATTGAAATACCACCTTTACCTGAAACCGCTCAAAAGGTCATGAAGCTGCGTGTGGACCCCGAGTCCACCCTGGAAGATCTGACCGACGTGGTGGAAACCGACCCGAGCCTGGCGGCGCAGGTGGTGAGCTGGGCATCCTCTCCGTTCTATGCAGCGCCCGGCAAGATCCGTTCAGTAGAGGACGCCATCAGCCGGGTGCTCGGGTTCGATCTGGTTATCAATCTGGCGGTAGGCCTGGCCTTAGGCAAGACCTTCAGCCTGCCCAAGGATGCGCCTGAGCGCTCGACCCGGTATTGGGAACAAGCGATTTATACCGCCGCGGTCATTGAAGGATTGGCCAAGGCGATACCTCGACATCATCGTCCGGAGCTGGGTTTGAACTATCTCGCCGGATTGCTGCATAATTTTGGCTATCTGGTGCTGGCCTATATATTCCCGCCTTATTTCAAGCTGATCTGTCGCCATATCGAAGCCAACCCACACGTGCCGCCGCACTTGATTGAACAGCATCTATTGGGTGTGACGCGCGATCAGATCGGTAGTTGGCTGATGCGTTACTGGGATATGCCTGCGGAGGTAGCCACAGCGATCCGCTACCAGCACGACGCCAACTACACGGGTAATCTGCATCAATATGCCAACCTGGTTTATCTGGCATTGGCGCTGTTACGAGAGCGGGGCATCGGCAGCGGACCCGAGATGGAGATTCCAGACGATCTGTTGAACAGATTGCACATTACCGCCCAGGATGCGGCCACAGCGGCCGACAAGGTACTGGATGCGAGGGATGCGTTGCGGGTGCTGGTAAACGAGTACCAACACGGTTCGAAAAAAGGCTAGGTTCGGGGTATCGCCGGAGGCCTGAGCGGCCTCCGGCAAACAGACTCAGTTGACCGAGTCCTTCAGGCTTTTGCCAGGTTTGAAGGACACGGTGTTGCTGGCCTTGATCTGAACAGGCGCGCCTGTTTGGGGGTTCTTGCCAGTACGGGCGCCACGATGGCGCTGCAGGAAGGTGCCAAAACCAACTAAAGTCACTGTGTCTTTCTGACTAAGCGCCTTGGTAATTTCATCGAGAACGGCATTGAGCACACGGTTTGCCTGGTCCTTGCTCAGGTCAGCCTTGTCGGCAATTGCCGCTGCGAGATCCGGTTTACGCATATAAAGCCTCGTTATCTGTTGTTTTTGTTGTTCCGCTGCGTCCTCGCAGCGGTGCCAAGGTGTCCAGCACCCGTTGGCCGGCTTGTCCCAGCGCGATCAGCATCGCACGACTTTGAGCGTTGCGCCACCCCTAAACCCAGCGAGCTACGACCGGTGTAACAGTTTGACCGACAAAAGGCTGATGTGCCCTTGGACCAAGGTCTACAGCACCCAACCGGGGTGGTGGCTGGGTATTTCCGCGGCGACTCTTTTCCATGCGGGCAGACGATCAACCAATCTCGATCATTTCAAAGTCGTCCTTGCCCACTCCGCAATCCGGACATTGCCAATCTTCAGGCACATCTTCCCATGGCGTACCGGCAGCCAGCCCATCGTCCGGCCAGCCCTCCGCTTCGTCATAGATGAATCCACAAACGACACATTGCCACTTCTTCATCGCGCAGTCCTGAATAGAGGTTTTACAAGAATGGCAGCGACACTACCGGAATTGACCTGGTACGCCAAGGCCACTGGCGCGCCGTATTCCGGAGCATTCGTGGTAGTCTTGCCTTCCCATTTCCTGATCAGCGGATGAATTTAAGCCTGTGACATTGCCCGATTGGCAGCCAGCCGACCGCCACCCTCAGATGCCAGCGGAGCCTTTGGCTGACTGGCTGCAAGATGAAGGCTCATTGACTCGACGTCTGACGGAAGCCGGCAACCAGGACTTCCATGTCCAGTTGCTGGAACAAGGCCTGCAACCCGCCCGGACAGACGAAGCGACTGCGCTGGGAATGCTGGAAAATCAACAGGCCTGGGTACGTGAGGTGCTGCTGCATACAGGCGGGGCTGCACGAGTTTTTGCCAGAAGCGTTGCCCCCCGGGATACGCTTGACCTGGCTGGCCTGGATCTGGCCAACCTGGGTACCCGCAGCCTCGGTGAGATCCTGTTCACCGATTCGCGGATAGTTCGCGGGCCCATCGAGATCAGTCGCTACCCTTCCGCCTGGCTACCTGCCGAGTGGCGAAGCGAGCATTGCTGGGCCAGACGATCCCGCTTCAGCAATGACCAGTTGCAGCTGCTGGTTTGTGAAGTATTCTTGGACGGCTGGCCGCCGGCCGGCTGATACTGAGCGCCGCACTTCTAAGGAGAATTGCTTTGCTAGCCTTGCTGACCAAACCCCTGGCGCGCCTGCACCCACGTGCCAACGATTTTGTGCAACTCATGCGCCTGGATCGGCCAATTGGCACGTATCTGCTTCTATGGCCCACTCTTTGGGCATTATGGATAGCCGCTGAAGGTGTACCTGACTGGTCGGTGCTGGTGATCTTCGTGCTGGGGGTGATTCTGATGCGCGCCGCTGGCTGCGTCATAAACGACTATGCCGATCGCAATATAGATGGCCATGTCAGCCGCACCAGGCAACGCCCGTTGGCCACCGGGCGTGTTACCGCCAGAGAGGCTCTGATTCTATTTGCCCTGTTGGTCGGCCTGAGCGCCTTGCTGGTGCTGTTCACTAACCTTTTGACTATAAAGCTGGCGTTTGGCGGAATACTCCTGGCTGTCGTCTATCCCTTTTGCAAACGCTTTACCTTCTACCCCCAGCTGGTTCTTGGCGCAGCCTTCTCCTGGGCCATTCCCATGGCCTTTGCGGCTCAGACCAACGCGTTACCGCCCGCCCTCTGGCTTGTATTCATCGCTAACCTGGTATGGACCGTGGCCTACGATACCGAGTATGCGATGTGTGATCGGGAAGACGATTTGCGCATTGGGGTGAAGTCCACCGCCATTCTTTTTGGCGAGGCGGACCGAGCTATCGTCGGCATGCTACAGGGGCTTACGCTGATCTGCCTGATCCTGGTGGGCATCCGTTTCGAGCTGGGGATGTTCTACTATGCGGGGTTGCTGGCGATGCTGCTCAGTTTCGCGTGGCAACAGTGGTTGATCCGTGAACGCGAAGCCCAAGCCTGTCTGAACGCTTTTCTGTCAAACCACTGGAGCGGCATGCTGGTCTTTATCGGCCTGGCGCTGGACTACTCGTTGAGATAAACCCGGCTCATTACGCTGCATGCCTGGCACGTCACACAACTGCAATAAAAATGTTATCTAATTGGCGCACAACAGGAATTCGCAACGAGACGGTAGAACCCATGGCTGGAAAAACCATACTGATCGTCGATGATGAAGCGCCTATCCGCGAGATGATTGCGGTCGCGCTGGAAATGGCCGGGTACGACTGCCTGGAAGCCGAGAACGCGCAGCAGGCCCACGCCAGCATCGTCGACAGCAAACCCGATCTCATCCTGCTCGACTGGATGCTCCCTGGCACTAGCGGCATCGAACTGGCCCGCCGCCTCAAGCGTGACGAGATGACCGCAGACGTTCCGCTCATCATGCTCACGGCCAAAGGCGAAGAGGACAACAAGATTCAAGGCCTCGAAGTGGGGGCCGATGATTACATCACCAAGCCCTTCTCACCTCGCGAGCTGGTGGCTCGACTGAAGGCAGTGCTGCGCCGTGCGGGCCCGGTGGACAGCGAGGCGCCCATTGAAATCAATGGCCTGCTTCTGGATCCGGTCGGTCATCGCGTTACCATCGACGATCAGCCCGCAGAAATGGGACCGACTGAATACCGCCTTTTGCAGTTCTTTATGACGCATCAGGAACGCGCCTACACCCGCGGTCAGTTGCTTGACCAGGTCTGGGGTGGCAACGTGTACGTTGAAGAGCGCACCGTGGATGTGCATATTCGACGCCTGCGCAAGGCGCTCGGTACGGATTATGAAAATCTGATACAGACGGTCAGAGGGACCGGTTACCGGTTTTCCACCCGGGCTTGAGGGCCCGCAGGGTTGCGGCTCAGGATGACAGAGCCATCGACAGAGGTGTGCTAGTTGACGAATAACTGGTTCCGGACCGTATTGAACAGGCTGTTCTTGCTGGTCCTGCTATGTCTGCCGGTAGGCCTGTTGCTGGACCAGCTTGCCTGGACATTGGTAGTGGGCCTGGCGCTATACATTGGCTGGACGCTTCGCCAGATGCTGCGGCTGCATCATTGGCTGCGCACCCAGCCCGACGGACCGCCCCCGGAGGCAAGGGGCTCGTGGGCAGAAATTTTCAACAACATCCACCAGATGCAGCGTCGAGAAGCCCGCCGCAACGCCAAGCTGCAAGCTATCATTGAGCGCATACAGGCCTCCACGGCGGCGCTGAACGACGCGGTAGTAATGATCGACTACGAAGGCCACCTGGAATGGTGGAACCATGCGGCAGAAAAGCTGCTCGGGTTACGCGCTCCCGCTGACGGTGGCCAGCATGTCACCAATCTGATCCGAGACCCGCTCTTCGTCGAGTACTTCGAGAAAGCTTCTTTCAAAGAACCGCTAGACATTCCCTCCCCCATCGACATGAAGATCTGCCTGCAGTACACCATCACCCGCTACGGGCGCGGCGATCGACTGATGATAGCCAGGGATGTAACACGCCTGCACAACCTCGAACAGATGCGCAAAGACTTCGTCGCCAATGTGTCCCATGAATTGCGCACGCCGCTGACCGTGGTAGTCGGCTATCTGGAGACCATGCTGGACGCCGAAGAATCGCTCAGCCCACGCTGGATACGCGCCTTGCGGCAAATGCAGCAGCAAGCCACTCGCATGCATAGCCTGCTGAATGATCTGTTGCTACTGGCGCGCCTGGAGACGACCGACTCCACCTCCGACGATGAATCCATAGCGGTAAGTCAGATGCTGAGCCGCATTCGCCAGGATGCCATTACGTTGTCAGCCGAGCGCAGCCACCGCATCACCCTCACCAGCGAAACTGAGCGGTATCTCCGTGGGATTGAGGGTGAGTTGCACAGCGCTTTTTCCAACCTGGTGTTCAACGCGGTGAAATATACCCCTGACCAGGGCGACATCCGGATTCGCTGGTGGGAGGACCAGCAAGGCGCTCATCTGAGCGTAAGCGACAACGGGGCGGGAATCGCACCGGAACACCTCAACCGCCTGACCGAACGTTTCTATCGAGTCGATTCCAGCCGCAGCACCCACACTGGCGGGACTGGGCTGGGTTTGGCTATTGTCAAACACGTTCTGATGCGTCACCAGGGACGTCTGGAAATCACCAGCACGCCGGGAAAAGGCAGTTGCTTTACCTGCCATTTCCCGACCCAGCGGCTGACTTCAGAAGCCTATCAGGCTCCTGGGGAATAGTGTTGCTGGGTGCTGCCTGAAGCAATCAGCCGCGACAGATAATCCAGTTTTTCCGGATCCTGGTCGACGAACTTGAGCGTAACCTTCAGCCATTCGCAATCCATCCGAGCTTCCATCGACGCCACCGCGTGCACATAGACGTTGATCCGGGCCACTGATTTATCCGTGTCCTGTTCCATATCCAGCACGCCGCTTTCGAAGACCTGGGGCGAATGCTCGCCGCGGCGCACCACAACCAGTGCATCGCGCAAGCTCAATGTCTTGATTACACAGGCGAACTGCTGGCCAGGGAGACGGAGCTGGGCTTGCCCCCGCACGGCCTCGGCCACAACAGGCGCAGCTGCGGGCGTTGCGGCAAAGGCGGCCGCAGGGACAGGCTTGGACGGCGCGGGCTCTGGCTTCTTGCCGCCGGTAAGATTGGCGATGGTGTCCTGCGCCGTACCGACACTTACCTGCGGAGCACGGCCTTGCAGCAGAGACAGCTTGCCCGCTCGGTGCAGCGACTTTTTGACTTTCGCTATCAGCTGCTCATTGCTGAACGGCTTGCCGATATAGTCGCTTACGCCGGCCTGAATAGCCTCTACGACATTTTCCTTGTCTCCGCGGCTGGTAACCATGATAAACGGGACCTTGCCCGAATCGGGTTGGCTGCGAAACCACTGAAGCAGCTCCAGGCCATTCATTTCCGGCATTTCCCAGTCGCACAGAATCAGATCGAAGGATGCCCGGGCGAGCACCTGCTGGGCCTTTCGGCCGTTGGTGGCCTCTTCTATCTGCAAACCAGGAAAATGGCTGCGCAGGGCTTTCTTGACCAGGTCCCGGATAAAAGGGGCATCGTCCACTATGAGGACTGACACTTTCGCCATGTTTGATTCTCTCATCGGTTACGCGTCTAGCTTACCGCAGACCGGGAGCAAAACCCCAGTCATTGCAGCGTAGCAACCAGTCGGGCCGCTAAAAAAGCGAGCCCGAGAGGATGATCGAGAGGGTGGCCTGGAAGAGACCGGAGTCTAACGCACTGTGAGGCAACGCTTACAGCGTTCCGGTAAGCGCATTCATGAACAACTGCTGGTACTGGCTAGCGTCCAGTTGAGTAGCGTTGGTGCGGGCAGTGACGTCTTTGGCTGACATCTTGCCGACCAGCTCGGCCTGGCTGTCATCTATACCGATATCGGCCAGAGTATGGGGAATATCCAGCTCCTTGCGCAGCGCCAGGACCCATTGCAGTACACCGTCGAAATTGGCTTGCTCCAGACCCAGATAACGGCCCAGACGCACCATCTCTTCTTCTATGACAGACCGATTGGCCTGCAGAACATAGGGCATCATGATTGCATTGAGCAGGCCGTGGTGGCTGTCATACAGCGCACCGACGCTATGCGAAACAGCATGGATGGCGCCGAGACCTCGCTGGAACGCTGTGGCGCCCATGCTGGACGCGACCATCATCTGCAAGCGTGCCTCAATGTCCGAGCCGTTTGCCGTGGCACGCGGCAGATATTCCTTGATCAGGCGAATGCCCTCCAGCGCAATTCCTTCAGCCATGGGGTGATACACCGGCGTGCAATACGCCTCAAGGTTGTGCGCCAAAGCGTCCATGCCGGTGGCCGCGGTAAGCTTCGCCGGCAAGCCTACCGTCAACTCGGGATCCAGGATCACGATGGGGGGCATCATTTTCAGGTGAAAGATGATGCGCTTGGCATGGGTTTCCTCATCAGTGATCACCGCAGCCTGACCGACTTCGGAGCCCGTCCCAGCAGTAGTGGGTACCGCAATGAGCGGCAGCATCTTGCTGGCATCGACGTTAGCCGGGTTCTGCGCCTCCCAGAGGGTACAAGTCTGGTGAGCAATCAGCGCGATGGATTTGGCCGCATCGATAGCAGAGCCGCCGCCAAAGGCGATAACCCCATCGTGCTCGCCCTGTTTCAACGCCGTGACGCCGTCGGCCACGTTGCCTCCGGTCGGATTACCCTTCACGCCGCTGAACAAGCCAGGACGCAAACCCGCATCGCGGCATTGCTGCAGTGCTTCTTCCACCATGGGCAGGGCTGCCAGACCCGGGTCGGTGACCAGCAGAGGCGCCTTCATGCCCAGTTGGCCGCAGCTCTTTGCCAGTTCACGAATGCGTCCCGCTCCTACCCGTACGGCTGTCGGGTAGTGCCAGTTCATGCTGTAAGACTTGATTTCCATAAGGTCTCCGGTGTCATCGTTGAGTTACGAAGGGCATATCTCCCGCGCTGATTCCTTGCGGACCGGAGAGAGATACACAAACTGTTATTGTCCCGCAACATACCCAAAGTGGAGGTTGACGTCCATCGCTTGCACGGTCCTCTACGACAATTGGCCACTTGATATCAACGGATCAAACGATCAAGTTAAAGGTCCAACATTAAACGCCTAGAACACAACAAGCGGGATGACCCGCAATATCAGCTTCCGAGGATTAGCTATGAAACATTATCTGTTATCTGTATTGGCTTTTGGTGCCTTGCTTTCTACCCAGGCAACCGTAGCTCAGGATGCCGAAGAATTGTTCAAGAGCAAACCCTGCGGTGCCTGTCATTCTTTGGATACCAAGCTCGTCGGACCAGCGTTGAAGGATGTCGCGGCGAAATACGAGAATACCGAAGAGAATGTCGCCATGCTGGCCGACCATATCAAGAACGGGGTGGTGGGCAACTGGGGTCAGATTCCAATGCCCGCGAATCAGGTGACCGAAGAGGAAGCCAAGACGCTGGCCCAGTGGATTCTGAGCCTGAACTGACCTGACTGCTGTTGAACGGATAGCCGCCTTCGCCTGCGCGTCGGCGGCAGTTTCCCTAGGGTCGCACCACTTTTTCGGCGTGGTCGATTGGTCGGTGACGTACGTCTTCTCCCTCGACCATATAGATGACGTATTCGGCGATATTGCAGGCATGGTCGCCAACCCTCTCAAGTGAGCGCAATACCCACATGATAGAGAGGCAGGTAGATATGCTTCTGGGATCTTCCATCATGAACGTAACCAGCGAGCGAATCGCCGATTTGTATTCCTGATCGACCAGTTTGTCTTCTTTCATGATCCGCAAGGCCTGGGCGGTATCGAAGCGAGCAAAGGCGTCCAGAGCATCCCGAACCATGGCGACCACGTGATTGCTGATGTGCTTGGCCTCTACTACCGAGTCGTAACGTGATCCCAAGGCACCGGTCTCTGATTCGCTGATACTGATTGCAAACTTGGCAATCTTCTTGGCTTCGTCGCCAATTCTTTCCAGATCCGCGACCATTTTCACCACAGACATCACCAGCCGGAGATCACTGGCAGTAGGCTGACGCTTGACGATGACGCGATTGGCTTCCTCGTCAATCGCGCGCTCCATGCGATCAACCTCTTTATCCTTGAGGCGCGTCTGCTCAGCCAGTTCATAGTCGTTATTTTCAAGGGCCTGCATGGCATGCTGAACCTGCGATTCAACCATCCCGCCCATCTTGAGAAATTCGGCTTTGAGCTGGCTCAGCTCCGAGTTGAACTGTTGCGAAATATGGTGAAGATGACCGTCATGCTTCGTCGACATACTGAGCTCCAAAACGATAGAACATAATTCGGGATTAACCAAAACGCCCGGTAATGTAGTCTTCGGTGCGCTGGCACATGGGCCGGGTGAACATTTCGCTGGTCTCGTTGTATTCAACCAGTTTCCCAAGATACATATAGGCGGCGTAATGCGAGATCCGCGCAGCCTGCTGCATGTTATGCGTGACAATCAGCACCGTGACCTTGCCATCCAGGTCATTGATGAGGTCTTCTACCTTGGCGGTGGCGATAGGGTCGAGAGCGGAGGTAGGCTCGTCGAGCAACAGTATCTCTGGCTGCACCGCCAGCGCACGGGCGATACACAGACGTTGCTGCTGGCCGCCCGAGAGACTCAATGCCGGCTGGTGCAAACGATCCTTGACCTCATCCCAGATGGCCGCTTGCGTCAGGCTGGTCTCGGCAATTTCATCCAGTTGGCTGCGCTTGCTGATTCCGCGAATGCGCAGCCCGGCTACCACATTCTCATATATCGACTTCGGAAAAGGGTTAGGCTTCTGGAACACCATACCGACGCGCATCCTGACCACATTGGGATCGAGATCGATCAGATTCTCGTTCTCGGGAAACAGCTCGATCGATCCAGAGTATTTCACGCCGTGATACAGGTCGTGCATACGGTTGAAACACCGGAGCAAGGTGCTCTTGCCACAACCAGAAGGGCCGATCAGAGCGGTGACTTTCTTTTCCACCAACGGGAAACTGACGTCATCGATAGCCTGGGTACCGTTGCCATACCAGAATTTCAAATTTGAAACCCTGGCTCTCAGCGCCGCATCAGGCTCGAGATACCAATGATCAAGAGCCTCTCGGGGCGTCTGTCGAGCATCCTTCTGGGCAAATTCATTTGTGGTTTTGGGCTGATTCATTGCAGTCATTGCCTTTACCTGATCACGTTGTGGCCGCTACGTTTGCTAGCGACCATGAGGGTTCGGAAAACAGACATGTCAGCGACTTCTCGCTCTGTAACGTATATAGATTGCCAGCGCGTTCATCATCAATGTCATCACGATCAACACGACGCCCGCTGCCGCTGCGGAAATATGGAAATCAGCCTGGGGCCGTGACAGCCAGCTGAACATCTGGATCGGCATCACCGTGAACGGACTGGTCAACCACCCAAAATTGATGAACGGGGCGTCACTGGAGATAGGTGACTCAGGAAGAAAGGCGATGAACGACAGTGCCCCGATGGTAATGATCGGAGCCGTCTCGCCAATAGCCCGGGACAAACCCACAATGGCCCCGGTGATGATGCCGGGCTTGGCCGCCGGCACTATATATAAAGCCATGGTTTGCCATTGGGTAGCGCCGAGACCATAGGCGGCCTCTCGCAACTCCGAAGGAATAGAGCGTATCGATTCGCGCGTGGATACGATGATAATCGGCAGGATCAGGAGCGCCAGCACCATTCCCGCCACCAGCACCGTCTCGCTCATGCCAAAGGTATAGATGAACAGTCCCAGGGCAAGCAAACCGTAAACGATTGACGGCACGCCGGCGAGGTTCGATACATTGATTTCGATAAGATCGGTAAACCAGTTCTTGCTGGCGTACTCCTCAAGATAAAGACCTGCAGCGACGCCCAGAGGCACCGACAGACAAGCCGTCACTACCATCACCATGATGGTACCCACCCAGGCGGACAGGATGCCTGCCTGCAAGGGTTTCCTTGACGGAAACGATGTATAGAACTCTGGATCCGCGAGTCGCGGATAGCCGGTTATCGCCAGATCGATAAACAAGGCTAGCAACGTTGCTATAGCAATAAAAAGGACAAATATGCCCAAACTGGCGATAGCTATATCCTTCGACCGGTTTTTCCTGGCGAGCGACGCGTAGCTGATTGCGCCGCCTACGTTGTCTGCAATGGATTGCATAAAAACCTCAATAAGCTTGGCGGAATCTTCTACGCAGGAAGAAACCAATCAGGTTGAACAGCAGCGTCAACAAAAACAGTACCAGGCCGGCAGCGAAAATCGATTGGTAGGCAATCGAGCCATGGCGTGCATCACCAAGCGTCACTTGAACAATAAAGGTAGTGATGGTCGCTGCACCTTCCATGGGGTTGAAGGTGAAGTTGGGCATCTGGCCAGCCGCAATGGCTACCACCATGGTTTCACCCACTGCCCGAGACATCGCCAGGATGCACGCGGCGGTAATACCCGATATGGCAGCCGGCACTACCACCCTCACCGCCGTGTGATACTTGGAGTACCCCAGCGCATAGGCACCTTCACGCATGCCGTTTGGCACCGCGCGCATGGCGTCTTCACTAAGAGAGGTGATATAGGGCAGGATCATGATGCCTATCACGAGCCCCGGCGCCAGCATGTTGAAGCCAGGGAGCTGTGGGAAAATGATCTGCAACAACGGCGTGACCAGAAGAAGGGCAAAGAAGCCGTAGACCACGGTGGGTACGCCTTCCAGCAACTCCAGGATGGGCTTGATGGTTTCCCGGACATTGGCCGGTGCGAACTCACTCAGGTAAACGGCTAAAACCAGACCGGCAGGAACCGCAACGGCCAGCGCGATACCCGAAACTACCAGCGTTCCCGACAGCAACGGCCAGATACCAAAGGTCGGCTCGGCAAATAGTGGGGTCCAACTGGTGGTTGAAACAAACTCCCACACGGAAACCGTTTCAAAGAAAACCAGCGATTCGGAAAGCAGAATATAAACGATGCCAATGGTAACGAAGACTGAAACCGCTGCCGCGGCCATCAATACATACCGCGCGACCTCGTTGGTGATTTCACGACGTCTGAGGAAGTGAGGTGAAATGTGCAACCTATCATTCGCACCCTGCCCTGCTTGCTTGTCAGACATAAATCCGCTCACTAAATGGGTCAATTTCACAACGCAAAATGGTAACAGATGCGGGCCCCGAAAGACCCCCATCTGCTACCTTTTTAGCTCAGTTCAGATCAATAGTGCTTGGTGCGGCTCAATGTCTCTGCCACATCAACGCCTACTTCAGCACCCTGATAAGCGGTACCCACTTCACGCTTTTCCAGTACCTCGTTGGCGGCTTCGTATACCTTGGAGCTCAAGGGAACATAGCCCACTTCCTTGACCAATTCCTTGTTTTCTTCATCAAGCAGGAACTGTGTGAACTTCGCTACGTAGTCCTTTTCTTCGATGGAAGCCTTGCTGGCGTAGTAATACAGAGGGCGCGTCAGCGGCTGGTAGGAGGAATCGCCAGCGGTTTCAAAGGAAGGCATTACCGGCTCGTTGTCTTTCCACTTGATGGCTACGGCGTCAAGCTTGTCCTTGTTTTCTTCATAGTAGGCCAGGCCGAAGAAACCCAGGGCGTTGACGTCACCAGAGACACCCATAACCAGCACGTTGTCGTCTTCGCTAGCGGTGAAGTCACCACGGCTCGAATGTTCCTTGCCTACAACGGCGGTAGTGAAGTAGTCATAGGTACCCGAATCAGTACCGGCACCGTAAAGATTCAGCGGGCGATCCGGGAAATCACTGCGGATCTGATTCCAGTTGGTGATCTTGCCCTGGGCTTCCGGCTCCCACATGGTTTTCAGTTCGTCGACTGTCAGCATCTCTGCCCAGGTGTTGTCTGGGTGGATCACAACGGTCAGCGCGTCCATGGCGACCGGCAACTCGATGGGCTGAACGCCATTTTCCTTGCACAACGCCAACTCTTCGGGGCTGATAGGACGGGAAGCGCCAGTGATATCAGTCTCGCCACGGCAAAATTTCTTGAATCCACCGCCCGTGCCGGAAACACCCACGGTTACGCGAATCTTGCCCTTCTGTGCGCTCTGGAACTCTTCAGCCATCGCTTCGGAAACAGGGAAAACGGTGCTGGAACCGTCGATCTGAACAGTATCAACCGCGAAAGCGGCCTGGGAAAGAACACCACCAGCCAGTAGCGCTCCGATTGCAAAAGTCTTTTTCATCTTCGTAGTCCCCTTACGTGATTGAGTAGGCTTGCTGCTACGAAGGGAAGCCTAATGCAACTATGTTTCGGTTTCATGACAGTCTGTATGCCGCCCGCCAAGTGGATTTGCGCCGGGAATCATTGAGGCAAAGCCCGCTATCCCTTACCATAGGGCTGTTATGCGGGTGGCACCCAATGCCCACCCCTGATTGAATTACTAAAACAACTACAACGCCAATTATCGAGTATCACATGCATGATCTAGACAGGGATCCGGTCCCCAAGGGTGAGCTGGCGCTCAAGGTTACCTCCTTGCCACGGGACTGCAACAGCTTCGGCGACATATATGGCGGCTGGCTGGTTTCACAGATGGACGTGGCCGGCACCAGTACCGCCGCCCGCATCGCCAGGGGCCGGGTAGCTACCGTTGCCATTGATCGCATGGGCTTCATGGTACCGGTACCGGTCGGAGCGCAGTTGGCATTTCATTGCCACGTCCTCGACATCGGTCGCAGCTCGATAAAAATCTGTGTCGAAGTCTGGAGCGAGGATCTGGCGCATGATGAAAGCCGCAAGGTAACCGAAGCGGTTTTCGTTTTCGTAGCGATTGATGACCGGGGCCGAACGCGCATCATCCCTTCCTGATTGCCGCTATTCTCCAGGAGAGGGTGAGCTTCACCTGGGTGACAACTATCCGCGCCGGCTATCTGGCCAAGCGCCAGCCTGGCTACCCCTCGATTGCAGCCGCTGGTTTGAGAGGGTCAGAGCGCTTCCAGCTTGGCGTAGGCGACCATCAGCCATTTGCTGCCTTCGTCATCGAAGTTGACCTGTATGCGTGCCTGCGCGCCATTGCCTTCATAATTAAGTACGACACCTTCGCCAAACAACGAATGCATGACGCGCTGCCCCAGGGCAAAACCGGTGCTTTCGGTAGCTTCAATGCGGAACATGTTTCCCTTGGCCGGACCGAAGGGTCTACTGACCTGACTGCCCAGCCGAACCTCACGGATCAGCTCGGAGGGAATCTCGCGTACGAAGCGTGAGACCTTGTTGAAGGTTTCACTGCCGTACAGGCGGCGCGTTTCCGCCCAGGTGATGACCAACTGCTGCATCGCCCGGGTGATGCCTACGTAAGCCAGGCGCCGCTCTTCCTCCAGACGACCCGGCTCCTCGAGGCTCATTTTGTGCGGAAACAGTCCCTCTTCCACTCCCGCCAGGAAAACCAGCGGGAACTCCAGACCCTTGGCGCTATGCAGGGTCATCAACTGGACACTGTCTTCAAAACGATCAGCCTGGGCCTCGCCAGCCTCCAGCGAAGCGTGCGCGAGGAACGCCAGCAAGGTGTCACCCTCCTCTTCCTCCATGGCCATCTCGTTCTCGAATCCCCGGGCTGCTGACACCAGTTCTTCCAGGTTTTCGACCCTGGCCTGGGCCTTTTCGCCTTTTTCATTTTCGTGAAAGCGCAGCAGCCCGCTATGCTCGATCACCTGCTGGGCCATGCTATACAGGGGTATCCCTTCGACCCGCTCGGTAATGTCCTCGATCATCTGCATGAATGCCTGGAGGGCATTTGCCGCACGGCCCGGCAGGCCTTTGTTGTCCAGCAGATCGCAACCGGCCTGCCACAACGACACATCGTGCTGCCGCGCATGCTGGCGCAGGCATTCAAGGGTCTTGTCGCCTATGCCCCGCGTCGGCACGTTGATGATGCGCTCCAGGGCACCATCATCGCCGCGGTTGGCTACAAGGCGCATATAGGCCATGGCGTTCTTGATCTCGGCGCGCTCGAAGAAGCGTTGACCGCCATAGATTCGATAGGGAATAGCGGCTCGCAGCAACGCCTCTTCGAGCACCCGCGACTGTGCATTGGAGCGATACAGAATCGCCATCTCGTTACGCGCCATTCCCTGCGCCGCGGCCTGCTCAATGCGCTCGACAATGAATCGCGCTTCATCCTGCTCGTTATAGCCGGCGTAGAGGGCAATGGGCTCCCCCTCATTGCCGTCGGTCCAGAGTTCCTTGCCCAGCCGACCGGCATTGTTGCCAATCAGCGCATTGGCGGCGCAGAGGATGTTCGCAGTAGAGCGATAATTCTGTTCCAGACGGATCAACTCAGCGGTGGGGTAGTCCTGCTGGAACTGCTGAATGTTTTCAATGCGAGCACCACGCCAGCCATAGATCGATTGGTCATCATCGCCCACCACCATCAGGCTTGGCGTTTTTCCCGCGATCAGACGCAGCCAGGCGTACTGCACCGCATTGGTATCCTGAAACTCGTCGACCAGCAGGTGCCTGAAGCGCGCCTGATACTGCTCGCGCAAGGCTTGATTGTCGCGCCACAATTCAAGAGAACGCAGCAGCAATTCGGCAAAATCCACCACGCCGGCTCGAGCACAGGCTTGTTCATAGGCCTGGTAGATCCGCAGCATGGTGGTCAGGTAAAGGTCACCCGCCGGCTGGATATGCTGGGGACGCAGCCCTTCATCCTTCTGACCATTGATCCACCACAGAGCCTGCCGGGGCGCCCACTGGTTTTCATCCAGCCCCAGCTCGCGGATCATGCGCTTGACCAGGCGGAGCTGGTCGTCGCCGTCGAGAATCTGAAACTGCTCCGCCAGCCCGGCTTCGCGCCAGTGCGCCCGAAGCAATCGATGCGCCAGACCGTGAAAGGTGCCGACCCACATACCCTGGGGCGAGATACCCAGCAGTTGCTCAATACGCGAGCGCATTTCATACGCCGCCTTGTTGGTAAAGGTGACCGACAGAATGCTCCAGGGGGAAGCATTTTCGACCTGGCAGAGCCAGGCGATCCGGTGCACTAGAACCCGGGTCTTGCCGGATCCGGCACCGGCCAGCACGAGTTGCTGGCCAGTTGCGGCAGAAACGGCCTGGCGCTGGGCGTCGTTCAGAGAATTGAGCAAATGAGAGATATCCATCGGCACATTCTAACAGCGCCGACCCGTCAGTCGGAAGGAATCGCCCAAGACCTTGTTCCAGAGCCTCTGTTGGGGTGTAATTCGGCGCCGGGGCTGTGCCAACCCCAGACAGTTGGTGTATGGTGAGGGCCAACGGAGATGCCATCATAGTGGCAACTGCAACATAACAAGAAACGCTTAGCGTTCGGAGTAATCACGTCAACATGGCGTTCCCGCACATGATGTTTCCATCATTGAATCACGCTGACCTGCGCGTCCGTCAACTGGACCTGCTGTTCGAACACTCGCGCTTGCCGCAATGGATGGTCCTGTTGACCGCCGTGGCCATCAGTTTCGTTGTATGGAACCACGTCGACTACCCGGTGCTGCTGGGCTGGTTACTGTTTATATTTTTTCTGGCGCTTGCCCGCAACCAGCTCACCAGCCGTTATCGCCATGCTCTGCCCGTCGACAAAGTACGTTTGCGCTGGCGGCTTTTGTTTTACCTTGGCAATTTTTGCACAGGCCTTTGTCTGGCGTTTGTCCATGTCATGCTGGTCCCCTTGGAAACCTTTGCCCTCCAGGCGCCCGTTTACGGTCTGGTCGCCAGCATCAGCCTGTGTGTCGGCATCATTCAGGCAAATCGCTTCACGGCTTTCGTCAGCTTTGTCGTTCCGGCATGGGTACCATCGATCATCTATCTTCTTTCCCGGGATGATATCTCCAGCCCTTACTGGGGCATCATGGGAGCCACCCTCTTCGGCTGCGTTCTGCTGGCCGGTGCCTTTATAAACCGGTCCGTGCTGCGGACCATGCAGGCCAACGACAACAATATTGCTCTGGTCACCCGTCTGGACGAAGCGCGCCAACAGGCCGAGGCGCTGAATCAACAGCTCACCCGCGAAATCCAGCAGCGCCGTCAGGCCGAATACAACCTGCGTGAAAGCCACGATATCCTTGAGCAGCGGGTATCCCAGCGAACCGCTGAGTACCAGCAGGCCAGCCAAGCGCTACGATCAAGCCAGGAGCAGTTGAAACTTGCCCTGGAGGCCAGCGAACTGGGGCTATGGGACTGGAATCTGGAATCAGACCAGGTTTATCACTCGCATCTTGAAGAAATATTCGGTTTGCCGGCGGATTCGGTGAGCAAGATGCTGCGGGACCTGAGGCCGCGAGTGCACCCTGACGATGTGATGCTGGTGCGTGAAACCTTGATCGAGCACATGAAGGATGAAACGGCAGCGTACCAGATTGAGTACCGGGTCAAACACGCCGACGGCCGCTGGCTTTGGGTGGAGGACAGCGGCAGGGCCGTGGAGCGAAACGATCAGGGTCAGGTTGTACGAATGATCGGAACGCGCAGGGATATCTCGGCGCGCAAGCATCAGGCTGAACAGGAGCAGCTAGCCGCGACGGTATTTGAAGCCACCTCCGAAGGTATTTTCATCCTTGATCCGCAGTTGCGCATTCTGGCGGTCAACCAGGCCTTGAGTGTCATTACCGGCCATGCAGCCAAGGATATTGTCGGAACACGGATCAGGGAGATGGAAGGGCAGGCAGGTGAGGGCGCCGATTATGATGAGATTCGCCAGATTCTGGATCGACAGGACCGCTGGCAGGGCGAACGTAAAGCCGTTCGGCGCAGTGGTGAGCAGTATCCCCAGTGGTTGCAGATGGCGGTGGTGCGCGATACCGGCGGTAATATCACCCATTACATCGGTTTCTTTGCCGATCTCACCATTCATCGTCAAACCGAAGAGCAGGTCAAATACCTGACCAATTACGATCCCCTGACGCAACTGGCCAACCGTAGCCTGTTTACCCAGCGGCTTAACGAAGCCCTGGGCAAGGCCCGGAAGGCGCAACACACTGTAGCGCTGCTGCATGTGGATCTCGACCGCTTCAAATACATCAACGACACCCTTGGTCACAGCGTTGCGGACACGCTGCTACAGCAGGTGGCGACACGCCTGGGCGAGTTGTTTCCGGAATCCGAGGCATTGGCCCGCCTGTCCGCAGACGAGTTTGTGGTCATTGTCGAAGAGCAGAACGACGCCGAGCAGCTCGGCTGCCTGGCGGGCAACATTCTTGAGCGGCTGAAACGCCCTGTGACTATCGGCGACCATGAACTGGTCGTCACCGCATCGATCGGCATCAGTCAGTTTCCCCATACGGCTCGCGACAGTCTGGTGCTGATCGCGCAGGCAAACCTGGCCATGCAGCACGCCAAGCACCTCGGTGGTAACGGATTTCAGTTCTTCACCAAGAACCTGCAGTCCTACAGCCTGGAACGCCTGCAGCTTGAAAACCAGTTGCGCAAAGCCATCGAGGAATCACAACTGGTGGTGTATTACCAGCCCAAGCTGCACTTGCGTACCGACCAGATCAGCAGCGCGGAAGCTCTGGTGCGCTGGCAGCATCCCGAACGCGGACTGATCATGCCAGGCGAGTTCATCGATATGGCTGAAGAAACCGGCATGATTGTCGAGCTGGGCGAGATGGTGCTCAAGCTCGCCTGCGCCCAGGCCAGTATCTGGCACCACGAAGGGCCGACCGCTGTCTGCGTATCGGTCAATCTGTCCGTACAGCAACTACGGCAACACAACTTCGCCGCGAGGGTGGCGGAAATACTCGAAAAGACCAGGCTGCCAGCCAAATCGCTGGAGCTTGAATTAACCGAAAGCATGCTGCTGGAACACTCAGATATTGTGGCGGAGAATATCGCGGTTTTGCTGAAGATGGGCATCAAGCTCGCGGTAGATGACTTCGGCACGGGCTACTCATCGCTGGCCTATCTCAAGCGCTTCCCGCTGCACACGCTGAAAATCGATCGGGCGTTTGTGTCTGAACTCGACGACGGTGGACAGGATGCGGCTATCGTCCGGGCAATAATCGCCATGGCCCACAGCCTGGGCTTGAACGTGGTAGCCGAGGGGGTCGAGCACGACAGCCAGCTGCAATTTCTGCGAAATTGCGAATGCGACGAAGTGCAGGGTTATTTGATCAGCCGACCGATTTCCGCCCCGGACTTTACCCGGCTGCTGCACCAGGCGCTGGAAGGCGAGCTGCTTTAATCAGCTGCGCTCATCCAGCCAGGCGTGCCCTAGCCGCTCCAAAAGACTGTCTGCCGCATCGGGGCCCCAACTGCCCGCGGCATAGCGTTTCGGTGATCGGTAGCAGTCCTGCCAGCCCTGAATGATCGGATCCACCCACTGCCAGGCGGCTTCTATCTCGTCGCGCCGCATGAACAATGTCGCATCGCCTTCGATCACATCCAGCAGCAAGCGCTCATAGGCATCCCAGCGGCGACGTTTGAAGGCGTCGGCAAAGTTCAGATCCAGATCGACCTCTTGCAGGGCCATTCCGCGCCCTGGCGATTTCGCCATCAAAGACAGGCTGATGCTCTCGTCGGGTTGGAGGCGGATAACCAGCCGGTTGCCGGCCGGCCTGTCGCTGCCCTGCGGAAACAGGCGATGAGGCACCGCCTTGAACTGGATGACGATTTCCGATTTTCGCTGGGCCAGGGATTTTCCGGTGCGCAAATAGAACGGCACCCCGGCCCAGCGCCAGTTGTCGATTTCTGCCTTGAGGGCCACGAAGGTTTCAGTATTGCTATCGTGATCCACACTCTTCTCAAAGTAGTAGGCCGGCAACACCTCACCAGCCCGTTTACCCTTCGAATACTGGCCTCGAACGGTATGGTCCTGCACGTCCATGCCGGTTATGGGGCGCAGCGCTTCAAGAATCTTGAGTTTTTCGTTACGTACCGCTTCTGGTTCGAAATGCACCGGCGCTTCCATCGCCACCAGACACAACAACTGCAGCAAATGGTTTTGTACCATGTCGCGGATGGCGCCAGCGTTATCGTAATAATCGCCTCGATTCTCTACCCCGACCTTCTCCAGCACGCTGATCTGCACATGATCGATATGAGCATTGCGCCACAAGGGTTCGAAAAGAGCATTGCCGAAACGCAACGCCATCAGGTTCTGCACTGCTTCCTTACCCAGATAATGATCAATTCGGAACACCCGTGATTCGTCGAACACGGTGCCTATCTGGTCGTTGATCTGATTGGCAGTCTCCAGACTCTCGCCCAGCGGCTTTTCCAGCACAATGCGAGCGTTATCGTTAGCGAGTCCGGCCGACGCCAGATGCTTGGCGGTGGCGGCAAACAGATTGGGCATGGTCGCCAGGTAGAAAACCCGGACCCGCCCCGCGCTTTCACCCAGCGCCTTGGCCAACCTGGGAAAGGCTACCCGCTGGCTAACATCCAGACTCAGGTAGTCGAGACGCTGGGCGAACTGCTCCCAGACCGTTGGATCAAAATCACCCTGGGTCACGTACTGACTCACGTGCCGCTGCACAAGCCGACGATAGCTGTCGATATCGTGCTTGGCCCGCGCCAGGGAAAGGATGCGGGTTTCGGCGTGCAGGTGCCGATCTTTATGCAGGTAGTAAAGGGCGGGCAACAACTTGCGCATTGCCAGATCCCCAGTGCCACCAAAAACTACAATATCGCAGGCCAAGCCGCGTTGCGCTGACACAGTCGTCTCCTATCGGAAGGAAGTTGAGCGTTTTTTGTAGTATAACTACACAAAATATCTACCTGGCCCTCAGACTAACATGAAGCTCACGTGAATTTGCTCCAGCACATCGCCGCTAGTCGCCAACTGCTCCGCAAGTCCGAGCTTAAGGTAGCTGATCACGTCCTGGCGCAAGCTGCACAGGTTATCCATTCCTCCATGGCCGATCTGGCCCGCGAGGTCGGGGTCAGTGAGCCCACCATTGTTCGTTTCTGTCGGGCCATCGGCTGTACCGGCTTTCAGGATCTGAAACTGCGACTCGCCCAGAGTCTGGCGGCCGGCGCCAGCTTCGGGCAATTCTCGATAAGCGACAGCGACAGCGTCGACCAGCTATCGCACAAGATCTTCGACACCACGCTATCCACCTTGATGAAGGTGCGCGAACGGCTGGATCCCCAGGCCATGGAGCTGGCCATAGAGGCCATGGCCCAGGCTCGTCGGGTCGAGTTTTACGGCTTCGGGGCGTCGGGGGCCGTAGCCAGTGATGCGCAACACAAATTCTTCAGGTTACAGGTTTCAACCGCCGCCTACTCGGACCCGCACATGCAGGCCATGTCCGCCGTGACGCTGGGGCCGAGGGATGTGGCAATGGCCATCTCACAGACCGGCCGCACGCGTGATCTGCTGCATTCCGCCGGGCTGGTCACCGAGAGCGGCGCCACCCTCATCTGTTTGTGCCCCAGCTCGACTCCCCTGGCGGAGCTGGGCAAGATTCACATTCCGATCGACGTAACCGAAGATACCGAAATCTACACGCCGCTATCCTCCCGTATCGCCCATCTGGTGGTGATCGATGTTCTGGCGATGGGCATGGCGATGCGTCGGGGTCCGGAACTGGTCAACCATCTCAAAAGCGTCAAGAGGAGTCTGCGTGGCTTGCGGGTCTCCAACAAGGCCGGAAGCCGCAGCGCCGACAATCAGGATTGAATACAGACAGATCAGGTTGATAACCCATGGCAACAGCAATGGCCCGCCACATTCTGGTCAAGACCGAAGCGGAGGCTGCCCAGTTGAAAAAACGCATCGCAGCAGGCGAAGCTTTCGATGTGCTGGCAAAAAAATACTCGACGTGCCCCTCGCGCAAGCGCGGTGGTGACCTGGGGGAGGTTCGGCCCGGTCAGATGGTGCGAGCCATCGATCAGATCATTTTCAAAAAGCCCTTGAAGACAGTCCACGGGCCGGTAAAAACCCAGTTTGGTTATCATCTGGTGCAGGTGTTCTACCGGGACTGACCGGCCTTATTGCGTCAGCCCCAGGCGCTCATGCCACTGCGCTATCGATTCCTCAGGAAAACTGTCGAACTGCTGATCGCCTGGCTGCGCCTGCACCTCTACCCATGGCGCCCTGGAGTCCAGCAACAGGTGCGTGTGCTCCGGCGGAACCGGCAACGCGGTATCGATTGCCGAGGCGAAAGGATGTATCAAGTCGGGCCAATCCGGACTGAACAACCATAAGGCACTGCCGCAGAGCCGACAGAAATTGCGCTGCGCCTTGCTTTGGTAGCTGCCCCCGTCATCACTGGGCATGATCGCCCGGTAAATGGACAGATTTTCCTCACCGGTTATTTTCAGGCTGTGCGCATCGCCGCTCAGATTGATCGAGTAACCGCCCCCGCCCTGGGTCTTGCGGCAGATGGAGCAATAGCAGCGCTGATAGGGATAGGGATGCGCGCTTTCCAGGCTGAACTGAACCGCCCGGCAATGGCATGAGCCCTCGAGTCGCATGGTTATGCTCCTAGAACACGGATAGCTAAACAGATTCGCAGCGTTGGCTGCCCATACTCTATGGGCAATGCCCCGGCTGCGATGTTCCGCAAACTGTGGTCACGACGTTGCGGTTGGCTGAACCGCAGGACTGCTACAATAGCGGGTCAACCACCTATGGATACTCGCAATGGCTGCCATCGGGCGCTTCAACACACTGCAGGTCGTCAAGCACACCGGCTTCGGGCTTTACCTTGATGGGGGTCCGGACGGCGAGATTCTGCTGCCCAACCGCTATATTCCCAAGGACACGCCGAGCGAGGTAGACGACTGGCTGAATGTATTCATCTATCTGGACAGCGAAGACAAACTGATCGCCACCACCGAGACGCCCAAGGTGCAGGTAGGCGAATTCGCCAGTCTGAAGGTAGCCGAAATCAATCGCGTGGGCCTGTTTCTGGACTGGGGATTGCCCAAGGACATACTGCTACCGCATTCCGAAGAGAAGCGGCCATTGCAGGAGGGCGACTACTGCGTGGTATATGTTTACCTCGACAAACATACCCGTCGCATTACCGCCACCGCACATCTGGACCGCTATCTGGACAAGGCCCCGGTTCGCTACAAGGTCGGCGAGGCAGTCGAATTACTGGTAGCCGAGCCAACCGACCTTGGTTTCAAGGCGATAATCAACGGACAACACTGGGGGTTAATTCACAAGAACGAAGCCTTCAAGTTCTTGCGACGGGGCAGCCGTGAGCCGGGCTTCATCAAGGAACTGCGTGCCGATGGCAAGATCAGCCTGAGCCTGCAGCCCGTCGGCAGTCAGGCCGGCGATGCCCTGCAAGAGCTGATCTTGCAGAAGCTGGCGGACAATAACGGCGTGTTACCGGTGAGCGACAAGAGCCCGCCAGACGACATTTCGCGCGCGTTCGGCGTCAGCAAGGGCAACTTCAAGCGGGCGATAGGCGGTCTGTTCAAGCAAGGCCTGATCGTCATTCATCCTGATCGTATGGAGAAAATCTAGCGGCAGGTCAGCACCTGCTCATCCCGCTATTTCATACCAGAGCCAAAAGCCGAACAGGAACAAACCTGCGATGCCTATCGGTTTGGAATGCCGCTCCCACAGCCTCAGCGCGGCGTCTCCCGCCACGGCAACCAGCGTTGCCAGCCCGAAGTATCGCGCCCCTCTGGCCAGCATTGCCGCCAGCAGAAAAAGTACAAAGGAATAGCCGCTGGCACCGGCTGCCAGCATGGCGATCTGGAAGGGGATCGGCACGATACCAATCGCCAGTATCGCCACAAAGCCGTTCTGCTCGAACCGGGCCTGGAAGCTGTCATAGGTCGCCTGGTCGCCAAAGAAACCAATCAGCGTGTCACCCCATTGCTCCATGGCAAAGGCACCCAGATAGTAACCAATAGTTGCCGCGGTCAAGTTGCCCGCCAGCGCGACCCCGGCAATGCTCCACTTGCGGTGCGGGTGGCACAGCATCCAGGGAATCAGGATGACCTCAATGGGGATCGGGATGATCAGCGTTTCCATCATCGACGCCACAAACAGCAGCCACATGGCATGACCTGATCTATCCAGACGATCAAGCCACGCGCTGGCGGAAAAAAGCCTGGGTTTCGACATAGTCCAACCGGGAGTCAGGGTGGGTGGGCACTTTTGCCTAAATCATACAGGGCTTCGGGTTGGACGCCGTTGCGGATCAGGCGTTCAGCCTCATCGGAAGATGGCTTCGCTCAGAGCCTGGCGATGCAGCGGTACAGTTGCGGCCAATGGCAACCAGATCTGAACCGTGGTGCCCTGGCCCTTTTCACTGGTGAGAACCAGACGGCCACCAGACTGTTCGGCAAGTCCCTGCGCCATGGACAGGCCCAGTCCGGTGCCCTTGCCGACACCCTTGGTGGTAAAGAAGGGTTCCGTGCATTGCTGGAGTGTTTCGGCATCCATTCCCTCCCCGGCATCTTCAATGGATAAACAGACGTATCCTGTGGTTACGCTGTCTGACAAACCCGCATCCGCTTGCTCGCAGCCCTTAAGCAGGACGCTCCCGCCGTCCGGCATCGCGTCCCGGGCATTTACCATCAGATTGAGCAATACCAGTTCCAGTTGGTTGGCATCAACGAAGGCCTGGGGCAAATCGGCTGGAAAGTCGATTTCAATTTGCACTGCCGGCCCGACGGACCGCTGCAGCAACGGGCCCACATCCTTGACCAGGGCCGCCAGGTCGACGATTTCAGGGCGAAGCTCCTGCCGGCGGGCAAAGGTTAGCAACCGCTGTGTCAGGGTTACGCCCCGCTCACCCGCCTGGATCGCATTGTCGACTAGCATTGCGGTCCTGGGATCGTCGGGCAAACGCTGGCGCAGCAGCTCGAGGTTGCCCAGAGTGACCGCCAGCAGGTTGTTGAAATCGTGGGCCACCCCGCCGGTCAGCTTGCCGATAGCTTCCATCTTCTGGGACTGGCGCAGCGCCATTTCTGCCCGGCGACGTTCCGTAACGTCGATCAACCCTCCCAGCACCTGTATCACACCGCGCTGCGTATCACGCTCCACGCGTGCCGAGGCGATAACGTCCACCGGCTTACCGTCTCGGGTAAGGAAACGGTACTCGGTTTCCTTGACCTTGCAGGTACGCAAAAAATTGCGCCAATCGGCTCCGCGCGCCTTTTCAGCGGAGCATTCATCCATGAATTCGACCAATGAGCGGCCCACCACCTCTTCGCGTCGATAGCCTAAAAGATCCAGCCAGGATTGACTCACGTACTCCACGCGCCCTTTTACATCCAGCGAATGAAGGGGCAGCGGGGTGCGGCTGTATAGCGAGCGAAAACGCTCTTCACTTTGGCGCAAGGCACTGGCTTCCCGGTCAGTCATGAGGGCTAGCCGCCGATCGTACATGGCGGCAATGGAGGCCAGAAAGAGGATAAGAAAGGTGGCGGCCGCAACAGCCAAGGCGAGGCTTGGCAAATCCAGGCCCGGCTCGTTGTGGACCATGCCGCCGGTTGCATGAACCGTAAAAATGGCCCCCTGCATTCCTGCGTAATGCATGCCGGATATAGCGATCCCCATGACCGCGGCGGCAGCCAGCCTGGCGGCCAGGCGCTGTGCTGCACGTCCAGACAACCAGAGAGCCACCGTGGCCGCGGCGATGGCAATGATAAACGAAGCGACTACCCAGGCCGGATCATAGGAGAGGTCCGCCGCCATATTCATGGCAGCCATGCCCATGTAATGCATCAGGGCTATGCCTAAACCCATGAAAATGCCGCCAAGCATCAACGTGGAGGCGCTGGCATCGGCACGACTGACCGCGAAAAAGCTGATCCCGGTTACCACCACAGGCACCAATAGTGACACCAGGGTAAGGCTCAGGTCGTATTGAACCTCCATACCCGGAACGTGAAATGCAAGCATTCCCACAAAATGCATTGCCCATATACCGCCTCCCATCGCCAACGCAGCCGTTGTCAACCATGCGTAGCGCGCCCAGCCGCCGGACGCCCGGACACGAATGGCCAGATCAAGCGCAGTAAAAGACGCGGTAATGGCAATGAGGATTGAGAGGCAAACCAAGGCGCCGCTGTAGGTTCCAGGCATAGCAGTCACTACCAGCCCTAGCACGGGTCGTCAGGTTAAGAGCTTTGCGCGCTCTGCGTTTATAAAGGTACCATGCCGACGAACCATGTCGACGATGACTCTGAACAGGCTTTAGTCTCACCGAGACTCGTTTTGCATGCCTTGTCGTGAAACCCAATGAACCAGCGCATCTCCTTTGAGTCAGAGACAGGGGCGCCAGCAGATGTAGAATTGTCGGCTGGCCGGGATTTAAACGTGGAACGGCGAGTTTGTAAAGAACTTGGACTGCCCGAATTTCAATGGTGAGTGTCGGTGACTGGATGACCAAAGTACTGATCGTAGAAGACGAAGCGTTGATCGCCATGCTGCTGGAGGAGATGCTGGTTGACCGCGGATTTGACGTAGTAGCCCACGCCGTGACGCTGGACGAAGCGGAACGACTGGCTTCTACAATTGATGTGGATGTGGCCATTCTTGATGTCAGTCTTGGCGGAACCTACGTGTTTCCGGTGGCCGAACGACTCCGTGAGCGCGGCATACCCTTTGCCTTTACCACTGGCTACGGATCCGACGGGGTGCCTGACGCCTGGGCGCGTTATCCCGTTTTTACCAAGCCCTATGATATCGAACCCCTGGTGCAGTCCCTTCGTCAGTTGTTGAAATAGCTCCTCCAATGAACAGCCTTCCCAGCGCAGATGGTCCCGCCTTTTTTCTGACAGGCGGCGGCGAAGCCGGCAAGCGCATACGTGGCCATGATTGGGCCAGCTCGCCTCTCGGCTTGCCAGAAAGCTGGCCTCGGGCCCTGCAGACACTTGTCAGCGTGATTCTTGGTTCGCGGCAGGCCATGTTCATTGTTTGGGGTCACGAGCACACCCTGCTGTACAACGACGCCTACTCGCAAATATTGGGCCGCAAACACCCCGATGCCCTGGGCAACAATTTTCTCATCGCCTGGTCAGAGATTCAGGATCAGCTGGCGCCGCTGGTGGCCGAAGTCTATGCGGGCACACCGGTACACATGGACGACATCACCTTTACCATGATGCGCCACGGTTACCCGGAAGAAACCCATTTCGCTTTTTCCTATACCCCTGTGCGCGACGACGGCGGGGAGGTTGCGGGGTTCTTCTGTCCCTGTATCGAGACCACCAGTCAGATCCTGGCGGAGCGACGGCTGACGGAAGAGAACGAACGACAACGCAAGCTGTTCGAGCGGGCGCCTGGTTTCATCGCCATCATGCGCGGACCCCAGCATCTTTTTGAATTTGCCAACGCAGCCTACCGGGACCTGATAGGCGGTCGGGACCCGGTGGGCAAGACCGTAAGGGAATCGTTGCCAGAAGTCGAAGGCCAGGGGTTTTTCGAATGGCTGGATCAGGTCTATCACACCGGTGAGCGCATCGTTTCCAGGGGAGTCCTCATCCGTTTGCAGCGCCTGCAGGGCGCGCCCCTGGAAGACCGCTTCGTCGATTTTATCTATGAACCTGTGATCAGCGAGGCCGGAGACATTACCGGCATCTTTCTTGAAGGGCACGACGTTACCGAAGCACATCGCGCCCAGGATGCGCTCAGAGCCAGCGAACTGCAGTTCAGCGCCCTCGCACAGGCCTTGCCCAATATTGTATGGACCGCCCAGCCTGAAGGCGGAGTAGATTGGTTCAACGATACGACCTTTGGCTATTCCGGGCAGGTTCCCGGCACCCTTAGACAGCACAGCTGGACGGAGCTTTTGCACAGCGAAGACGCGCACGTCACCCATGCACGCTGGCTAAATGCGGTTGCGTCCGGAGAAGCCTATGAAATCGAAGCTCGTTTACGCCGCCATGATGGAATGTACCGCTGGCATCTGACGCGGGCCGTGCCAATCTGCTCGAAAAAGGGCGATGTGGTTCGCTGGGTGGGCACCAGCACCGACATCCACGACCAGAAACTTGCAGCGCAAACCCTGCGTGATCTGAATGAGGAGCTGGAACGACGCGTCAAGGAGCGCACCGAGGACCGTGACCGCGTCTGGGAAAACTCCAGAGATCTGCTGGCCATAGTCGGACCCGACGGCGTTTTCCGAGCGGCCAATCCGGCCTGGACCCAGGTACTCGGTTATCATCCCAGTGAGGTTGAGGGGGCGGGATTCGACCAGTTTGCCTGGCCAGACGATCTCAGTCTGGCCACTCTGGGTTTTGAAACAGCCCGGGCGAAGACCAATCTGACCAATTTCGAAGTCCGCTGTCGACACAGGGATGGTACGTACCGCTGGATTTCCTGGCATACCTCCGGTGGTGAAAAGCTTATCTACGCCTATGGACGCGACGTGACCGCCGAACGGGAACAGGCCAACGCCCTCAAACTGGCTGAGGAACAGCTGCGCCAGGCCCAGAAAATGGAGGCCGTAGGTCAGCTTACCGGCGGCATCGCCCACGATTTCAACAACCTGCTGACCGGCATCATCAGTTCGCTGGAGCTGATGCTGACCCGCGTGTCGCAAGGACGCACCGACAATATAAGTCGCTACGCGGCCGGCGCCATGGGCTCTGCACAACGGGCGGCGGCCTTGACCCACCGCCTGCTGGCGTTTGCACGACGCCAGCCGCTGGATCCCAAACAGGTCGACGTGAATCGGTTGGTAGTCGGCATGAAGGACTTGCTGCGGCGCACCCTGGGCCCGCTTTACCGGCTCGATTTCATTTCCGACCCGGCCCTCTGGATGACCCGCTGCGATCCCTACCAGCTTGAAACCACATTGATCAATGTGGTCATAAACGCTCGTGATTCCATGCCGGGCGGCGGATCGCTGCGAATCGAAACCCTCAATGTCGACCTGGAAAGCCCGGATCAGGCCGCCGATCGAAACATTGCTCCCGGACAATATGTCGTGGTGCAGATAACCGACACCGGTTTCGGAATGACTGCGGACGTGGTCAAGCGCGCCATGGAGCCGTTTTTTACCACCAAACCGCTAGGCCAGGGGACCGGGCTGGGATTGTCGATGGTGTATGGTTTTGCCAAGCAAAGCGAAGGCCATCTGGAGATCAACTCCGCAGTCAACGAGGGCACCACCGTCAGACTGTTCCTGCCTCGCCATATCGGCAAAGCCGAGCCAGAGCCTGCTCTGGTAATGGCCGAACCGGCCTCGGCCGGAAAAAGCGCAACCGTACTGCTGGTCGAGGACGAAAGTATCATCCGCGAGGTCGTAGCCGAGTCACTCATGAGCCTGGGCTACGATGTGTTACAAGCAGCGGACGGTCTGGCAGGGCTGGAACTGTTCAAATCAAACCATCCCATCGATCTACTGATAACCGATATCGGGCTGCCGGGCCTCAATGGGCAGATGCTGGCGGAAAACGCACTCCTGGAGCAGCCAGGTCTCAAGGTTCTGTTCATGACAGGTTATGCGGAAAATACCACCATGGCGGACGGCTTCCTGCTACCCGGAATGGGAATGCTGACCAAGCCGTTCACAATCACCGCCATGGAAACCAAGGTACAGGGCATTCTCCAACACGGCTAGACGGCTCTGCCTGGTGCGGCAGGCCGCAGTGTAGCGGCCAAGCCCCCGCCCCCCGGATTAGATATTGCCTGGCGACCAGGCTTAGGAGTCCTGCGATGAGTCTGGAAAACCACCAAGAAATCGACGCCTTTGACAGCATCAACGCGGTCCCGTCCATTCTTCAGGTGATCTGCCGCAGCACCGGCATGGGGTTCGCCGCCGTTGCACGCGTCACGGAAGACCGATGGATTGCCTGCCGTACCCTGGATCTCATCGATTTTGGACTGCAACCAGGCAGTGAGCTGCAAGTGGAAAGCACTATTTGCCACGAAGTTCGCCAGAGTCGAGAGCCGGTCGTTATCGATCACGTCGCCGAAGATGTATTTTATAGCCAGCACCACACCCCGAGGCTCTATGGATTTCAGAGCTATATTTCGATGCCCATCATTCTTCCCGACGGTACCTTCTACGGCACCCTGTGCGCCATCGATCCAAAACCGGCCAAGGTGAAAAACCTTGAGGTGGTGGGCATGTTCGAGCTTTTCGCCGAGCTTATCGCCATCCATCTGGATACCCAGTCACGCCTGGCCCAAAGTGAGGCGAACTTGAGCGGAGAGCGTGACTCCGCCAAGCTGCGCGAGGAATTTATTGCCGTATTGGGGCATGACCTGCGCAACCCGCTGGCGTCCATCAAGGCAGGCACTGGATCGATCCTGAGAGCTGCGCACACTGACGAAAAAACCAATCGGATTGCCCGGCTAATGCAAAACAGCGTGGGACGCATGGAAGGCTTGATCAACAATCTGCTAGATTTTGCACGGGGCCGACTGGGCGGCGGGCTGGCCCTGGACCGGGAGACCAAATCAATGGAACCCACCTTTATTCAGGTGCTGGACGAATTTCGCGCCAGCGCACCCGACAGGCTTTTTGACATTCAGTTGAGCCTTGACCAGCCGGTTGAAGGCGACCACAGCAAGATCGCCCAGCTCATATCGAATCTGATAGGGAACGCTGTCATGCATGGTGCGGCGCAGGAACTTATCCACATCACCGCCCTGACCACTGATACATCCTTTGAACTGGCGGTCGCCAATGGTGGCAAACCGATCTCCGACGAAGTAAGGGAACAGCTTTTTCAGCCTTTCTATCGCGGGCATCAGCGCGCCAGTCTCCAGGGCCTGGGGTTGGGCCTGTATATATCCTCGGAGATAGCCAAAGCCCATGACGGCTCCCTGGAGGTTAGCTCGACCGCAGAGCAAACCCGGTTTGTCTTTCGGATGCCGAGAGTCGATGGCAGCAAGGCGGGAAACTAGTCGGAACAGCGAAGCCTTAAAGTAGCGAACGGTTTAATACAATAATTTCTAATTCAAGCTGAAATATTACTAAGTTGTTATGACTGGGCCGCTTTAGCACAATAGCCGCCCTTCCCGCTTCGGGCGCGGTCCATCAATACACCCTGCGGAGTACCATGCTGCGGCAATTATTTATCCTTTCTGCAAGGCTTTCCGACCTTTTCACGGGCCTGATCAACCATTCCCGTCCCAGTGAGCGTTTGCGCGCTGCGACAGGCGCGACCCTGGGGCTAGGTTGCGCCGTCTGGATGGCTCATCAATTTGTCGGCCCCGAATTCGCTGCAGCTCTGGCCGGCCCGCTTGGCGCCTCGGCGATACTGCTGTTCGTGGTCTCGTCCGGCGCGCTGGCCCAGCCCTGGCCGCTGCTCGGAAGCTACCTTTTCTCCGCCTTGACCGGCGCGCTCCTGGCCCAGTATTTTGGCCATTCGCTGCCAATCGCCTGTGTTGCCGTAACACTGTCGCTGCTGGTGATGTTTGCACTGCGCTGCCTGCATCCACCCGGAGCAGCAGTAGCCTTGGCAGTTGTATTGTGCGGGCCGGCACTCGGCGAGCCCGGCCTGATGATAGTGGCTCCGATCATGGCCAGCGCCGTCTGTCTGCTACTGAGCGCACTGGTTTTCAATAATCTGACCGGCGCTGCCTACCCGAAACGAGCGTCCTCTGCGAATCATCACCATACATCTGACGCAGCCCCCGAACGGCGCGTGGGAATTACCGACGATGACCTGGATAGCGCTCTGGAGGAGTTCGGATCGTTTGTGGATATCACCAAGGCTGATCTCGAGCGGATAGTGCGCATTACCGAGAGATCAGCCCTGCGTCGAAACATGGGCGACATTTGCGCCGAGCAGATCATGTCGCGGGACGTGCGGTCAGTCAGCCCTGACACGACGGTACTTCAGGCCTTGCAGCTGCTGCGCCATCATCATGTCAAAACCATGCCCGTGGTCGATGCAGCCGGCGCACTGGTCGGCATAGTCAGCCTGGGCGACCTGATGGGAGAGATCGACAAACCCGAAGGGCCTCTGTTCCCGGCCCGCATGAAGGTCTGGCGCGGCCAGCCGATCAGCAAATGGATGACCAGTCCGGTGATCAGTGTTGATGCGCAAACCCATGTAATGGACATGATCCCGCTGATGTCGCGGCACGGATTGCATTCGTTGCCTGTCATGAATCGCAACCAACTGGTGGGTCTTGTCACCCAGACCGACCTGATCGCAGCGCTTCACCGCGATCTGTTGGCGCACCTCTGATCACCCTGTCAGAGCAGCGGGTCCCAGCGTTGCGACCAGTTCGTGCGGCTGGTCGCTACCTGCCGTAGTATCCCGAACGCTGTACGCAGCACCTCAGTGTCACGTTCACGCGAATAGACCAGGTAGGTCGGGAAGCTGAATTCCGGGGCCATGGGCACCCGCTCAAGAACGCCGCTATCCAGGTAACCTTGCACCACCCGGGTGCGAAAGTACCCCGCCCCTCCGGATTCCAGAATGTATTGCAGCCCCAGCGGGCCATGGTTGAAGCTCACCGGGGCTTTGGTCTTGTCAGGAAGCGCGGCATCATGCTGACGCCGAAAATTCGGGCCCCAATCGATATAGACGTAGGGGGTCGCCCGACCTGGCAGGCACACCTGGATCAGCTTTTCTTCCAGAAGCTCCTCGACCTGCAAACCAGGCAGGTATTCAGGCCGATAAACCAGCGCAGCATCGAGCGCGCCCTGTACCACCCGCTCCAGCAAATAGCCGGTCTCGCCGATCTCAGCCCTGACCGTGTGGGAGGGCAGTTGTTGCCGCAACTGGCGCACCCAGTCGAGAATCAGCGGACTGCACAGGCTGAATTCGCCACCGACATGCAGTACATCACTGTGGCCTTCGGGCAAGGGCAGATCGCGCTGGGCAGCTTCCCAGGCCAGCACCATCTGATTGGCGTGCACGGCGAAGACCTCGCCGTCTGCAGTCAGCCTGGCGCCGGATCGGTTGCGAATGAACAGCTTGCAATTCAGCTGGGCTTCCAGAGTTTGTATCCGGGCGGTTATAGCGGCCTGGGTTACGTGCAGGCGCTCGGCGGCACCGATAAAGCTGCCGCATCGTACGATTTCCAGAAAGGTGCGTGCTAGCCCGGTGTCCACAGGCGTTCCCCCAGATTCGAGCGCCTCACTCGCGCCCCGCATCGAGCAGCGGGTTGCCCTTCATCTTCAGGTACAGCTTGCCGATTTCGCCAGAGCCAACATTGTTGAGGTGGCTTTCATCCCGGTACAACGGAATGCCATTTAGCACCGTCTGGCAGCGCTGGGCATCGCATATGACCTCTCGTGGATTGATCCATTGCACCTGCGGGAAACGCTCCTGAACTGTCTGTTTGAACTGATTGAAATTTTCCAGGCGTTGCTGAACAACATGAGCGTCGATGGAGCAGTCCTGCATGTTCTTCAGCAAACAGTGTGCGTAAGAGGAGGACGGCAATTCAGGAACATCCTCAAGCACCACCACCTGGTGGTCTTGTTCAAGCAGCCATTCGACAGCGTCGACAAAATAGCCCTGGAACGCCGGGTTTTGAAGATAGGAGTTCCACCACGCGGAGATGAAGACCGTCATCGGCTCCTGGCTAAGGTACTCGGTCAGCGCCTGGTTGCGATCGATGCGTTCCTGGTTTCCCCCAAACGCTTTGTCACTCTGACTACCCAGCACAAAGGGCGTGGACGCGCGGGTAACCAGCAGCAATGACAGATCGGTTCCCTGCAATAACTGCTCAAGAAAGCCAATGAGCGCGATGGCATGCGAATCGCCAATCAGCACGCTGTTGACCGGCCCCGGTGCGCCGAACTGGCAGGCCTCGGATTTATCGAAATCGTAGGGATCTGCCTTGAAGCATTTCTTGTACAGATCCGCCGCATTGTTCTGCGCAATGACGCGGTAAAGCGCCCGCCGCTCCTCTGGAATACGGAAACTGATGTCGTCAGCGATACGGATGGTTGATTGAATTGCCCAGATCACCAGCGCTGGCAGCAGGATGAATATCAAAAACGCCCTTCGCAGCTTCCAGGGTCGATAGCGGTAGCGGTTTTCCACAAACCGATGGCTCAGCCACGACAGCAGCACTACCGCAACCACCAGAGCCGTGCGGTTGAGCCACGTAAGATCGATCAGCTGGTAATGCATCAGCGCGATGGGAGGCCAGTGCCAGAGATACATCGAATAGGAAATGCCACCTAGAAAAACCATCACCTTGAGGCTCAGCAAGCGCGCCACCAGGGTGTCTGGATGATGCAGGCCTGCGTAGAGCACAAGCGCCGTGCCCAGGGTTGGCCATAGCGCGTTGTAACCCGGAAAATGGTCGGTGCCATGCAATAACAACGCCGTGGCTACGATCAAAGCCATTCCAAGCAGTGCCAGCGTTTCAGCGGTCACCCGGCCGAGCGCAGGCAGGCGAGTGGCGAACAGCGCTACCCCCGTGCCGAGCATGAATTCGAACAGCCGGGCTGGCAGAAGATAATAAGCCGCCGCTGGGTGATGCTCGGCCAGGTAGACCGACAGCGCAAATGCCAGAAGCCCGAGCAACACATACGGCCACAGGCCATTGCGACCACGGGAGAACCGATAGGCAAGATAAAGAACCGAGGGCCATAGCAGATAAAACTGTTCCTCCACCGCCAGCGACCAGGTGTGCAACAGGGAAATGGATAACGCCTCCGGCGCAAAATACTGGCTGAGCTCATCCAGAAAATAGAAATTGCTGAAGCCAACCAGTGAAGACAGCCAGCTTTTTGCAAAAACGTAATAGTCCTCGTCAAAATAGAAGGGCGAGATCATCACGAAGGTGACGGTGGACACCAGCAGGAACACCGGAGCCAACCGCAATATCCGCCGTGCATAAAATTCGCTGAAGCTGAAGCTGCCCGCGCTGAACTTGCGGCCAAGCAGTTGGGTGATCACAAAGCCGGAAATGACAAAAAAAACATCAACACCCACAAACCCGCCGGTAATGCCGGGAACCTGGTAGTGGTAGAGAATGACCAGAATAACCGCGAGGGCTCTCAGCCCTTCTATATCGGCGCGATAGTTTTGCATGTCAGCCTGAGGGTACCCTGATAAAAATGGTGACTGGGGAGGATAGTGGCCTGCCCTGTGGCGGACAAGCACTTACTGCCTGAAGCCGAGCAGTCGGCGCCTGGCAATCGGCCAGAGGAACTACCCGGCTGCAAGGGACCTCTATAAGACATACCCGTTACAGGAGACAGGCATGAAACCGTTCAAGACGCTCTGCGGTCTGGCCATGTTGCTGCCGGCAATCGCCCTGGCTGCGGCCGATGTGCTACTCGACAGGGAGCTGAATGGCCTGGATATCGCTACCCGGGTGACCGGGCCTGGTGATCGCGGCCACCCCGCTGCGGTGCCCGGAACAGACCAGACCAAGACCGTTCACATCAGTAACAACAGTGAGGTCACCGTCACCTGCGACCTCAGCCCGGAGCCCGCTGAAACAGCCTGGCCCGATTTCCCCGAGGCAACCATTATCGCAGGCGGTTCAGCCACGCTCGATGTGGGTGGCGACTATTCCACTGAAACCATCAGGGCGAAACTGGTGTGTACGGAAGAAACAGCAAGTTCAAGATAGCCCGCCGCCAGACGGGCCGAACCAGCAAAAATTATTTCAGGGTTTACGGCTCCAGCAGCCGGCGCGCTGCCGTCCCACGCGTGACGCTTAGCTGAACTCCAATCACCAATGCCGCGATTGGCAGCAGCCCGATATTCACTGCGGACCATCCGATGGTGGTGATCAGCGCCCCCGCGGCGAACGACATGATAGCCGCCATACTACCGTTGGAAAATTCCATTAGGCCCTGTGCGCTGGCGCGTTCGTCGGGTGAATGGCCTGTCCCCAGAAGCGTCGTGCCGGCCACCAGCATCAGATTCCAGCCCATGCCCAACAGGCAGCTGCTCAGCAGAAAGTTCAGGTGGCTGGTGCCCAGCAAGGCGACCGAAGCACTCAGCACCATGGTCACAGCGCCCAGGCAGGCAACGCGACTATTGCCCAGTCGATCAACCAGGGGCCCGGCGATGAACGCGGGCAGGAACATGCCAAGCACGTGCCACTGAATAACCTGCGCGGCTGAATCCACATCCATGCCATGGAAGCGCATCGCCAAAGGCGTGGCGGTCATTATCAATATCATCAGTCCGTGGCCGACAGCCGTCGTCAGCACAGCGGCGCGGATGACTGGCCGCGTAAGCAGGCTGGCGAGTGACGCTGCCGGCTTGGCAGCCGAGGAGCTGGACGCCTGGCCTGGTCTGAGACCCGCAAGCACGAGCAGAGCCACCAGGGCCAGCGCGGCAACCAGCAGATAGGCACCCACGAAGGGAACCGACAGCGCGTCACGGGCCAGCGATCCGAGCGTAGGGGCGATCAGCGCAGCGCCCACACCACCGCCAATCACACAAGCCGTAGCGCGGCCCTTGTATGCCTCCTCCACCGATTCGATTGCGGCGAAACGATAGAACATGGCAGACGCCTGGTAGGCCCCCAACGGTAGTGCTCCCAGACACAGGAGAGTGAAGCTGGCATGCCAGATGGCAAACGCGCTCAGCAGCCCACCCAGGATTCCCGCCAGAGCGCCCAGCACAAAACCCACCTGGCGTCCCTTTCGCTGCATAAGACTCGAGACAGGCCCCACCGCCATCAAGTGACCCAGCACCAGCAAGCCAAGGGGTAATGTGGCCAGCCCCGCCGAAGGCGCCAGCTGCAGGCCCACTAGCGAGGTCAGAATGATTCCGATCATGGCGCATGACCAGAACAACGCTTGTGCGATAAATAATCTGAGGATCTGAGCGTTGGTGAATAACAGCATCATTTGGCGTGCGCTCGCGAGTGGATGGGCTGACTATGGCCGATTGGCAGGCCTCAGTTTGTATCGGAATCGGTAACGACACAATGATCCCGGCCGGGTAGACGGAGCCTTGGGAGCAGGAACATCCACGCCGGCACAGGGTCACAAAAATATACCCGGGATGAATGCCACTTACTTGAATGAAATGGTGTAGAACTTGGTTTGCTCCTCACCTGGGGAAATCAAGCACCAGCTTGATCCTGCGGAGGTAGTCTGAGAGTACGGCGTAGGCTGATGGCTTGCGTATCGAGCTGGTGCTCGACAGTCCCAGGGGGTGCCCGTCTCGGATCGCAGCGTATTCGCGGCAGCTTGAATCGGGTGGCTTTGCCTGGGACGGTCAAGCACCAGCTTGATCTTGCGGAGGTAGCCTGAGAGTACGGCGTAGGCTGATGGCTTGCGTATCGAGCTAGTGCTCGACAGTCCCAGGGGGTGCCCATCTCGGATCGCAGCGTATTCGCGGCAGCTTGAATTGAGTGGCTTTGCCTGGGACGGTCAAGCACCAGCTTGATCTTGCGAAGGTAGTCTGAGAGTACGGCGTAGGCTGATGGCTTGCGTATCGAGCTGGTGCTCAACAGTCCCAGGGGGTGCCCGTCTCGGATCGCAGCGTATTCGCGGCAGCTTGAATCGGGTGGCTTTGCCTGGGACGGTCAAGCACCAGCTTGATCTTGCGGAGGTAGCCTGAGAGTACGGCGTAGGCTGATGGCTTGCGTATCGAGCTAGTGCTCGACAGTCCCAGGGGGTGCCCATCTCGGATCGCAGCGTATTCGCGGCAGCTTGAATTGAGTGGCTTTGCCTGGGACGGTCAAGCACCAGCTTGATCTTGCGAAGGTAGTCTGAGAGTACGGCGTAGGCTGATGGCTTGCGTATCGAGCTGGTGCTCAACAGTCCCAGGGGGTGCCCGTCTCGGATCGCAGCGTATTCGCGGCAGCTTGAATCGGGTGGCTTTGCCTGGGACGGTCAAGCACCAGCTTGATCTTGCGGAGGTAGTCTGAGAGTACGGCGTAGGCTGATGGCTTGCGTATCGAGCTGGTGCTCGACAGTCCCAGGAGGAGCCAATCTCAGGTCGTTGAGCAATCTCAGGTCGTTAAGTAAGTGCCGTTCATTTCCTCCCGGGATTTCAATGACGGGGCCAACAACAATCCATGGCAAGGATCAGCCTGTGCAGGAGAACTGCAATGACATTATCCCGCCATTCAACCCACGTATTGCGGCCCTATTCCCGTGTATTGCAGAGGGCGCTTGTTGCGCTTGCGCTTCTGACGGCGGGCTTTAGCCCGGCGTACGCACAGGACGAGACACCTGAGCTCAAATTTCCCGGCGAACATTTGCGCGTTAGCGATTATCCCGGAACCTTTGTTGACGCCGACCTTTCCAGCTGGCGCACCAAGGTGCCCGAGATAGAGGACATAACGATACCGGCTTCGGCGGACGACACCTCACAGGCGGCCCTTTTCTATGATTCCGAATCTGAACGGGACAAACCTTTGCTGCTGGTGCTGCACAGCTGGAGCACTGACTACCTGCAGAACATCGACATTCCGATCGCCCGCTTCGCGGTGGAGAACGACTGGGTATTCATGCACCCGGACTTTCGTGGCAAGAACGATGGGGGCACTGAGACCACGGCATCTGATCTGGCCATGTCCGATATGGAAGACGCGCTGAAATTCGCCCGTGAGAACGCCCGGGTCGATTCTTCACGCATCTATCTGCTCGGCTACTCGGGCGGCGCGATGAACGCGTTGCACCTGGCTAGCCGCCACCCCGATCTGTTTGCCGGCGTGTCCGTATGGGTGCCGGTCTACGATCTGATCAGTTGGCATCAGTGGCACGACGCGCGCGGTGGCAAATACGCGGAAGAGATTGAGGACGCCTGCGGGGGCGAGCCCACGGAAGGCACTGCCGCTTATAACGAATGCCTGAAGCGCAGCCCACGGGCACATCTTCCAGAGGTAGCGGGTGATGTGCGGATTCTGATCGCGCACGGGATAAACGATATGAATGTGCCGCCGGATCAGGCGTTGCGGGCATTCAACGATCTGGCCAGCGAAGAAGACCGGATCCCACAGGAGCAGATCGACCAGTTGCTGGAGGAGCGCAAGGTTCCAGAATCCCTGCTTGCGCGCTCCACCCATGAGTCCGCGGAATTTCCACACTTCGCCGAGGCCGGAGCAACCGTGTTGTTACATCTCGAATCAGGGCCCGCAGAACTTGTGCTTTTTGAAGGCGAACACGACATGTTGTACCGCCCGGGCCTGGCCTGGCTCGCGCGGCAGCGACGTTGAACAAACCGCACAGTTGGAGGACGCATAACAATGCCTGATCCGAGCACCAGTATTCGGACCCGAACAACATTGGCCTTGCTAACGGTAGCCGCACTGCTCGGCGTGCCAGGGCCGGAGGTCCGGGCGGCAGACGACTGGTCAACCGCTCCCGGCCCGCTGGAAGGGCCGCCGCGTATTATCGGCAAACATGGTGCGGCCTGCCTGATCGGTGCCGAGCAGCTGCCACTCGAAGGCATTGGTTATCAAACAGCGGATCTGGCGCGGCGACGCCACTTCGGCCACCCGGTTCTGATCGATTATATCGAGGACCTCGGTCGGCGCGTGGCGAATGCGGAATTCGGTCCGATGCTGGTAGGCGACATGGCACAGCCGCGCGGCGGCCCGATGTCCTATGGTCACGTCAGTCATCAAAGCGGGCTGGATGTCGACATCTGGTTCCGGCTTGACCTGCCGCCGCTCGACCGTAGCGAGCGTGAGGGGCTGGAGCAGCCCATTCTGGTCGACCCTATGACCGGCCAGCTTGATCGGGCGCGCTGGACAGAGGATCACGCCAAGCTCATCCAGCTGGCGGCGGATGATCCTCGGGTGGCGCGCATCTTCGTCGATGCCGCGGTAAAAGAAGATCTGTGCAGCCGCGAATGGGAAGATAGGTCCTGGTTACGCCACATACGTCCCTGGCCAGCGCACGACGAGCATCTCCATGTGCGCCTGCGTTGTCCGGAAAACTCGCCCGAATGCGTCGATCAGCCAGAACCGCCACCGGGTGAAGGCTGCCAAGGCCTTGTTCCCACTCCGAGAACGGAGCGCGAGTCGTTACCGATTCGCACCTTGCCGCAGGCCTGTCGCGCCGTGCTGTCCAGATAGCTCGGCCGATCCCGTCATTACCTGACCAGGCCTGGCAACAGCGCACCGATTCGATCAAGCAGCCGGTCAATATCCGCATCACCCAGATCGAGATGGGTAACCAGGCGGATATGCCGGCCTCCGGCAATCAAGATTCCCTCGGCTTTCAGCGCCTCTTTCAAGGCGTCCCCAGCAGACGCTGAGCCAACGTCAAGGTAAACCATGTTGGTGCTGACGGAGACTGCCGCCACGGCGGATATGGCTTCCAGGCCCAGCGCCAGTTGCTGCGCGCGCCGGTGGTCGTCTGCGAGCCTGTCGATGTGATGATCAAGTGCATGGTTGATTGCAGCAGCGATGATTCCCGCCTGGCGCATGCCGCCGCCAACCATCTTGCGCCAGCGTCGGGCTTCCCGGATAAAAGCCGCCGGCCCGGCCAATACCGTGCCCATCGGCGCGCCCAAGCCTTTGGAGCAGCACAGACTGACGGTATCGACAGACTCCGTCAGCTCATGCAATGGCACCTGCGAAGCGACCGCGGCGTTGAACAATCGCGCGCCATCCAGATGCACTGCCAATCCGCGCGTGTGGGCGAGCCGGGCAGCGGCGTCCATGAATGCCACCGGCATTACCTTGCCCGCATGGGTGTTCTCGAGCGCCAGCAGGCGCGTGCGCGCAAAGTGCGGATCATCGGCCTTGATAACGGACTCGAACTCATCCAGCGAGAGGCTGCCGTCAGCCTGCACGGCGATGGGCTGCGGCTGAATGCTGCCCAAGACCGCAGCGCCCCCGGCCTCATACAGATAGGTGTGGTACTTTTGCCCGACGATGTATTCATCCCCGCGCTGACAGTGCACGAGCAGCGCCACCAGATTGCTCTGCGTGCCCGACGGGAAAAGCACCGCGGCCTCCTTGCCTGCCAACTGCGCCATGCGTGCTTCCAGGGCGTTCACCGTAGGGTCCTCGCCAAACACGTCGTCCCCTACCTCGGCATTTGCCATAGCTTCACGCATAGCCAAGGTGGGCCGGGTGACGGTATCGCTACGTAAATCGATAAGGTGCGCGGGTTTGTTGGTGGGCATATGCGGTTGTTCCTATTTTTGTTCTTTCTTGCGGGCAAATCGCGTCTCGCCGGTGGTGGCGTTCAACTGACGAATATCGGTTGGTGCCCCTTGCTCATCCAGCACCACGAGGCCGATTCCGGAATTGTTCCACAGCCGTTCACCTGCCTCTCGCCCCGCGGGCAATCGCGGGGTTATGCGCATTCGACGTCTTTTGGTAAACCAGTTCAGCGGCGACCAGGGCGCGTATAGCCAACGGTTCATCCGATCCAGCCATTCAAGCAAACCCTCGGGGAACTCGTTCTTGATGCCGCTACTGGTGATCTGCCAGATTCGCGGACCGTTGGGTTTGTGACGCAGCAACACGTCGTAGACAAAGGAATAATGCACATCGCCAGACAGGATCACGAAATTATTGGGCGTTCCGGAGTGGCCGAAGATGTTCAACAGGACGTTGGCCGTGCCCCGGTGGGCCATCCAGTTTTCCGCATCGACCAGCAGGGGCTTGCCACAATAGGTGAAGATCCGCTGTATGGCCTCGATCAGCTTGACGCCGAACATGGGCGCCGGCGACACCACGATAACGGCTTGCTCCCCCATGATGGTTTGCTGAAACTCGGTCAGCGCTTCCCAATCCATCAGTCCCGAAGGACGACCGCGGGCCGTATCGCTGCGCCAGCGACGGGTCCGGGTATCCAGAACCACCAAACGGGGCGACGTCTGCAAGCAATAATGCCATTGCTCGAAGTTGAGAAGCTGATCGACCAGCGCGTCCTGATGCTCGCTGTTCAGGGTGCCGTCTCGCTGCGCCTGGCTGGTCAGGCTGTCCACCAGGGGCAGCAGGTCAGCAAAAGCCGATGGGTTATTGCCCCAGCCCTGACACAGCAGATAGCCGATAAGCGCGTTGCCCACGATACGACGGGAAAAGGGGTGCTCGTAGGTCGTTGCCTCCCAGAGCGCAGACAGGTTCCAGTCATCCGTTACGTCATGGTCATCGAAAATCATATAGCACGGGAGCTGCGCCATGGCCCGGGCCACGCGGGGCAAGCCAGAGACGAACTGGTCTATGCAGCGCTGCTCGACCTGATAGCGGCTGGCTTCATCGTCCGGTAGCTCGGGTGGCTCTACCATGATCAGCCGCCAGCACACCGGTGACCATACCAACAGATACATGGCGAGCACTTCGGCCAGCGAGATGAGGTGGTTATGGGCACTGCTGGTGGTGAAAACCGGTTTTTTCACGCCTCCGAAAAAACGCTCTATCAGCGCCTCATTGCTCTGGGTCTGGGGCAACAGACGCTCACGGTGGTAATAGGTGTTGGGGTCGCTGAACAACGCTTCGCTGTCACTGACCACGCTGCCTGCCATGACCTCCCCATACAACCCGAGACGGCCGATTAGCCCGTGAATCGCACGCAGCATAGGTCCGGCCACATCATCGGTATAGATCTGGTCTCCGCTCATCAGCAGCAGCGCGGGGCGCGCGGCAACGTCGTCACCGGCCGCCTGCAGCTCCTCATCCACCCGCACCAGACCATCTGCAGCCGGATGATGGGGGCGGCGGCAAGAGCCATGAAGCAACTGGTCGATACGACGCTTGATAACGAAATTTGGATGCGTAGCGCCTGCGGGACAGAGATGGGGCGCCCAATCCTTTATCCAGCTTTCTGCACCGCCTTCTGCGGTAACCCCCACGTCGTAGCCGATGCGGGTGTCCAGCGGCAGGGCTGCATCCAGGGCAAGGTCAACCAGATACAAGTAGGCGTGCTCGCCGATCCGAATGCCATGCACATCGCCCTCTGCCAGACGCTGGTCGAACAACACCTCTGTGCCATCCGCGCCGGTGAGCCGGAGCCGGAGGGCAAGCTGACTCGATCCAGCCAGCCACAGCACCAGTCGCTGATTGGTAACATGGCGCAGAACCGGGCCTGACAGGACCGGCGGAAGCGCCGTATCGGACGGAATAACGGGTGGTACGGTCAGATCATCGGGCACGCTCTGGGCGCTCCTGTTTGTAGATCGGGAAGCGGTCAATCAGAGAATCTCGATGCCTTCGCATTTATAGCGGCCCACAAGGATATCGTCCTGCAGAACCTCGCCATCAAGATTGAAGCAAAACAGATAGCTCTCGGTTCGGTCGCCAATTTCAACACTTTTCAGGCCAATGCATTCGTCGGGGTGACCCGGCAGTATCTTGAATGACGAAACGCCCCGTTCGGGAATACGCGCGCCTACCTCAAGAGTGCGAATGTCACTGAAATCTTCATTGGCGATAACCAGCAGGTTGTTGCCACGCTCGCGCTCGTCAACCGCTTCATCGAAGGGCTCGGTCGATACCTTTCGCGGAAAGAACAGCCATTCCCGGCGATAAGGATGCCATTCAGCAGCCTCGTGGATAACATAGCCGTTTTCACCCACTTTCAACGCCTCGCGAATCTTCTGATAGCGGTCACTCCAGTTGACGCTCTGGAGGCCGTAGTTGCGATCCAGCAGCTTGATCCACTCTTCGGCAGGCCTTTTTCCGTGGCTGCCCACCACCAGATTGTCGTCCTGCAGGGTCGCCCACTCGCTTTTGAAGCCCTTGAATTCCTCATCACCGCTACCGGTCATGAGAATGTGTCTGGGCACCAGCTGGTTTTTCTCACGGACCTCGCAGACGAGTCCGGTACGGTCGTCAAAGGTCACCAGGCGCTTGCCGAACATCACCAGTTCGGAAAACTCCGCGCCGCGGCCACCTTCGGCAATCAGACTTATCAATTGGTATTCGCCGCCCTGGTCAGCGGGAATATCTTCAAACCTGTAGCTCACCCCCTGCGTATCAGAGGCCACGTCCCGAAACAGACGATCATAGCGAAGGGTGGACTGCCACGCGGTTTGGCCGGTGTGGAGCTCGATCTGGGAGGCATGGTCCTCATCGGTAATAATCGCGAGGGTGTATTCGGTGGTGGAGCTATCGTAGCGTTCGATTCTGGCTATGTCGGCGCACGGGTTATTCATCAAGTCACTCCTGGCGATGGAAGAAATCGACCTAGCATAAGGGCCTACCTTAGCCCATCGCCCCGCAGGACTACAGGCCCAAGCTTTTGGGACCGTCAACAGCGCTTTTCCCCCCCGCTCTCGGTGCTCCGAAGGCCGCTGGATTGGAGACTACTGCGTTGTAACCAAGCCGGACCTGGCACTTTTTAGTTCGTGGATAACGTCTATCAACCCATCATAGGTGACCGGCTTGGCAAGATGCTGGTTAAAGCCAGACTCCAAGGCTTTTTGCACATCAGTGCGGGCGGTGTACCCGCTCATAGCGATGGCTGGCACCTTGGAAAGCGCCGGGATTTCACGCAATAATCGAATCAACTGGTAACCGTCCATTTGTGGCATGCCGATATCCGAAATAATCAGATCATAGCGGGACGTCTTCGCCGACTCGATGGCGTCGGCTGCACTTGTGAAGCTCGCCACTTCGGCGCCCTCGGCTTCCAGCAGCATGTCCATGACTTCCAGCACCTCGGCAGAATCGTCTACCAATAGCACCCGCAAACCCTGCAATCTACCCGCCAGCTCCAGCGTCTCAACCTCTTGTAGTTGCAGCTGTTCGGAATCACGTATCGGCAGCCATAAAGTAAAACAGCTACCCTGGCCTATACCCTCTGAACTCACTTCGACTCTACCGCCGTGCGCCTCGGTCAATTGGCGGACCAGCGATAACCCGATGCCTAACCCTTCCCGGTGTAGCCGGGCATGCTGAGTCTCCCCTTGGCCGAACAGATCAAAGACCTTGTCGATGAACTCCGGTGCTATGCCTTGCCCGGTATCCGACACCTCAAGTCTGGCAAACTGGCCTTCAGCTGTTAGCTTGAGGCGAACTTCTCCAGTAGGCGGAGTGAACTTCAATGCGTTATTCAGCAGATTCCAGACTACCTGCTCGATGCGAGTCGGGTCAGCATTGAGCATGAATCGCTGCGATTCTGGTTCGCTGATTTCCAGTATGACCGGCGCACTGGTTTCATCAGCCTTGACCACATTGCAGATGCCCCTTAGCACCTTGGCCAGATCAACGACGTCGTGGTGAAGCTTCATTTTGCCGGTGCGCAGGCGAGATACGTCCAGCAAGTCATCGATGATTCGGGCCTGACTACGAACAGCATGCTGAATGGTTTTGACGGACTTGGAGACCATCGGCGTGCCCTTGGTCACAGGCAGGCGCCCAAGCAACTCGGCGTTGAGCTGAATGAGGTTCAACGGGTGCTTGAGTTCATGGGACATAACCGCGAAAAACTCGTCCTTAAGCTGGCTGGCACTCTGTGTTTCGGCCAGCTTGAGTTGTTGCGTATCAGCAAGTTGCTGACGCTCGGTCAGATCGCGGGCGATTTTTACGTAGCCGCGAAAACTGTCCGCATCCAGTACGTTGACGACGCCACTGCAGTAAAAACGTGACCCGTCCTTGCGCTGGTGCCAGCGCTCATCCTCTGCCCGGCCATGCTCGCGTGCACGACGCAGCTCCTCCTCTGGCAGGCCCGCCTCGCGGTCCTCCGGAACAAAGATCATGTCGCTCAGTTGGCCCACCGCCTCCTCACGGGAAAATCCGAAAATCAGTTCGGCGCCCTTGTTCCAACTGGTAACCACCCCTTGGGTATCCTGAACAATGATCGCGTAATCTATAGCGCTCTCGGCGACCATGCGCATGCGCTCTTCACCCAGTCGCAACTCGCCTTCAGCGGCCCGGCGCGCGGTAATATCGATGAAAGTGAGAACTGCGCCTTCGATGTGATCTTCGCTAGTACGGTAGGGCAGCATACGGCTCAGATAACAGTGGTTGTCATTATCACGAACTTCGCGTTCGATAGGCATCAGGGACTCGAACACCCTGGCGGCATCGTTGGCCAGTTCGTCATATTCCAGGCGATGGGTAATATCCAGGAGTGAGCGCCCGGCATCTACCGGCAGCATGCTAAAGATGCTCGTGGCCCGGGGTGTGAACCACTTGATACGCATGCCTCGGTCGACAAACACCGTGGCGATATCGGACGATGCAATCAGGTTCTGCAAATCATCGTTAACCTTGTCTGTCTCCTCGACCTTAACCTTCAGTTCATGGTTAACCGTTATCAATTCCTCATTGATGGACTGGAGCTCTTCCTTGCTGGTTTCCAGTTCTTCGGTAGCGGAGCGCAGCTCTTCGTTGGAAGCCTTCAATTCCTCGGTTGATACCCGTGATTGCTCAATAGTGTTTTGTAGCTGCAACTTGGTCCGCTGCAGTTCCTCTTCCAGTTGAGAAAGCACGCTGTCTTTGATCTGATCATGCGGGGCGCTGGACTCGCTGCCAAGGGTATCCTCAACTTCGTCGAACAACACCAGGACAAAATCGCTTCCCGTGCCCTTTTCATGGAAGGGCCGAGCGATCATATTCACGTAGAAGGCTCGATTGTCGCGGTGTAACTTGACCCTGCGAGTCTCTACGCTTTTGCCGGACTGCACTGCCTGAAACATGGCGCTACGCAACTCCAGCCGCAGCTCCGGCCTAACCAGCGCCAACAAATTGTGCGACGGTTCACCGCCAACGTAGCGCAGAAAATGTCCCGCCTGATCAGACATATGCACGATGTCAGATTCAGTATTGACGATCACGCTGGGCGGGGCGTATTGCTCCAGCACCCGCTGATGGATGTCGGCAAAGGATCGCCTGTGTAGCTCCCCGCTGGGCTGCGCACGCTCAGGCTTCAGATGTTGGCGAAGGGAGGAGCTGTTTGTCGTTGCCAGGGGGCGCATTGAAGCCGGCCCGACCTTGGCGCGAAATATGCGATTTTTCTTGTCGATCGGTGCGAACAGATCCGTGCACAGGTCTACCGACTCAGAGCTGCCCAGAAACAGGTAGCCACCAGGGCGCAGCGCAAAATGGAACATCTGCAGTATCTGCTTTTGAACCTCACGATCCAGATAAATGAGCAGGTTGCGGCAAGTGATCAGATTCAAGCGCGAGAAAGGCGGGTCACGTAACAGGCTATGCTGGGCGAACAGCACCTTCTCACGAATCTCCTTTCTCACCTGATAAGTGTTCTGGCTCTTGATGAAATATTCGCGCAGACGCGTCGGTGTTATGTCAGTCAGGATGGAGTCTGGATATGTCCCTGTACGCCCGACCGCTATGGCCCGCTCGTCAATGTCCGTAGCAAAGACCTGCAGGGAAACGGTCTTTGCCTCAAGCCGCGACTGGTCATTAAGCAGCATGGCCAGGGAATAGGCTTCCTCTCCGGTTGAACACCCGGCTGACCAGACGCGAAGCTCCGGAACGCCTTCTTCGGCATACTGTCCAGTAGATTTGAACAGCTCGGGAATCACATCCCGCTCCAAGGCTTCAAAGCATTCGCGGTCACGAAAGAAATTGGTCACCCCTATCAGCATGTCGCCCAGCAATGCTGGAGCTTCCTGGGGAGTCTTCTGGAGAAAATCCAGATAGGAGGCGAGATCAGGCTGCGCATTGACTTGCATGCGCCGCTCAATACGCCGTAATACCGTCGCACGTTTGTAGTGCTTGAAATTGTGGCCGGTTCGGCTGAACAACAATGCCAGAATGTTACGTAATGCCTTCTCGGCGGCCCTTATATCGTCCTCCGCGGTAGGCTCCTTCACCCTTATTTCAGGGTCTCCGGCGGTGGGCATGCATATATTGCGCGCGTTTTGCCAGATATCCATCAGCTTCTGCGGCATTTCCACGACCGGCAGCACCAGATCTACCATGCCGGTGGCAATTGCGCTGCGCGGCATATCACTGTATTCGGCATCGTCCAGCGCCTGCGCCAGAGTAACTCCGCCCTGCTCCTTGATACGCGACAGACCGACGGCGCCATCGCTTCCGGTGCCTGACAGCACCAGACAAAAGGCTCTCTCCTTGTGCACGTCAGCCAAGGTGCGGAAAAACAGGTCAATCGAGACATGACCTCCGCGCTTTGGCTTGGGATCGGAAACCCGCAGATAACCGTCGGTCATCGACAAGTCCTGTCCCGGTGAGATGACAAATATGCAATTCTTTTCGACAGGAACCGGCTGCGTCACCTGCAGTACCGGCATTTTGGTAACGCCCTGGATGATCTTCCCGGCATTGCTGACATGCTTGGGTGACAGGTGCAGGATAATGACAAAAGCCATGCCGCTATCGTTGGGCATGTGCTCGAAAAACCGCAGTACTGCTTGCAATCCACCCGCAGACGCGCCGATCCCGACCACCGGAAATGGTAAATCACTCAACCGCAGGTCTGGCCGGTTCTGCGGTACGTTGGCCGAGCGATTCGGTGGCTTGGGCATCGGAGGTTCTCTCGTTTTCATAATGTCTCGATAAGGCGAAGGCATAGTAATGATTACAGCCGCGCCGAGACGTTCAACCGAGTTGGCGGCGACCTTGTTCTTGAGCCTCACTATTAGGGCCAGTTTACAGACCTGTCGGGAGGGCTCAACGCAATAATCTGCCCAAGCACAAGTAAATTTATCGACTACACAATGGAATGATCATGCAGCCTCTGCGGCAGGCGCTAGACTTTCAGTTCCATTTGGTTAGTGAGGCACTTATGAAGCGCTTGAAGCAAGCCACCAATTTTACCTCGCTTGCGGTAGAGAGAGTCGGCGAGCAAACACAGCCTGCTTATCGCACTTTGATGACGCAGTTGCGTAATTCCCAAGACCTGTTCTCTGCGCTGACCGGCCAAACCATCACTATCGCCAGCCTTCTGCAGTGTGACGGCGCGTTGATGATCCTGGACGGCCAGTCTGCCAGTTTGGGCATTGCCAACGATTCCCTCACCGAGAGCCTGGCAGAGGACCTTCAACACCAGATTGAGCAGGGCATGTATTTCACCAATCAGTGGCGACACGCGAAAGCGGGGCAAGGGGCACCGCATGCAGTGCTTGCCGTGCGCTTCAATACTGAAGCTTGCGGATGGATCGCCTGGTTCAGGCGCAATACGACAGGACGCGGACACACACAGCCATGGCGCGAACGGGACATATACCTGGCCGAGCAGCTACGCACCGACCTGCTGGACCATTGTCTTGCCCGCGCAACTCAGCAGTCCCGCGTCCAGCATCGGCTTATTACCCAATTCACGCACAGTCTATGTAATCCGCTACAGTCCATATCGATGTCTGCCTCGTTGCTCCAGGCTGAAAACGAGCGCAATACGAACCTGCAGCGCAATATCATCTCGTCTAGTGCCAAGATGGAAAAAATGATTGACCAGGTGAGGGAAGCCAACCGCTTGGGCGCCGGGGAAGCAATTGGGCTAAGCCTACGCGATACAAATGTCTCAAGCATCGTCGAGCAGGCTCTGGCAGGCATGCGCAAGCTTCATTTACAGACGATTTTCAAAAGCGATATTGCCCGGCACGCCCATGCTGTGATTGATCCGGAACAATATGCCAAAGGGCTGGGCATTTTGCTGACTAACGCAGTGCAACACCGAACATCCGACACACCTGTCTCGATCTCGTTGCATAGAGTGGGCAGCGATCTTTGCCTGGATATTCGCAATCAGGCACCTTCATTATCAGCTGACCAACTGACAGGACTATTTGAACCTGCCAGCGCAACCAGGGCGCCTGGAAGTAGTAACGGCGGCCTGGGCATCGGACTCTACATCGCGTCAGCCATTGCACAAGCACATCAGGGTAGCCTCAACGTCCATCAGGATGTAGACGGCATTGTCTTTTCTTTCAGAATTCCGTCTTCGCCTAACAGCGATTCATAGCGTGGCCACGCTCATCGCCTGAGCCTGTCAATCATCCCGCACAGCCAGTACAATGCGCCGCCCAGCTGAGGCGTGGGGGCTCATCCATTTTCTTCCGCAGGACAATATCTTGATCTCCACCGCGAATATCACCATGCAGTTCGGGGCCAAGCCCCTTTTCGAGAATGTTTCCGTGAAGTTTGGCGGCGGCAACCGCTATGGTCTGATCGGTGCCAACGGCTGCGGTAAGTCGACGTTCATGAAAATTCTGGGTGGCGATCTGGAGCCCTCCGGTGGGCAGGTCATGCTGGAGCCGAACGTGCGGCTGGGTAAACTGCGCCAGGACCAGTTCGCCTATGAGAACCATACGGTACTCAATACCGTGATCATGGGCCATGAGGAACTGTGGACCGTGCACGCCGAACGCGACCGCATTTACTCCTTGGCGGAAATGAGTGAAGAAGACGGCATGAAGGTCGCTGAGCTGGAGACCGAGTTCGCCGAGATGGATGGTTACACCGCCGAAGCCCGCGCCGGCGAGTTGCTGCTGGGCCTGGGCATTCCCATGGAACAGCACAACGGCCCGATGAGTGAGATCGCGCCGGGCTGGAAACTGCGCGTATTGCTGGCGCAGGCGCTTTTTTCCGATCCGGAAGTGCTGCTGCTCGACGAGCCGACCAACCACCTGGATATCAACACCATCCGCTGGCTGGAAAGCATTCTCACGGTGCGCAACAGCACCATGATCATCATTTCCCACGACCGTCACTTCCTCAACAGCGTATGCACGCACATGGCTGACCTGGATTACGGCGAGTTGCGTCTGTTTCCCGGCAACTACGACGAGTACATGATGGCCGCGACCCAGGCGCGCGAGCGTCTGCTGTCGGACAACGCCAAGAAAAAGGCGCAGATCGCCGAACTGCAGACCTTCGTCAGCCGCTTCTCGGCCAACGCATCCAAGGCCAAGCAGGCGACCAGCCGCGCCAAGCAGATCGACAAGATTCAGCTGGACGAGGTCAAGCCCTCCAGCCGGATCAGCCCATTCATCCGCTTCGAGCAGCACAAGAAACTACACCGTCAGGCGGTGATTCTGGACAAGGTCAGCCAGGGTTTCGATGGCGAAACGTTGTTCAAGAACCTCAGCCTGCAGATCGAAGCTGGCGAGCGCGTGGCAATCATTGGCCCCAACGGCATTGGCAAGACCACTCTGCTACGCACCCTGGTTGGCGAAATGCAGCCGCTTGGCGGCTCGGTGAAGTGGGCGGAAAGTGCCGATCTGGGCTACTTTGCCCAGGAGCACGCCGACGACTTCAAATACGACTGGAATCTGTTCGACTGGATGACCCAGTGGACCACCGGTGGCGAGCAGCTGGTACGTGGCACCCTCGGCCGCATGCTGTTTTCCAACGATGACATATTGAAGTCGGTAAAGGTGATTTCCGGTGGCGAGCAGGGCCGCATGCTGTTCGGCAAGCTGATCCTGAAGAAAGCCAACGTGATGATCATGGATGAACCGACCAACCACCTGGACATGGAATCCATCGAGGCGCTGAACCTGGCCCTGGAAAACTACCCGGGCACGCTGATTTTCGTCAGCCACGACCGAGAATTCGTCTCCAGCCTGGCCACGCGTATCATTGAGTTGTCGGAAAACGGTGTCACTGACTTCAACGGCACCTACGACGATTACCTGCGTGAGCTGGGTGTAGCGCTCTAAACCGACCCCCCGCCAAGTGCCACCTCAGTTTCCTTGGATCTGGACCGCGCAACTTCTGACAGTTGCTGCGGTCTAAATTTCCTGGCTAGAAGAGCCCGGAACATATCAAGGATAACAACCATGCTTTCGATCAAGCGCGCCCAAGGAATGACTGATCGTCTTCTCGTATCCTCCCTGACGCGGGCATGCGAGACGGCGAAATCGGAAATAATTGGATTCACCTGGCTGACCCACGAGGTCGACTATCACGCGTTTCCCTCCAGCCTTCAGATTGTCTGGGTATTTGACACCCAGGCCAATCTCGCCGAGGCACTGGAAATCGGGCAAGGCAAGCGGATGTACGAGCTGACCGCCCAGGCACTGGCTGAAGCGGATGTGGCCGTTGGCAAAGTTGAAGCCCATGTGCGCTTCGATACCGAGGAAGCCTGCCAGAAGTTCAGTGACGGAAACTGGCAATCGCGTCTGGCGCAGCTGCGATCAGCTAGCCGATAGCTGGAACGCAAGGAACTTATTTCTCCGGCAATTTTCAGATATGAGCCGGAACGAAACCAACTAGACAGGCCAATATTATGAGCGACCAGGTACTGACGGCTGACGATTTGCTAGCCCAACCCAAAGATGCCTATATGAACGAAGAGCAGCATGCCTTCTTTCGCCAGCTTTTGCTGGAACAGCGCGTCGAGCTGCAGGCTCGCATCGATGGCGAATTCAAGTCGCTGCGTGAAAATGAGGAGCGTGGCAGCGACGTAGCGGATAACGGCAGTGCGGAAGAGCAGCGCCAATGGCAATTGCGCCTGCTTGAGCGGGAAAAGAAGTTATTGGACAAGATCGACCAGGCGTTGGATCGTCTTGCTGATGGCAGCTACGGCTGGTGCGCGGAAACGGGCGAGCCCATCGGTCTGAAGCGTCTGCTTTTGAGACCCACTGCCACGCTGTCGATCGAAGCCAAAGAGCGTGAGGAGGAGAAGGAGCGCCACGTTCGCGAAGCATGAGGGCAGTTGCGATGTATCACGGTAGCGTTCAGGTATGACGTTGCCGGGTGCAATCCTGTGTCGGCTCAGGCCCAAGTCATTTAGGAACGTTTTTTCTGCAGTGTCTTGAGACGCAGCGCGGCATTCTTCGTAGCGGCCATTTTTTCCGGCCGCTTCATGCGTTTCCACTTCTTGATTTCTTCCTTGCTACGCCCGCAACTCAGACACAAATCGCCGCTGAGCTGGCAGACCGAAATGCACGGGTTGTCGATGCTTTTAGCCATGATCCGCAGCCATGGGCATGATGCCGGCAAACCCTTCGGCGGTGCCGACTGCCAGGCTTTTGCTATCCGCAGCAAAAGCCATGCAGGAGACAGCGCCTGCTCCCGGCGGCTTGAAGGTGACGGAGCGCTCGGTTACTCCGCTCTCATCCAATTCAGCAATCAAGGCCAGTCCGTCGTCGTAACCGACGGCTATCAATGGATGATTCGGATCGCCAGCCACCACTGTCACTTCTCCCCTGTCTCGATATGCCAACGTGGTCGGCGGCTCGCCCATGGGGCCGCTACGTTTCTTGAACGGCCAGCAGGGTACGCAGTCTGACGCACTCGTGGCCAGCCATCGGCCCTTGTTAAACCAGCACCAGGATTTAATTCGGGTATCGTAGCCGCTCATATGTAGATCTTCCGCTCCCTTTAAACGCCAACCGCGTATGCAATTTTCCTGCATGCTGGTCAATACAAAGCGACCATCTGCGCTCCATGTCACGGCGAGATGTGAGCCGGTCCATTTCAGCACTTTGGGTAATGATTTGAGGGCCTGGGTGTAGTGCAGGCTGACACCACCATAATGTGACACCGCGATCTGCAGGCCATTCGGTGAAAAACTCAAACCGCCCGCCGTACTCGGATGCTCAAGGTCGACAGCGCTGCGGTCGGCTTTGATCAGATGCAGGCGTTTGCCCGCCGCGCAGGCAATAAGCCCATTGGCATGGCTGACAACGTGTTCGATCCAGCGGCCCGGAAAGCTAGCCAACTCCTCTACTTCTGCGCTGAGAGACACACCGACAAAGCGCCCGTCATCGCCTCCGCTCAAAAAACCTTCTCCAGGCGCTGCAGCCAGGCTCAAACAGGCGCCGCGATGAACCTGCAATGTCCAGGGCTCACTGCCGCTGACTGGAACCACGAACAGTTTGCCGTCCCCCAGCGCAAAGGCGAGGTTGCCTTGCGCGTCGAAACAGCTGGCCACCACGTAGTCGGTCAGTTGCCAGATTCTGCCCAGCTCGCCGATAAGCGATTCAGATTCAGTCTCAAGCATTGGCAGCGGCCACGCAGGCGAGAAAGCCTGCTCGCAAAGCAGGTTCGTCCAGACCCCGGCCAATCAGCACCATGCGGCTCAGGCGCTGCTCGTCAGCACGCCAGTCCTGGGTCAGTGCGCCGTTGGCAAGCATGTGTACACCCTGAAACACATAACGCTGGTCCACGCCCCGCAAACTCAGTATGCCCTTGCTGCGCAGAATATCAGCGCCCTGGGCGCTTAGCAGCTCGCTGATCCATTCATTGAATAGATCCCCATCCAGGGCGGCGGCTGCGGTGAGCGAGACGCTGGTCACGGCATCATCATGTTCATGGGCATGATCTTCCGTCAGAAACCCTGGCTCTATCGACATGATCCGGGCGAGATCGAAGGATCCCAGGTTGAGTACCTGCTCCAGCGGCACATCACAATGATTGCACTCAATGATCCTGGCGAAGGGGTTGATGCCGGCTATCCGCGCCTTCAGCGCCGCAAGGGTACCGGGCTCAACCAGTTCTACCTTGTTGAGCAAAATGACGTCGGCAAAGGCGATCTGTTCGGCGGCTTCGGGGCTGTCGGCCAGTTGTGCAGGCAGGTTCAAGGCATCAGTTACCGTGACCACTGCGTCCAGGCTGGTCCGGCTGCGGACCTCGTCGTCAACGAAGAACGTCTGTGCCACAGGGGCCGGGTCGGCAAGCCCGGTGGTTTCCAGAATGATGGCATCGAATCCGCCAAGCCGCTTCATCAAGCCGGAAATGATTCGGATCAGATCGCCGCGCACAGTGCAGCAGATACAGCCATTGTTCATCTCGAACACTTCTTCGTCGGCGCCCACCACCAGATCGTTGTCGATACCCAATTCGCCGAACTCATTGACGATGACGGCGTACCGTTTACCGTGCTGTTCGGAGAGTATCCGGTTTAATAAAGTGGTTTTGCCGGCACCGAGATAACCGGTCAGTACCGTGACGGGTATTTTGTTCATAAAGCTCCTTATTGATTCGCGGCGACAGTCTTCTTGCAAGGCAATGAATAGCATCAGGTGACTACCGGCAAGCGGCGAGGGTAGAGCCTGGCAGTCAGGGCTGCAAAGCCTCTACCAGCGTCTCGACGTTATGGCGATACATACCTAGATAACTGCTACCCGGCCCGCTTGCTGCCAGGGCGTCGGAGTACAAAGTACCGCCCACGGTCGCACCCGCTTCCTCGGCAATACGCTCCATCAATCGCGGGTCACGGATATTTTCGACAAAGACCGCGCGTACCTGATCTTCGCGAATTTGCCGTATCAGAGCAGCCACGTCGGCGGCAGAGGGCTCCGACTCGGTGGACAGGCCCTGGGGTGCAACGAACGTGAGGCCATAGGCCTGACCCAGATAGCCAAAGGCGTCATGACTGGTAATTACCTTGCGCTGCGCAGTTGGCAATCTGCCCAGGCTCTCTCGAACTTCAACCAACAATTCTCTGACCCGTTCCAGATAGCTGACGCGCTGCTTCTCGTAAAAATCGGCGTTGGCCGGATCGGTCTTGGCCAACGCGCCAGCGATATTTCTCACATAGATTTCAGCGTGCGCCAGGCTCTGCCAGGCGTGTGGGTCCGGGACCTTTTCGCCATCTTCTTCCAGCCAGATGGGCAATACCCCTTTGCTGGCCTCGATATAGGTGGCCGGGCTCTCGGTACTGCTCATCAGGCGCGGTAGCCAGGGTTCAAAACCAAGGCCATTGGCGATTACCAGATCCGCCTTAAGTAGAGCCCTGGCATCATCGGGCGTGGCTTGGTAAACATGGGCATCCTCATCAGCTCCGACCAGATTCACCAGTTCAACGCGATCGCCGCCAAGCTCGGCGACAAAGTCCGCGAGAATGCTGAAGCTGGTAACTACCTTGATTTTCTCGGCAGCCGATACCGACAACGCGAACACCATGCCTGCGACGAACACCAACTTTTTCATGTCAGGTCCTTAATATTGAGTAGAGTGGATAAGATCGGCTGAGCAGACCGTGAACGCGGCCGAACACAACCGAAAGCAGATAGAAGCCACCTGCCACAAGCACGATGCACGGGCCAGTGGCCAGGCCGGCGTAGTAGGAAAACAGCAAGCCTAGCCAGACGCTGACGGCGGCAATCGCTGACGCCAGGCACAAGATTCGCGGCAGGTTGAGACTCCAGAATCGAGCGGCGGCGGCCGGCAGCATCATCAGGCCGATCACCATCAAAGCGCCGATCGCCTGAAAGCCGACCACCAGGTTGATCACTACCAGCCCCAGGAACAAACCATAGGCCATGGGACCAAAACGGCTGACGCCGCGCAGAAACAGCGGATCGAGGCTGCCGAACATCAGCAGCCGGAAGATAGCTGCCAGCAGCACAAGGCTCACCGTTGCCACCAGCAGCATCGCCTGCAAGGTGTGCTCGTCCACCGCCAGAGCCGAGCCAAACAGGATATGCATCAGATCCAGCCGCCGACCAGCCAGGCCCAGCAGCAATACGCCGCCAGCCAGACTGATGGGATACAAGGCCGCCAGACTGGCGTCTTCGCGCAGACCCGTGCGGCCGGTAATCCACGTGGCAAGACCCGCCATGCCAAGGCCCGCGAGCAGGCCGCCTGCGGTCATCGCCGGCAAACTGAAACCCGCCAGCATGAAGCCTATCGCGACGCCGGGCAGAATGCCGTGGGCAATGGCATCACCCATCATGCTCATACGTCGCAGGATGAGGAACACCCCAAGCGGAGCAGCGCTGGCTGCTAGTGCCGCGCCACCAAACAGAGCTCGGCGCATGAACGCAAACTCGAAAAACGGTGCCCACAGCGGTTCCAGTATCATGCCGCTTGCAACGTTGAAATCCGGCCAGCCAATAGCTGAGCCGGGCTGCCGAATTGACAGCACTCTGCGCTTATCCACAGTGCCTGTTCAACATGGCGGCAGACTGCAATATGGTTGTGACATACCACCAATACCGTGCGGCCCTCGTTCTGCCAACGCTTTACCTGGTTCCAGAACAGTTGCTGCCCGGACTCGTCCATGGCTGACTCCGGTTCATCAAGCAGTAACAGGCGTGGGTCCTGCAAATCGATCCTGGCGAGCAGCGCCCGCTGTAGTTCACCTCCGGAAAGAGCGCTCAGCGGTCGGCTTTCAAGGCCGATCAACTGCCAGCGCACCAAAACCGCGTGCAACCGCTCGCGACGCTCGGTGCGCGATAGCCGACTGCGCCACTGGCCGGCGTCCACCAGATGCTGCAGGTTGATTGGATACTGGCGGTCGAGCGCCTGATGTTGCTGAAGATACGCGGTGGCCCCAAGCTGCGCCGCTGCGATCTTCAGTTCGCCGGCCAGCGGGCGGATCAAGCCTGCCAGCACTTTGAGCAGGCTGCTTTTGCCACTGCCATTGGCGCCAAGCACAGCGGTCACGGTGCCCGCCGACAAGGCTAGGTTCAGCGGAGGAGTCAAAGGCCGCGAGCATGGGCCCCATTCCAGGTTCCGGCTACAAATCATCAATCGTGCACCGTTACAAATAACAGGAGGCGTAAAGCATAAGCCATTTAGTTATGTTATAACAATAGCATTATCGTTAAGGCGCAACGATAGATGGATTCAGCGAGGCACGACGCTTTGGCTACCTACCGCAATCCGCCATAGCCGGGCCAGATCAGCGGTTCGAGAGGTAAGTTCATGTGCTGCCTGCAAGATAGCCTGCTCCAGGGTCATCGGTCCGGGGGTGAGGCTGAAAGCAGCATCGATGCCAGCGGTATAAAGACGCTGATAGTTTTCTCCCAGACTTCCAGCGAGGGCGATAACCGGCACGCCTGCCGCTCTTGCCATGCGCGCTACGCCTACCGGTGTCTTGCCATGCAAGCTTTGTCCATCAAGCCTGCCCTCTCCGGTGATCACCAGATCGGCACCCTGGATTGACTGAGCAAGACCCGACAGCTCTGCCACCAATTCAACACCGGGGCGGAACGCTGCCTTGAGAACGGCCTTGGCTGCGAACCCGACGCCACCCGCTGCGCCTGCACCCGGAATGTCGCGCAAATCCTCGCTCAACGCCATGGCCAGCACATCGGCGAAATGCTCAAGCGCTTGATCCAGACGCATCACATCCTCCGGGCTCGCACCTTTCTGCGGTCCGAACACATGGGACGCGCCCCGTACGCCACACAGGGGATTATCGACATCCGCAGCTATCTGAAAGTCCACGTCCTTCAGCCGGGGATCAAGGTGCGTCAGATCGATGCTCGCCAGATTCTGCAAGGCCGCCCCGCCTGGCGCGAGCGGCTGGCCGGCGACGTCGAGAAAGCGCGCCCCTAGCGCCTGTAACAGCCCCGCTCCGCCATCGTTGGTAGCACTACCACCCAGACCGAGAGTAATCCGCTGCGCCCCAGCGTCCAAAGCTGCGGTGATCAGTTGGCCCGTTCCGAAGCTGCTGGTCTTGCATGCATCGCGCTGCCCGGCGGGAACCAGATGCAGGCCGCTAGCCGCAGCCATTTCAATTACCGCCTGTTTATCGCCAAGCCAGCCCCAGTGCGCCACCACCGCCAAGCCCAGCGGACCCTGGACCAGTAGCTCCCTGCGCTCCCCTCCGATAGCGGCCAAAACCGCGTCCACTGTTCCTTCCCCACCATCCGCCATTGGACACAGGACAATCTCGGCGTTCGGGTACACGTCTGCCCAGCCCCGTGCGATGGCGTCAGCAACGGCAGGGGCCGACAGGCTTTCCTTGAACGAATCCGGCGCTATGACCACCTTCATCGATGCAACTCCCGGCTTGAAACCTGACCCATACCGAACTCCCCTGATAGTGGCGCAATGTATTCGAGCATAGCCTACCGCAGGCTTGCCCAGCGATCGCCACGCCTGATTGTCATACGCATGTCACGCCTGCCAGGCAGCATCGATGTTTACTGACCTCCAGATAAGGGAGACCACATCATGGCATTCGAGCGAGACGATACATCCGGCAGCCCCCGAGATCCGCGCAGGGACCGTCGCCGAGAGGAAGACAAAAAACGGATGGCCTACCGTAGAGCCATTGAGGACTACCGGGAGAGCCAGGCGCTGCACCATCTGGTAGCGGATTTTCCGGAAATGGACGACAGAGCCCTGATTCAGGGGTGAGCGGTGTCGGTGAACCGCTGGGCGAGCTGGCGGATCTGCGCGCGTTCTTCCCGAAGATAGGTTAGAAAAGCTTCCGCCACTGGGCTCAGGCGTTTGCCCCGTGCGTGAACCGCACACCAGCTGCGGTAGAGCGGCAGCCCGGGAAACGCCAACTGGATCAGCTCTCCACTGCGCAGAAAGGGCGCGGCTGCGTGCGTCGGTACCAGCGCCACGCCTAGCCCGGCGATGGCGCCATGGACCATACATTCCCCCGAGCCGAGCTGCATGGTCTGCCTCAGATGCACACGTTTTTCCTGCAGAAATTCATCACAAGCCTTGCGCGTACCCGAGCCAGGCTCGCGCTGCAGCACCACCGAGGCTTCCAGTTCGTTGAGTTGCAGATCGGTACGGCCCGCCAGACAATGCGTCGGGTTAGCGACCGCGATGATCGGGTTGTCTAGAAAAGGAAAGAACTCCAGCGCCCGGTCTTCCGGTACCAGACCCATCAGCACCAGGTCGTCCTGATTGTCACGTAGCCGCTGAATGACCTCACCACGACTGGTTACCTCAAGGCGGAAGCTTACTGCGGGATGGCGCTTGCGAAACGCTGCCAGCAGGTGGGGTGTGAAATACTGGATGCTGCTCACCACCGCAATCCGCAGCTCACCCATGAGACTGCCCTGCAAGGTAGACAAACTCATATCCAGGCTTTCCAGCCGTATGAATATATCGTCACTGGCTTCAAGCAGACTGTTCGCCGCCTCGGTGAGATAGAGTTTCCGGCCTACGTATTCGAACAGCGGCAACCCCACCTGCTCTTCAAGCTGGCGGATCTGCTGGCTCACCGCGGACTGGGTGAGTGCCATGTCCTCCGCCGCCCGGCTGTAGGACAAGGTGCTACATACAGCCCGGAACACCTGCATCTGCCTGAGGGTCATACGCAGCAACGACTTGCGCATCTGGCTATCCCTTGTGGTGATTAGCGGAACTATGTATTAGCAATTACTAATACATCAGCAAAGTATTATTCATTTCACTTGGATAATCCGCAAGCGTAACGTGAATGCACCCGATCACCACCAGGAGAAGAGGACGTGATCAAGAAAATCCTAATAGCCAACCGTGGCGAAATTGCCGTACGAATTGTTCGCGCCTGCGCGGAAATGGGCATTCGCTCGGTAGCGATCTATTCCGAAGCTGACCGTTACGCGCTGCACGTGAAACGAGCCGATGAGGCCTATAATCTCGGTAGTGACCCCTTGGCCGGTTATCTGAATGCGCGGCAACTGGTCAATCTGGCGGTCGAAACCGGCTGCGATGCGCTGCATCCCGGCTACGGCTTCCTCTCCGAAAACGCCGAGCTGGCCGATATCTGCGTAGCGCGGGGCATCAAGTTCATTGGCCCGTCCGGCGAAGTCATCCGCCGCATGGGTGACAAGACCGAAGCGCGCCGCAGCATGATCAAGGCCGGGGTACCGGTCACGCCGGGTACCGAAGGCAATCTGGCGGACCTCACCGAAGCGTTGAGCGAGGCGCAGCGGGTCGGGTATCCAATCATGCTGAAGGCCACTTCCGGTGGGGGCGGCCGCGGCATCCGCCGTTGCAACAACCGCGAAGAGCTGGAACAAGCCTGGCCTCGGGTTATCTCGGAGGCGACCAAGGCGTTTGGCTCGGCTGACGTGTTCCTGGAAAAGTGCATCGTCAATCCCAAGCATATCGAAGCCCAAATTCTGGCCGACAGCCAGGGAAATACCGTGCACCTGTTCGAGCGCGACTGCTCAATCCAGCGGCGTAACCAGAAGCTGATCGAGATTGCTCCCAGCCCGCAACTCACGCCGGAGCAGCGCGCCTATATTGGCGATCTGGCGGTACGCGCGGCGCAGGCGGTGGGTTATGAAAATGCTGGAACCGTCGAGTTCCTGCTGGCCGAGGGCGACGTGTATTTCATGGAAATGAATACCCGCGTTCAAGTAGAGCACACGATCACCGAGCAGATTACCGGCATCGATATCGTTCGCGAGCAGATCCGCATCGCATCGGGATTGCCGCTGTCGGTCAAGCAGGAAGACATTACCCACCGCGGGTTTGCCATTCAGTTCCGTATCAACGCAGAAGACCCGAAGAATGATTTTCTGCCCTCCTTTGGCAAGATCACCCGTTACTACGCTCCTGGCGGCCCTGGCGTTCGGGTCGATACGGCAATCTATACCGGTTACAGCATTCCGCCCTATTACGATTCGATGTGCCTGAAACTGATCGTCTGGGCGCTGACCTGGGAAGACGCCCTGGATCGCGGCCTGCGTGCGCTGGATGACATGCGCTTGCAAGGTGTGAAAACCACCACGGCCTATTACCAGGAAATTCTGCGGAACGACGAATTCCGCACCGGTGTGTTCAACACCAGTTTTGTCGAGAGTCATCCTGAATTGACGCGCTACTCGGTCAAACGCAAACCCGAAGAATTGGCCCTGGCAATTGCCACAGCCATAGCGGCGCACGCCGGACTTTAATTTCAGTTTCCAGTCGCAGGCGAACCGGCCAGCCTAGCGCTCAACGAGCGCTTGCGATTAAACGAGGAAAGGACCATGAGCAAGAAGATTACTGTCACCGATACCGTGTTGCGCGACGCCCACCAGTCCCTGCTGGCTACCCGGATGCGTACCGAAGACATGCTGCCGATTTGCGCCAAGCTGGATCAGGTTGGCTACTGGTCGCTGGAAGTGTGGGGCGGAGCAACCTTCGACGCCTGTATCCGCTTCCTCAAGGAAGACCCGTGGGAGCGCCTGCGCCAGCTACGCGAGGCGCTGCCAAACACGCGGTTGCAGATGCTGCTTCGCGGTCAGAACCTGCTCGGTTACCGGCATTACAGTGATGACGTGGTACGCGCTTTCGTCGCCAAGGCGGCAAGCAACGGCATCGATGTGTTCCGCATTTTCGACGCCATGAACGATGTGCGCAATCTGAAGACCTCCATTGAGGCGGTCAAAACGGCGGGCAAGCACGCCCAGGGCACCATCGCCTATACCACTAGCCCAGTGCACACCGTCGAGGCCTTTGTTCAACAGGCCCAGGCCATGGAAGCCATGGGTTGTGATTCGCTGGCGATCAAGGACATGGCCGGCTTGCTGACGCCCTACGCCACGGGTGAGCTGGTCAAGGCCCTCAAGGCCGAGCAGTCGCTGCCAGTGTATATCCACTCGCACGACACGGCAGGCTTGGCGGCCATGTGTCAGATCAAGGCCATCGAAAACGGCGCTGATCATATCGACACGGCGATTTCGTCCCTGGCGTGGGGCACCAGCCACCCCGGCACCGAGTCGATGGTAGCGGCGCTCAAGGGCACCCCCTACGACACCGGTCTGGACCTGGAACTGCTGCAGGAAATCGGCATGTATTTCCATGAGGTGCGCAAGAAGTACCATCAGTTCGAAAGCGAATTCACCGGCGTCGATACCCGCGTCCAGGTCAATCAGGTGCCGGGCGGCATGATGTCGAACCTGGCCAATCAGTTGAAGGAGCAGAATGCGCTGAACCGCATCCAGGAAGTCTTTGCAGAAATTCCCCGGGTACGCGCCGATCTTGGCTACCCCCCACTGGTTACGCCCACGTCGCAGATCGTGGGTACCCAGGCGGTGTTCAACGTATTGGCCGGCGAACGGTACAAGACCATCACCAATGAGGTGAAGCTCTACCTGCAGGGCCGATATGGTCAGGCGCCCGGCACCATCGATCAGGATCTGCAGCGCCGCGGCATCGGCAGTGAACAGGTCATTGACGTACGCCCGGCGGATCTCATCAAGCCGGAAATGGACAAGCTGCGCAACGAAGTAGGAAATCTGGCCCAGAGCGAGGAAGACGTGCTCACCTACGCCATGTTTCCGGATATCGGGCGCAAATTTCTTGAGGAACGCGCGGCCGGCACGCTGAAGCCGGAAGAACTGCTGCCGGCGACTGGCGCTACTGCCAAGCCGATGTCTGAAGACGGCGTGCCTACCGAGTTCATCATTGATGTGCACGGCGAGACCTACCGCGTGGATATTACCGGCGTCAGCGTCAAGGGTGATGGCAAGCGGCACTTCTATCTAAGCCTCGACGGCATGCCCGAGGAAGCCGTATTCGAGCCGCTGAATTCGTTCACCGGAACCGGCGGCGGCAACCAACGCAAGCAGGCCAGCCAGCCGGGTCACGTGACCACCAGCATGCCGGGCAATGTGGTGGATGTACTGGTGCAGGTAGGCGACACCGTCAAGGCTGGCCAGGCGGTAATGGTCAGCGAAGCCATGAAAATGGAGAGTGAAATTCAGGCGGCTATTGCCGGGACCATCAAGGCAGTGCATGTTGCCAAGGGCGACCGAGTCAATCCCGGGGAAATCCTGATCGAAATCGAAGCATGACCGAAAGGAGTGAGACCAGATGACCACCGAATCAGACGCAGACATTAATGAAAGCGCCGAAGAGGCCTTGCAGGCCATCGTAAACGGGTTGCACCGGTTTCGTACCGAGGTTTATCCAGCGCAGCAGGGGTTGTTCAAGAAGCTCGCCCACGAACAGAAGCCGCGGGCGATGTTCATCACCTGCGCCGATTCGCGCGTGGTACCAGAGCTGATTACCCAGAGCGCGCCCGGGGATCTGTTTGTCACGCGCAACGTCGGCAACATTGTGCCGTCTTATGGTCAGATGCTCGGCGGCGTCTCCACGGCGATCGAATATGCCGTCATGGCGCTGGGAGTACATCACATCATCATTTGCGGCCACTCCGATTGCGGCGCGATGAAGGCCGTGCTGAATCCCGCTGGGTTGGAGCGCATGCCCACGGTGAAAGCCTGGCTGCGGCACGCCGACGCCGCCAAGAGCGTAGTGGAGGAAAACTGCGGTTGCGCCGATCATACTACCCTTGGCGTACTGACCGAGGAGAATGTGGTCGCCCAGCTTGACCATCTACGCACCCACCCCTCGGTTGCGGCGCGCCTGGCCAAAGGTGAACTGTATATTCATGGCTGGGTGTACGATATCGAGACCTGCCAGATCAAAGCCTATGATGCGGAAACAGGCGAGTTCCGGCTGATCGGCGACGGACCGCTACCGATGGCCACGCCGCGTGCACGCTATCGTCCGGCAGATTGAAATGTCGCTGCAGCTACGCCGTCGGGCAGACTGGTTCGTAGCGCGCTTTGCGGTATAATCTCGGGTTCTGGCCGGTTACGGCCACTTCTTTCACTCCCAAGCCACGCCGGATCCGGCGTGGCTTGTTATTTTGTCGCGCCGACCGGCGTCGCAACGAGAGGCAAAAGAATGACCGCACTGGTTGGCGTGATCATGGGCTCCAAGTCCGATTGGTCCACCCTGAGCCATACGGCCGATATGCTGGAACAGCTGGGCATTCCCTTTGAGGTGAAGGTGGTCTCTGCCCACCGCACGCCCGATCTGCTGTTTCAATATGCCGATGAGGCTGAGGCCCGGGGCATCGAGGTGATCATTGCCGGGGCTGGCGGCGCTGCACACCTGCCTGGCATGTGTGCAGCCAAGACCCACCTGCCGGTGCTTGGCGTCCCGGTCCAGTCATCTATGCTGTCGGGTGTGGATTCACTGCTGTCCATCGTGCAGATGCCCGCAGGGGTGCCCGTCGCCACGCTGGCAATTGGCAAGGCCGGCGCGATAAACGCAGCGCTCCTGTCCGCCAGTATTCTGGGAGCCAAGCACCCACAGTATCATCAGGCATTGAAAGATTTTCGCAGCAAACAGACCGACGCGGTTCTGGATAACCCCGATCCGCGCCAAGCGTGAGGACTCAAGCATGAAAATCGGCGTGATCGGTGGTGGACAACTTGGACGCATGTTGGCGCTGGCCGGTACCCCGCTGGGTCAACGCTTCGCTTTTCTCGATCCGGCCCCGGATGCCTGTGCACAAGCGTTGGGCGAACATATCCGAGCAGATTACAGTGACCGCGATCATCTGCGTCAATTGGCCGATGACGTGGACGTAGTGACGTTCGAATTCGAGAGCGTTCCGGCTGAAACCGTTGCCTTTCTGTCCCAGTTCGTGCCGGTTTACCCGAATGCCGAGTCCCTGCGTATCGCCCGTGACCGGTGGTTCGAAAAGTCCCTGTTTCAGCAACTGGATATACCTACTCCAGAGTTTGCCGATATTCAGAACCAGGAAAATCTGGATGCCGCGGTCAAGCGTATCGGCTTGCCGGCTGTGTTGAAAACCCGCACCCTTGGGTACGATGGCAAGGGCCAGAAAGTCCTGCGCCATCCTGAAGAGGTGCCTGGTGCATTCGCTGAGCTGGGTAGCGTTCCCTGTATTCTGGAAGGGTTTGTGCCCTTCACCGGGGAGGTTTCACTGATCGGCGTGCGCAACCGCGACGGCGAAACCCGTTTTTACCCGCTAGTGCACAACTCCCATGATCAGGGCGTATTGCGCCTCTCGGTAGTCAGCACTGCCCATCCGCTCCAAGGGTTGGCGGAAGAATACGTTATTAAGGTCATGCAGCAGCTTGATTACGTCGGCGTGATGGCGTTCGAGTTCTTTGAAGTGGATGGCGGCCTGAAGGCCAACGAGATTGCCCCTCGGGTGCATAACTCAGGCCACTGGACCATTGAAGGCTCCGAGTGCAGCCAGTTCGAAAATCATCTGCGCGCCATTGCCGGATTGCCATTAGGCTCTACCGCCAAGGTCGGGGAAAGCGCCATGCTCAATTTCATTGGCGAGGTTCCTCCGGTACATGAAGTAACCTCCATAGCAGACTGCCATTTGCACCACTATGGCAAGGCCTTCAAAGCGGGCCGCAAGGTCGGGCACGCGACCCTGCGCTGCGCTGATGCCGTAGTGTTGCAGGCCCAGATCAAGGCGGTACAGAACCTGATTGGCTAAGCCACGGCTGATTTAGACCAATGCGGAGAACGTTGAATGTTGCGAGTGTTCGTCCTGGCGATGCTGTTTGTACCGGTAACACTCTTCGGCGCCCCGCGTACCGTCGATTGGCTCGACCTGCTGCCCGAGGAAGATTATCAGGCCATGCTTGATATGCCGGAAATAGATCACCAGTGGGGGACCGAAGCGCCGGGCGATTTTTCTACTGGCATGCGCCAACAGAGCCGAACATTGCCCGACGTCATGTATTCCACCCGAGTCGTGGGTGAACTGGCGGGGCAGCAATTGCAGATCGGCGGTTACCCGGTGCCCCTGGAAACTAACAGTCGCGGGGACTACACGACCTTTTTCCTGGTGCCCTACGCTGGCGCGTGCATCCACGTGCCGCCGCCACCGCCCAATCAGATCATCCTTGTGGAGTATGCCAAAGGCGTAACCATCGATGACATCTACACTCCTTTCTGGGTAAGCGGTGTGCTGCAAGTAGACCAAACCAGCAATGAGTTGGCCGATGCCAGCTACCGTATCGATGCCCAGCGCGTCTGGGAATACGACGGCGACTAGCGTGTCTGTGTTTTTTCTGTTCCCATCATTTACTCTGTAACACGATCCTGACAACCTGGAATTCATATGGAAATGCTAATTGGACTGGTCGGCCTGGCGATACTCGTCGTTATTTACCTGCGGCGGTATCTGCTGCGCAAGGAGATTCCGGCCCCTCAAGCTACGACTTTCAACGGCAATCTGTTCAAGGTTGGTGAAGCCGTTCTAGCCCGCAGGACAACCACCGGAGCAAGCTCAAGTGTCGTGGTAGTGCCAGGCTTTGTGGAAAACTTTCTGTATTTCACCGAGTTTTATGAATCGCCCGATATCGAGTTGATCAAGTTGACTTGCTCCGGTTACCACGTGCCGGTCAATCAGGCTCGGTTCCAGGCCGTAGATTGGGGCCAGCCTCCTGCTCACCCATCCGGAACCATAGCCTATGATGCCGCCGTGCTGACCCGGGCGTTGGAAAATCTCGTCACTACCGATACGGTTCGAGTCCATGGTCATTCCCGTGGCGGAGCTGTGGTACTTGAAGCGGCCCGGCAGCGCCCCGACCTGTTCGAAAAAGTAGAGGTGGTGCTGGAAGCGCCCGTTTTACCCCAGGGCAAGCCTTACAAACCGATGCCTCCAATAGCACGCTGGTTCATGCCTTTTGTCCTTGTGCTATGGCAGCAGAACCCCATTTCAGACGCCAATCGCAAGACTTGGGGTCCGCTGGATAACCCACGCAAGCGGGAACTCATCATGGGCTATCCATTCAATGCGCGGCGGTGCAGCACGCTGGTTGCCAATTTGAAGGACATGGCCAGCTGGATGGAAAACACCGGCTTCGAGATCTATCGGAATGTAAAGCGTGGGGCTATCGTCGTTCCGGCGAAGGATAAGGTATTGAATCCGGCGGCCATGCTTGCCAGCGCCCGTCAGGCGGACAATCTGCGGGTGATTGAAATTCCGGATTGCAGTCACTTTGTGGTGTCGGACAGTCCGCACTCCATTCCTCCGCTGCTCCAGGCATGAGCGATGGCTTACAGTTTCGAGCCGATAGGAATTGTGCATTCCTGCTTTGCTGAAAAATTTGCCATTCCCCGGCAACCCCTGCTGGCACCGGCCGCCCAGGGTGTTATCGAGCTGTATCCCCCCTATGACAAACCTGAGGCCGTAGCCGGCCTTGAGGGAGTCAGCCATCTCTGGCTATTGTTTGTTTTCCACGCGGCAGCGTCCGGTGACGCCCACCTCAGGGTCAGACCGCCTAGGCTGGGAGGCAACCGTCGCATAGGGGTATTCGCTAGCCGCGCAACCCACCGCCCTAACCCAATCGGCCAGTCTGTGGTGAAACTGGACGGTATTGCCGATGGTCGGTTGTTGATCTCCGGCCTGGATATTCTCGACGGAACGCCTCTGCTGGACATCAAACCCTACGTTCCCTACGCCGATTCGATTCCCTCCGCCAGCAATGCGCTGGCAGGCCTGCCCCCTGCTCCGATTGAAATCAGCTGGAGCGATCAGGCGCTAACACAAGCCAGCGCCGAAGCGAGACGACTTGACCGGCCGGTGGTGGCGCTGATTGAGCAGTGTCTGGCACAAGACCCTAAACCTGCCTATCAGAAGCCCAGCCCTTCTCGTGAATATGGTGGGCGCTTCTGGGACCTGAACGTGCGCTGGCATTATCTGGACTCTTCCCTACTGCGCATTCTGAGCGTCGAGCGCGTCGATCCCACTCACTAACTTTTACTGTCGTGTGCACGTTACCTGTCAGGTGCTGACATGCCATAATCATGGGCCACGTCCAAAAGGAGCCAGGCTGAATGTTCACCCTTGGCCACGTAGTTCTATTGATGGTTGCGGCGTTACTGGGCGCCTGGGTCTGGCGTGGCCTCGGATTACGCGATCGGGCTCTAGGCCTGGTGCGTAATCATTGCAAACGTGCCGACGTGCAACTGCTGGATGAAAGCATAGCGTTCAACCGGCTGCGCCTGAAGCGCAATCGAACTGGTCGCTTTGGCCTGGTCAGGCGTTACGGATTCGAATTTACCGTGACCGGCGAACGCCGTTACCCTGGCTATATAGAGCTCCACGGCGCGCAGCTTATGGGGATTGAATTGGCTCCGCATCCCTTTCCAGGAGCTGAACCGGAACAACCGGTCTCCAATGTCCATTCCATTCGTTAAACAAACTGGGCGGCTGCACCAGTTCCACGTGGAACGCAGCGGTCCCTGACCTGGGCCTGGAAGGTGCTCAATGCTTCTGCAAATTCCCACCCATCTTGTCTGTGGTCCATTGGGCGCCGGCAAAACATCAGTGCTGAAGCACCTCGTCGCTTCTCGGCCAGCGAATGAGCGCTGGGCTATTCTGATCAATGAATTTGGCCAGGTAGGAATTGACGCGGCGTTGCTCAAGGGGCATCACGACGACGTACGGATCGCAGAAATCCCCGGCGGTTGCCTGTGCTGTGTCAATGGATTGCCTTTTCAGGTCGGTTTGGGACGTTTGCTCAAACGAGCGCAACCGAACCGGCTGTTTATAGAAGCGTCGGGGCTCGGCCATCCAGCCGCCCTGATGAGCCAACTGGCCGAGCCACCCTGGCGAGACGTCTTGAATCTTCAGCCGACGATCATGGTGCTTGATGCCCAGGCGCTGCATGAAGGTCGCCCGCTACCGGCGTCCCAGCAGGAGGCTTTGGCGGTATCTGGTCAGCTGGTGCTGAACAAATCGGCTGATCTTAGCGAATATGATCGCCGGTTGGTTACCACGACACTTCCCGACATGCCGCTTCACTGGTGCGATTATGGCGAATTACCTTGGGCGCAGGTATTTCAGCACGGGAATCCGCTACCCTGTACTGCAGATATCCCCAAGTTGCCCGAAGGACAACCGGCTCCAGGTACTCTTTGGCTCGCCAAGGACCAGTGGATTTGCCAGCAATCCAACCATGAGGGCTGGTACAGCATCGGCTGGAAAATGCATCCTGGCGAAGTTTTTCATCAGTCCGCGCTCCAGCGATGGCTGGCTGGCGGGTCCTGGCAGCGAGCCAAAGGCAGCATTCACACTGACGCCGGATGGCTCAGCTTCAATGCCCTGGAGACCCAACCTTTGAACTGGCAGCCAAGCGCCTGGAGGTCAGACAGCCGCATCGAGTTACTGCAGAACAGGCCCCACAATCGCGTAGCGCTGGAAAGTGGCTTGCAGGCTGCAAGGATGAGCGATTAAGGTAGCGATTTCGACTCGACAGAATATGAAAACATCCTTCCTTCTCGCATCCTTGTTAGTGCTGGCCAGCACCCGCCTTTTCGCTCAGGCCTGCGTCATAGAGTCGAACGATGATGATGTCCCTATCCGCCTGTGCCAACAGAACGTAACCATTCCCAAGAGTCTTTTCGAAGGCAGTTTCTGTCGCCCGCAAATCCCCAACCGGAGTTTCGAGGTAACCATGACCGAGCGCTGCCCCACCGGTGCTTACGGAATATGCAAGGACTCGCAAACAGAAGGTGTGGCCTATCAGCAGTCGATCCACTACTACAGTGACCCGGCTGACGCGCCGGTCTTGAGTGCGTACTGTACGCAGATAAGCAAGGGAATCTGGGAGGAACCTTGAGTGCTCAGAGGTCCGGCGGCGGTGTGGCAAGGAGACCGTTTAAATCCAGGTTATCCCCTATTTGCAACCCGGCCCTTTCGGCGGTGCCGGCAGGCACTTCGATAACGAAGCGCAGCGGTCGATCCGCCCTGTAAACATCGCAGGGCATTGCTGCACAGGGCGGAACCTTGTCGAACAACTGAACCAGCCGGCCTTCAGCATCGACATAGAGCAGGTCCAGACTGATCACCATGTTTCGCATCCAGATTGCAGGCTGGGTGCCCATCGGGAAGTCAAAAAGCATTCCCTGGTTGTCGCCAAGTTCCGTGCGGCCCATCAAGCCCTGGGTACGGCTCGCCGGGTCGGCAACCACCTCCAGTTCAAATACCTTTCCACCCAACATGACCTCAGCCGTATCGGCCCGAACCATCCCGGCCGCTAACAACAGGCTAAGGCACAGCAGGCCTACATTAATCAGCATTTTACGGGCCACAGTCATCATAGGGTGTCCTTGAGCAAATTCTGGTAAACCATATTGGTCAGGTACAGTCGGTCCTGATCCGTCAACGCGGAGAACTCGACGCCAGTGGCGACATTACCTTGCCCGGTCTCATCCCGGTGTACGGCTCTGACCTTCGCCTTGATGGTCATATACACATCCAAACCTGAGGGGTTGATCCGAAACGACATCTTCACCTCGTCACCTTTTTCCGCGAAGGGCCGGGGAGACAGAAGCCTGGCGCCCCCTACGCTCAGATCTATCAGTTTAGCCCCCGCTTGACCTGACGGGCCCATGACTGAGGTCACCAGCTCGACCGAGACTCGAGCGGAGCTACGGATTCGCATCGATTGGACAGTTTCCGGATAAGCCAGATGCAGGTAAGGGAAGGGGGAAAGATTGGATTTCAGTACGCGCGTCTTGTAGGCCACCGCATCCTTTCCGACAAAACCTCTTACCAGAAACTGCTGCCCTTCTTTGATGAACGCCAGTCTGCCCTGCACTATCGGTGTACTGACGAGAATGCTGACCGGCGCATGGAAGCCTATCATCCTGACCTGGTAACGCTCTGCATGGGTAGGATGCAATGTCTGTAGCTGAACCAGGTCACCGGGCGCCAGCTGAACCTGGGCCAGTGTAGAAAGTTGCACCTCGGCTTGCGAGCCATTTCCGGCCACATCCAGCTTTTCGTCCGCATCAGTCTCTGGCGCACTACGATACAGGCCCAGTTTGAATAGTTGGGTCAATAGTGGCTGGTTATCGACTGTTCGTGACTGCTCGAAAATTACCTTTCCTTCGGCATCCATAACGCTCCAAGGCAATGGCACCCCGAGCGCAATGTCGTTTTCTTTGAGCGGTATCAAGGGCAAGCTGGGTCTCCGTTAGCGGTCAGTTGATCAGACATGAATGTACCAGCCAAGATGGCCATAGGCTATCACCAGGAGATACGGATCAGGAATAGACGTCCGCGCGGGTCAAGGGAAGTCGATGGGAACCGTCCGCGTCGGGCTTGACTGCCAGGATCTGGTGGATGTTCATCCAGCCGCGCCGAAATCCGTAGGCACAGCCTGCAAGATAAATGCGCCAAATGCGCAAGGCTTTGTCGGAAATATGCTTGCCAGCCTGGTCCAGACTGCGCTCCAGATTGTTGCTCCAATGTTCCAGAGTGAGCGCATAATGCAGCCGCAAGCTTTCTACGTCCACGACTTCAAGACCCTGTGAGGACATGCTGGCGATGGCAGTGGAGAGGTGCGGCAGTTCTCCATGCGGAAAGACGTAACGTCCAATGAACTTGCCTGCCCCACGGCTGACGGGGCGGCCATCAACATGCCGCGCAGTGATGCCATGGTTCAGCAGCAGACCACCCGGCTTGACCTGGCCATGCAGGATTTTGAAATACTCGGCAAGATTTGCGTGCCCAACATGTTCGAACATACCGACACTCACCACCTTGTCGAATTCCTCCTCGCGCCCGAGATCTCGGTAATCACGCAAATCCAGTTGCACTCGGCTTTCCAGCTTCTCGGCCGTTACTCTTTGCCGAGCCAGTTCAAGCTGCGCCCGGCTCAGGGTGATACCGTAGACCTCTACCCCGTAATGACGTGCCGCATGCCGGGCCAGCCCGCCCCATCCACAGCCAACGTCAAGCAGACGCTCCCCCGCTTTCAGCCGAAGCTTGCGGCATATGTGATCCAGCTTTTGCAGTTGGGCTTGCGCCAGATCGTCTTGCGGATGTTTGAAATAGGCGCAGGAATAAACCATTTCCGGATCGAGCCACAATGCATAAAATTCATTCGACAGATCGTAATGGTAAGAGATCGCCTCCGCGTCGAGGGCTTTATCATGTGCGGTGCGGTGCGGCGATAGGGAAGGTTGGTCGCCAAGCAGCGCTTTACTCAGCCTATCCGCCAATTCGATAACGTCCCCGATAGTACCTTGCACATCCAGACGCTGGTCGATATAGGCCTCGCCCAGCTTGTCGAGACTGGGCTCCCCGAGTTCGGAAAGTAACCTTGGATCGTTGATTTTAAGGGTGACAAGTGGTGTCGGGCCCAGGTCGAACGTAGGCCCTCCTGTAACCACCACTCTCAGCGGCAAGTGCAAACCGGTAAGCGTTTCGGGAAGCTGCACGAACATCCGGGGATCTCCCGTGAAGTTGACTTACCCAATCAATATAGAACAGCTCCGCCCGATGTCTATTATCTCGCCACTGCGTTGTCGACTGCCTTAGACGTCAGCTGGTTTTGATCGGCCTTTTCCACTTCTCGATATTGCGCTGACGCGAGCGTGCGACCGCGAGGGCTTGTGCGGGGACGTCCTGGGTGACCGTTGACCCAGCTGCAGTAGTAGCCCCCGCACCGATTTCAACCGGCGCGACCAACGCCGAATTCGAACCAATGAAGGCCCCCTCACCTATACGGGTGACGAATTTGTTCACGCCGTCATAGTTGCAGGTAATGGTGCCTGCCCCGATGTTGGCGCCCTTACCCACAAACGCATCGCCAACGTAGGACAGGTGATTGATCTTGGCTCCCTCGCCCACATCAGCCTTTTTTGTTTCCACAAAATTGCCGATCTTGGCGCCACGCTGTAATCGGGTGCCGGGGCGCAAACGAGCGTAGGGTCCAACATCACAGTCCTCCCCCACCTCAGTGCCTTCCAGATGACTGAACGCCTTGATTACGCTGCCGGCCCTGACCACGGAATTGATGATCACACAGTGGGGGCCGATCTGAACGTTGTCCTCTATTACTACCCGACCCTCAAGCACGACGTTGATATCAACAAATATATCGCGCCCTACTGTCACCTCGCCCCGCACGTCCAGGCGCTCGGGATCTGCCAGCGTCACGCCTTCGGTCATCAACCGCAGCGACTGGATTGACTGCCAGGCGCGCTCCAGGACTGCAAGCTGCTGACGGTTGTTGGCACCCATCACCTCCAGCTCGCTGGCCGGCTGGGAGACTTCCACCGGGACGGACTGACTGACCGCCAGCGCTACTACGTCCGTCAGATAATATTCACTCTGGGCGTTATCGTTGGAAAGACCGTTCAACCATTGAGCGGCCTGATTGCCAGGCAACGCCATGATGCCGGTATTCCCCTCGGTCACGCGTAGTTGTTCGGTACTGGCGTCCTTCTGCTCCACAATCGCCTGTACCCGCCCAGCCGCGTCGCGAATTATGCGACCGTAACCGCTAGGGTCCTGCATGTTCACGGTAAGCAACCCGAGAGCCTGGCTGCCCGCCTGTTGACTGAGGCTACGTAGCGTATCCACGCGCAGCAGAGGTACGTCACCGTACAACACGAGAATCTGGTCCGCATTCTGGATATGCGGCAAGGCCTGCGCTACGGCATGGCCCGTGCCTAACTGCTCCGCCTGCATGACCCAATTAATGTCATCCGCGTCCAGGCATTCCCGAACCTTGTCGGCGCCGTGCCCAATGACTACATGGATCTTCCTTGGCCCCAGCGCCCGAGCGGTGTCGAGCGCATGTCCCAGCATAGGTTTACCAGCAACGGGATGCAGTACCTTGGGTAGCGCTGAGCGCATGCGGGTGCCCTGTCCGGCGGCGAGGATGACGATGTCCAGAATCATATGGGATGCCTTGAAATCTTTGGTTGGGAAGATGATAGCAAATCACGCCGGCGCTGGCGGTGCCGGGCGAGCAACAAAAAAGGCAGCCTGGGCTGCCTTTCTTGATCTTGCATAACGCCTCAGCGGTTACCGATGGCCGGCCCGCCATATTTCTTGCGCAGTTCCTGCACGGTACGCAACTGGGCAGCCGCTTCAGCGAGACGGACAGAGGCTGAGCCATAATCGAACTCGGCACCTTTGTTGCTGAGTGCTGCTTCAGCCGCTTTTTTCGCTTCAATTGCTGCTGCTTCGTCGATGTCGCCAGCACGAATAGCCGTGTCGGCGAGCACCTTCACCATGCTCGGCTGAACCTCGATGAAGCCGCCGGAGATGTAAAACACCTCTTCGCTGCCATCCTGCTTGATCACTCGAACAGGACCCGGCTTGAGGTCGGTCAGCAACGGCGTGTGGCCTGGCAAAATGCCAAGATCACCCATGTTGCCGTGTGCGACGACCATTTCAACCAGCCCGGTGAACAGCTCTTCTTCGGCGCTAACGATATCGCAGTGCACTGTCATAGCCATGTCATTGCCTCGGTTATGCGCCCGCTTCAGCGGGCGCAACCATTACATTTTCTTCGCTTTCTCGATTGCTTCATCGATGGTGCCGACCATGTAGAACGCCTGCTCGGGCAGGTGATCGAACTCGCCATCAAGGATGCCTTTGAAGGCGCGAATGGTGTCTTTCAGCGACACGTACTTGCCAGGCGCACCGGTGAAGACTTCGGCGACGAAAAAGGGCTGGGACAGGTAACGCTGGATCTTACGAGCGCGTGCCACCAGCTGCTTGTCTTCCTCGGACAGTTCGTCCATACCCAGGATCGCGATGATGTCCTTCAGCTCTTTATAACGCTGCAGAACATACTGCACGCCGCGAGCAGTGTCGTAATGCTCCTGACCGATTACCTGCGGATCCAGCTGACGCGATGTAGAGTCCAGGGGATCAACCGCCGGATAAATACCCAGCGAGGCGATGTCACGGGACAGTACCACGGTAGCGTCAAGGTGGGCGAAGGTGGTCGCCGGCGAGGGGTCGGTCAAGTCATCGGCTGGTACGTAAACCGCCTGGATTGACGTAATGGAGCCCTGCTTGGTTGACGTGATGCGCTCCTGCAGAACGCCCATCTCCTCGGCCAGCGTCGGCTGGTAACCTACCGCTGAAGGCATACGACCGAGCAGTGCGGAAACTTCAGTACCGGCCAGGGTGTAACGGTAGATGTTGTCGATGAACAACAGTACGTCACGACCTTCGTCGCGGAACTTCTCGGCCATGGTCAGACCGGTCAGGGCTACGCGCAGACGGTTGCCCGGCGGCTCGTTCATCTGACCGTAAACCAGCGCCACCTTGTCGAGTACGTTGGAGTCCTTCATCTCGTGGTAGAAGTCGTTACCTTCACGAGTCCGCTCACCTACACCGGCAAATACGGAGTAACCGCTGTGCTCGATGGCGATGTTACGGATCAGCTCCATCATGTTGACGGTCTTGCCTACCCCGGCGCCACCGAACAGACCTACTTTACCGCCCTTGGCGAAGGGACAGATCAAGTCAATTACCTTGATGCCGGTTTCCAGCAACTCGTTGGAACCAGCCTGCTCAGCGTAGCTAGGCGCGGGACGATGAATGCCCCAGCGCTCTTCTTCGCCAATCGGGCCGGCTTCGTCGATCGGATTGCCCAGCACATCCATGATCCGACCCAGCGTCTTGATACCGACTGGAACGGAGATCGCAGCACCAGTGCTGCTCACAGCCAAGCCACGCTTGACGCCCTCTGTAGTACCCATGGCGATGGTACGTACAATGCCATCACCTAGCTGCTGCTGGACTTCAAGGGTTAGACCCTTCTCGTCGACAAACAACGCTTCATACACGTTCGGTACGTCTTCGCGTGAGAATTCCACGTCGATGACGGCGCCGATGATTTGAACGATACGTCCGCTACTCATGTTTGGTTCCTCTAAGTGGTATGAAACCGTTCGCGTCAAACCGCGGCGGCGCCGCCGACGATTTCCGAAATTTCCTGGGTGATCGCTGCCTGACGAGCTTTGTTATAGATAAGCTGGAGGCTCTTGATGATATCCCCTGCGTTATCCGTAGCGCTCTTCATCGCCACCATCCGGGCCGCTTGCTCACTGGCGTTGTTCTCGATCACCGCCTGATAGACCTGAGATTCGATATAACGAACCAGCAAGCCATCCAGCAGTTCGCGGGCATCCGGCTCGTATACATAGTCCCAATGACCCTTGAGTTCCTCTTTATCAGCCGGAACCAGGGGTATCATCTGTTCCACCTTGGGCTGTTGCACCATGGTGTTAACAAACTTGTTGGAAACCAGATACAGACGGTCGATGCGGCCCTCGTTATAGCCATCAAGCATTACCTTGACGCTACCGATCAGATCATTCAGGGCTGGCTTTTCACCCAGACCACTGATTGCCGCCACTACGTTTCCGCCGTAACTGCGGAAAAACGCAGCGCCCTTGCTGCCGATCACGCACAGCTCGGTCTCAACGTTGCGGTCACGCCACTCTTTCATATTCTGGACCAGCGCCTTGAACAGGTTGGTGTTCAAGCCGCCAGCGAGACCACGATCCGTGCTGACCACGATATAACCCACCCGCTTGACTTCACGCTCTTGCATGAACGGATGGCGATATTCCGGGTTGGCATTGGCCAGATGACCAATTACCTGACGGATACGCTCAGCGTAGGGACGGCTGGCAGCCATGCGCTGTTGTGCCTTGCGCATTTTGCTGACCGCCACCTTCTCCATGGCGCTGGTGATCTTCTGCGTACTTTTAATGCTCGCGATCTTACCGCGAATCTCTTTTGCGCCTGACATGTCACACCTCTGAGGTTAGTCCGTGGCCGAATCGCACGACGCGGGGAGCGGACCAGCCGCACCCCGCTGTCGGCTTACCAGCTCTGGGTCGCCTTGAAGTTCTCGATGCCAGACTTGATACCGGCTTCGATCTCGTCGTTGTAGTCGCCCTTCTCGTTGATCTTGGCCAGCAAATCGGCCTTCTCACGCTTGAAGTAGGCGAGCACGGCTTTCTCGAAGGCGCCGACCTTGTTCAGCTCGACGTCTACCAGGAAGCCCTTTTCGGCGGCGTACAGACTGATCGCCATATCAGCAACTGACATGGGCGCGTACTGACCCTGCTTCATCAGCTCGGTTACCCGCTGACCATGCTCCAGCTGCTTGCGGGTAGCTTCATCCAGGTCAGATGCAAACTGAGCAAAGGCCGCCAGCTCACGATACTGGGCCAGCGCGGTACGAATACCACCGGACAGCTTCTTGATGATCTTGGTCTGGGCCGCACCACCTACACGAGATACCGATACACCGGCGTTGACGGCCGGACGGATACCTGAGTTGAACAGGTTGGACTCCAGGAAGATCTGGCCGTCGGTGATCGAAATCACGTTGGTCGGTACGAACGCGGATACGTCGCCGGCCTGGGTTTCGATCAATGGCAGAGCGGTCAGTGAACCGGTCTTGCCTTTGACTGCACCGTTGGTGAGCTTCTCGACGTAGTCTTCGGAAATGCGCGACGCGCGTTCCAGCAAGCGACTGTGGAGATAGAACACGTCACCAGGATAGGCTTCACGACCCGGTGGACGACGCAGCAGCAGGGAAATCTGACGGTAGGCAACAGCCTGCTTGGACAGATCGTCATAAACGATCAGCGCGTCTTCACCACGGTCACGGAAATACTCACCCATGGTGCAGCCGGAGTAGGGCGCCAGGAACTGCAGGGCGGCCGGGTCGGAGGCAGAAGCGGCAACCACGATGGTATGCGCCATCGCGCCATTCTCTTCAAGCTTGCGCACTACGTTGGCAATGGTCGAACGCTTCTGACCGATCGCTACATAAACGCACTTGATGCCAGAATCCTTCTGGTTGATGATCGCGTCGATCGCCATGGCCGTCTTACCGGTCTGGCGGTCACCAATGATCAGCTCACGCTGACCACGGCCGATTGGAATCATCGCATCGACGGACTTGTAACCAGTCTGAACCGGCTGGTCTACCGACTTACGCCAGATCACACCCGGAGCAACCTTTTCGACAGCGTCGGTCAGCTTGGCATCAATGACGCCCTTGCCATCGATAGGATTACCCAGCGCATCTACTACGCGACCCAGCAGTTCCGGTCCAACCGGCACTTCCAGGATGCGGCCGGTACACTGGACAGTCATGCCCTCGGCCAGACCCAGATAATCGCCCAGTACGACGGCACCAACGGAGTCCTGCTCCAGGTTCAGTGCCATACCGTACAAACCACCGGGGAATTCGATCATTTCCCCGTACATTACGTCAGCTAGGCCGTGGATACGCACGATACCATCAGATACGCTGACGATAGTGCCTACATTCCGGGCCTGCGAAGTCACATCGAGTTTCTCGATGCGCTGTTTGATAATTTCGCTAATTTCGGAAGGATTCAATTGTTGCATGCCATGTCCCTCAAATCAGGATTTCAACGCCTCGGCCAGCTTTGCAAGCTTGCCGCGGACCGAACCGTCGATGACCAAGTCACCCGCACGAATCAACACACCGCCAATAAGAGCCGGGTTGATGGTCACATGAGGAGTTACTGTGCGGTCTAACCGCTTCGACAATGCGGTAGCCAGCGTTTTCTGTTGATCGTCATTCAGTTCAAAGGCAGATTCCACCTGAACGTCAATGCTCCGATCGTGTTCCGCCTTGTTTTGCTCATAGAGCTCGGCGATTACCGGGATCAAGGGCAAACGGTCATGTTCGGCGAGAGTCCGGATAAAATTTCCGAACTCTGCGTCAACCACGCCTTCGCAAACCATGAGCAGGTCTTCAGCCTTGCGCTCTCCGGTCAAAGCCGGATTACGAACCCTATAGGCAAAAGCCGCATCCGAGACTACCGCACCCGCCACTGCCAGCATGCCTGACCAGGCATCCAGCTTGTTGGCAGATTCAGCAAACTCGAAAGCAGCTTTTGCATAAGGTCGAGCTAGCGTATTGATAGTTGCCATCGCTCGCCTCGCTTAGAGTTGTGAGGCCAGTTTGTTGACCAGCTCACTGTGGGCCGCGGAATCCACTTCGGACCCCAGAATCTGTTCAGCGCCCTGGACAGCCAGTACGGCTACCTGAGCACGAAGCTGATCCTTCGCGCGGTTTACTTCCTGATCGATTTCAGCCTTAGCGGCAGCAATCAGGCGCTCACCTTCGGAACGTGCCTGCTCTTTAGCATCCTCAACAATGAGGTTGGCACTTTTATTGGCTTGCTCGATGATCTGAGTAGCCTGTTCCTTGGTCTCACGCAGAGTCTGGGAAGCCTTTTCCTGGGCCAAGCCCAGGTCACGCTGGGCGCGGCCAGCCGCATCCAGGCCTTCGGCGATTTTTTTCTGGCGTTCCTGCATGGCCTGAGTAATCGGGGGCCATACGTACTTCATGGTGAACCAGACAAAAATAGCGAAGGCAATCGTTTGACCAAACAGCGTCAGATTAATATTCACAGCGATTTACCTCGTGCTATTTCGTTGTATCGGGAGACGAAAACGACTGATCTGGCAGAGCTTCGCCCTGCCAGTAATCGGAATCGCTCGATCAAGCACCCATGCCAGGCGCAACAACGAAGATCAGGTACATCGCGATACCAACACCGATCATTGGCACGGCGTCAAGCAGACCGGCCATCAGGAAAGTTTTGGTTTGCAGCTGTGGACCAAGCTCAGGCTGACGTGCAGTAGATTCCAGCAGTTTTCCACCCAGCAGGGCGAAGCCAATACCAGTACCCAGAGCGCCCAGACCGATCATGATGGCGGCTGACATGATTACGAGTTCCATAATTACTCCTAAAGTTCAAGGTTGCAGTTCAAGTTAAACGTTGGTTGAACAGGGTCTGACTGCTTAATGAGGGTCCTCATGAGCAGCACTCAGATACACTACGGTCAGCACCATGAAGATGAAGGCCTGCAGCGGAATTACCAGGATGTGGAAAATAGCCCACGGCACGTTCAGGCCCCACTGAAGATAGAAGGGCAGCAACGCAATCAGAATAAACACCACTTCACCGGCGTACATGTTACCGAACAGACGCAGTGCCAGGCTCAGGGGCTTGGTCAGCAGACCGAGAATCTCAAGGAACAGGTTGAAGGGTATCAACGACCAATGTTTGAACGGGGTGAAGGACAGCTCATTTATAAAACCGCCGAAACCCTTGATTTTGAAGCTGTAGAAAATGATCAGGATGAACACACCCAGGGAGATGCCGAAAGTGCCATTAGGGTCAGCAGTCGGTACGATCTTGAAGTACTCGAGGCCCAATGCGTGCGCCAAGCCGGGGATGTAGTCAACCGGAATCCACTTGAGCGAATTCATCAGCAGGATCCAGACGAATATGGTCAGAGCCAGCGGCGCAATCAGCGGGCTGCGACCATGAAACGTGTCTCTGACAGTGCCTTGCACGAACTCGACAACCATTTCCACCATGTTCTGCGCGCCTCTCGGCGTATCTACGGTCGCTCGGGTGGCAACGTAGCGGAACAAGCCGATGAAGATCAGTCCCATGAAGACGGACCAGCCCAGGGTATCTAGGTGCAAGGCCATAAATCCCATGTCGGTGGCTTCAGCACCGGTCCTGGCGATAGTCCAGGTTGCCTCTTCTACCACGCTGCCGTCTGCACGTACGTAACCACCAGGCAGCTTACCAAACGTCAGGTTCTGCAAATGGTGCTGGATATATTCAGCCGATGAAGTTGCCATATTTGCCTCAAGAACTAATGCTTTAGAAAGCGTCTGACAATTAGCAGCGCACTGGCTCCTACGGCCAATACCGCAATGTATCCTGCGAACAACGAAGGAAACTCGAGCGGTTTCACTGCCAACAACACCCACACAAAAAGTGCAGCGGTCAATATCAGTTTGCCTGCCTCGCCGGAATAAAGTTCGCTGACGATGGCACGGGCCGACCGGGCTCCGCTGTAGCGGTACACCCGATAGGCAAAATAAGAGTTGGGTAACAGAGCAATCAGCCCGCCCAACAAACCGCTGTAGCCTGCAATATGACCTTGGAAAAACCACAGGGCCAACGCTACCAGACCGGTCATAGCTGCCTGGGACAGTAACACCGGGAACGCAGGGAGTCTGATAAAGGGGGTTTTATTGGGCGTTCTTGCGTCCATTCCCACCTCCCCAGATGTTCGTCTGGCTGATTTCCGGGCTAATTACTGCAACAAACTGGTGCATTACCCCAGCTAAAACAGCGCGAGGAGTATAGGGTGAATAATTACCAGGTTCAACAGCAACTGCGAAAACCTGCTTATTTTCAGGCATGCCGGCAGTAACGAAGGCCATTCAGTCACTAAATCAGCCGCTAAATTCTGAAGCCGGGATCTATTTGATGTGCATCAATACGCCATCAAGTTCGTCCAGCGAGCTGTAACTGATAACCAGCTTTCCCTTTCCCTTGGCACCATGCTGAATACTCACCTCTGCGCCTATTCGTTCCGCCAGATCCTGTTGCAGCCGCTCTATATCCGGATTGGTTCGCGTATCCGAGGCGTCACGGCGAGGATTGAGCCACTGGCGTACCAGCGCTTCGGTCTGGCGTACGGTCAGGCCCTTGGCTACGACCTGTCGGGCGGCCTGGGTCTGCTGTTCGGCTGGCAAGCCGAGTAGAGCCCGGGCGTGACCCATTTCGATGTCTCCCCGTTCGAGGAGCAGCTTCACGTCTTCGGGAAGCGCCATCAACCGCAACAGATTGGTAATAGTGACGCGGGATTTGCCCACCGCGTCGGCTACCTGTTGCTGGGTCAGCTCGAATTCATGTTGCAATCTTTGCAGGGCAATGGCTTCTTCAATCGGATTGAGATCTTCGCGCTGGATGTTCTCGATCAGCGCCATGGCAATGGCCGCTTCATCCGGAACATCGCGAATCACCGCGGGAATGGAATCAAGCCCGGCCAACTGAGTGGCACGCCACCGGCGCTCCCCTGCAATGATTTCGTAGCGGTCGCCTTCAATCGGGCGCACTACGATAGGCTGCATGACACCCTGCGCGCGAATCGAATTGGCCAGCTCTTCCAACGCCTGGGGATCCATATCCCGACGCGGCTGATACTTGCCGCGCTGGATCAGATCAATGGGAAGGTCCTTCAGCTGCTGATCCTGGCTGTCACCGCTCTGACCGGCAGGCGTAGATTGCCCAAGCAATGCATCCAGTCCCCGTCCCAATCCGCGTTTCTTGACCGCCATGCCTGTGTTGTCCTTATTTTTTCGATTAGTCGTTTGTGTCAGCAACGGCTGCGGCCTTGGCGGCCTGTTTCGAGCGGCGGACCAGCTCACCGGCCAGCGCCAGGTAAGCCACAGCCCCGCGCGAATGCTTGTCATAGGCCAGCGCGGGCATGCCAAAACTGGGCGCTTCCGCCAGCCTGACGTTCCGCGGAATGACGGTCTTGTAAAGCTGATCGCCAAAATGCTCGGTCAACTGCGCGGACACATCAAGCGTCAAACTATTGCGTGGATCATACATGGTCCGCAGCAAACCCTCGATTTTCAGAGAAGGATTCAACAGCGATGCGATGCGTTGGATTGTGTTGACCAGCGCAGAAAGGCCTTCCAGCGCATAGTATTCGCACTGCATTGGGATGATGACTGCATCAGCGGCTACCAGGCCATTGACGGTGAGCATGTTCAACGAAGGGGGGCAGTCAATCAGGACGAAGTCATACTGGTCCCGAACAGTGGCCAGGGCATAGCGCAGCCGACTTTCCTTCATCTTGAACTCGAGTAGTTCGACCTCGGCGGCGGTAAGATCGCCGTTGGCGGGAAGCAGATCGTACTTACCATGCTCGGAGCGACAGAGTGTTTCTTTCAGCTCGCAGCGGCCAGTCAACAATTCGTATACGGAATTCTCGAGCTCGGACTTGTCGACACCGCTACCCATGGTGGCGTTGCCCTGGGGGTCCAGATCCACAAGCAGAACCTTGCGCTTGGTAGCGGCCAGAGACGCAGCCAGGTTGATACTGGTAGTGGTCTTCCCTACACCGCCTTTCTGGTTGGCAATTGCCAGTACCTTACCCACTACGATCTCCTATCCGTTGTCAGGTCGAACCACATCTGGCCGAACCGAATCCGGTCGAACCAATCGTCGCAGTATCAGCAAATGTCGGCTGCCCTGGCAACCGGGGACAGACAATTGTGCGCTCTCGGCAACCTCGAAGTCGACCGGCAACGCGCCTAATTCTTCCGCTGGATACAACCCTTTCATGGCCAGCCAGCGTGTATCACTGGTGCTCAGGTGTCGGGTCAGATTGACAAAATCGGCCAGAGAACTGAATGCGCGTGAAACGATACCGTGAAAAGGCTGCTCTGGGGTGAATACTTCGACGCGATTGTTCACTACCTGCAGGTTATCGAGTTTCAATTCAAGCCGGGCCTGGGTAAGAAAGCGGGTTTTCTTGCCGTTGCTGTCCAGCAGCGTGAACGCGCTTTGCGGACGCATTATGGCGAGAATTATACCGGGCATGCCGCCGCCGCTGCCGACATCAATCCAGCGCTCACCCTCGATGAATCGCACGATGCTGAGGCTGTCCAGCAGATGGCGGCTCACCATGTCTTCGGGATCACGTACCGCCGTGAGGTTGTAGGCCTTGTTCCACTTGTTCAGCAACTCAAGATAGGCCAACAATTGCCTGGTCTGGTCCTGGTCAAGCTGAATATCGAGCTGGGCAGCGCCCTCGGTCAGTTGCTGCGCGTGATCCACCATACAGGTCAGGCCTCCCTGGCCAGACTGCTGCTACCCAATGCGGTACGCTTTTTCAGGTGAACCAGCAGCAAGCTGATGGCTGCTGGCGTGACGCCCGGGATTCGCGACGCCTGCCCCAGCGTTTGAGGTCGTATATCGGCAAGCTTGTGCTTGATCTCGTTCGACAATCCATTGAGCGCCTGATAATCCAGATCGATTGGCAGCGCCGTGGCTTCGTGCTGCCGCAGGCGATCAATTTCTTCCTGCTGACGTTCGATGTAACCGGCATATTTGATATGAATTTCGACTTGCTCCGCGACATCAGCTGCGATATCCACCTTGCCCGCCAGCTCGGACAGGCTGGTGTAATCCACTTCCGGACGACGCAGCAGGTCGAGCAGATTGTATTCGTGATTCAGTGGGGTGGCGAAGCGCTCGGAAAAGGCCTTGCCCACTGCGCTGTCGGGTTGCACCCAGATGGAGCGCAAGCGTTGATGTTCCTGGGCGATAGCCTCGCGTTTGGTATTGAATACCGACCAGCGATGATCATCCACCAATCCCAGTTCGCGGCCTTTTTCGGTCAGACGCAGATCGGCATTGTCTTCGCGCAATACCAGACGGTACTCGGCCCGCGAGGTGAACATGCGATAAGGCTCGCGCGTGCCCATGGTAATCAGATCATCAACGAGCACCCCGATATAGGCTTCATCACGGCGCGGACACCAGGCTTCCTGGCCCTGGGCGCGGCGGGCAGCATTCATCCCAGCCAGCAAACCCTGGGCAGCGGCTTCTTCATAACCAGTGGTGCCATTGATCTGGCCGGCAAAGAACAGACCGCCAATGACCTTGGTTTCCAGCGAATATTTCAGGTCCTGGGGATTGAAATAGTCGTATTCGATAGCGTAACCAGGGCGCAGGATGTGCGCGTTTTCCATGCCCTGAATGGACTGCACAATCTGCAGCTGCACGTCGAAAGGCAAGGATGTGGAGATGCCGTTCGGATACAGCTCATGGGTAGTCAAGCCCTCCGGCTCGATGAATACCTGGTGCTGGTTCTTGTCGGCAAAGCGATGGATCTTGTCTTCGATAGACGGACAATAGCGTGGGCCGACGCCCTCAATCACCCCGGTGTACATCGGCGAGCGGTCAAGATTGTTGCGGATAATATCGTGGGTCCGCTCGTTGGTGTGCGTGATCCAGCAGTTCACCTGCTCAGGATGCTCACTGACGTTGCCCAGAAAAGACATTACGGGTATCGGGGTATCACCCGGTTGCGCAGTCATTTTGCTGTAATCGACGGTACGCCCGTCGATACGAGGCGGCGTCCCGGTTTTCAACCGGTCTACCCGCAGGGGCAGTTCGCGCAGACGCTTGGCCAGGGTAATCGCCGGCGGATCCCCAGCCCGGCCACCTGAGTAATTATCCAGACCGATGTGAATTAGACCGCCCAGAAACGTACCGGTGGTCAACACGACGTTGTCACAATGGAAGCGCAGCCCCATCTGGGTTACGACGCCGCGGACTTGGTCCTGCTCGACAATAAGATCGTCACAAGCTTGCTGGAAAATCCACAGGTTAGGCTGGTTTTCCAGGGTATGACGAATAGCCGCCTTGTACAGAACGCGGTCAGCCTGGGCGCGGGTTGCGCGAACGGCTGGGCCTTTGCGGCTGTTGAGCACGCGGAACTGGATGCCAGCTTTATCCGTCGCCTGCGCCATCGCGCCGCCGAGGGCGTCGATTTCCTTGACCAGATGACTCTTGCCAATGCCGCCGATGGCAGGATTGCAGCTCATCTGGCCCAGCGTTTCGACATTGTGACTCAGCAGCAGGGTTTTCGAACCCATGCGGGCAGCAGCCAGGGCGGCTTCGGTACCGGCATGTCCTCCACCGACCACGATCACGTCAAAACGACTTGGGAAATCCACAGAGCACCTCGTTGCCAGGATCGGATCCAGGCGTCGGGAAAAGGGGCTGATTATAGGCGCTTGCCAAATAAATTGCAGCCAAAGGTTGTCTGTTTTTTGAACAGCTCAAGGCGTCCACTTTCAGAACTACAGTTATAGATATATAGAAGAAAAATATTTAAAAAGCTTTATGTTAATACTGTATATGAGTAAGCATATTTCTGTTGATAAGCCGTAAAAAACTTTATATTTCAAAGTTATAGAGAAAGTATAAGGTTGTGCTCCACTTGCGCATAGACAGTGTAGGGACGGGTCCTGTTCTTGTGTATAACTAGGTCGCTTATCCACAGGCCTATTTAGCTACCCTTTGTACACAGGGTTATGGTCAGGGCTCAGGCGGGTTTGTACACAGGGCTTAGAGACGGATAAATGGGCTGGGACGAAGGCAAACGTAGCGGTGGATTACACCCTCGGCTTTGTTTCCAGGCCGAGGATGTAAGCATTTCAGGAGAAGAATGAAACGGGGGCCCTGATTATTTACCGATGCAAAAGCTGGAAAAGATACGTCCGAGCAAGTCGTCGGCGCTGAATTGACCGGTAATGCTACCCAGAGCTTGTTGGGCTACGCGCAAGTCTTCTGCCAACAACTCGCCCGCTCCGAGAACGGTCAGTTGATGGTGCCCGTGCTCAAGCTGAAGGCTCGCCTGCTCGAGCGCCTCCAGATGCCGTCGGCGGGCGCTGAACAGGCTTTCAGCGGTCTGCTCATAACCCATGCAGGTTTTAAGATGATCGCGTAACAGATCAACACCCTGACCTGAGCGGGCCGACAGGCGCAGGATGACGCCTCCGTGTTCACTTTCATCGAGCCCGACCGCTTCGTCAGTAAGGTCTATTTTGTTGTAAACCAGCGTCACTTTTGCGGCGTCTGGTTGATCTATCAGAAATTCGGGCCATAAGGCCTCTGGATTCTTGGCTTCGGGTTGCGATGAATCCACCACGAGCAGAATTCGATCAGCCTCCGAAATGGCGGTCATTGCCCTTGCGACGCCGATTTTTTCTACCAGATCCTCTGTGTCTCGCAAACCAGCGGTATCAATGATGTGTAAGGGCATGCCGTCAATCAAAATGTGCTCCCGCAACACGTCTCGCGTGGTGCCGGCAATCTCCGTAACGATGGCGCTCTCCTTGCCTGCCAGAGCATTGAGCAGACTCGACTTACCGGCGTTGGGACGTCCAGCGATTACCACGTTCATACCTTCGCGGAGCAGGGCGCCCTGGCTGGCCTGACGCTGGACCTGGGCAAGTTCTCCGCGAATGCTTTCCAGTTTTTGCAAGACATGCCCATCAGCCAGGAAATCTATTTCCTCCTCAGGAAAATCTATTGCTGCCTCGACATAAATACGCAGTTCGATCAGGGCCTCGGTCAGCGCGTTTACCCGCGCGGAGAACACGCCCTGCAAAGATTGCACGGCGTTGCGTGCGGCCTGCTCGGAGCTGGCTTCGATAAGATCCGCAATGGCTTCTGCCTGGGCCAGGTCCAGTTTGTCGTTGAGAAAGGCTCTTTCACTGAACTCCCCTGGCCGAGCCAGGCGAACCCCATCGTCCAGACAGGCCTTCAGCAACATATCCAGCACTACCGGCCCGCCGTGACCGTGTAGCTCCAACACGTCTTCACCAGTGAACGAGTTGGGCCCAGGGAAGTACAGGGTCAGGCCTTGGTCCAGAAGTCGGTCGTCATGCCAGAACGGCCCATAGTGGGCATAGCGTGGTCGCGGCTTCAGCTGGGCAACACGGGCCGCTGTTGCTAGCGCGAGAGGGCCGGATACTCTGACGATACCGACGCCGCCCTGTCCTGGGGCGGTAGCGATGGCAGCGATGGTATCCGCGTGATAGCTGCGGCTCATTGATACTCCTGTTTATCCAATAGGTGCAGACAGCAAAACGCCCCGAAATCGGGGCGTTTGTACGGACTCACCAGGATCAAGCCTTGGCTTCAGCACCTTTTTCTATCTGCCTGGTAATGTACCACTGTTGCGCGATAGACAGGATATTGTTGACTACCCAGTACAGCACCAGACCAGCCGGGAACCACAGGAAGAAGAAGGTGAAAATGATCGGAAGCATTTTCATGACCTTCGCCTGCATGGGGTCAGGTGGTGCCGGGTTGAGAGTCTGCTGAATGAACATGGTAGCGCCCATCAGAATCGGCAAGATGAAGTAGGGATCCTTCAACGACAGGTCGGTGATCCAGCCGAGCCACTCCGCCTGACGCATTTCCACGCTTTCCATCAGGGTCCAATACAGCGCGATGAAAACAGGCATTTGCACCAGGATAGGTAGACAACCACCCAGTGGATTGATTTTCTCTTTCTTGTACAGCTCCATCATGCCCTGGGACATCTTCTGACGATCATCGCCATGTTGCTCGCGAAGCGCCTGCAGTTTCGGAGCTACCCGTCGCATGTTGGCCATCGAACGATAGCTTGTGGCGGACAGCGGGTAGAAAACCAGCTTGATCAGAACCGTGAGCAGGATAATGCTCCAGCCCCAGTTGCCAACGAAGCTGTGGATAAGACTCAGCACAAAAAACAGCGGCTGGGCTATCCACCAGAGAAAGCCGTAATCGACGGTCAGTTCCAGGCCTTTGGAAATGTCTTCAAGACGATCCTGAATTTTTGGGCCAGCGTAGAAATCTGCACTCAGCGTGGCTTGATCGCCAGCCGCTACTGTCGCCGCTGGGCTGATGAAGCCGACAATGTAGTTGCCCTGGCTATCACGCCGAGTCAGGAAGGTATTGGTCTGGTCAGCTGGCGGTACCCACGCACTGACAAAATAGTGTTGCAGCCAGGCTACCCATCCGCCCTGTACGTTCGCACGCAGGCGCTCTTCTTCCATATCGGAAAAAGTGACCTTGGTGTAGGACTCATCGGCACTCCAGTACGCCGCACCCAGATAGGTGGCCATGCCGGTAGCGCTGGAGCTGGACGGATCACCACTTTTGTCGCGTTTGATCTGACCAAATAGATTGCCTGACCACTCGCTACCGCTCTGGTTGTTGACGATATACTCGACATCAATCAGGTAATTGCCCCGGGTAAAGGTGAAGCGTTTGGTATAGTCCACGCCGTTCTCGGCGAAGCCAAGGTCGACTACCAGACTGTCGGCACCTTCTTCCAACTGGTAGGAAGTCTGTTCCGATGTATAGCGTGGACGGCCACCTTCTCTGGCATCAGGACCATTTTGCCCGGCAAGCCCGCTTTGCGCGACATAGGTGCGACTGGCTGATTGCTCCAGTACCTGGAAAGGCAAATCGGGACGGTCTTTACGGGTCGGATAGCCTGGCAGAGAGAGGGAGATGATATCGCCACCGACTGGGTCGATCGACAACAGCAACGCGTCGGTTTCTACACGAATCAACTCGCCAGCTGCGGCATTCGATTGCTGGGCGTTGGACTCGTCAGTTGCTGCTACCGTATCGATTGCCTGCGGAACGTCGCCATTGTTCGACCCGGTAGCAGGGACCGAGGGCACATCTGGCAAATCATTACTTGCAGAGGAAGCGGATGAAGATACCGCAGGTGGCAGTTCGACCTGACCGTAATCGTTGTTCCACTGCAAAACCATGAGATAAGTAATCACGAGCAAGGCAGCTATAAGGATGTTTCGTTGCATGTTCATGGTTTGTTGGCCATCTGGGAATTATGGTTGGCAGATCTGGGCGGTACGGGGTCGTAACCACCAGCATTCCAAGGGTGACAGCGGGACAGACGCCGCGCAGTCATTGCACTGCCGCGTAGAAAACCATGTTCTTCAATGGCTTCTTGGGCATAACAGGAACAGGAGGGATAAAAACGGCAATGATTGGCCATCAGCGGACTGATAGCGTAGCGATAAACCTTGATCAGTCCGAGCGCCAGATTACGCATTGGATGATGGGGGTCCGGAATTGCGTGAACGGTTCTGTTTGCTAGCTGATTTGATCAGCCGGCGCCACATATCTGCGAAAAGCTTATGCAACGCCGTATTATCAAGATCGCCCAGGCCCTTGCGGGCAAGCACGATGATGTCCATGTTTTCCATTTCAGCGCGGTTGTGTCTGAAGGAATCACGTGCAATACGCTTGATCTTGTTGCGATCAACAGCATGGCGGACACTTTTCTTGGCAATGACCAAACCCAGTCTGCAGTGGTCAAGATTATTTTCTCTTGCCAACAGCAATACATTGGGTCCTGAGGCTTTACAGGTAGCTCCATCGAACACGTTCTTGAACTGGCCAGGCGTCAATAGCCTGTAGTCAGGACCGAACCCGAGATCCACCTGCACTCTCGGGTCTTAAGCTGACAGAAGCTTGCGGCCTTTTGCACGACGACGGGCCAAAACGGCACGACCGTTTTTGGTAGCCATACGAGCACGAAAACCATGGTTACGCTTGCGTTTCAAAACGCTGGGTTGGAAAGTTCTTTTCATCTTCAGATACCTGAGTAATTCACGTCAGAGCCAATGAGCCCTTTCAAGGGACCGGTGATTCTAGAGAATAAGATATCGAAGGTCAATTTGATTTGGACAGTGAGTGTAAGAAAAACAATATAAAATCAATTCTTTAAAAGAGATTGATTAATTAGATCTTAATGTAGGGCAACTTTTCTGTGGACTGGTCGCTGCAAGCGGTGTGATCCGTGGCATTGAGCTGGGGTAAAAGTCATTGGAAATCCTGTTTTAAAGGGGAGCAATTGCTGTTTGTTTTTTGTGGATAAGATGGATAGATATCCACAGGCGGGTTTGACGCCTAAATGCCCACAGGCTTGTGCACAAGCCTCCTGGCTTCTTGTCCACAACCTTTGAGGCCGCGTTATGCAAGGGTCCTGCCATTTTAGGCACAGATTTTTGGATTCGATCCGGGCAATTTTCCTTCAGCTACCGGCGCTGATCGGTGTGGATAACTGCTGAGTGAACGGCTAGAATAGGCAGCTTGGCGTTACCGGAATGGCTGCACAGTGACGTGCACTGTTTCATCCAAAAACAAGCCGCTTAGGTTTAGCGTACCGGGGGAATTTAGTGTCCGTTGTACTCTGGCAGCAATGCATCGATTTTCTGCGTGATGAGCTTCCATCGCAACAGTTCAACACCTGGATTCGACCGTTACAGGTGGATGGCGACCAGAGCGAGCTGCGTCTCTATGCGCCTAACCGTTTTGTACTCGATTGGGTCAATGATAAATACCTCAATCGGATCCAGGAGTTGCTTGACGACCTGTCCCAGGGGCAGGCTCCGTTGATTTCGTTGCTGATCGGTAGTCGCCGCACCACTGCCGGAACAAGTCCAACGAGAACGCCCAGTCATCCTGCCAGCCAAGGAACTGCGCAGCCGATCGAGCCTGCGGTAACAGCTCCTGTTTCGCCCAGGGCTCAGGTAGCGGCGCAGGGGTTTCAACCCGAGCCGGGGCCTAACGGCCAACGCGCTCCTGATGATGATCCGCATCCGCCGCCACGGGCTGACCATTCCGGTTCTACGGTGGTCAAGCACACCAGTTATTTGAACAGAAGTTTCACCTTCGAAAATTTCGTCGAAGGCAAGTCGAACCAGCTTGCTCGCGCTGCGGCATGGCAGGTCGCTGATAATCCCAAACACGGCTATAACCCGCTTTTCCTCTATGGGGGGGTGGGCTTGGGTAAAACCCATCTTATGCACGCGGTGGGCAATCACCTGTTGAAAAAGAACCCGGCCGCCAAGATTGTATATCTGCACTCGGAGCGCTTTGTAGCTGATATGGTCAAGGCGCTGCAGATGAATGCCATCAATGACTTCAAGCGCTACTACCGATCAGTTGATGCGCTGCTCATTGATGACATCCAGTTTTTCGCCAAGAAGGAGCGTTCCCAGGAGGAGTTCTTTCACACCTTCAATGCGTTGCTTGAAGGCAATCAGCAGGTGATTCTTACCAGTGACAGATATCCCAAGGAAATCGATGGCCTGGAAGAGCGACTTAAATCTCGCTTCGGTTGGGGGCTGACAGTAGCGGTCGAGCCGCCTGAGCTGGAGACCCGGGTCGCGATATTGATGAAGAAGGCCGAGCAATCGAGGGTGGATCTTCCCCATGATGCCGCCTTCTTCATTGCGCAGCGTATTCGTTCCAATGTGCGTGAACTGGAAGGAGCCCTTAAACGGGTTATAGCGAGTGCGCACTTCATGGGCAGAGACATCACCATCGAGCTGATACGTGAGTCGCTCAAGGATTTGCTCGCACTACGGGACAAACTGGTCAGCATCGACAATATTCAGCGCACCGTCGCGGAATACTACAAGATCAAAATGTCCGACGTGCTATCCAAGCGACGCTCCAGGTCTGTAGCGCGTCCCCGGCAGGTAGCCATGGCCTTGTCCAAGGAGCTGACAAATCACAGCCTTCCGGAAATTGGTGATGCCTTTGGCGGGCGCGATCACACTACTGTACTGCATGCGACGCGGAAGATAGCAGAGCTGCGCGAAATAGACGCCGATATCCGCGAAGACTATAAAAACCTGCTGAGGACATTGACCACCTGATGAGTGGTTGCCGTTCAGCATATATGCCATCCTGCACGAGGTCGAAGGAAGACAATGCAATTCACGATACAGCGCGAAGCCCTGTTGAAACCCCTGCAACTAGTAGCGGGAGTAGTGGAACGCCGGCAGACATTACCCGTCTTGTCCAATGTGTTATTGGTGGTAGATGGTAATACCTTGTCCCTGACCGGGACTGATCTTGAGGTCGAATTGGTAGGTAGGATCAGTCTTGAGGAGGCGGCCATTGCCGGTGAGATAACGGTGCCGGCACGCAAACTGATGGATATCTGCAAATCGCTTCCCGATGACTCGACCATGACGCTCAAGGTCGAAGAAGGCAAAGCGATCATCAAGGCAGGCCGGAGCCGCTTTACGCTCGCCACGCTTCCGGCCACTGATTTTCCGAATGTTGAAGACGGCCCTGGTGCCATGAGTTTCGCTATCGGGCAGAACAAGCTTCGGCGCCTGATCGAGCGCACCAGCTTTGCCATGGCGCAGCAGGACGTACGTTACTATCTGAATGGCATGCTGCTTGAGATAAACAAAGGGCAATTGCGAGCGGTTGCCACTGACGGGCACCGGATGGCCATGTGTACCGTAGATGCGGGTATTGATTATCAGGATCGCTACCAGTTAATCGTGCCGCGCAAGGGCATCCTGGAGCTCGCCAGGTTGCTTGGTGAAGCGGATGACCTGGTAAACATTACCCTTGGCACCCACCACATCAGAGCGACCACTGGTGATTTCACTTTCACGTCTAAGCTGGTCGACGGCAAGTTTCCTGATTACGAGCGCGTTCTGCCCCGTGGTGGTGACAAGATCGTGTTAGCTGATCGCCAGACGCTGCGTAATGCGTTTGCGCGTACTGCCATCCTGTCCAATGAAAAATATCGCGGGATTCGGCTGATGCTGAGCGATGCCCAGCTGAAGATACAAGCGAATAACCCTGAGCAGGAAGAGGCTGAAGAAGAGATTGGCGTGGATTACGCTGGCGGCTCGCTGGAGATTGGCTTCAACGTAAGCTATCTGCTGGACGTCATGAACGTGTTGAGCAACGAACAAATCAAGATGATCCTCTCTGACGCTAACAGCAGCGCGCTGGTTCAGGAATCCGAAACCGACGACAGCGTTTACGTTGTTATGCCGATGCGTCTCTAACACCCAGATGCCCATCAAGCGTTTGTCCGTCACCGCGGTGCGCAATCTGCACCCGGTGACTCTCTACCCTTCTCCTCGCATTAATATCATTTCCGGGCCCAACGGCAGTGGCAAGACCAGCCTCCTTGAGGCAGTTCATATACTTGGGTTGGCCCGCTCTTTTCGTAGTACACGTCTGCAACCAGTCATACAACATGAGCAGGAAGCCTGCACAGTATTCGGTGAAGTTATCCTGAATTCCGGCCAGCTTTGTTCCATGGGTATTACTCGAACCCGGCAAGCAGAGTATCAGATACGCATCAACGGACAGGCTGTCCGTGCGACGGCTGAGCTGGCGGAGACACTCCCGTTGCAATTGATCAATCCGGATAGCTTTCGGTTGCTGGAAGGGGCGCCAAAGCAACGCCGACAATATCTGGACTGGGGCGTGTTCCACGTGGAACATCAGTTTCTTGCCATGTGGCAGAGGCTGCAAAAAAGCCTTAAGCAACGGAATTCACTGCTCCGACGTGGTAGAATCGAGCGTTCTGCTGTGATGCCCTGGGATCTTGAGCTGGTCCAGGCTAGCGAGCGCATAGATGATTTCCGGCAGGCCTATTTGTTAAGGCTCAAGCCCGCATTCGAACGCGTTCTCGGTCAGTTGATTGATCTGGACGGGTTGACGCTTAGTTACTATCGCGGGTGGGACAAGGAGCGGGCACTAGGTGATGTCCTGGATTCGCAGTTCGCTAGAGATCTGCAAATTGGGCACACTCAGTCTGGTCCTCAGCGCGCCGACCTCAGGTTACGGATCAAGGGACTGAACGCAGTCGATGTGCTTTCCCGGGGGCAACAGAAGCTCGTTGTGTGTGCGCTTAAGATAGCCCAAGGGCACCTTCTAAAAGAGAGTGGCCGGCATCTGGACTGCATATTTCTGGTGGACGACTTGCCATCGGAACTGGACGCCCAGCACCGTGATGCCCTGTGTACTTTGCTTGAGAACCTCGAATGCCAAGTTTTTATAAGCTGCGTAGATGCACATCAGCTTTCCAATAGCTGGCAACAGGATACACCTAGGACCATGTTCCACGTGGAACATGGTCGAATTGTGCAGACCGAATGATGTCTGGAGTGACATAAGATGACCGAAGAAAGAGCTTACGATTCCTCAAGTATTAAGGTCTTAAAAGGCCTTGACGCGGTGCGCAAACGCCCCGGTATGTATATCGGTGATACTGACGACGGTACCGGGCTGCACCATATGGTCTTTGAGGTCGTGGATAACTCGATCGACGAAGCCTTGGCAGGTCATTGCACCGACATCGATATCGTTATCCATACAGACGAGTCAATCACGGTACGCGACAATGGCCGAGGTATCCCAGTTGACGCCCACGAAGAGGGCGTTTCAGCTGCTGAAGTCATCATGACGGTGCTTCATGCCGGCGGCAAGTTCGACGATAACAGTTACAAGGTTTCCGGCGGGTTGCACGGGGTGGGCGTGTCAGTGGTCAATGCCCTCTCTGAAGAGCTGATACTGACCGTTCGCCGTGAAGGCAAGGTGTGGGAGCAGTATTATGCTCATGGCGTGCCCCAGGCTCCTCTGCAGGCCGTGGGAGATGCTGAAACCACGGGAACTCAGATTCACTTCAAACCCTCCGCAGAGACCTTTACCAGTATCAGCTTCAGTTGGGACATACTGGCTAAGCGACTTCGCGAACTGTCGTTTCTCAACTCCGGCGTGGGGATCAATCTTCGGGACGAGCGTAGCGGCAAGCATGAACTGTTCAAGTATGAAGGTGGCCTGCGAGCGTTCGTTGACTATTTGAACGTAAACAAGTCGACCATCAACTCAGTATTTCACTTCAATCTGCAACGTGACGACGGCATAGCTGTGGAAGTGGCGATGCAGTGGAACGACAGCTTCAATGAAAGCCTGCTCTGCTTTACCAATAACATTCCGCAGCGGGATGGCGGTGCGCACCTTGCTGGCTTTCGCAGCGCGCTGACTCGGACATTGAACACGTATATCGAGCAGGAAGGTTTGCTGAAGAAGCTGAAGGTCAGCACTTCTGGAGACGACGCGCGAGAAGGTTTGACGGCTATCATTTCGGTAAAAGTGCCAGACCCCAAGTTTTCGTCTCAGACCAAGGACAAGCTGGTTTCTTCCGAAGTCAAAACCGCCGTCGAACAGGAAATGAACAAGCATTTCTCCGACTATCTGTTGGAAAAGCCCGGCGAAGCGAAAGCGGTAGTGGGCAAGATGATCGACGCGGCTCGCGCTCGGGAAGCGGCACGCAAGGCGAGGGAAATGACTCGGCGTAAGGGCGCGCTGGACATTGCCGGCCTGCCAGGAAAACTAGCCGATTGTCAGGAAAAAGACCCAGCGCTTTCCGAGCTTTACATAGTGGAGGGAGACTCTGCCGGCGGCTCGGCCAAACAGGGCCGTAACCGCAAGACGCAGGCTATCCTGCCACTCAAGGGAAAAATTCTTAATGTGGAGAAAGCGCGTTTCGACAAAATGCTTTCCTCCGCTGAGGTCGGCACGCTGATCACTGCCCTCGGTTGTGGTATTGGCCGGGACGAGTTCAATATCGACAAGCTACGTTATCACAACATTATTATCATGACCGATGCGGACGTGGATGGCTCGCACATCCGGACGTTGTTGCTGACCTTTTTCTTCCGTCAAATGCCGCTGCTGATCGAACGTGGCTACATTTACATCGCTCAGCCGCCGCTTTACAAGATCAAGAAAGGTAAGCAGGAACAATACCTTAAGGACGATGAGGCGCTGGAAGAGTACCTGACCCAATCCGCGCTTGAAGATTCTTATCTGTTCGTCAATGAGGATGCCCCCGGTATCACAGGCGAAGGATTGGAAAGGATCGTCCAGGAATTCCGCTCCGTAATGAGGACCTTGAAACGCCTGTCCCGTCTGTACCCCGTGGAGCTGATGGAGCATTTCATCTATCTGCCGCGGCTTTCGGTCGACAATCTGGCTGACAGGGCGTTTATGGATTCATGGATTGCGGCATTCGAAACCATGGTAAAAACCGGCGAAAAATCAGGCCAGCAATATGCCGTTAGTCTGCGGGAAGACCGCGAGCGTCACTTATGGCTGCCGGAAGTGGAATCCATTTCCCATGGACTGTCGAGCTATGTCACGTTCAACCGGGATCTCTTCGCCAGCAATGATTACCGGACCATGGCCGAGCTCGGGGAAAAACTGCAGAGTTTGCTCGAAGAAGGCGCGTATATGCAGCGCGGCGAAAAGAAGAAGCCTATCACCCATTTCAAGGAAGGATTGGAATGGATGATGAACGAAACAGCGCGCCGCCATACCATCCAGCGGTACAAAGGGCTGGGTGAAATGAACCCCGATCAACTGTGGGAAACCACCATGGACCCAGATAGCCGACGTATGTTGCGCGTTAACATTGAAGACGCTATCGCGGCTGATCAGATATTCAACACGCTGATGGGCGATCACGTGGAGCCAAGACGCGACTTTATCGAAAGCAATGCGTTGGCGGTGTCCAACCTGGACGTTTGAGCTAGCTGACTGATCTTAGAGCTGATAAAAACCCGGACTTCGAGCCGGGTTTTTATTTATCGTTATAAATCAATATGTTAATAGATGCTGCGCGTTTAATTTACATCTAAGCTGGACTGCCAAACGACCTAGCAAAGACAGACCATCGTCCCGAGCGATTTCCGCTTGCCATACAGCAACCTAACCAAGGCGCTGTTCACGGCTATTGATCGTCTGCATTGCTTCGTTTACCCACTCCTCGGCACGTTTGTTGAGTTCCACGATAGAACGTGGATCAGCGCCTTTAGGGTGCAAGGCTGGACCTATCATCACGGTAACGGTGCCAGGACGTTTACCCCAACCAACCTTGGGCCAGAACTCACCAGCATTATGGGCCACGGGAATGACCGGAGCCTGGTTAGCACATGCCAAGGCCGTTCCGCCCCGTGAGAACTTGATAGGCGCCCCCGGAAGCACCCGGGTGCCCTCTGGAAAGACGAGAATCCATATACCCTCAGCCAGGCGCTTGCCGCCGATCGACGCAAGCTGTTTGAGCGAATCACGTCCCTTGGCCCGATCAATGGCAATGGGCTTGGCCAGGGCAAATGCCCAGCCAAAAAAGGGTACATACAACAGCTCTTTTTTAATCAGCTGCGTTTGGGGCCTGAACACCTGTTGCAGGAAGAATGTCTCCCAGGTGCTCTGATGATTGGCCAGAATTACTCCAGCCTGATCGGGAATGTTCTCCCGGCCAATCACCTCATAGCGAATCCCCACCAGGTGTTTGGCCAGCCAGACAGCGGCTCGGCTCCACCATCCTACGATTAGCGTGAAACGCCAGCGATACGGCAAAAAAGGAGCAATAATGAGCATCAAAAGCCCCCAGATAGCGGCAGTTGAAGCGAGCAGCAGATAGAACAGCGTGACGCGCACGGGCATCAGAAAAGACATGTTTCAAGCTTCCAGAAGGTGGTCGACGACGGCCGCGAGATCATCGAATATCAGTGTGCCGGTTGGCAACGGTTTCTGTTCAGTCAGTCGTCCTTTGCCAGTGCGAACCAGGTACGGTCTGCAGCCAACCGCTACCCCAGCCTGCAAATCGCGGAGGCTGTCTCCCACCGTGGGTACATTGTTCAGGCGACAATCAAGTGCATCGGATATCTGAGTAAACAATCCCGGCAGGGGCTTACGGCAGTCACAACCATCATCTGGTCCGTGTGGGCAATGGTGGATAAAATCGACACGACCCCCCTGCTCTTCTACCAGACTCACAAGTCGTTGATGCATGCTTTGCAGCACCGCTGGACTGACAAGGCCGCGCGCTAAGCCGGACTGATTAGTGGCTATCGCTATGGTCCAGCCAGCTTTGCTGAGCCGCGCGATAGCCTCGATTGAACCTGGCAAGGGTATCCATTCATCCAGGGTTTTGATGAATTCATCGGAGTCCTGATTGATTACACCATCGCGGTCGAGAATGATTAGCTTCATCAAGCTTCCTGCCGTTTCGGGTGGTTTCAACCCAGTAACGAGATGTCTGCTACGCCTAGAAACAAGCCGCGCAAACGAGCCAGCAGTGCGTAACGGTTACCTTTTACCGCTGGGTCCTCGGCGTTGACCAGCACCTGATCAAAAAACCCATCTACCGGCTCCCTAAGGCCCGCCAGAGCTTCCAGGCTCGACTGGTACTGGCGGCTTGAAGCCAGGGGCACCACCCTGTCTTCGGCCTTCTGGACAGCCTCTGCCAAGGCCATTTCCGCTTGTTCCTCAAGTAGCCCTGAATCCACCGTCAGGCTGACCGCAATGTCCGCCTTGGACAGGATATTAGCAACCCGCTTGTTGGCGGCGGCGAGCGCCTCGGCCTCGGGCAGCCGCCGGAAGGCCTGCACGGCCTGAACCCGCTGGTCGAAGTCTAGGGGGGAATGGGGAGTAACCGCACGGACGGACTGGTAAACCGCCACGTCTATGCCTTCGTCTTCGTAGCGTGCACGCAATCGGTCGAAGATGAAATCCTGAACCTGCAGGAGCAAACCGTCTGACTTGATCCGCTCTGCGTACTGCCCAATCGCGACCTGGATCGCAGCATTCACGTCCAGCTCCAGACCTTTCTCGATCAGAATCCGCAGTATTCCCAGCGCGGCGCGGCGCAGCGCGTAGGGATCCTTGCTGCCGGTGGGAAGCATCCCTATGCCGAAGATGCCCACCAGTGTGTCCAGTTTGTCTGCCAGGGCCACCGCTGCGCCGGTAAGGGTGCCGGGCAGATCTCCCCCTGCCCCTTTGGGCATGTACTGCTCATTCAGCGCCAGCGCGACGTCCTCAGCTTCGCCGTCATGCAACGCGTAATAGTACCCCGCGATGCCCTGCAGCTCGGGGAACTCGCCTACCATCTCGGTGGACAGGTCGCATTTGCTGAGCAGCCCTGCGCGAGCAGCCTTGTTCGCGTCGCCACCGATCTGCTCGGCAATGAACGCAGCCAGGCTCGACACGCGCTGCGCCTTGTCGAAAACACTGCCCAGCTGAGCCTGAAACACAACGTTGGCGAGCCTTTTGTTGTGGCTTTCCAATGGATGTTTCTTGTCTTGCTTGAAAAAGAATTCGGCGTCGGTCAGGCGCGGGCGCACTACCTTCTCATTGCCGGAAATGATCTGGGCCGGGTCACGACTTTCGATGTTGGCCACGGTGATAAAACGCGGCAGCAGACGACCCTTCCCATCCAGCAGGCAAAAATATTTCTGGTTGTCCTGCATGGTGGAAATCAAGGCTTCTTGCGGGACATCTAGAAAGCGCTCTTCAAAACGGCATACCAGGGGTACCGGCCACTCGACCAGCGCCGTGACCTCATCGAGCAAATCGTCAGGCATGATAGCTGTGCCCTGCTGCTCGGCGGCAAGCTCCTGAACGCGCGCGCGGATCATTTCCCGGCGTTCGGCAAAGTCGGTGACCACATGGGCCTTGCGCAGGTCCTCCGCATAGCTTGCAGGGGAACTAATGCGCACCGCTTCAGGATGATGGAATCGATGGCCCCGTGATGTTCTTCCAGCCTCCTGGGCTAGAATCTCACCGGGAATCATTGAGTCTCCCAGGAGCATTACCAGCCATTGAGTAGGCCGTACGAACTCGGTTTTGCGCGAGGCCCAGCGCATGCGCTTGGGAATCGGCAAGGCAGCCAGAGCGGTGTCCACGATGCCGGGCAGTAGATCAGATGCGGCCTGGCCGGGAATATTCTGCAGGTAGCGCAGCTTGGGTCCGGTCTGGTCCAGTTCGGATACCTCGACCCCGCACTTGCGAGCGAACCCCTGCGCCGCCTTGGTAGGCTGGCCGTCCGCGTCGAAAGCGGCCTGTACCGGGGGGCCATCCATTTGATTGGTGCGGTCAGGCTGCTGGGTGGCGAGCTGGTTGACGAGAATGGCCAGGCGGCGCGGCGCGGCATAGTAACGCGCCGCGTCGTAGGTCAGACCCGCTTCCCTCAAGCCCTTCTCTACACCGTCCAGAAAGGCTTCACCGAGCCGTTTAAGTGCTTTTGGAGGCAACTCTTCAGTGCCCAGTTCCACCAGGAAATCGAGAGCCAGCATCATTCGGCCTCCTTCAGTTTGGCCAGTACTTCATCACGCAGCTCGGGGATAGCCATGGGGAAACCAAGCCTGGCGCGAGCCATCAGATAACTTTGGGCAATCGACCGGGCCAGAGCGCGCACACGCAGAATGTAGCGCTGCCGTTCGGTCACCGAGATGGCTCTGCGCGCATCTAGCAGATTGAAGGTATGGGATGCCTTGATCACCATCTCATAGGCCGGGAGCGGCAAGTCAACCGCCATAAGCCGGTTGGCTTCGCCTTCGTAGAAATCGAACAACTCGAACATCTTGTCGACATTGGCGTGCTCAAAGTTGTAGGTCGACTGCTCTACCTCGTTCTGGTGGAACACGTCGCCGTAGGTAACCTTGCCGAACTGACCGTCCGAATAAACCAGGTCGTATACCGAATCCACGCCCTGTAGATACATCGCCAAACGCTCCAGCCCGTAGGTGATCTCCCCCGTGACCGGGTAGCATTCCACACCGCCAACCTGCTGAAAATACGTGAACTGGGTGACTTCCATGCCATTTAGCCACACCTCCCAGCCCAGACCCCAGGCGCCCAATGTGGGCGATTCCCAATTATCCTCAACGAAGCGGATGTCATGGACCAGCGGGTCGACGCCGATGTGCCTCAAGGAATCCAGATAAAGCTCCTGGATATCTTCAGGGTTCGGTTTGAGCACTACCTGGAACTGATAATAGTGCTGAAGACGGTTGGGGTTGTCGCCATACCGGCCATCCGCAGGCCGTCGGCTGGGCTGCACATAAGCAGCGTTCCACGTTTCAGGCCCAATGGCACGCAGGAAGGTGGCCGTGTGGAAGGTCCCGGCACCCATCTCCATGTCATAGGGCTGCAAAATAACGCAGCCCTTCTCGGCCCAATAACTTTGCAGGGCAAGGATCAATCCTTGAAAGGTGTGGACGGCTGGATTGGTCTGAGTCACGTTTTTCACCGGGGTAGGCTGTAAAGAAAGGCGGAAGTATACATTTAGATGGGGGGTGACATACAGGATGGCTGCCTTGATGTGGCTATAATCCCAACGTAGTGATCATCCCAGGTGAACCCGCAGTCCCATCAAAAACAGGATTGGAAAAACCTATGTCCCAGCGCTGCCAATGGTGTTCGACCGACCCGATCTATCAGCACTATCACGATACCGAATGGGGTGTGCCTGAATATGATTCGGGCAAGCTCTTCGAGAAACTGCTGCTTGATGGTTTTCAGGCTGGTCTTTCCTGGATCACCATTCTCAAGAAGCGCGACCATTATCGGGAGGTTTATCAGGGATTCGATCCCCATTTCATGGCTGCTCAGACCGATACTGACCTGTTGCGTCTGCTCGAGCAGCCCGGCATTGTCCGCAATCGGCTGAAGGTGAAGGGCGCCCGGCAAAACGCCACGGCTTGGCTCACGCTTGCGAGCCAGACCGATCCGGGCCAATGGCTCTGGCAGTTTGTCGAGCAGCGACCGAAGATCAATCATTTCGAACGTTTTTCCGATGTGCCGGCTATTACCCTGGAAGCCGAGGCCATGAGCAAGGCACTGAAGAAGGCCGGCTTTACCTTTGTCGGCCCGACCATTTGTTATGCGTTCATGCAGGCCACCGGCATGGTCATGGACCATACCGTTGATTGTTTTCGTTACCGCGAGCTCGTTGAATAGCCGAGCGATCCTGGACCGCAACACGCGACGTCTCGCCCCTGCAGCGCTTGCGCTTTACAATGTTGCTTTCTAAATGAACTCGGAGTGATACGTGGAACGGCTTAAGGGTGCTGTGATAGTCGGATTTCTCAAACTGTTTTCCCTGTTGCCGTTCGGCTGGGCGCAGCGCCTAGGGGCGGGTGTGGGCTGGTTGATGTGGAAACTGCCCAATCGTTCCAGAGAAGTCGCGCGCATCAATCTGAGCCACTGTCTGCCGGAGCTTTCCGCGGATGAACTAAGGCTTCTCGTTGGCAAAACCCTGATGGATACCGGCCGGAGCGTGGCGGAAAGCGCCTGTGCTTGGATGTGGCCCCCCGCAAAGACGCTGGCGCTGATCAAGGAAGTGGAAGGCGAGCACCTGTTGCACGACGCGCTGGCCACGGGCAAGGGACTGGTGTGCATCACCAGCCATCTCGGGAACTGGGAGGTGCTCAACCATTATTACTGTTCGCAGTGTTCGCCTGTCATTTTCTACCGGCCGCCCAAGCAGAAGGCGGTGGATGATCTGCTCAAGCGCCAGCGCACTCAGCTGGGAAACAAGGTGGCGGCATCTACCCGGGAAGGTATCATCAGCGTCATGCGTGAGGTCCGTAAGGGAGGCGCTGTCGGGATCCCCGCTGATCCTGAGCCGGCGCTAAAGAGCGGCGTGTTCGTGCCCTTTTTCGGCATACCGGCGCTGACCAGTAAATTCGTGCCCAATCTGGTGAAAGGCGGACAGGCCAAGGCCCTGTTTCTGCACTGTATCCGCTTACCGGATAACAGTGGTTTCAAAGTGATATTGGAAGAAGCTCCCGAAGCGCTATACAGTGACGATGAAGTGGAAGCGGTAGCGGCGATGAGTGAGACGATCGAGCGTTATGTGCGCGCCTGGCCAAGCCAGTACATGTGGACGATGAAGCGGTTCAAGAAGCGTCCGCCCGGTGACAAAAAGTGGTACTAGGCCAGACATAACAATAAAGGGAGGCCCTGCATGAGCAACCAGCGACAACATCCCCGAACCCCGATGAAATGCCGAATCAAGATAAGTCATCCTGACCTTGGAGATGTTTTCGGCCATACGCGTGATTTGTCTGATGGCGGTGTTTTTGTAGTCAATGCCGATCTGGCTACTCTGCCGCCTGGCACCGAGGTCAGGGGGCAGGTTCAGGATATGCCCATCGAAGCGCCGGTGTTGCGCATGATGGTGCAACGTGTAATACCCGGTGAAGGGGCTGGCATGGCTTTCCTGGACGAAGAATGATTTGCTTCAGCGACGCCAGAACATCGGCGTCAACAGTATCAGCAGCGTAAACACCTCCAGTCGTCCAAGCAGCATGGCAAAGCTCAGAATCCATTTCACTGTCGCGGACAGGTTGGTGTAATTGGACGATACCTCGCCCAGCCCCGGGCCGAGGTTGTTGATACAGGCCGCCAGGGCTGAAAACGCCGTGACAAAATCCAGGCCGGTGCTCAGCAGGATCAAAAACAGCACTGCGAAGGCGAAAACATACACGGCGCAGAATCCCCAAACCGCTTCCAACACGCGGTCCGGTACGGGTTTATTGCCCAGCTTCACCGGGAATACACCGTGTGAATGGAGCAGGCGCTTGGTCTCGCGCGTGCCCTGTTTGTACAGCAATATCACCCGGATGACTTTCATGCCGCCGCCGGTCGAACCTGCGCAAGCGCCGATAAAACTTGCATACAGCAACAGGAACGGCAACACCGTGGGCCAGGAAGAAAAATCCGTCACGCCAAAACCGGCGGTGGTGGCGATGGAGACCGCCTGGAAGGCAGCAAAGCGGATTGAGGTCCAGACGTCATATTGCTGAAAGTGGATCAACATGGCGCTGGAAAACAGGAAAAGTGAGAACAGAATGAGCAGATAGGCTTTGCATTCGGGGTCCTGCCAATAGCTTTTCACGGACCGGAAACGCCAGACAAGAAAGTGCAGAGCGAAGTTGATCCCGGCGATAATCATGAAAACGATGCAGATCGCTTCGATGAGCGGACTGTCGAAATAGCCAATGCTGGCATCGTGGGTAGAGAACCCGCCAATGGCTACCGTAGAGAAACTGTGGCTGATGGCGTCAAACAGCGTCATGCCTGCTGCCCAGTAGGCCAGGGCGCAGGCCAGCGTCATGCCCGCATAGATAAGCCAGAGCACCTTCGCCGTTTCGGCGATGCGCGGGGTTAACTTGTTTTCCTTTAGCGGTCCGGGCATTTCGGCCCGGTAAAGTTGCATGCCACCCACGCCCAGCAACGGTAAAATGGCCACTGCCAGTACGATGATTCCCATTCCCCCAAACCATTGCAGCTGCTGGCGGTAGAAAAGCAGTGCCCTGGGCAGCGTATCGAGCCCGGTAATGACTGTCGCGCCCGTTGTGGTCAGGCCGGAAAAGGATTCGAACACCGAGTCGGCGACGCTGAGGTCGGGCAGCTCAAGAAGATACAGCGGGACCGCACCGAACAAGCCCAGCACCAACCAGAACAGGACGGTAATCAGATACCCGTCACGAGTACGCAGCTCGGCCCGTCGCCGGCGTACGGGCAGCCAGACCAGAAAACCCACCACCAGGGTGAATATAAAGCCGGCCAGAAAGGCTTCCCGCGCCTGCTCTCCGTAAAACAGACCAACGCCCGCCGAAGGGAGCATGCTGGTGGAAAACAGCATTAGCAGCATGCCGAGAATGCGCTGGATTTGTGAATACTGCATGCTGGGTTACCTTGTTGAAGCCATGGTCATCAAAAGAACGTCAGCCCGACCTGGAACAAGCGCTCCACGTCGCGAATGTGTTTTTTGTCGATAACGAACAGAATCACATGGTCATCCGACTCGATAACAGTCTTATCGTGGGCGATTAATACCTTCTCGTCACGAACGATGGCGCCAATCGTGGTACCAGGGGGCAGGTCGATATCGCCAATGGCTTTGCCCACTACCTTCGATGATCGCGAGTCGCCATGTGCGATGGCTTCGATGGCCTCGGCAGCGCCCCGCCTGAGCGAGTAGACGTTGACGATATCGCCGCGCCTTACGTGTGTCAGCAGGGTGCCGATAGTGGCTTGTGACGGCGAGACAGCAATATCGATTTCGCCGCCCTGTACCAAGTCGACGTAGGCTGGGTTGTTGATAAGAGCCATGACCTTGCGTGCACCCAGCCGCTTGGCCAGCATCGACGACATTATGTTGGCTTCGTCGTCGTTGGTCAGGGCGCAGAAGATATCGACTTCTTCAATATTTTCTTCGATCAGTAGCTCTTTGTCTGAAGCGCTGCCGTGCAACACGACGGTGCGCTCGAGGGTCTGCGAGAGGTAATCCGCCCGAGCCTTGTTTACTTCGATGATCTTGACCTGATAGCGGGTCTCGATGGCTTCGGCGAGGCGTTCGCCGATGTTACCGCCACCGGCGATCAATACCCGTTTATTGCTCTTTTCAAGCCGTCTGAGTTCACTCATGACCGCGCGAATATCCGGGGTGGCGGCGATGAAAAACACTTCGTCATCGGCTTCGATGACGGTATCGCCCTTGGGAATGATCGGGCGGTCCTTGCGGAAAATGGCCGCTACCCGGGTTTCAACACCGGGCATATGCTGTTTCAGAAAGCGCAGCTCCTGACCGACCAGCGGGCCGCCATAATAGGCGCGAACCGCTACCAACTGAACCTTGCCCTCCGCGAAATCAAGCACCTGCAAAGCGCCCGGGTTTTCGATCAGACGTTTGATGTAGGTAGTTACCGCCTGCTCTGGGCTGATCAGTACATCAATCGGCACCGCATCGTTATGAAACAATCCGCCGCGGGTCAGATAGGCGGATTCGCGGATACGGGCAATCTTGGTCGGCGTGCGAAACAACGTATAGGCGACTTGGCAAGCAATCATGTTGGTTTCATCGCTGCTGGTCACAGCAATCAACATGTCGGCATCGTCGGCGCCGGCCTGGCGGAGTACGGTAGGAAAGGAGCCGCGCCCAATCACGGTGCGGATATCCAGACGGTCACTCAGATCACGAAGTCGTATGGCGTCGGGGTCGATGACGGTAATGTCGTTGGCTTCGCTGGCCAGTTCCGCCGCCAGGCTCCCACCTACCTGCCCGGCACCCAGGATGATTATTTTCATTGAGCAGAAGTTTCCTTGTCCGCAGCAGTGTAGCTGTCACATTCGGGGCTTGCGGCTATTTTCACCAGTTTCGCCAGATAAAAGCCATCATGACCATTGCTCTGGGGCAGCAGTTGCCTGCCACAGACTTGTGGCAACCCATAGTCGGCCAGAATCGACAATGACCTTGCACTCGGCTGGCGTTGCAGGAACGCCTCGACTACGCGGGTATTCTCTTCGGGTAGAACTGAACAAGTGGCGTAAACCAGAATGCCGCCAACATCCAGTGTTTGCCATAGCCGATCCAGCAAGGCGCCCTGCAGAGCGGCCAGTTCAGCTATGTCGTTCGGCTGACGGGCCAGCTTGATATCCGGATGGCGACGGATTACCCCTGTTGCGGAACAGGGCGCATCCAGCAGAATGCGTTGAAAGGGCTCGCCATCCCACCAGTTGTCGAGATCGCGCGCATCGGCCGCCTTGAGGGTTGCATGCAAGCCTAAACGTTGAAGGTTTTCCCGGACCCGTTCCAGGCGAGCAGGTTCCAGATCCAGCGCTACCAGCTCTTTGGGCTCGGTATTCTCGAGAATCTGACAGGTCTTGCCGCCAGGGGCACAGCAGGCGTCGAGCACTCGCTGCCCGGGCTGCAAATCCAATAATGGGGCGGCCAGTTGAGCCGCTTCATCCTGAACGCTGACATGGCCTTCGGCAAAACCCGGCAAGGCACGCACATCGCAAGCTTGCTCCAGACGGACACCGACCGGACTGAAAGGGCACGCGGTTGCGGTAAAGCCGGCAGCCGACAGCCGCTCCAGATAAACGTCTCGCGGGACGTGGCGTGAGTTCACCCGCAGCGTCATGGGCGGATGGGTGTTGTTTGCCTGGCAGATGGCTTCCCAGTGATCCGGCCAGTCCAGCTTGAACTGTTTCTGTAGCCAGCGGGGGTGTGCCACACGCACTACGGGGTCGCGTTGCATTTCCTCCAGTACGCCTTCGGCCTCACGTTGAGCGCGGCGTAATACCGCGTTCAGCATGCCCTTGGCCCAGGGCTTCTTCAGGGTTCTGGCGGCGGCCACCGTCTCGTCAATGGCGGCATGTGCTGGAATACGTGTATAGAGCAACTGATACAGGCCGACCAATAGCAGGGCGTGCAAATCCCGGTCGGCTGCTTTCAGGGGTCTGTCCAGCAGCCGTGCGGCCAGCGCATCGAGACGGTAGTACCAGCGCGCGGTGCCGAATGCCAGTTCCTGGGTCAGGCCCTGGTCACGGTCTGCTACCTGTTTCATCTGGGCAGGCAGGCTGCTGCCGAGCGATGCCTTGCCCGCCATCACCACCGCCAGCGCGTTGGCGGCCGCCAGGCGAGGGCTCACTGACCGTTTTCCAGAAGCTGACCGGGAGCGAACTGATCGCGACGGGCATTGTACAGATCGGCAAAAGCCAGGGGCTTGCCCCCGGGAAGTTGCAGGCGGGTTACGCGCAGAGCGTCAGAGCCGCAGGCGACCAGCAGGCCGCTTCTGGCGCAATCAAGAATCTGCCCAGACGGGCCTCCGCCAGCCTCGACTTGTGCGGCCAGTATTTTCAATGGCTGGCCCTGCCAACGGGCGTGGGCGACCGGCCATGGGTTGAATGCACGAATCATGCAGTCCAGTTCGGCGGCGGGTCGGTTCCAGTCAATCCGCGCTTCACGCTTGTCCAGCTTGTGGGCGTAGGTCGCGAGGCTGTCATCCTGCACTTCCCCAGGCAGATCATCCGCAGCAATTGCCCTGATTGATGTTACTACGGCTTCGGAACCTATTCTGGCGAGCCGGTCATGCAGGGTGCCGCCGGTTTCATCGCCAGTGAGGGGCGTAGCCATCTTCAACAGCATTGGCCCGGTATCCAGACCCGCTTCCATGCGCATGACTGTTACGCCGCTCTCGCCATCTCCGGCCTCGATGGCCCGTTGAATAGGAGCGGCGCCGCGCCAGCGAGGCAGCAGCGACGCATGGCTATTAATGCAACCCAGCCGAGGAATATCCAGCACTGCCTGCGGGAGAATTAATCCATAGGCCACGACGACCAGCAGGTCAGGCTTCAGCTCGGCTAACTGCTTTTGAGCATCGGGGTCACGGAGCGTGGTGGGCTGGAGGATGGGCAACCCGTATTCCAGGGCGCGTTGCTTGACCGCACTCATAGCCAGCTTCTGGCCGCGCCCGGCTGGCCGGTCTGGCTGGGTATACACCGCGGCGATAGTCAGGCCGCTATCCAGCAGTGCCTGCAGGTGTGCTGCCGCGAACTCTGGCGTGCCGGCGAAAACGATGCGTAGATCAGAAGCGTTCATGAACATCCGTAAAGAAAAGGCTTGCCGAAGCAAGCCTTGAGACTATCGTGGGGTCAGGCGCTGGCCTGTTGCTTGTGCTGCTTTTCCAGCTTCTTGCGAATACGATCGCGCTTGAGGTTCGACAAATAGTCGACGAACAGCTTGCCATTCAGATGATCGCACTCATGTTGAATGCAAACCGCCAGCAGCCCTTCGCAAATACGCTCAAAGGGCTCGCCGTCACGGCCAAGGGCTTTGACCTTCACCCGCTCGGGGCGGGTTACCGTTTCGTAAAAGCCGGGCACGGAAAGACAGCCTTCCTGCATATCTTCCAGATCTTCAGTCAGCGGCTCAAGCTCGGGATTGATAAAAACCAGCGGCTCGTTGTTCTCTTCCGATATGTCGATGACCACCACGCGCTCATGCACATTGACCTGACTTGCAGCCAGACCGATCCCCGGCGCGGCATACATGGTCTCGAACATGTCGTCGATCAATTGGCGAATACGCTCGTCAACTTGCGTAACGGGCTTTGCCACGGTACGCAATCGTGGATCCGGAAACTCTAAAATAGTTAATATAGCCATGTCAGTTTGTGACGCACTTGTGGAACACATATAAGTTGTGCTGCTAAGATGATGAGCAGCTTGGAAATAAAGCGGGTCTGGTTCGTTGGAGCAATACAGCACGTGCTCAGACCTGGGGTGCTGACCTATATAATAAAGGGATTCGCGTCATGAGGAAAACATTACTCGGCCTCTTGTTGCTGACAACGAGCTTTCTGGCTCAAGCGCAGGAGTCTGTGTTCAAGGAAGGTCATCCGGAAACGTATCGTGTAGTCAAAGGTGATACGTTGTGGGATATATCAGGGCGATTCCTCAGTCTGCCATGGAAATGGCCGGAAATCTGGCACGCCAATCCACAAATCGACAATCCGCACCTGATCTATCCAGGTGACATGATCTCGTTGATCTATGTCGATGGTCAGCCCCGCTTGACCGTAAACCGCGGTCAGGGCGGCACCATTGTGCTGTCTCCCACGGTGCGCTCCAGTCCGGTGGCGGAAGCCATTCCAACCATCCCGCTCGAGGCTATCAACGCCTTCCTCGATGCTGGCCGGATTCTGGATGATCCCGCAACGATCGAAAGCGCTCCCTATGTTATCGGCGGCCAAGCCCAAAGCGTTGTCGCCGGCGCGGGTTCGCGCGTCTATGCCCGGGGCGAGATTGAAGAGGGCGTTCCGTCCTTTGGCATCTATCGTCGCGGCAAGTCCTACAGCAATGCGGAGACCGGCGAATTTCTTGGACTGCATATCCAGGAGATAGGAAATGGCAAGGTGATGTCCACCGAAGGCGACATCACTACGCTGAACATCTCCCGGAGCAATCAGGAGGTCAGAATTGGCGACCGCCTGCTGAAAACCGAAGAGCGGCCCGTGACGTCGACTTTCTTCCCGAGCGATCCGGAGGAAGAAATCAACGGCCTGATTCTCGATGTGCCAAACGGCGTAACCCAGATCGGCCAGTACGATGTGGTCATCCTCAACAAGGGTGCCGTTAACGGTCTGGAAGAAGGAAACGTGCTAGCCATCTACAAGACCGGCGAAATAGTACGTGACCGTATCCAGAATCAGCAGGTGCAGTTACCTGACGAGCGCGCAGGCATGCTGATGGTCTTTCGCGTCTACGAGAAAATGAGCTATGGCATCGTTCTTTACGCCAGCCGGCCGCTCGCTATCATGGATAAAGTGCGCAACCCTTAGGTTGCTGCGCCGCCGCCTCCTGGCGGCGGCGCTTCTGATCAAGGATGATCTATGTTCTTCGACCTGTCCGATACCCGACAGGCATGGCTGGTCCTGTCCATGCTTGACGGATTGGGCCCTCGCTCCTTCCGCCTGCTTGAGCAACATTTGCCCTCCCCGGTCGACGCGCTGCAGACTGATCTGCTGACCCTGCAAAGTCTCGGAGTGAGCAGAAAAGTGCTGGATAGCGTCCAGCGCGTTCAGCACGCTGACGCCGCTTATGTTCGCAGGCTCGACGACATCCTCACCTGGCTCGATAGCTCTGGTTGTCAGGTGCTCTGGTTTGGCGCTCCCGGTTATCCTCCGCTGTTGCAAGAAATCGCTGATCCTCCTGTGGTTCTTTTTGTCCAGGGCAATCCCGACATCCTGCGCGACCCACAGCTTGGCATGGTTGGAACTCGCCATCCTGGCCCTCATGGCGCGGCAACCGCTCGGGCATTTGCCCGCAGCTTTACCGAAAATGGCCTGACAGTGACCAGTGGTATGGCGATGGGCATTGATGCGGCCTGCCATCAGGGTGCCCTCGACATAGACGGCCAGACCGTAGCGGTATGGGGGACCGGTCTGAATAACTGTTATCCGAAGCGTCATCGCGCGCTGGCACAGGCGATTGTCGATAATGGCGGGGCGCTGGTTTCGGAGTTGGCGCCTGATCTCGGCCCGCAGCCGGGTCAGTTTCCCAAGCGCAACCGCATTATCAGTGGCCTGAGTTTGGGTACGCTGGTGGTCGAAGCCGCGCTGAGCAGCGGCTCGTTGATTACTGCCCGCCTGGCGCTGGAGCAGAATCGTGAGGTGTTCGCTATGCCGGGGTCTATTCATAACCCGCAGGCGCGCGGTTGCCACCGCTTGTTGCGTGATGGCGCTACCCTGGTGGAAACCGTACAGGATGTTCTGAATGTGCTGCGTATTCCCCTGCGAGCAGCGCTGAATGAGCCCCGCGGGGCCGAGCCGGTCCCGGATAGCTCGTTATGGCCGTGGCTGGCGCACGATCCGGTCAGTGCCGACTGGTTGAGTCAGCACAGCGGCATGCCTATCCAGACGGTTCTACAGGCTCTGCTGGAGCTGGAGCTGGACGGCAAAGTCCAGCAGACTGCGCACGGATATTCCCGCCTCTAGTATTGAGCCAGACCTCTGGCTCGGCTACTGTCATCACACGGAACCGAGACGAGGTGTGGCATGCTGGCAAGCTGGCGAACCAGGCAGGTGGACAGAATTCTCCATGCGGGCGGAGTGATCGCCTATCCAACCGAGGCGGTGTGGGGGCTGGGCTGTAATCCATGGAAAGCGGATGCGGTGGAGCGGCTGTTGGCGCTGAAGCAGCGGCCGGTCGAGAAGGGTCTGATTCTGGTTGCCGGTGACATCGAGCAATTCGATTTTCTTCTGTGGGATCTCCCCGATGGCCAGTTGGCCAAGTTGCGTCTGTCCTGGCCTGGCCCGAATACCTGGCTGGTGCCGCATGAGGATCGTCTTCCCCCCTGGATTACCGGAAGTCACACAACCGTCGCGCTGCGGGTCAGCAATCATCCGGTGATCCGGCAGCTGTGCAAGGTTACCGGGCCTCTGGTCTCGACCTCCGCCAACCCGACCGGCCGCCCGCCCGCGCGTTCACGCCTGCGTGTGGAGCAGTATTTTCATGAGGCTCTGGACGATGTGGTCGCTGGGGCATTGGGCGGGCAACGCAATCCCAGTATCATCAGAGATCTGAAAACCGAGAAAGTTATTCGCCCGAGCTGAGAGGATCCTGTGAAAGATATGCCCGAAGCCACCGACGTGGCTGCCGTCAAGACCTATCTCATGGATCTGCAGGACCGCATCTGCCGCGCATTGGAACAGGCCGACGGACAGTCGCGCTTCAAGGAGGACGACTGGGCCCGACCGGGGGGCGGTGGAGGCCGCTCGCGGATCATCGAGCAGGGCGGTCTTCTGGAAAAAGGTGGTGTGGGGTTCTCCCACGTATTTGGCGCTGGCATGCCGCCTTCGGCTACCGCGCATCGCCCGGAGCTGGCTGGCCGGCACTTTCAGGCCATGGGCGTTTCCCTGGTCATGCATCCGCATAGCCCGCATATTCCGACCTCCCATGCCAACGTGCGTTTCTTCATAGCGGAAAAAGACGACGCTGACCCGGTCTGGTGGTTCGGTGGTGGTTTTGACCTGACGCCTTATTACGCCCAGGAGGAGGATTGCGTGCATTGGCATCGGGTGGCCAGAGACGCCTGCGCTCCGTTTGGCGACGATGTTTATCCGCGCTTCAAGGCCTGGTGCGACGAATACTTTTACATCAAGCACCGAGACGAGGCCCGCGGCATTGGCGGACTGTTTTTCGATGATCTCAACGACTGGGGCTTCGAGCGCAGCTTCGATTTTCTGCGCTCGATTGGTGACGCTTACCTGGAAGCCTATCTGCCCATCGTCCAGCGTCGCCGGGATGAAGCCTATTCACCCGAGCAGAAAGCCTTTCAGGAATACCGCCGGGGTCGATACGTGGAATTCAATCTGGTTTATGACAGGGGCACCCTGTTCGGCTTACAGACCGGCGGCCGAACCGAATCGATCCTGATGTCGCTGCCGCCGACGGTGCGTTGGGCTTATAACTGGCAGGCTGAGCCGGGCAGTGCTGAGGCCCGGCTGGTAAAGGACTTTCTACCAGCGCGTGACTGGCTCAAGGGAAAGGCGTAATGGATCGCTACGCGGTAATCGGCAATCCGATTGGGCACAGTAAATCACCGCAGATTCACCGTCTGTTCGCCGAGCAGACCGGCCAGCAAATCAGCTATGAAGCCGTGCTTGCGCCGCTGGATGGGTTTGCCAGTACGTTGCAACATTTCCTGGCGGACGGCCGCGGCGTCAACGTGACCGTGCCGTTCAAGGAGCAGGCCTGGACGCTGGTCGACCAGCACAGCGCGGCAGCAGCCAAGGCCGGGGCGGTGAATACCATTTCGCTACAGGAGGATGGTTCGCTGTTGGGCGACAATACGGACGGGAAAGGCCTGGTGCGCGACATTCAGGTCAATGCGGGGCTGTCTCTGCGCGGCTTGCGGGTTCTGCTCGTGGGTGCTGGCGGTGCAGCACGCGGCGTGATTCAGCCGATCCTGGCAGCCGGCCCGGCACAGCTATGTGTGGTTAACCGGACGGTGGAAAAGGCCGAACAGCTGGCTTCGCTGTTCGCTGAAGATGGACCGATCAGTGCGGCCGGTTTTCAGTGGATAGAAGAACCGGTCGACCTGATCATCAATGCCACTTCCGCCAGCTTGGGGGGAGCGGTGCCGGATATGTCACCCAAACTGATCCGACCGGGGCATACCTGGTGCTACGACATGATGTATGCCAAGGAACCCACTGTGTTCAACCGGTGGGCTGCCGAACATGGGGCGGCGCGCTGCGTGGACGGCCTGGGCATGCTGGTGGAGCAGGCTGCCGAGGCTTTCCTGCTGTGGCGTGGGGTAAGACCTGATACTGCGCCGGTCCTGCAAACGCTGCGTGGTTGAGGCGCAGCGCTGAGCATTGCTCAGCGCGCGCTACGTATGGCCTCGGCCAGCTCGCTAACCAGCGTCAGCACATCCGCAACACCCTGCTTCGCGCTGTCCGCCCGCCCTATGCAATCAACCAGCGCTGAACCCACAATCACGCCGTCGGCCGCGCTGGCGAAAGCGGCGGCCTGTGCCGGTGTGCGGACGCCGAAACCCACGCAGATCGGCAGATCGCTGTGTTCCCGAATTCTGCCCAGCGCCCTGGCCACTACCGCATTATCGGCCTGTCCGACCCCGGTGACCCCGTTCAGCGAAACGTAATAGAGAAAGCCGCTGGCACGCTCGAGCACCACCGGCAAGCGCGTTGCATCAGTGGTTGGCGTGGCCATGCGAATCATGTCCAGGCCGTATTCACGTGCCAGCGGGCCCAGTTCGCTGTCATGTTCTGCAGGCAAGTCGACAATCAGCAGGCCATCCACGCCCGCCTCGCTGGCGTCGCGCATGAACCCCTTCGCACCATAGCGGTGAATGGGATTGTAATATCCCATCAGGACCAGCGGCGTGACGCTATCCTGGGCGCGAAAATCGCGGACCATTTGCAGGGTTTTCAGCTGCGTCTGCCCGGCGTTCAAAGCGCGCAGGGCGGCCGCCTGTATGGTTGGCCCATCGGCCATGGGGTCGCTGAAAGGCATTCCCAGCTCGATGATATCAGCGCCAGCCGCAGGCAGTTGCTTCAGTAGCGACAGGCTGGCGTCGTATCCGGGATCGCCGGCGCAGATATAGGTGACCAGCGCGGCGCGATTGGCTTGCTTCAGTTCGGTGAAGCGACTGTCCAGGCGCGAGCTCATGCCTGCTCCTCCATTAAACGCAGTACCGTGGGCATGTCCTTGTCGCCCCGACCTGACAAACACACGACCATCAGATGATCCTTGGGCAGCAGCGCAGCGCGCCTGGCGACTTCGGCCAGCGCGTGGGCGGTTTCAAGTGCGGGGATAATGCCTTCCTGCCGGCAGCACACATGAAAAGCAGCCAGCGCCTCCTGGTCGGTCACGGCCGAATACTCGACCCTGCCCTGCTCGTGCAGCCAGGCGTGCTCAGGGCCGATTCCCGGATAATCCAGGCCGGCGGAGACGGAGTGGGCATCGGTGATCTGGCCATCGCCGTCCTGAAGCAGATAGGTTCGATTGCCATGCAGCACGCCGGGCACGCCGCCCTTCAGGCTGGCAGCATGTTTGCCACTCGTCAGTCCTTCACCCGCCGCCTCCACACCGACCATCTGCACGGTCGGATCATCCAGGAATGGGTGAAACAGGCCCATGGCATTTGAGCCACCGCCGATACAGGCAATCAGGCTGTCTGGCAGACGCCCTTCGCGAGCCAGCATCTGCAGGCGGGTTTCGCGCCCGATCACCGCCTGGAATTCCCTCACCATGGTGGGGTAAGGATGCGGGCCGGCAACGGTGCCGATCATATAGAAGGTGTTGTCGACGTTGGTCACCCAGTCACGGAGCGCTTCGTTCATGGCATCTTTCAACGTCCCGGTGCCGGAAACCACCGGCACGATCTCGGCGCCCATCAAGCGCATGCGTGAGACATTGTCCCGTTGGCGTTCGATATCAGTGGCGCCCATATACACCACGCAGGGCAAGCCAAAGCGTGCGGCGACGGTTGCTGCGGCAACGCCGTGCATGCCCGCGCCAGTCTCGGCGATGATCCGCGTCTTGCCCATGCGCTTGGCCAGCAGGATCTGGCCAATGCAATTATTGATCTTGTGCGCGCCGGTATGATTGAGCTCTTCACGTTTGAAAAAAATCTTCGCGCCGCCATACAGCTCGGTCATCCGTTCAGCGAAATAAAGCGGACTGGGCCGACCGACAAACTCGGCTTGAAAGCGATCCAGCTCGGTCAGAAAGTCCGGTTCGGCCAGCGCCGTGTTGAAAGCGACTTCCAGATCCAGCACCAGCGGCATGAGGGATTCGGCAACGAAGCGACCGCCGAACGAGCCGAATTGGCCCTGGGCGTCAGCGCCCTGGCTGAACTGTGTGGATGTGTGGGTCATGTTTGCCTCCTGTGGAATGAACCGAGAATAGAGCAGGCGTCCTCGAAAAAAAATCGATAAGATGGCCTAGACCTGTGAGAAAAAGTGACCTATTAATGAGCCGAGATCTGCCCTCCCTTAATGCTTTGCGCGCATTCGAAGTAACCGCCAAGCTGGAAAGCGTGAGCCTGGCTGCCAAGACTCTGCATGTAACTCACGGCGCGGTGAGTCGCCAGATCCGTAGCCTTGAAGAGGAAATGGGTGTGGCGCTGTTTGCCAAGGCCGGGCGCGGCGTGCAGCTGACCCAGGCCGGCCGACGTTTACGTGACGCCAGCCAGGAGGCCTTTGATCTGCTGCGTAGCGCCTGCGCAGACATCACCCAGGCTCACGCTTTCACGCCCTTCCTGCTCGCCTGTCCGGGCAGTCTGCTGGCGCGTTGGTTCATTCCGCGACTGGACAGACTCAACGCGGACCTGCCTGAGCTGAATCTGCACCTGTCCGCCAGCGAAGGCGAGCTGGACCCGCGGCGCCCAGGCGTGACCGCCACGCTGTTGTTCGCCGAGCCGCCGTGGCCGGCTGACATGCAGGTCTATCCATTGGCGAACGAGCGCATAGGACCGGTTTTCAGTCCGCGTTATGCACGGGCCGAGGCATTGCTTGACCAGCCGTTGTCCAGGCTGGCCGATGAGTCGGTGCTGCATACACTGTCTCGTCAGCAAGCCTGGTCGGACTGGGCGCGGGCGGCCAATCAGGATCCTTCAGCGGTGCGCCACGGCCAGGGCTTCGAGCATTTGTACTATTTGCTGGAAGCGGCGCTGGCGGGTCTTGGCGTGGCCATCGCGCCCGAGCTACTGGTTGCCGATGACATTGCCGCCGGCAGGTTACTGGCGCCCTGGGGATTCGTCGACACGCCCAACCAGTTAGGGCTCTGGGTTCCCTCCCGTCAGCCGCAGCGCCAGGCTGAGCGTCTGGCCCGGTGGCTGGAGAGCAATCTGTGAAATGGCAGGGGCTTGGAAAAACAGTTGTAGAGATGGCTGCCCTGCGCTGGGTCATTCTGGTCATAGGTTTGTCGCTCAGCGGCTGCGCCACCGTCGAATATGTTCATCAGGCCTGGGAAGGGCATAGGACGGTCATGCAGACCAGCGTGCCGGTAACGACGATTCTGACTGATCCTGTCGCCGATCCGCAGTTGCAGGCGCGGCTGGCGCAGGCGCTGAAGGCCAGACGTTTTGCCAGTGATCGACTGCAACTGCCGGACAATCCGAGCTATACGCGCTACAGCGCACTGCCTCGCCCCTATGTGGTGTGGAATCTGTTTGTGGCGCCAGAGTTTTCCGTGGACCCGGTCGAGCATTGCTTTCTGTTTGCTGGTTGCACGGCCTACAAGGGTTACTTCGACGAGCAGCGCACCCGGCAGGAAGCCCGGACCTGGCGTGAAAAAGGGATGGATGTGTATGTCGGCGGGGTGCCTGCCTACTCCACCCTGGGCTGGTACGACGATCCCCTGCTTAGCTCGATGTTGCACTGGGACGACGCGTATGTGGCGGAGCTGATTTTCCACGAGCTGGCCCATCAGTTGCTCTTTGTACGCGACGACACGGCTTTCAATGAATCATTTGCTACCTTCGTTGGTCAGGAAGGAATGCGCCAGTGGCGTGCGGCTCAAGGACTGGAGCCTGCCGACGCGTCGATCGAGCGGCAGCGTCAGCAGTTCATTGAACTGGTGCAGATGACCACGCGGGATCTGCGCCAACTCTATGCAAGCGAAGTCGATGACCAGGCCAGGCGGCAAGCCAAGGCGGCTCGGTTTGAACAGCTGCGCGCAGAATACCGGTATTTGCAGGACCAGCACTGGGCTGGCGATACGCGATATGACGCCTGGATCGACGCCGAGTTGAACAACGCCAGTCTCTTGCCCTTTGGTTTGTATGATCAATGGGTTCCTGCATTCGAGAGGCTGTTCAGGCAGGCCGGTAACGACTGGGACGATTTTTACCAGGCAGTCAGAAAGGTGGCTGCGCTTGACCCGAAGGCTCGGCAGGCGCAGCTTGAGCGTTTGAGCGGCCGCCCACCAGCGCCGCGGCCAACGCAGGCATCCCGCCTTGGCAAGCTACTTGACAGCAAAAGTCGATAGATTCACCTTCGGGCTTCCCTTTACTCAAAAGGACAGACTTATGCACCTGACCACGCTGCTAAATATTTCCTTGCCGCTGATTCAAGCGCCGATGGCCGGCGTACAGAACAGCGCCCTGGCGCTTGAGGTCTGCCGGGCCGGGGGCCTGGGTTCAGTTCCCTGCGCCATGCTCAGCCCGGAAGCACTCAGATCCGAGCTCGAGATCATGCGTGACTCAGCGGCAGGACCGTGGAACGTCAATTTTTTCTGTCACACCTCCCCGCAACAGGACGAGCAACGCGAGGCCGCTTGGCGTCATTCGCTGGCACCCTACTACGAGGAGCTCGGGCTGGATGTGAATGACATCAAGGCGGGGGGTGGCCGCCGCCCCTTCGATGCGGAAAGTCTGGAAATCCTTCGGGAGTTCAGGCCACCCGTTGTCAGCTTCCACTTCGGCCTTCCGACGCCCGAGCTGCTTAGCCAGGTCAAAAGCTGGGGTGCCAAGGTGATGTCTTCCGCCACGACGGTTGCAGAGGCGCGTTGGCTTGAGGCCAAGGGCGCGGATGTGATTATCGCCCAGGGCCTGGAAGCTGGGGGTCATCGGGGCATGTTTCTGACCGACGATATCAGCACTCAAATAGGTACTTTCGCGCTGTTGCCGCAGATAGCGAAGGCGGTCAGATTACCGGTGGTTGCCGCTGGTGGTATTGCCGATGCGACGGGCGTGGCGGCCGCGCTAGCCTTGGGCGCTGCGGGAGTACAGATCGGAACGGCTTACCTGCTGTGCCCGGAATCCACAACCAGCGCGGTCCATCGTGCCGCCTTGCAGAGTGATGCGGTGGAACATACCGTGTTGACCAATGTTTTCAGTGGCCGACCAGCCCGCGGCATGGTCAATCGAATCATCCGCGAAATCGGACCCTTCAGCAGCGACGCACCGGCCTTTCCACTGGCGGGCACGGCCGTTACACCGCTGCGCAGCGCGGCGGAAAAGCAGGGAACTGGGGACTTTTCACCGTTATGGTCTGGGCAGAATGCGCGCGGATGCAAAACCATCCCAGCCTATGAACTGACACTGGAGCTGGCGCGGCCCATGCGCTCGCCAGGCACTGATTCAGGGTATATCCGACCCGCTATCGGCTAGAACGATACGATTGCGCCCCTGTGCCTTGGCCTGGTACAAGCTCGCATCGGCGCGTTCGAGCAGGCCGCTAGCCTCCCACCCCAGCGCCTGGCAGGCGCTTACGCCAGCGCTGAAGCTGCACTGGAACGCTCCGTTCGAGCCGCTGAAATACAGAGCGTTGAACGCAGCGCGTATGTCGTCCAGGATCGTTTTTGCATCCTCGGCGTTACAGTTGGGTAGCACTGCCACAAATTCCTCACCACCGTAACGGCCCAGGCGATCGCCCTTGCGCAAGCGTTGGCGCAGGAGGTTCGCCAGTGCCCTGATCACGTTGTCACCGACCCCATGCCCGTGGCTGTCATTCACTTGCTTGAAGTGGTCGATGTCAATCATCGCGATGCTTACCGGTAACTTGGTGCGTCGGGCGCGCTCAATTTCAAGCTCCACCTGCTCTTTAATATCGGCGTGCTTCAACAGGCCGGTGAGGCTGTCGCGTGCGAGTGCCTGGCTGACCAGTCGGGCGCGCTGGGCCCTGGAATAAACCGTGGTGATCAGTACGCTGTCGCTGATGGGTTTGGTAATGAAATCATCCCCGGCCTTGAGCAACGCGGCCATCTGCCTGGCGACGTCCGTTTCAGCCGACAGGTAAACAATGGGCACCCGCAGCCAGTTGTCATTCATGCGAATCATCTGGGCCAGCTCGGGTCCCGAATAATCAGGCATGTTGACGTCCATCAGAATCACGTCAGGCATGAAGACGTCCATATGCTGCAACAGGAGGCGCGGATCGCTCACCGTTTCGACGCGCATATCGGCGCTGCTCAGCACGGCTTCGAAGCGTTGCGCGAGGTCGATGTCGTCGTCTACCACCAATACTCGGAAGGGCTCACTCTGAAAACTGTTGAAGCAACGTTCCAGCCGGTTTTCCAGGGCAGCCAGATCCAGCGGTTTGATAAAGAAGCCCTGGGCGCCGGCGCGCACGGCGCTGAGCTGAATGTCGAAGCTTTCCTGGTCGCTCACGGCAATGAGCGGCAGCGGCTGGTTCCACGTTGCTTGCAAGCGCTGAATGCTTTCCAGCAGGCCGTGACCGGCGGTGCCGGGGCTCACGTCAAGCACCAGGGCGTCTGGCCGGTCATGTTCCAGGGCTGGGGTAAGCTTGGCAGCGGTTGCAAAGGTGACAACCACATAACCAAAACTCTCAAGTGTCTGGGCCACGCGTAAGGCCGACTGTGGGTCGTCATCGAGAATGAAGATACGCAGCGCGCTGCTCGGCTGCACTGACGCCTGCGCCATCTGTGGATTGGGCCCCTGAGCTGAATGACCCGCTTTTTGCATTGTTTTCAGCTCGTCGATCCCATCGATCAGGCGTTGGCGGCAAGCGTCATCCCAGGACCGTTGATCAAGACACTGGCGAGCCGTCTGTTCCAGTTCACGGGCCTTGTTCCCGAGCGTCGGGTAGCCAAAGGTGCCGGCTGAACCGGCCAGCTTGTGCAATGAGTCGCGCAATAATCTGAGCGGCTCAATGGGCGCCTCGGTCGTTGCGGGAAGTGAGCGGGCCAGATCGCTCAGCGCCGGAATGTCGGTTTCGAGCCGCTGACGGAAGCTTTCAGCAAGCACCAGCAACTGGCTGCGCAGCAGTTCAGTCTTGTCCATGCCAGTCTCTCCAGATTGCCCGGATCTGGTCGGGTAGTGTCATCGGGTCGAAGGGCTTGGTAATGACCATCGCAGCGCCCAGACGCTGATATTCCGCAACTTCCGACGGCTGCACCTTGGCGGTCATGAACACCACCGGAATATTGTCTGTTTCAGGCAAGGTCCGCAGGTGGGCCAGAGTCTGTGGTCCGTCCATGCCGGGCATCATCACATCGAGCAATATCAAATCCGGAGTGAACTGCTTTAGCGCATCGAGTCCTTCCTGACCCGAAGAGCAGCTTTTGACAATAAATCCGCCCACCACTTCCAGGGCGATGCGCGCTACTTCACGTATCGACGGATCGTCTTCGATGTGCATGACGCGTTCCAGCTCACTCATGTAGCGCGCTCCTCGGTGGGTGGTCTACCCATGATGCCTGTCTTTCGATGTGCCTTCATTCGCTGTATAGCGGTAGCGAGAACCAGAACACAGCACCTTCGCCTGGTTCTGAGCGCAGGCCGACGTTGCCGCCCATGCGTTCTACCAGTTGTTTGACAATGGCCAGCCCCAGTCCTGTGCCCCCGCGTTTTCTGCTTAGCGACGTATCCAGCTGGGAAAATTTCTGAAACAGCAAAGGGTGATCGGCGGGATCTATTCCGGCTCCCGTATCGTGAACGCTGACATGTATGTGGCCGTCAAGCAACTCGGTGCTGACGTAGGCGGTACCGCCGGGGTGGGAAAACTTGGCGGCATTGGACAAATAGTTATCCATGATCTGGGCAACCCGCACACCATCTGCAAGCACCATGGCATCCACCGCGTTGGCTTGCAGCTCCAGCTTGACCGAAAAGTCGGATGCGTACCCCAGGTTCGATTCAATGGCGGTGCGGACCAGAGGCAACAAGAGCTGAGGGGACAAATGCAGGCGCATGTGGCCACTCTCCAGCTTTTCTATATCCAGCAGATCATTGACCAACAGGCTCAGCCGGGTAGCGTTGGTCTGGGCGATAACCAGCATTTTGCTGGCGGTCTCAGGCAACTCGCCGCTGGCGCCCCCCAACAGGAGGTTAATCGCGCCGCTGATGGAGGTCAGCGGAGTGCGCAGCTCATGGCTGATCGAAGCCAGGAAGTTTCGCTTCATCAGTTCGATGCGCTTGCGCTCGCTGATGTCATGCATGACTACCACGGCACCCATCAGCTGGCCTTCACTGTCCCGCAGCGGTCCGCCATTGGCCAGGACAAAGCGCGGCGGCTGACCGCCGGCTGCGATGCAGATTTCCGCGCCCCTGACTGATTCTCCCTGCAATGCCCGTAACAGCGGCAGACTTTGCATGGGCAACGGAGTAATCCCGTCGGCTTCAAAAAGATCATACTGAGCGGCTAGGCTGGCAGGGTCCATGTCGCGGATATCAGCGCCATGCCACTCTCTGGCGGTATCGTTGAACAGCGTCAGTTTGCCCTCGGCATCACATACCACCACCGCCTCGACCAGCGACCCCAGCAGACATTCATTCATTGCCTGCTGGCGCTCGAGCTGCTGCTGACGGAACCTGCCAGCCATGCCCTCCATGCGTAGCGCCAGAAGCTCCTCGGCCAGCCTGGCCAGACGTCGGAGCGAGTCCTTCCCGGCGCTATCCAGGCTCCTGGGTATCGAGTCGATCACGCAAAAGGTGCCGAGCCGGGCACCATTAGGGGCAGTAATGGGCATGCCCGCGTAGAAGCGGATAAAGGGATCGTCGGTCACCAGCGGATTGCCCGCGAAGCGCTCATCAAGCCTCGCGTCGGGCACCACGAAAACATCTTCATGCTGGATGGCATGGGCACAGAACGAGACCTCTCGCGCTGTCTCGAAGGCATCCAGGCCGAACCGGCTCTTGAACCACTGACGGTGTTCATCAACGAGCGAAACCAGTGCCGTCGATGTTTTCAGCAATTCTGCTCCAAGGGCCGTCAGGTCATCAAAGCTCCGTTCCGGTGGGGTATCGAGGATCTGATAGTCGCGCAGTGTCTGCAGTCTCAGATTTTCATCGACAGCATCGGGAGCGGTCTGGTCGCAGAACCTGTTCATGGCAATTCCCTGATGATCGGCTCGGCCTCGAGTTCACACCAGAACACCGAGCCTTCGCCCACTTGTGAGTCAAACCCGACCGTTCCGCCCATCCGCAGCATCAGTTCTCGGGTAATGGCCAGGCCGAGTCCCGTGCCCCCGCGTTTACGCGTATCCGAGCTGTCCACCTGAAAAAACTTGCTGAACAGCTGGCCGTGGAATTCTTCGGGAATTCCGTCTCCCTGATCGGTTACTTCGATGCGGATCCTGCCTTCGTGCAGTTGGGTCTCCAGGGTTACCAGACCACCCGGGTGGGAAAACTTGGCAGCGTTGGACAAGTAATTTGCCAACACCTGACCCAGGCGCAGGGCATCGACCGTTACCCAGACATCATCCGTATGGCCACTCTGCAAGGCGACGTCATATTGCTCAGCATAGCCGCGGTTGCTTTCCAGTGCCTGCTGAAGCAAGGGCGCCAGTGACTGGCGTTGCAGATCAAAGCGCATTTGATCCACGGTCAGCTTGTCCATATCCAACAGGTCATTGATCAAGATGTTCAGGTTCCGGCTGTTACCCAATGCCGTATCAAGAGCTTTCTGTATGGGTGGGGTCAGGTTGCCCAGGACGCCGCCAGTCACTAGGGCCAGGGTCCCGGTCACTACAGTTAGCGGCGTCCTCAACTCATGACTGACGGTTGAAACGAAACGGGACTTCATCTGTTCTACGCGATACTGTTCAGTCACGTCCCACAGAAAACCGCTTAGCGACAGCAGCTTGCCATTACCATCGTACTCACCCCGACCCTTCTCCCGCACCCATACCTCATGCCCGTCGGCATGCACTATCCGGTAGGTAAGTTCGTAGTTCTCGCGCCTTTCTATCCGCTCCATGCAGCTGAAGGTCAGGTGCAGGTCTTCGGGGTGAATGACACTGGCGAAGGAACGTCGCTGGTTATCGATGAAATCACTGGCGGGGTAACCAGTGATCTGGGCGATTTCGTCGCTCATGTAACTCATGGTCCAGGCCTGATCGGCCTGACACCGATAAACTGCTCCAGGGAGGTTGCTCACCATGCTGCGAAAGCGCGACTCACTCTTCTGCAACGCTCGGGTAGCCTGGATAAGCTCACTGATATCGTTAGCCATGCCGAGAAAGCCGATAACCTCGTTACATTCGTCGGCGATGCGCGTTATGGTCAGATTGACCAGTCGTTGAGTGCTGTCCTTGCGTACGTAGGTCCAGGGCAGCGTTTCCGAGTTACCGTTACGTACCTTGGCCAGAAAGACCTCTAAGCCGTCTATAGGCTGCCCCAGCTCCTCTTCCAGCGTGATGGCTCGGCGCTGCATCTCACTGGGAAGATGGAAGAGTTCAGGAGTGTGCAAGCCAGTCACTTCCGCAGCGCTGTAACCGAGCAGCTTCTCCGCTCCGCTATTGAACAGGGTAATAATGCCGCTCAGATCGATGGCGATTATCGCCACTTCAGTGGACGCATTGATGACGGCACGTAAAAATGATCTGGCCTGGCGTATTTCCTCGTTGCGTTGCACCTCTTCGGTGACGTCTGAATGCGTACCCATCATTATCAGTGGCCGACCGGCTTCGTCGCGGCTGATCAACTTGCCGCGGCCGTGCATCCACACCCAGCGGCCGTCTTTGTGGCGTACGCGGAATCTGTAATCCATAAACCGGGATTCGCCAGCAAAGTGCCGCTTGAGCAGAACGTTGGCCTCATCAATGTCATCCGGGTGCGAAAGATCGGCGAGCGTTTTGATGCTCGTAGGCTGCAACTCTTTCAGCGTATAGCCGATGATCTGGGCCCAGCGCTCGTTGAAGGTGACCTCGCCGGTCTGGATATTCCATTCACCGGTACCGATATTGGTACTCTGGATGATGCTGGCGAGCCTGGAGCGTTCGCGGTCGAGCGTCAATTCGATGTGCTTGCGGGCGGTAATGTCGGCGATGAAGCCGTGCCAGACAATGTCATTGTTCGGTAGTCGTTCGGGGCTGGCGAACCCGGCAACCCATAATTCACCATTCCTGGGATGCAGAATGCGATACTCCGCCCGCCACACCTGCAAGGTCTCAGCAGAGCGGCCAATGCTTTCAACGACCGCCGCGCGGTCGTCCGGGTGCACTCGCTCATAGGCGAGGTCGGCGCTGATCGCCGCCTCGTGTGGCATGATACCGTAGATCTCGCTGATGCAGTCGCTGCTGTACGGGAACCAGCCGCGCCCATCCGCTGAATGCTGATATTGATAGACCATGCCTGGCAGGTGATCCGCCAGCTTGTTGAAGCGGCCCAGCAACGTCTCGCGTTCATCCTCTACCCGCGCACGGGTCAGCGTTGCGCTGATCCAGCGACTGCACAGACGCATGAATTCGATGTCGATTTCCTGGAAGGCAGTGCGCTGGGGATTGGCGCTGGAAAAGCTCAGGGTACCAAAGAATTTGCCGCCTAGCAGAAGCGGCGCGCCGATGTACGACTCCACTCCGAATTCAGCATAGCCAGGGTGTTTTCTGAACTCCGACTGGCCGATAGTCGTCAGATCCAGCACATCCTTCTGTTGCAGAACCAGGCTGCAGAACGTCCTGCTGACATCGAGCACGGCGCCATCGCGAAGTGTCTGGCCGGGACTTTTCTGGGCCAAAATAGTAAAATTCTGCCCTTCGATCTGGCTGACGATGCCTATGTCCAGTCCCATGTAGTTGCAGCCGATCTGCAACGCCTGATGCAGACGTTCGTTCAAGTCCAGGTTCGGCAGGCCGGCCACTTCGTTCAATGCGCGCAATGCCTGATTTTGCCGGCGGGCCTGTTTGAGTCCCTGCTTCCGGGCGCTGATCCGAGCTACCAGCAGTAGCGCGATAAGCACCAATGTCGCTACGGCAAAGGCCAGCACCCACTCGCCCAGCTGCACAAGCTGATCGAGTCGATGTTCGGCCCGGGCTTCGGTAATATCGCGCCAGGCCAGAACCATGGCCACGGGGGAGCGCTCGGGATCGGCTTCACCGGCCATATCGCGCACCGGAATACGGGTTAGCAGATAATGCCCCTTGCCCGACTGCAGAACCTGATGGTCCGCAGCGTTCAGGGAAAGCGGCAATTCGCCAGCCGCCAGCCACGCTAACACCTCATCCCGAGAATAGCTGTCCAGCAGCCACTGGCCATCCAGGCTCCGCGCAAGGGGAGCGGGAACGTCCAGCGTCAACTGGTTCATAGTAGGATCATGCAGCAAGACGGCGAGCCCGGCTTTGAGGTCGGCGTCCAGTTGCCGCAGCTCGGGAAGCATGCCGAAACCGACCTCCAGCGTGGCGACGGTGGGGCTGAGCGGGGATTCATCCCGGGTTATCGGCGCGACGCCGATCATGCCCAGGCCAAAACGGCCGACTTCCATGCCGCTTTGGGTTTGCCCGCTGGCCTGGGCGTTGGCCAGCAGTGGCCGCGAGTTCGCCAGGTCATCACCCCATTCGTCGGGGCGGTGCATGCGCACCAGGCTGACGACGCCGGGGCTCAGGTGGATATGCAACTGGTTGGCTCCGGCTTGTTGCAAGGCGGACCAATAGCCTGACAGGTCGTCGAGTAGTTGCGCGCGCAGGCCGAGCAGGTTTGGGTGGGTCATGCCATCGCGCTTGGAGATCAAGGCCATGCGGCGAACGAGCCGCAGCGTATCAGGATCTCCGACAAGGGTACTGGCTGCCATCAACGCCTGACGTTTCAGCGCTTGCTGCGACTGCACGATCGCCAGGCGCTGGATCTCTGCCTGTGCCGCCAGTTGCTGGGCCCATTGGTTTTCGCGCTGCTGCCAACCAGAAAGCGCCAGAATCAGGAAGAAAAACGCCAGGGCAATGATAGCGGCGGGAATGATCAAGCGCCCGGCGCCACGTAGGGAGGGTCTGGCCATATCGACATCCGTTGGTTTTATGGCCTGACAATAACGCTAAAGGCGGCCCGGGACCAGCATGGCAACGAGCCTTGATTACCTCCTAAAGGCTATTATTCACGTGTCCGCCATCGACGTTGATAATGGTGCCGGTCATGAATGAGCCGGCTTCGCTGGCCAGTAGCAACAGTGGGCCGCTGAGCTCTTCCAACTGCCCAAGACGGCGCATGGGGACCTTGCTGCGGATGTAATCCTGACCCTTGTCGGTGTCGAAGTAGTCGGTATTCATTTCGGTGCGAAAATACCCTGGCGCGATCGCGTTGACCCGAATATCGTTTCGCGCCAGTTCCATCGCCATCGCCTTGGTCAATTGCACGACGCCTGCCTTGGCTACCGCATAGTGGCTGAGTGCAGCGCCGACGCGTAATCCGAGAATCGATGCGATATTGATCACGCTGCCGCCCTTGCCCGCCTTGGCCATGGCGACCGTCGCTCGGTGCGCCACGCGCCAGGCACCGTCGAGGTTGGTATCCATCATGCTGCGCCAGTTGCCTTCGGTCATATCGAGGAAGGGTACCGGGTCGCCGATCCCGGCGTTGTTGACCAGGATATCGATCACACCAAACGTCTGTTCAGCCTGCTGGAAACCCGCGTCGATACTATCCGAATCGGTGACGTCCATAGTCACCGCCAGGGCTTCCTGGCCTTGACTGCGCAGGTCCGTTACCAGGGCTTCCAGGCGTTCAGCACGGCGGGCGGCCAGCACAACGCGGGCACCGGCTGCTGCCAGAACCCGCGCGAAATGGGCCCCCAGACCGCTGGATGCGCCGGTTATCAGCGCCGTTTTGCCGTGCAGGTCGAAACGTTGGTCACTCATCTTGGTCTTTACTCCTATGTCTTGGCTTCGTTCAGTCCGCTTGCCAGTATCAGGCAAAGCACCGACGGGCTCCAGTGCCGCCCTTGCGTTACACTGCACAACGAAGCGGATGCACCGATCAACGAGGAACCGAATGCGCGAGAATCCCAGGCTCAAGCCGCCAGGCGGTACCGGATATCTTGCCTGGCTGCGACACTATCGTCGCGCCTGGTTAAGCGGCGATCTGACCGCTGGCGTGGTGGTCAGCGTGATGATCATTCCACAGAGCATGGCCTATGCGATGCTGGCCGGATTGCCGGTGGAAGTCGGCCTGTATGCGAGCATTCTGCCGCTGATTGGCTACGCCCTGTTCGGCAGCAGCATGAGCCTGTCCGTAGGTCCCGTCGCAGTAACCGGGTTGATGACGGCTACTCTTCTGGCACCGCTGGCACTAGCGGGGACCGAGCATTATCTGCAACTGGCGATCTGGCTGGCGCTGCTATCGGGGGTCATGCTGTTTGTACTTGGCTTGCTCAAGCTGGGCTTTCTGGCCAATTTTCTTAGTCACCCGGTCATCAGCGGCTTTATCAGTGGCGCTGCAATTCTGATTATCCTCAGCCAGCTTCCGCATCTGCTGGGCCTGGCAAATATGCCTTCCACACCAGGCGAGATGCTGTCGCGGTGGGAGCCGGTCAACAGTCTGGTACTGGGTATTGGTCTGGCGGCAATTCTCTGGCTTCTGTATGCGCGCACCGCGCTTTCCGGCCACCTGCAGCGTGCGGGGTTGGCCCCCGGCGCGGCCATCCTGCTTGCCCGGTTGGCACCCATTCTGGTGGTTGGCATAGCCCTGGCAGCCACGGCGGGATGGAATCTTGCCGAGGCAGGCGTGCCTGTAGTCGGCGCGCTGCCCGCGGGCCTTCCGGCGTTCAGCTGGGTTACCCCAGGGGTGAGCGACCTGCGGTCGTTGCTGTTGCCCGCCGTGCTGATCAGTCTGGTCAGTTTTGTCGAGAGCGTGTCCCTGGCTCAATCGCTGGCGCGGCGCAAGCGCCAGAGCATTGATGCGGACCGGGAACTGCTTGGCCTTGGCGCGGCCAATCTGGGCGCCAGCCTGTCCGGCGGCTTCGCGGTGTGCGGTGGGTTTTCCCGGTCAGTGGTGAACATCGAGGCTGGCGCCAATACGCCCCTGGCTGGGGTTATTGCCGCCGCCATAATCGCCGGGATTCTGCTGAGCATCGCTCCCCTGTTCGGCCATCTGCCGCTGGTCGTGCTGGCGGTGATCATCCTGGTGGCCGTCACGCCACTGATTGATCTGAACAGCCTCAGGCGCGCCTGGCGTTATGACCGGGCCGAAGGCATTACGCTGCTGAGCACCGCCATCGGCGTGCTGGTACTGGGAATAGAGGGTGGCATCGTTCTGGGCGTGTGTCTGTCAATTGTCTCCCAGCTGTGGCGCGGCAGCCGCCCGCACGTCGCCATAGTCGGGCGCGTCCCGGGCACCCAGTATTTTCGCAGCACCAAGCGTCATCTGGTGGAAATCGAGCCGCATGTGCTGGCGCTGCGGGTCGACGAAAATATTTTCTTTGCCAATTCCAAGGCCATTGAGCAGGCAATCCTTCAGGCTTTCAATGAGTATCCTGACACGCGCGAAATGCTGCTGATCCTCTCCGCCGTCAATCATATCGACGGAACCGGCCTGGACATGCTCAGCGAAATTACCGAAGGGCTGGCCGAGCGCGACGTGCAAGTGCATCTGGCCGAGGTCAAAGGCCCGCTGATGGATCAACTGGCTGATACCGACTGGCTGACGGAGCAGATCAGCGAGGTATTCCCCAGCACGCATATTGCCTTCAACACGCTGGGAAATCTGAAAAGAGCGCCGCAGGCGGAGGTTGCCTAGTGTGATCGGTAGCCAGCATCTGGATTGGTTACCCCTGGGACTGTCGAGCAACAGCTCGATACCCAAAGCTATCAGCCAACGCCGCATTATCAGGCTACCTTCTGCAGATCAAGCTGGTGCTTGACCGTCCCAGGGAAAACCAAACCAAACCCAGACCGCGGTGAATACGTTAGATTGCCGGCTGCGCACCGGCTCGACACATCAGAAATGTGTGCTAGGTACCAGTATGGCCCATTGCGAATCGCCCTCGCTTCTGCGGCAGGTATGATTGGTTTGTCAGCCACCATGGGCGTGGTAGCAAGCTAAATCTCATACAGGGAGTGTTCACACATATGCTTGGCATAGGAATCGGCTCAAAAACCTCAACCGGGGGTGTCGTTATCGAAGGTAACGACGGCCTACTTTTCGACGGCCTCGTCGCTAGCTCTGTCGGCCATAAGGCAACCTGCCCGGCTTGTAAAAAAGGCATAGGTGAAATTGTTGCGGTAGGAGGCAGAACGGTAGATTTACCAGCAGGGCCCGCAGCAAGAGCTGGTGACCATGTGGCCTGCGGATGCCCGCCAGGATCCAATTTACTTGTAGCGCAGGGAACTATCAGCATCGGTAATTAGGATGCTGGTACCGCGATCAAAGGGTAAACGCATATGGCCGGTAAGTTTAAATCCGTACTGGCTGTATTCACGTTAATAACCATGGGTATGGGCTACATTTACGCCGCTGATGGCGAGCCCACCTATTCCAGGCAGGAATGTATACAAAAAGTCATTTTTGACTGGGACGACCGCACCCCAGCAGAAGCGGAAGAGGTCATAAACTCAGTTGCAAAGGTGCTCCGAGGCGAGTGGAAAAAAGGAGCCAGGGAGGATGTTCAGATCCCTGATTTTGCGTTTCCTTTTGCCAACAGGAACGAATGGTATTTGCAGTATCGCGAGGGCTGCGACCAGAAAAAATCCAAAACCGCTCACCTCATCGAAAACATATTTGTTCCAGCCGTAGCTCGTATGCCGAACTACGTAATCACAGATGAAAAAGTCATCCCTTCCCCTCGAACAATAGCTGTGACGGGAGAGTCGTGGAAGAAAGATGATTATGAATAAGGCGGGCGGCCTCGTTTTGTTATTGGGCTGCCTTATCGGTACGGCAGGCACTGCCGAAAACGGCGATGAGACCCTAGCGCCCGAGCAGTTCTCCGCCCCGAACGAAGGCCTGCCCCAGGCATCCCAGGCGCCTGCGATTTTCGTGTCTGAGGCGAACACCCATATCCAGAGCCAGCAGTTTCAACAAGCGTTGGCTGACATCGAAGCCGCCCTGACTCTAGCCCCCGGAAATTCTGAATACCGCTTTCTTCGTTGCCTGCTCAAAGAGCGTCTCGGTGAGCCACTATCACTTGCCAAGACTTGCTACACGCAGGTCGTAGATCAGCTGTCCCAAGGCGGCGACAACCTCTGCGAGACCAATATAAACTGCGTTGCAGCCGATTTGATGGCAGAGGCCTCCCAAGCCGAACGTCGAAAACAGAGGTTTCTTGCCTTACCGGCGTCGGCCGTCGAATCGGAAATGCGTCACTATGTGCTGGATGGATTTGATCGTGACGAGTATCTGAACACGATCCTGCCCCAGTAAATTTGGTTTGCTCTTCCCTGGGAAGATCAAGTACCAGCTTGATCCTGCGGAGGTTAGCCTCATACGTCTATCAGATGAATTGGCAGGGCAGCCCGGTGCCGACGCCGAGTGGAACAAGCTGGATGCCAGCACGTTCTGCGGTGGCGGTGCCAAGGGCTACACCGATTATCCAGACCTGAGTTGAGGGCGCTCTAACGGCAATAGGGCGCTCGGGTTTAATCCGAACGCCCAGCCGCAGCGGTCAGCTATCAATTGCGCGCCCTTCCCCCTGCGGGGCGGCTTCAATTACCGCTTCTGCCTTCAGAAATCAGTCCCATCATTTCCGAATAGTTATAGATTCCACTTTTCCCCGGGGTCCGCAGGGCAGCAGCTACCATCGCCTGCGCGATTTCAGTGGTGCGTATGGAGCGATACCTGGCGGGCGTAAGTGGCGCCAACAGCGGCAGAACAGTCGAAAGTATTTTGGGTGTGTGCCTGGAGCCGATAATCATCGATGGCCGAAAGATGCTCACAATCGCGGGGCCCTGGTCGAGTACCGCCGCCTCCGCTTCACCTTTGACCCGTGAATAGCGCGGCATGCCTGCAGCACCCGAGCCGCTGGTTCTTGCATTGATATTGGCGCCTATTGCCGACATAAAGGCCAGATGCTGCACTTTGCCGGACGCCTTCAAGCCTCGCGCAAAGGCAGCGTTAAGCTCAACATCCACCGCGCGGTGCTCCGCCAGGGAAAGCTTCGCCGTACCTGCCCCCACGCCCAGAACGCTGAAGCCAACGGCATCGTCGCCGCAATCGGCCAATGCATCAATAACGGCTTGTTCAAGGTTGCTTGGGGTCATATCTGGCACCAGCCGCTGCTCTACTTTCGAGTCAGCTGGTTGGTCAAGCGGCCGCCGGGTCAAGGCAATGATTTGGTTAAAAGCGGGGCAGTGTATTAGCTCGTCGAGAAGAGCCTGGCCGACTGAGCCTGAGACGCCGAGAATTATGGCGGTTTTATCGATCATGGTGTGGCTCGTGCTGCGTATTGGTGCGTCTTGTTAAATTTCATTGGACTGATACCGCTCCAGAAGACATAGACCAAAAGCACCCGCGGCAATTGCCAGACTATAACCGCCATAAAGCATCGCTACAATTGCAAGAGGCAGCACGTACACAACCTTGAGGTCTTTCGCCCCCATCAAATAGGTTCCAAGACTGACCGCCGCAATGACTATCAAAGCATTAAAAACAATGAGACCTGAAAGAAACCAGAACGGGTCTTCAGGTGCTGCAAAGGCCGCTGTCGATTGCTTGAGGTCATCGAAGTTTGAGGCCAGCTGAATAGCTACAAAAGCAGCGTGGCCGAATACGATAATTCCAAGCACATTCCTTAGTGGCACAACGTTGCCTTCGAATTTAACGCCCGGCTGACGCGCTGGCTTGTAGCCGCGGAGCGGTGGAGAACTTGTCCGCCAACAGCGATTTGTTATGCATTATTCGTAGTGGCTCCAGAGCCTGAGGACTTTCACCACCTGCTCGTCTTCGAGCACCTGGTAAACCAGACGGTGCTGAATATTGATGCGGCGTGAATAGGCCCCCGCAAGATCACCAATGAGCTTCTCAAACGGAGGCGACTTGCGGTAGGGATCTTCCCCTATCAGCGCTAACAGTTCCTGGGCTTTTGGTTTGAGGCCGCTTGAGGCCAACTTCTTTGCATCTTTCTGTGCTTGCTTGGTGTAAACCAACTTCCATGTCACCAGTCCAGCTCCTCATCGCATTCATCCACGGGGGTATCCATCCCCTCACGAATAGACTCCCGCATACCAGGCACGGAGAGCAGGTAAAGTGTTTCCTGAATAGCTGACCAGTCTTCCTCGGAAACCAGGACGGCTTTGTTCCGCTTACCCATGATGACGATTGGTTGGTGGGACTCGGCGGTCTCGTCAATCAACCGATAAAGGTTGCTGCGCGCCTCAGTTGCTGTGATTCCCGTCATGACGCACCTCTTGCGTGAACAATTTCCCACCAAGTGTACGCTTTAAGGTACGTACGTCAAGGCGAACGCGTTGCATAAAGTTTGACATGAGGGCTGGCCGACCGACGATCAGAGCCAACGCCAAAGATAGCCAAGCAAGGATCGCAAGCAGGCTTGCGGATGCGAAAACTGTTTCAGCCATGGCTTCCACCGAACTGGTAGTGGTCGTCTACTTGCTGGGTAGTCAGTGCCACAGCGTGGCGACCGATTCGCAATACACGTCCGCCGACCTTGGCGACTTGTGCCTGGGTCTGTTCCTCTGAAGGAAACCAGTTGTGGGCAAAAGCCCACCCCCTTTCGAGCAGGATGAACGAATCCAACTCGGATGGTGGGATGCTGCACAAGGCTGGTCGATACGTCTCCCAGCTTAAAAAGCCGGCTTCATTGGCCAACAACCGTAGAAGGTGCTTTCGTTGTACGCTGCCGCGAGCGCGAAACGCCTCAGGCAAGGTTATACCGTGCAGGACTCCGCTGAAAGAACTCGCCGCAGCATCGGTAATGACGATGAAGGGGAATCAGACTTTGCTATGCGATGTAGGCGCTTAGCCTCACGCAGAACAAGGGCTGCAGAGGAACAGCCCATTGGCAGTTCTGGATTTTTCAACATGATGCGAACGCATACCAACTGCAGTGGCGATTGACCATCTTGCTATTGGTCAAGGAAGGTATGCAAGCGATGAGCTTGCGAGATCAGGTGCTAATGCTTTCGCGAGGTGGGCGCCCGTTGAGCCCGGCTGACACTGTATGTGCTCTCTATCGAAGTGCGAGGTCTAACGCCCGGCTCACGCGCCGGTTTGTAGCCGCGGAGCGGCGGAGAATCGGTCGCCGTGCAGCCGATTGTTATGTAATTTCTTCGTCCGCACATCACAACACCTTGCGGTCACGCTGAGCCGCTGTACGAAAAAGAGTATTCGAAGCTAGCATCCACGTGGACAACACAATCAGGAATGCATAGATCAAAATTGGTACAAAGAAGTAACTTCCTTCAGATGACCAATACATCAAAGCATAGAAAAGCACGCTAATACCGAAGAAGATCGCCATGAGGTACCTGTGGCGAGGCTGATCGTTCCAGAGCCATAGAAGCAAAACGAAGGGAAGCAGGTTCCAAATTACTGCCAGGGAAGCCAAGATTATTTGGATTGTCACAAACGGCCTCCCAGAATGCGCTGAACATAACGCCCAAATATGCGGCGCCCGACGCGTGAAACGCGCGTACATAATTTGATTGTTATGTGATTGCGACGTGCGCATTTAAAACCTTAACCTCCCCAGGCCAGGCCTGATCTGGTAGATAGATTACCCACTGGTTCCCCGTGGCCTTCTCAACGTATTTCGAATTGTGCCAAGGGGACTTTATATCCCAATTCTGATGTTCTTCCGCCAAGCCTTGATTTACAAGACTAAGCGAGTGCTTTCGTAAGGATTCAACTTTGGCTCTATCCCTGGTGTTCTCAATATCCATAAGTGGTATTCACATAACGCCCGGCTTTGGGGCGGACTTGTAGCCGCTTAGCGGCGGAAAGGCCGTCCCAGCCCCGAAGGGGCGACAACAGCCGTTTGTTAGGCCTTACGCAGCGCACGTAAAGCAACTGAACACTGGCTCCACGCCCGGTCAAATGCTGCTTGATCCTGAGCATAGATGTCGCTAAGGCTGCCAGGGCCGGCATAAGACGTATTTCGATAACTGTGCAGTGCGCCTTCGACATCACCAACCTTGAGGTAGGCCGCAATCTGAGCGAAGCGCTTTGCCCAGCCCGGCAAATCTTCTGCTTGCAAGACCGATACGAATGCCTCAGTCGCCGCAACTGCTTTTTCAACGTCACTCGATGTCATTTGTGATGCCTAACGTAGAGCTTTGCGGCAATTTTGTAGCCGCGAAGCGGTGGAGAAATTGTCCGACAAAAGCGACTTGTTGGGCTGGATCATGCCCCGCGGCTCGAGCAACGGTGCTCTCCTATTTCTGTCTTATTCGTCGCTGGCAGTAGAACACGTAAAGGCTTAGCGCTACGGATCCTATCGAAATCAGCCACTTCACAACGTACTCAGACGTAAAAAGAATAGTTGGGTACCGGTCGTAGGTATGGCCGAACGCGACAATTAGATGCCCAGAGAACAGAACCGCCGCGTATAGCGCTTGCCTAGGACGTAGGACCAGCAGAACCCCGCCAACCAGAAACAGAAATTGCAGTCCTGGAAAAAACATACGGGTGGTGATCGGGAGGGCGTCGCCCGCCTGAATCATGAATAAACTGAACGACACAAAGCTTACGACTCCATAGCCGAGCACAAGCCATCTCAGTACATAGACCCAGGGAAACCGCGTCCCACTCTTATGCTTGATTTCCGGTTCGATCTTAGAACTATCCATGTTGTATCTCTGCCCAACATCTAAGCATTTGAACGGCGTGTCCAGCATGCCGTTCAAATGTCTGTTGAACTGAGCCGCCACACTGATGCGGGGGCATTTATAGGGTTTTGTATTCAAGCGAGGGATGACGGTCGAGCTGGACGGCAGAAAATCGGCTTTCAACTATGTGCAAAGTCGTCATATTTTGGTCCCTATTGGCTCTTGTTTGTCCCTTCATGACTCAAAATTAACGCTATTTCTGACCGAAAGCCAGTGGGCACCCAAAGTTGCCCGTGCCTCGATTTTCTGGGCAGTCAATCTCCCCTGCTGGCTTCAGTCGATCAACATCGTCGCTCTTGCCGTCCCGGCCAGGTGCGCCACGGTCCAGGCTGTTTCGGCGCCAGGATGCCGGTGCAGACCATTGAGCGTTGCTTGCAGACGTGGCACTGATAAATAGCTGCCGCGTCGGTGAGCGGTACTGTGTCAGGCGCTGGGTCATGCATGTGCTGCAACGTTTTCTGTATGGCGGCCAGGTGGGTTCGTCGACATCGGTTGGCCAGAAAGCCGTAATGCCTGACTCGCATCAATCCCTTCGGCAGGACGTGAAGCAAAAACCGCCGCACGAACTCATCGCCGGCCAGGGTCATGCGCCGCTGTCTGGCCCCGTGCCGGTAGTCCTTGTAGCGCAACGTCACGTCCTGCGTAGTCACCTGCTCTAACCGCGCATTGCTGATGGCGATCCGACGGGTGTAGCGCGCCAGGTAGTCGATCACCGTTGAGGTGTGCTGCAGGCAGGGCTTGCTGTACACCACCCATTCGGTGCTCATCAACGCGTGAAGTAGTTGACTCACTTCGTGTGGCCGCGTTACGCGCTGGAGCTGCTGCAACCTGGCGGCCTGACGCAGGGCGCTGACCATCAAACCCCGAAAGCATCTGGACAGGGCACGCACCGGGAACAGATAGCTGCTGCGCGCCGCGTGCCATTGGCCATCGGCGCTCAAGGCGCCTGCCGGTACCAGGCAATGCAGGTGCACATGCTGGGTCAGGGTCTGGCCCCAGGTGTGCAGCACGGCGGTCATGCCCAGTTGACCATTCAACCGTTTGGGATCTCGACCAAACTGATCCAGCGTGCCCCAGACGGCCTTGAACAGCAGCCGATAGATCACTTCGGGATGCAACTGCACCCAGCCATTGAGTTGATGCGGCAGGGTAAACACCAGGTGGTGATAAGGCACCGGCAACACATCAGCGCGCTGTCGCGCGGACCAGTCCTGGATGGCTCGCCCCTGGCACTGCGGGCAATGCCGATCACGGCAGCTGAAGTACTGCACCTGGTCATGCGCGCAGATGTTGCAGTGCCATTGCCGACCACCCATGGCCGCGGTACGGCAGTTCAGCAGATGGCTGCAGATCCGCAGACGATGCGCATCGAGCCCTTGCGGTTCAAGAAAACGACTCAGCGCCTCCTGCACGCTGGCTTCGCTACCCATGGGACACCTTTGCCCTTCCTTCCAACCGCGCGATCAGATCGGTATCCGGGTCACTGCGCTGGGCGCCCCCGGGCAGCCAGTGGACGTAGCGCAGGGTAGTGCGAATATCGCTGTGGCCCAACAGATGCTGCAGCTGGTGGATGGGTAAACCGCCCTCCAGCAGGTGGGTGGCATAGGCGTGGCGCAGGCCATGAATACCGCCTTGGCGGCGAACGCCCGCCGCGGCTTTAACCCGGAGGTAGACCTTCTGGATGCTGCTGGGACTGAGCGCGGCCTCTGGCATGAGCGTGCTGGGGAACAGCCAGTCGCTTGGTCGATAGCGTTGCCAGTAAACCTGCAGGTGTTGCAACAACGTGTCGGGGAGGATGACCGGGCGATCCTTGGCGCCCTTGCCCTGAGTCACGCGCAGCAGGTGGCGCTGTCCATCGATGCTGCTGACCTTGAGCCGGCATAACTCACTGACCCGCAAGCCGCAGCCATAACAGACCTCGAGCATCATCTGATGCTTGTCATTGGTGCAGGCGGCTAGAATGCGCGCGACTTCATCGCGCGTCAGCAACTCTGGTATGCGCTGCGGCAGCTTGGGCACCGGTATCGGTTCATCCAGATCCGGACGCTTGAGTACCTGCACGAACAGAAAGCGAATCGCATGCAGCGCCTGCCGGCAAGTTGATGCGGAGAGGTGCCGCTCACAGGCAAGGTGCTCAAGGTAGGCCCTGATCTGCTCCAGGCTCAGCCGTTCGGGCGATTGCCGGTAGTGCAACGCGAGTCCCTGTACAACTCGCAGGTAAGCATCATGGGTTCTGGGTGAATAACCGCGCATCTGCATGGCGGTCAACATCTGTTGCCTTAGGGGAGTCATCTTCTGCTTCCTCATCTCGTGTGTGGAAACAAAAGTGTGGTGGCTGGACCCCAAAATCGCCTGGACCACTCAGCCCCGCAAAGCGGTTTAGTTCAACAGTGATTAGATCGCACGCGTCTTTAATACGCGATATAGCATTCTTTCGTTGCAGCGTATTTTTCTCAAGCTAATCATGCACTTATCCCTCCTCGCTGCAAGCGGGTGAACGTTAAACCGCACGCGATCTAACACCGTTATAGCCGAAGGCACAGCAACCCCCGCCAACCAGCAGTAGCAGGTGGGTTTGGATGTCTTGATAAGTAGTTCGGGCATCCATGCCACCGAAGAGGGGACTGCAATTTGGCAGTTATTGGCATAGTGATACTTTTTTGCCGGGGTGCCAACTTTCTTTTTACACACGGGCGCCAAGGTTGTTGGCGCCCGATGGAACTGGTCGAGGTAATGCTCTGGCTTACATATCCACCAGCGCTTTACCCAGCAACAACGTGCCGGAGATCACCAGCAGGCTGTAGAGAAACACGCGGAAGCGATGTTCGTTGAGGCGGTGGTGCAGGAATTCGCCGAGCAGTGCGCCGACCACCAGCAGCGGTATAAAGGTGACCACTCTGGGCAGGGCCGGCATCAGGGTGCCGTCGAGCAGGAAAATGACGCACAGGCAGGAGTTGAGGCTGAACCAGACGCTGAGCAGGGTGGCGCGCAGGTGGCTTTTGTTCAGTGGGGTGCCGGCCATGGCGTAAACCAGCAGGGCGCCGCCGGAGGCGAACAGGCCATGGGTAATGCCGGCGCCGAAGGTGAGTACGCGGCTGAGCATGGGCGGATGGGGGTGCACCGTATGCTTGTGATACATGCGCCATAGCTCGCGGGTAGAGAACCACAGCACCAGCACGCCGAAGGCGGCTTTAAGCAATTGATCGCCGAGCCAGGGACGCATCACGTAACCGGCCAGAGTACCGAGCAGCATCAGTGGCAATATCAGCTTGAGCAGGGTCGGCCAGTGAATATGCCGGCGGTTGCGCCAGGCCATGTAGCCGCTCATCAGCACGTTCAGCGCGATCATCACCGGTATCAGTTCAGAGAGCGGCAGCAGCAGCGCTCCGAGTGACAGGGCGATGACCAGGCTGCCGAATCCGGTGATGGCTTCCACCGTGTAGGCGAGCAATATAAAGGCGCCGATCCAGATCCAGGGATCGACAATCATGACGTTTTTCTCATCCGGCCTATGCTATCTCAACTGGTTAGTTCAATTCGCCTGTCTGCGGCGGTTTAGCGCAGCTCACCGGCAAAGCGTCTGCGTACCTGACGCAGATACAGCGCGGGGGCGAGTCGCCAGAGCAGGGCGCCGAAGCGCGATACCGGCTCTGGCAGTAACCAGCGTTTGCGTTGCTGCAGGCTGGTGTCGATCAGTTCGGCCATCCACTGGGCACTGCGCATGCAGCCAACCATCGAGCGGGGATGTTTGGCGATGCTGCCATCCTTGCTCAGGGCGTGGTTCTCGATGGGCGTGTCAAGAAAGCTGGGGTAGGCCATTAGAATATGAATGCCGTCGGCTTCCAGCTCCAGGCGCAGCACTTCAAAGAACTGCGTCAGCGCGGCCTTGGCTGCGCAATAGGCGGCGCGCCCGGGCACTGGCATCCAGCCGGCCATCGATCCGATGCAGATGATCTGTCCAGCAGACTCGCGCAGCATCGGCAGCGCTGCCAGGGTCAACTCCACCGGGCCCTGCCAGTCCACGGCCATGACCTTGCGAAATACCGCAGGGTCGGTCTGGTGCGCTGGCGAGCGATGGGTAATGCCGGCGTTGTTGACCAGCAGATCAAGCTGACCGAAACGTGAGCGGGTCTCGTCGATCAGAAAATGGATATCCTCGGCACGGGTGATATCGCAGGTGACCGTCAGCACCCGTTCTGGATCATTCAGCTCTGCTGCCCGAGCGTGCAGTCCGCTTTCGTCGATGTCGGCCAGTACCAAGCTGTGCCCGGCTGCAAACCAGTGTTGGGCCATCGCCCAGCCAAGGCCTGAGGCAGCGCCAGTGATCAAAATTATGCGCATAAGGGGTTCCCTTTGGTCGCCGGTTGCAAGTGATCGGTGTGCGAATGGGCGTTCGATTACTGTCGCAGTCGATTGCACTCGACAAAATACTCGAAGGTTTCCGCAGAGGTTTTGCTCAGCGGGTAGCCGAATTCTTCCTTGAGCCGGCGGTTGCTCAGCACCGGGCGGTAGCGCAGAAAATTGACCTGCGCCGGGCTGGTCGGTTTGCCGCGCCACTGAGCTACCTGCAGGCCCGCCTTGACCAACCACACCGGCAAGGTCAGCAGCGGCTTGTTGAGCCGGTTTGCAATCTCGGCCATGGTCAGCGCACCGTCGCCAGCCATGTTGTAGATGCCGCTCTTGTCTTCGCGTAAGCCCATTTCCATTGCGCCGATAACATCTTCATCCCAGATAAAAACGAAGGGCGAGTCGCTGCCCTTGAGCGCCAGAACGCGCGGCGCCATAAACAGATCGGTAATCTGGTTGCGCGTGTCTTTGCCCAGTACCGTGCCGGGGCGGAAAATCAGCTGCTGCAGTTCGGGGCGCTGCTGGCGGTAGCTGGCCAGCAGTTCTTCGATCTGCCGCTTGTGATCGGAGTAGGCGAACTCGGGATTGCCGCGCAGGGCGTCCTGTTCGTCAATCCAGGCCGGGTTGTCTGCATAGTAACCATAGGCCGCGCCGGAGCTGGTGACGGTCAGATGGTTCACGCCGGCCTTGATGCAGCATTCCAGTACATTGCGCGTGCCGTTAACGTCGATGTCGAAATCCCGCGCGCGATCCTTCGAGGCCTGGAGAATCGAGGCCAGGTGTACCACGTGCGTTATGCCCTGCTCCTTCAGCAAATCGGCCAGCCCGGCATCGCGCACATCCAACACCCGCACCGGAAAGGCCAAATCGTCACGACTGCGGATGTCCGTACCGATCACGTGGTAGTGGGCGGCCAGACGGTTACCCAACTGGTGGCCGATGTAGCCGGCAGCGCCGGTGATCAGAATGCGTTTAGTCATGTGCGGTACGCGCCCAGATTTGTGAAAGAGTCAGACCGGAAATCAGATGCCAGACGCCCCAGAATGCGGTGATGAGCATCATGCCGCCGGCTTCCGGGAAGAAGGTGAAGAGGATCACCAGACCCAGGCCGGAATTCTGAATGCCGACCTCCATGGTCACCGCTCGGCGGTCGGGCACCGGTAGTTTGAGCATCAGACCTATGCCGTAACCGAGCGAAAGTGCCAGCAGGTTGTGAAATACCACCAGCCAGAAGAAGCTGTGAAACCGCTCGATAAACAGGCCAAAGTTGTTGAAAAAGGCGATGCCGACAAAACCCAGAAACACCAGCAGCGAGGCGATGCGCAGCGGTTTTTCGCTGCGCGCCACCAGGCCTGGCAACTTGCGGCCGGTGATCATGCCCAGCACCAGCGGCAGTGCCAACACAAGTAACACCAGCAGCAGAATCCCGCCCGGCTCCAACGTGATTTGCGTCAGATACTCGCGGGTATGCGGGTTCAGCCAGCCGTAGAAAGCGAAATTCAACGGCGTGAGTACCGTGGCGGCCAGGCTGGAGACGGCGGTCATGCTGACGGATACCGCGACATTGCCCTTCCCCAGCCAAGTCATGATGTTGGAAAAGCTGCCGCCCGGACAGGAAGCTACCAGAATCATGCCCAGCGCCAGCTCGGGATCGATTTCAAGCGCCCAGGTAAACAGGCAGGTCGCCAGCGGAAGCAACAGGAACTGGGCAAACAGCCCGGCCAGCGGCGCGACCGGAGCCAGCGCGATGCGTTTGAAGTCATTCAGCCGCAGACTCAGCGATACGCCGAACATCATGCAGGCCATGATGATATTCAGCAGGATCAGACTGGCCGGATCGAATTCGATAGGCAGCGCGCCGCTCACGTGGCAATAACCGGTTGGGAAGCATCCGCTTCCAGGTCCACACTCAATTCAGCGATGTGCCGCTTCAGGGTCTCGAGATAGACTTCCTTGTTAACATAATAGGCCATGCGCGCCAGCTTGATGTACCGGTAGCCGCCGTTCAGAGTGACGCAGGCCCGCTCGCGCTTGAGCTTGTCAAAGGCTTCGGCCGCCTGGCTGCGCTGTTGATGTTGGCGTATATACAGAGCGACAAGGCGCGCCTGCTGGTTGCGACCTTCCCAACCCAGCCCAGCCGCCTCGATCATGCCCATCATGAACAGGTTGTCGTACCGGGGATGGAACACATTCATGTATAGCTGCGGCGCATCAAGGCCTGCGGGCCAGTTCAGATGCATGCGGTCGATAAAGGGGTAGTCCAGCAAGTACCCGGTAGCCATCAAAATCAGATCGTATTCGGCACTTTCTCCGTCAGCAAAGGTAACCGTCTTGCCGTCGATGGCCTGGATGTCCCGGCGCGGCTTGATGTCGCCGTGTCCCAGGTGATGCAGCACCAGCGAATTAACCACTGGGTGCGATTCGTACAGGCGGTAGTCCGGGTCTGGCAGGCCATAGTCCGACGGTTTGCCGATGATCATGCGGATCATCGCCGCGTCGATCCGCTGCTTGATCGGACGGGGCAGCTTGAGCTTGCCGCCCAGCGTATCGATCGGCCGGCCTTTGACGAACTTGGGCAGAAAGTAATAACCGCGGCGCAGGCTCATATCCACCGAGCGCGCGTGGTGCACGGCGTCCACGGCGATGTCTGCACCGGAATTGCCGCAGCCGACGATCAGCACGCGTTTGTCATTGAACACATCCGAGCTGCGATAGGCCGACGAATGTATCAACTCGCCGCCGAACTCGCCCGGCAGCGCAGGTATGTTTGGCGCGTGCAGCGTACCGTTGGCTATCAGCACGCCGTCGAACAGCCGTGATTGAGGTTGCCCGTCGCATTCGCTGACCAGGCGCCACCCATCGCCCTCCGGGGCCAGGGATAGCACGCGAGTGTTGAGTTCGTAATGCTTGGTTAGCCCGAAATGCTCGGCGAAGTCGCGAAAGTACTGGCGCAGCTCACTGTGGTGAGGATACTGGGCCACCGAATCGCGCATGGGAAACTCGCTGAACTCGGTCATGCGCTTGGACGAGATCAGGTGCGCTGTGTCATACATCGTACTGTGCGGGTTATCAATGTCCCACAGCCCGCCCACACCGTTGTGCAGATCGAAACCAATGAAGGGAATGCCCAGCTTTTGCAGGTTGCGGGCGCTGGCCAGGCCCATCGGACCGGCTCCTATGACGGCATACATGAATGCTACCTCGAAGATCTTGTTGTTATGATCGCCAGTCTAGTGGATAGCCACCGCGGCGTATCGCACCAAACAGGACAAAAGGACCGGCAATTCAGGCCATGATCGACCAGCCCCTTCACAGCGTCACGCCCCTTTATAGCCAGGCTATCCTGCAGGCTGCAGCGCGCCAGGGTATTGAGTTACCCGCTGGCTTGCTCGCAGGGTTGGGCCAGGGTGAGCGAGTGCCGCTGGCCCGGCAAGATGCGCTGTGGGAAGCCTATTGCGACGCCAGTCATGACCCGCTGGCCGGCCTGCGGCTGGGGCTGGGTATCCAGATCGGTCATCTGGACAGCGCCGGCATGCTGTTGGTCACCTGCGACACGCTGGGCGAGGCATTGGATGAATTGGTTGAATACGCTCCGGTGATTGGCGATGGCGGCGAATTCAATCTGAGGCGTTCGGGGGAGTCAATATGCCTCGCCTACACAGCGCAGCTGTCAGTAAGGTCGGCGGAGCGCGTCGAGGCCGTGCTGGCAGGCGTTCTCAACCTGGCCCGCTGGGCTACAGGTGATCGCTTTCAGCCCGTCAGTATGGGATTTGCCCATGCGCCACTGGGCTCGGAGCAGGACTATCAGCGCCTCGCTGGCTGCGCCGTGCATTTTTCCACGGGAATCAATAGTCTCAATTTCTCGACGGAGCAGCTCACGCTACCCCAGATCCAGGCTAACAGTCTGCTGCGCGATCACCTGCGGCAACTGGCCGACAAGACCCTTGCCAGCCTGGGGCAGCACAGTTTGAGTGCCAGACTGCAGCAGCTGGTCAGGGCGCACCCAAGCTGGGGCAAGGAGCGAATCGCCGAGCAATTGAAGCTCAGTGGCCGGCACCTGAACCGCAAGCTGGCCGAGGAAGGGTTATCGTTCAAGACCCTGCGTGAGAGCGTCCTGCAGCAGACGGCTTGCCAGGCGCTACGCGGCGACCAGCGAATCGGTGAGATCGCCATCATGCTGGGCTTTTCTGACGAGAGTGCTTTCGTCAGGGCATTTCGGCGCTGGCAGGGAGTTACCCCAGCGCATTATCGAAGTCTTCATGCCAGGCGCTGAGCCATTCCGTGCAGCCTCTCCCGAGCCCGCCAGTTAGTGCAATTGTTCACTGGCCAGGCTCGAACACCACAGAGCGCCTAGCACGCTGCTGGTAGTACTTGGCCATCTCCGTAGAGAATGCCTGCCAGGTTTCTTCGGGCATGCCGGCAACGTAGAGCTCCATCAGTGCAGCGGGTTCGGCAGCGATTTCACGTACGGCCTGGTCGATACGGCTCGCCATGTTGCGGCCCCACTCGTTGCGGGTGCAGTAGATGCCGGTCTCGACCAGCTTCTGCTCCTCATGTATCGGCAGGCTCAGCAGGGGCTCACGCATGCGCAGAGCTTTGCTCATGTACCGGCTGATGCTGGCGAATTCAAAAATGAAATCGAGCCGGCCGTGGCTGACCATCAACATCAGGTTCTCGCCACCCTGGGCGCCGGTTACCGTCTCTACCCGGCCTTTGGCTACCGCTTTGCGGATCCAGGTATGAACGTCGCCGGGATAGGTGCGGAATCCGGAAATACCACCTTGCAGTTCGGTTTCGGACATCAGACGTGCCAGCGACAGGCGGCCATCCTCCAGCGGAAATTTGGCCAGGTCGCCGTGCCGAATCACGGCCTGGATAGGCGTGCTGGCCATAAAGGGAATGAAGTACCCTAATTCGTCGCTGTCTTCGCGCTGCAGAAGCGGAATCGAGCAGAAGTTGTGGTTGTTTTTCATCAACCTTTGCTGGCGTAGCCGGTTGGCCAGGCGATAGTCGGCCTGCAGGTCGGGCAGCCGGGCCATCAGCAAATCCAGGGCTTCCATGGTGATGCCGTCGGTAGGTTTGCCGTCCGCTACATTGACCACTCCGGGCAATGGCCAGACTGTCCATTCGAGGGCCTCGGCCGAGGCGGCCGGTGAGCAAATTGTCAGAATGAACAGACAGGTTTTGGCCAGGCGAATCAGATAGCCGGACATCCTAGGGTCTCCAGGTGATTTTTGTGGAAGTCTTCCGTGAACAATGGACGCCGAGCGAAGCTGCCCGACACTGGACGGGCTATTGTGGAGTTTTACCGAGGCGAGTGCCACCCATGCAGCAGTTCGAGGTGCTCACGTCGTGCCGCTTCAGGGTCGGTAGCCACCAGTCGGGCGGTCTCGCCGGTGGCAAGTTGAGCCAGGCGTGACATCGCCGATGGCGTGAGCGCGCCGAGTCGTGGATAACCGCCGATGGTCTGGCGATCGTTCAGCAGCACGATGGGCTGGCCATCGGGCGGCACCTGAATGGCGCCGCCCGGGATACCCTCCGAGATCATTGGCGCTCCGGTGTAGCGCAATTCAGGACCAACAAGCCTGATGCCCATCCGGTCAGCGCGCTGATCGATCCGCCAGGCATGGTTGAAAGCCTGATACAGGCTCAAGGCGCTGAAGGCTGAATACTGGGCACCGGGAATGACTGACAACCGGGCCGGACTGGAATAATCCGGAAGGCTCGTGTGAGGGATTTCGCGACGTAAAACGTCGGTGCCGGTAAAAAGCATTTTGTCGCCCCTGCGCAGGGTACTACCCTGCCCGTCCAGGCCGCCAAGGGCTTCCCGTACTACGGTGGATTGCGAGCCCAGTGTTGCGGGTCCGTCAAAACCCCCTGGAGCTGCCAGATAAGCTCTTACACCCGCGCGGGGCGTGTCGAATACCAGGCGCTGCCCCTTGCGTACGGCAAAGCTGTTCCATGTTTGCAGGGGCTGTTCGTCCAGCGTGGCGCCAAGGTCTGCGCCGGCCAGTGCCAGCGTGGAATCCTGTTCGCAAAGCAGGACCAGCCCGCCCAGTGGGATTTCGATCACCGAGCATGTCAGGGCATTGCCCAGCAGCCAGTTGGCCCAGTACATGGCGACCCAGTCCAGCGCGCCGCCCTGGGTCACACCCAGATGGCGGACACCGAAACGTCCCGCGTCCTGCAGTTGCGCCAGCCCAAGGCTTTGCTCTACCAGCAGACCACTCACAACAGCGGCTCCATCGGCGTGTCATCGCCGCCGAGCAGGATGAATTCTGGCTGCTCCACGCGGATGAAGCGCACCCGGTCGCCGGGTTGCAACAGGCTGTAGCCCTCACGCGTGCGGTCAAACAATGCTACCGGTGTGCGGCCCAGCAGGTTCCAGCCCCCCGGCGAGACCAGGGGATAAATAGCCGTTTGCCGTTCGGCGATGCCGACGCTGCCGGTCGGAACGCTGCGACGTGGAGTCGCTAGCCGAGGGATGGCCAGGGCTTCTTCGACAAGGCCCATGTAGGCGAATCCCGGGGCAAAGCCGAGGGTAAACACCTGATATTCGCGGCTGCAATGACGGATGGCGACCTGCTCTGGCGTGAGGCCGGTCTGCCTCGCGAGGCGGAGCAGGTCCGGCCCGACGCTGGGGTGATACCACACGGGCACTTCGTGCAGCCGTCCGGGTTGCGGCGGCGGAGCGGTTTCAAGGTGGGCAAGTGCGCGCTGGACCCGCTCACACGCCTGGGAGTCGGTCATTTCCTGCATGTCGTAATGCAGCATTAGCGTGGTATAGGACGGCACCAGGTCAATCAGATGGTCCCCAAATTGTTCTCGCAGCTTACTTGCGGCGGCCCTTAACCAAGGCATGTTGGCTTCATCAATGGTATCGAACAGGCGGATCGTCAGGGTGTCGATGGACGAGGTTTCGATCCGCAGTTTCATCTCAGGCCAGTTCCGCCAACGCAGACGCTATCTGCCTGACCACCGCGACTGATTCAGGATTGTCACCGTGTACGCAAAGGGTATCGGCATGCAGCCTCAATTCGGAACCGTCGCTGGCGGTCAACGGCTCTGCACGCGCCAGGGTCAAGGCCTGGGTGAGGATAAGATCAGCGTCGTGGTGCACCGCGCCGGGCACAGCGCGGCCCAGCAGATACCCCTGCGGATCATAGGCCCGATCAGCAAAGGCTTCGAACATCAGGCTCAGGCCGAACTCGTCGGCGATGGCCAGGGCTTCGCTGTTGTCACGTCGGGCCAGGAGCATGAGCGGCAGCGATGGATCATACCGGCTGACGGCCTGCATGACCGCACGCAACAGCTCGGGGCGGCGCATCATGTCGTTGTACAAGGCGCCGTGGGGTTTGACGTAGCTGACACGCACCCCCTCCGCGGCGCAGATGCCATCAAGCGCGCCGATCTGGTACAGCAGCATGTTCTCGACTTCCTGAAGTGTGCAGTCCATAGAGCGACGACCAAAACCTGCCAGGTCTGGATACGACGGATGCGCGCCGATGCGCACATCATGCTGCCGCGCCAGGTCGACGGTGCGCCGCATGACCACTGGATCGGAGGCATGGAAGCCACAGGCGATATTGGCGCAGTCGACGAAGGGCATGACCTGTTCATCCAGGCCCATGTTCCAGGCTCCGAAGCTTTCGCCCATATCACAATTAAGCAGCGGTTTTTTCATCATGGGTGATCCTCGGTCGCAGGTGAACAAACTACCGGAGAATTCGTCCAATGGCCAAGCACAGCCTGATCAAGGCATTTCGCAATAGCAATCCAGAGGTCAAGTATGAAAATTCTGATGGTTCTTACATCGCATGATCAGCTCGGTGATACGGGCCACAAGACCGGCTTCTGGCTGGAGGAATTCGCAGCGCCCTATTACGTCTTCAGGGATGCCGGTGCCGACGTGGTGCTGGCTTCGCCCGAAGGGGGCCAGCCGCCGCTCGACCCCAAGAGTGACGAGCCGGACGCCCAGACTGAAGCCACCCGGCGCTTCACTGGCGACACGCAGGCGCAATCCGAACTGGCCAGCACCCGGAAGCTGAACGGACTGTCAGCCGATCAGTTCGATGCGGTTTTCTACCCCGGCGGCCATGGACCGATGTGGGATCTTTACGATGATTCTGCCTCCATTGGCTTGCTGGAAGGCTTCGCGCTGGCCGACAAGCCCATCGCGGCGGTTTGTCACGCTCCGGCTGCGTTGCTCAACGTGCGCGGCGCCTCTGGCGAGCCGTTGGTCAACGGCCGCAAGGTAACGGGTTTTTCCAACACCGAGGAAGAAGCCGTTGGCCTGAAAGACGTGGTGCCCTACCTGCTTGAGAATGTGCTCGGGGAAAAAGGCGGTTCCTACAGCAAGGGGAAGGACTGGGCATCCTATGTGGTGGTCGACGGCAAGCTGATTACTGGCCAGAACCCGGCTTCTTCGGAGGAGGCCGCCAGAGAGCTGCTCAAGCTACTGGAAGTCTAAGGCCAACGGGCTTTGGCGAGGCAACGCGGTGACGTTTGCCTCGCTTGTCCGTGGTCAGCGAAACAGCTTGCCCGGTACCCAGCGCAGGTATGCCAGCATGCCGAACAATTCCACCAGGGACTGGATAACGATCACCATAGCCACCACTTCCCAGCCTTGGGGCAGCGCCAGTGCAAAGGGCAACACGAGAAAGGAATTGCGGGTGCCCAGACTGAATGCCAGCGTTCGGCTCTGCGCAGCAGGCAGGTGAAAAGCCTTAGCCGTGAGCTTGGCGATACCCGCCGCGATGATCAGATAGGCGATAAACACTGGCACCACCCTGGGCAATAGGTCCAGCGCATCCAGAACGGCGCTCACCTGCGCGCCGGCTATCAGCAGCACGACCAGCCCCAGCAAGGGCACCGGCCACCAGGCCAGCCGCTCGCGTAGCTTGTTGCGCTCTGGTCGACGACACATCCAGCGCTCGGTAATCAGTGCCGCCACCAGCGGCAGGAGAACAACCAGCAGCGCCGGTAGGACATTCCTCGCGCCAAGCGTATCTGGCAGCTGCGTATCGACCATCAGCCAGAGATAGAACGGCAAAAGCAGCAGCTGAACCAGTAGATTGACCGGCGTCACCGCTGCCGCCCGTGGAACGTCGCCTCCTCCCAGTTGGGTGAAGGTGATGAACCAGTCCGTGCATGGCACCAGCAAAACCAGCAGCACCCCCAGCCGCAGCGCCGGATTATCTGGCAAACCTTGCACCAAAGCCCATACGGCCAGAGGCATCAGCATGAAGTTTCCGACCAGCACGGCGCTGATAAAGCGTCGATCAGCAAAAGCCTGTTCCAGATGCAGCAGCGGAACCTGAACGAAGGTAGCGTAGAGAAGCGCCAGAAGCGCCGGCCAGATCAGCAGTTCGAATACGGACGCCAGGCTGGGCAGCCAGCTACCCAGTGCCAGGCCGGTAACGATGCAGCCCATATAGACCCAGACCTGACGGCGCTCCAGCGTAATGCGTGTCAAAACCGGGACTCAGGCGTGCTAGTCCGCATCCTTGCCCTTGAGCAGCGAGGCCAGGTCGGCAAAGGCCTTGTGGGTTGCCTTGCCTGTCTGAGGACTAGCCGTTGAGGAGTCGGTGAAGTACTGCTGGTCGGTGTAGCGCGAGTGTTCATTGTCATGGCAATACAGGCACAACAGCTCCCAGTTGGATCCATCCTCCGGATTGTTGTCATGGTTGTGATCGCGGTGGTGCACAGTCAGCTCGCTGATGCGTTTGCCGGAGAATTCCCGCGCGCAACGGCCACAGACCCACGGATACATTTTCAGGGCTTTTTCCCGGTAACCCTGTTCACGGCTGTGCTGCGTACTTTTGGAAGAACTCATCGGCTTGCCCTCTCAACGGCGACCTGTTGTTCAGTGTAGCGATTACTGGCGGGCTGCGGCAGCCCTCAATTCCGCTATCCAGATGGTATGCCGCGCGCCACGGTTGCCATGCGCGAATACCTGGACTTCCTCTGCCCTGAAGCCGGCCTTGTTCAATCTGGCCGAGAACTGGCGATCTGCGCTGGCCGACCAGATGGCGAGAATGCCCTTGGGCCGTAAAGCCCTGGCGCAGGCACTCAAACCTTCCAGCGAATAGAGCCAATTGTTGGTCTGGTGGGTCAGGCCCTCGGGCCCGTTGTCGACGTCCAGCATGATGGCGTCGAATCCCTGCGGCTCGGCCTTGAGTACCCTGGCTACGTCTTCGTTGATTACCGCAGCACGCGGGTCAGCAAGCGGATTGCCAGACTTGCCGCCAAGCGGGCCACGGTTCCATTCGATCACGCCGGGTACCAGTTCTGCCACCAGTACCGCGGCGTCTACGCCCAGATGCTGCAATGCCGAGGCCAATGTAAAACCCATGCCCAGCCCACCGATCAGTACCCGTGGGCTGGCGCGCCCGGCAATTTTCTTGCAGGGAATTGCCGCCAGGGCGTCTTCGGAGCCATGCATGCGCGTATTCATCAACTGGCCGCCCTTGCCGCCCTCCAGCTTGATGACAAAGTCCTCGCCATATTCAAAGAGGCTCAGCGCGCCGCCCTCGTTGGGAATGGGCGTGGTATCAAGCAGGACGAAGCGCTTCATGGAGATCTCATGATGGTGTTGGTTGTAGTCTGCGATTATGCCTGATTCATCCGCTGGCCGGGCCAGACGAGGGGAATTCGCGTAAGCTGTGCGCCTTGTTTCTTCGAGGGTATTTCAGATGATCATGAAGGCAATCAGATTGGGCCTCGGCAACTTGATCGTACTTGGCGATTACGTCAGCCGTCCGGCCAGAATGCAACGTACCCCTCAAGCGCAGGCCAGTGTTGATCAGGCAGCCGCCAATATGGCGCTGTATCAGTTCCACGCCTGCCCCTTCTGCGTCAAGACCCGCCGGACGCTGCACCGGCTCAACGTGCCGGTTGGCCTGCGCGACGCCAAGAACAACGAGGCGGATCGTCAGGCTTTGCTGGAGCACGGCGGCAAGATCAAAGTGCCTTGCCTGCGCATCGACCAGAACGGTCAGAGCACCTGGATGTACGACTCGAAAGTCATCATCGCTTATCTGAACGAGCGCTTTGCCGCCGCCTAGTCGCTCAGATGCGTGCGCCGGTCGGTGGGATCGAACTTCCGGTCGCTGAGCTTTTCTACTGGTCACATTCAAACCAGAGTTGCTCAGCATGCCGGATTCCACTCTTGCCAGCGTTGCGGTACCCGGCAGTGCCGAGCGCAGTGACGCCGATGTGGATTGTCTGGTAATCGGCGGTGGGCCTGCCGGGCTGACCGCAGCGATTTATCTGGCGCGTTTCCATCGTAGCTGTGTTGTCATCGACGCTGATTCGAGCCGCGCTTCCTACATTCCGGAAAGCCATAATTACCCTGGCTTTCCGCCGGGCGTTTCGGGCAAGGAATTGCTGGACAGGTTGAAGCGCCAAGCGACGAGCTACGGGGCCAGGCTCGAGCACGGGTTCGTCGATCAGATTCAACAGCATGCCCTGGGTTTCGAGGCTCGCATTGGTCAGCGTGTGTTGATCGCACGGCGCGTAATTCTGGCCTCCGGAATTGAAGATACGCTGCCCGACATGCCGAATGTGCACGACGCGATTCGAGCGTCTGTGGTGCGACTTTGTGCCATTTGCGACGGTTACGAAGTGGATGGCCACAGCGTCGCTGTCTATGGCGAAGCGGACACCGCCATCACTCACGCGGTGTTTTTGCGCACCTTCACCGATCGGGTCACGGTGATTGCGCATGGAAACAAGCAAGCGTGCGAGCACGCGCTGGCTCAAGCTGAACGCTACGGTATCGGGCTGGTGAGTGATCGGGTCAGGAGCATGCAGTTGGCGCAGGATCAGCGCGTTGAAGTGGTGACCTGCAAGGACGACCGCTTCTGCTTCGATATCGTCTATCCCAGTCTTGGCAGCGCCCCCCGCTCCGGCCTCGCGGGCAGTCTGGGAGCGCAGTGCAACGAGGAAGGTGCGTTGATCGTTAACGAGCACCAGGAAACCTCGGTGCCGGGCCTTTATGCCATCGGGGATGTGGTCTTCGGGCTCAAGCAAATATGCGTCGCAACTGGCCAAGCCGCGCAGGGCGCTACGGCAGTGCACAACAGTCTGGAAGTCAATCCATGGCGCCGGCCTGGTGGCGTCTGACTATAGCGGTGGGAGAGCAGGTGCCCGGACAGGCTATTTCGGCAGACAGCCGCTAAAGCGAGGTGCGCGGCCTCAGCGACCTCCCTGTGCTGGAGATGGGAGACCTGCACGACCTTGGCCGGCCGGTCTCCCCTGATGGTTCAACCTTCTACGCTAAGCGCGTCAGCATCAACCTGGTTTACCCCTTGGATGTTTTTGGCGGTTTCCTCGGCCAGCGCCTTCTCCGCATCGGTGTCAACGTTGCCGGACAGCATAACCATCCCGTTTGTGGTCTTTACCGAAATATCTGTACCGCTCAGGTTCCGGCTGAAAAGAAAACTGGATTTAACCTTGCTAGTAATCCAGGCGTCGCTGATGGCATTTTCCGCGTTATTCGCCTCGGCCTCGGCCCGCTCGGCAACATTGCTCTGCTCTTCGCCGTTCACCTTCAGTTCATTCTGTACCTCACGAACGTCGTCGGTGTCCTCTGCCAGCATTTCCGCCAGATCCTTGGATGCAGCAGACGCTGCGTTACCAGTGAGGGTCACCACGCCGTTCTCGGTGCTAACATCAATATCCAGCCCCTGCGTGCTTTCGTTCCACAGCAACTTGGACTTGATCGTGGCGGTGGTGGTGGCATCGCCGAGACGGCTGGTCAAGGACCGCTCCCCTTCAGCGTACTCCCGGCGCTCGGCTTCGGGATCCACGGTTAGCTTGTTGTCGACATCCTCGATTCCGTCAATACCTAAAGCCACTTGTTCGGCCAGATCCTTGTCGACCTCTGACTCTACCTCTCCGGTGAGAACGGCCTTATCGCCCTGTATGTCAACATCGATGGAAAACGGGCTGAGGTTACGGTTGGTAGCAATGGCGGTCATAACTGAGCCTTTGTAGCGAGCCTCGCTCAGCTGTTGGCTCATATTCGCCTCTTCTGCGTGCAGAGCCATGGGTGAGACGGCTATGATGCTCGCGGTAGTGATGGCAAAGGCCAGTTTGGTCAGATTGTGCACAGGTATACCTCCGGTTTTTCATGATGGCCGCGATCAATGCAGCCGTGAAGTGAAAGGAGCAAGGCCCGTGCCATTGCCTGATAAATTATTACCGTATAAAAATCAACGACCTGCATATTTTTATTGGAGTCCGTCACGTGCACCCTGCATGATCAGGCGAAGCGGCCCCGGGCATCCTGCACGATTTCGGAAGTGGTCTTGTAGCAAACTGTTGAACTTACGTTTGTGCGCTAAGCCAAAATAGGACGCATACTCTTATATCGACGTTTTTAATGGGAGCATTCCTTATGTCGCGTTCTATAGCCGTAATCGGCCTGTCGATTCTGCTGGCGGGCTGTCAGACCAATCAGGTGCCGCGCGATTTTGATACCAATCGGGATTTCACCGCCTACCTTGACTGGGCCTGGGCTGAGCCGGCCGTTTCCTACACGCCGGCCAATGACCCGCGAATACAGAGTGACTTGACCACCCAGCGGATACGCGAGGCGGTCAGCGGGCAACTCGATGCCCGCGGGCTGCGCCCTGCGGCGACTGTTGAAGAAGCGGATCTGAAGGTTCGCGTGCATATGGTCATCGAGGAAGAGCAGGATAACGTTACCACCCACTACGGTGGCGGATTCGGCTACGGGTGGGGCATGTGGGGCGGCGGACCCATAATGGCGCAGACGCGCTCGGTCTCATATCAGGTGGCCACCCTGCAGATCGATCTGCTGGATGCATCCGATGGGCAACTGGTATGGCGCGGCAGCACCAGCGAAGTGCTACGTGACCGCACGCCAGCCGAGCGCTCGCAAAATACCCATCAAATGGTTCAGACGGTGCTCAGCGAATACCCGCCGTACTGAGCAACCGGGACTGCTCGGCGCTCCCGGCAGTGCAGGCAGACCGCGTTCGCTCTGCCTCGAGCGTTGAGCCGGACCGGTTAGCCGTCAGAAATTGGCGGGCGTAGTGGCGCTTATCAGGACGCAGGGGACATCGAACGGATTGCGGAAGCGATGCGGCTGGCTGCTGTCGAAATAGTAACTATCGCCGCTGTCCAGCACGTACACCTCGCCACCAACGGTGACTTCAAGCTGCCCGGCCACTACGGTTCCGGCTTCCTCGCCTTCGTGGTTCAGCATGTCGAGGCCAGTGTCGGAGCCCGGGGGGTAGGTCTCATTGAGAAAGGAAAAGGCCCGATTGGGATGGCCTTTGCCGACCAGCTTCATGGATACCTCGCCGGAACCTATATCCAACAGTTCATCGGCGCGATAGATCACCTTGCGCTGGTTGTCCTGATCCACTTCGAGCGAGAAGAAATCGACCAGGGACATCGGAATGCCAGCGAGAACCTTTTTCAGCGAGCTGACTGAAGGGCTGACGCTGTTTTTCTCGATCATGGAAATGGTGCTGTTGGTAACGCCGGCACGTTTGGCCAGCTCTCGTTGGGACAAGCCCTTCAGTTTTCGAATTGTTTTAAGACGGGCGCCTACATCCAAGGTCGGGATCCTCCAAGGACCAAAGCATTATTCACGGGTGTGATGGTGTCAGGTGAGCCGCATCATTGCACGGCTGTTCAGAATTTTCAACACAGTGGCGCCGAGAGATTAGCCAAGGTATCGCCGGGGAACCCGATTGAGGTTGCAGAACATTTGATAGGCAATAGTGCCGGCGCAGCCGGCTACTTCGCTTGCGTTGAGGCCTTCGCCCCACAATCGTACTTGACTGCCCAGGCCGGTACCGGGGAGATCAGTCAGGTCCACGGTTAGCATGTCCATCGAGACGCGCCCGATCAGCCCGGTTCGCTGGCCATCTACCAGAACCGGCGTGCCGTCTTTGGCGTGGCGCGGATATCCATCGGCATAGCCCATCGCCACAACCCCGACGCGCGTCTGGCGTGTGGTCATGAAGCGTGAGCCGTAGCCGATGGGTTCGCCAGCGGTTACCTGACGTACTGCGATTACCCTCGAATCCAGTTGCATGACGGGCTTGAGCTTGTCGGCATGGTCCTGCGCAAATTCGAATGGCGTAGCACCGTAAAGCATGATGCCAGGACGCAGCCAGTCGTAGTGCGCCTGCGGCCAGGCCAGCACGGCCGGGGAATTGCACAGGCTGCTCGGGCCTGGAAGATCAGCGGTAGCCGCTTGAAAGATCGCCAGCTGCTGTTCGGTGCGGCCGGTTTCCGGTTCGTCTGCCCGTGAGAAGTGGGTCATTTTGGTCAGGCTGGCAACGTTGCCGTTTGCCCTCAGCTGTCGCCAGATCAGAGGATACTCATCCGGGGTGAAGCCTACCCGATGCATGCCGGAGTCGAGCTTCAGCCAGAGATCGAGGGGCTTGGCGAGACTGGTCTGCTGCAGATCGGCCACCTGACCGTGGTGGTGGACTACGGCCCACAGATCATGCTCGACGATCAGCGGCAGTTCGCTGGCTTCGAACCAGCCTTCAAGGAGCAGAATAGGTTGGGTCAGACCGGCCTGGCGCAGCTCAAGCGCTTCTTCAATACAGGCTACAGCAAACCCATCCGCCGTATCTGCCAGTGCCTGGGCGCAGCGCACCGAACCATGCCCGTAGGCGTTCGCCTTGAGGACAGCCAGCGCACGGCTGCCAGATAGCCCCTGGGCCATCCGATAGTTGTAGCGCAGGGCTGAAAGGTCGATGACGGCGTGGGCTGGGCGCATAGTGGTTTCTTTTTCAGGGGACGGTGCTGGCCGCCGAGGCCCGGCTAGATTAGCAGAGAGAGGGTGTCAGTGTGCAGTCACTGGACGCGCATCTCCACGGCTTTTCCGCGTGCTGGCATAGCGGTCAAACCCCAGCCCCTCAATACGTATTGCCGGCTGCCGCTGGCTGACAAGATCAGCAAGTAACTGGCCGGACCCGCAGGCCATGGTCCAGCCGAGGGTGCCATGGCCTGTGTTCAGGTACAGATTACGCAACGGGCTGGCGCCGATTAGCGGCGTGCCATCTGGCGTCATTGGCCGGAAGCCGGTCCAGAACGTAGCGTCATCCACCTGCCCTCCCTGGGGGAAGAGGTCATTAATGACCATTTCCAGGGTGGCACGGCGCTTGTCGCGAAGTTGGGTATCGAACCCCGCCAGTTCCGCCATCCCGCCAACGCGGATACGGTCGGCAAAGCGGGTAATCGCGACCTTATAGGTTTCATCCATCACCGTCGAGACGGGCGCCATGGCGCTATTGGCTACCGGAAGCGTGAGCGAGTAACCCTTGACCGGATAGACCGGCAGATCGATACCCAGCGGCCTTAGCAGCTCAGGTGAGTAGCTACCCATCGCCAGCACAAAACCGTCAGCCCGCAAGACATCGCCGTCAACCATGACCGCGTCGGCCCGACCGTTGTGCGTGAGCAGTCGCTGAACGTTGCGGTTATACAGAAACTCGACGCCCAGCTCCGCGGCCTTGGCAGTCAAAGCCCTGGTAAACAGATGACAGTCGCCGGTTTCGTCGCTCGGCAGCAGCAATCCGCCGACGATCTTCGAGGCGCTGGGTCGCAATCCCGGCTCATGGCGGATGCAGCCCTCCTGGTCGAGGAGCTGATAGGGCACGCCGCAGCGCTCCAGTACGGCGATATCCTGGATGGCCGCGTCGAGTTGCTTGTGGGTGCGAAACAGTTGCAGGGTGCCCTTTTCGCGGTGCTCGTACTCAATGCCACTCGACGTGCGCAGATCCATCAGGCAGTCGCGGCTGTATTCGGCCAGGCGCATCATGCGTTCCTTGTTTACCACGTAGCGAGCCTGGGTGCAGTTGGCCAGCATCTTCATCATCCAGCGATACTGGAAAGCGTCTGCGGTGGGGCGAATCGCCAGCGGGGCGTGTTCCGCGAGCATCCATTTCAGCGCCTTGGCTGGTACGCCCGGAGCTGCCCATGGCGCGGAATAGCCGGGGGAAATCATGCCGGCGTTGGCAAAACTGGTCTCCAGGCCGGGGCCTGGCTGTCGATCGATGACGGTAACCTGGTGTCCGGCTTGTGCCAGGTACCAGGCACTGGTAACACCAATAACACCGCAGCCAAGAACGATAACGTGCATACGAAACTCCGGATCGCGCCGTGCGGGCCAGGTCGGCGGTATGCCGGTGGGTGGGCGATATCGCTATTTTAAGGCAGTCCAGTTACGGTAATTTCCCGTAATATTCCTAATTAGCAGGAAGGTATCCTGTAATTATCGTCATTAGCGGAGGAATAACGTGAAAACGCGCAGAGCCTCCAGCCGCGAGCTAGACAAGATCGACCGCCATATCCTGCGTGTTCTGCAACAGGAGGGACGGATTTCCTATGTGGAGCTGGGTGAGCGGGTCGGGTTGTCCACCACCCCTTGCATGGAAAGGGTGAGGCGGCTGGAGCGTGACAAGTTCGTGCTTGGGTATGGCGCCAGGCTCAACCCACAGAAGCTGCAGGCCAATCTGCTGGTGTTTGTCGAGATCAGTCTTTCGTCCAAATCAGCGGATATCTTTGATGATTTTCGCCGGGCGGCCATCAAGCTTCCGCATGTTCTGGAATGCCATCTGGTATCCGGCGATTTTGATTACCTGATCAAGGCGCGCATCTCCGAAATGGCGTCCTATCGCAAGCTGCTCGGCGACATTCTGTTGAAGCTGCCAGGGGTACGTGAGTCGAAAAGCTACATTGTCATGGAAGAAATAAAGGAGACCCTGGCGATTCCTGTACCCGATGAAAATTAACCGCTATCCTTGTGTCAATTTTTATTGACACTCTTTCGTAATATCAAACGGAACGCTTCCCATGCTCTCCCATACTCCAAACCACGCCCCTTCATATTACGCGGCCACGGCAAACCAGGCCCTCGCCTTTCCCGGACTGGCCGGCGATCTGCAAGCAGACGTGTGCATCATCGGTGGCGGCTTCACGGGTTTGAATACCGCGATCGAGCTGGCCGAGCGCGGCATGTCGGTGATACTCCTTGAGGCGCATAAAGTGGGCTGGGGCGCCAGTGGTCGCAACGGCGGCCAATTGATTCGGGGTGTGGGCCATGACGTCGATCAGTTCGAGAAGCTGGTCGGCAGCGAGGGCGTGCGGGAATTCAAGCTGATGGGTATCGAGGCGGTGAAAATCGTCAGCCAGCGCATCGAGCAATTCGGCATTGACTGTGATCTGACCTGGGGCTATTGCGATCTGGCCAACAAGGCTCAGCACCTGGAGCAGTTTCGCGCCGATCAGTCGGAGCTGAAGGGTCTGGGTTACCAGCCCGAGCTGGCCATCATTGAATCTTCACAAATGCCTACGGTGGTTGGCTCAGACGTTTATGTCGGCGGTATGACCGATATGGGATCAGGGCATTTGCACCCGCTCAATCTTGCGCTTGGCGAAGCCCAGGCGGCGCAGAACCTGGGCGTACAGCTGTTTGAGAACTCCAGGGTGGAGCGCATCGAGTACGGGCAGACGGTAAGCGTCCATACCGCCCACGGCTGCGTACGGGCCAAGCAGCTGGTAATCGGTTGTAACGCCTATCTGAGCACGCTGCACAAGGAGCTGAGTGGCACGGTGATTCCGGCCGGGAGCTACATTATTGCCACCGAGCCCCTACCGGCGGAACAGGCGCGCCGACTGATCCCACAGAACATGGCGCTATGCGACCAGCGTGTCGCGTTGGACTATTACCGCTTCTCAGCCGATAACCGGTTGTTGTTCGGCGGCGCTTGTCATTATTCCGGCCGCGACCCTGCGGACATCGCCGCCTATATGCGCCCGAAAATGCTCAGGGTTTTTCCCGAACTGGCCGGCGTGAAAATCGAATACCAATGGGGCGGGATGATCGGTATCGGCGCCAACCGTTTGCCGCAGATTGGCAAGCTGCCAGACCAGTCGAACGTCTTCTACGCCCAGGCCTATTCTGGTCATGGCGTAAATGCTACGCATTTGGCGGCGCGGCTCCTTGCGCAGGCGATTACCGGCCAGGCCAGCAGAGGCTTCGAGCTGTTCAGTCAGGTGCCGCATATGGCGTTTCCAGGGGGGAACCGGTTTCGTGCTCCGCTACTGGCGCTGGGCATGATGTGGCAAAAGCTTAAAGAGGTTATGTAGCGTCTGGTCGCTGCTAGCGGTCAATGACGACGAGCCCGGACGGCAGATCAGCTATCTTGCAGGGCTGGGCGCTAAGATCGATCAGATCGCCGTTGGCTGGCACCAGGCCGCTGAGCCCCATGCTGCGGCCAAACTGCATGTGCGCCTGCTGGTGATACAGCTCGCCGTGTACCGGCAGCAGATAACGTCCGCGAAGCCAGCCGTAAAGCTGGCGCAGGTCTTCCTGCGGTGGATGCCCCGACGCATGAATCGGAGCCATGTCATCGTCGATAATCTCTACGCCCTGCTCTAACAGTCCGCTCTTGATCGCTGCCAGAGGCACCTCATTGCCCGGAATAAGCCGCGATGAAAACACCACGGTATCGCCTGATTCAAGGGTCAGGTGCGGATGGCTTCCGCCAGCCAGCTTACCCAATGCGGCGGCGGGCTCACCCTGGCTACCGGTACATATCCATAGCTGTTGTTCGCGGGGCAGATAACCCAGTTCCCAGGGTCCGATAAAGCCGGGCTGGCTGCTGAGATAATTATGCGCTCGACCGGCGCTGTGCATGGTCAGCAGGCTGCGGCCGAGCAACCCCGCATAACGGGTAGTATCAAAAGCGATTTCGGCGAGGCTGTGCAGGCGGGCCAGATTGCTGGCGAAGCAGGTGACGACGACGCGTTTGCGACATTGGCGAATGGCATCAAGCAAGCCGTTCTGAACCGTCGCTTCGGAGCAACTTGCACCGCCCACCGGCGCGTTGGTCGAATCGCCGATGATCACATCCACACCTGAGCGGCCGATTGCCTGGAGCCTGCCCTGGGCTGTCAGGCCGCCGACCAGCGGCTGCGGGTCGAGTTTCCAGTCACCGCTGTGATAAAGACGCTTGCCAGCTGCTTCGAGAAGTATGGCGTGCGACTCGGGAATGGAGTGGGTGACCGGTATCCACTCCGCCTGGAAGGCGCCGATACCGATGGGCTCCAGTGGCCGGATCTCCTTCAACGTAGGCCAGCGCAGAGTCGGATCAAGCTTGTTGCGAATAAGGGAGGCGGCAAAGGGACTGGCATACAGTGGACAATCAAGCTGGCGCCACAGGTGCGGGATGGCCCCGATATGGTCCTCATGGCCATGGGTAATCAGGATGGCGGACAGCTTGATGTCGTAGCGCTCAAGGGCATCGATGCTCGGCACGGATACCTGATTGCTGCCGCCCGGCGTGGATTGCAAGGCGAATCCGCAGTCGATGGCAATCCACTCACCGCCGGTTCCATACAGATAGAAGTTGGCGCCGAACATGCCAGCGCCACCGAGAGCGATAAAGAACGGGCCGGGTTTACGATGCAGCTGGTCGAATCGGGGCGCTGGCATGGGCACTGTCCTGTTTGAGGCTGTACCCCAGCTTAACAGATCAAAAACAGGGCGCGAGGGTTAGCCAAAGAACCAGTAACACACCCAGATGGCGGTGAGCATGCCGGCCAGATCAGCGAGCAGCGCACAGCCCAGGCCGTGGCGCACCCGGCGGATTCCAACTGCACCGAAGTAGACGGCCAGGACGTAGAAGGTGGTTTCGGTGCTGCCCTGAAAGGTGGCTGCCATCAAGGCCGGAAAGCTATCCACGCCAAAGGTGTTCATGGTTTCGATCATCATTGCCCTGGCTCCGCTGCCAGAGAGTGGCTTGATGAAAGCGGTGGGCAGGGCGTCAATGAAGCGGGTGTCCCATTCCAACTGCAAGGCCAGCCAGCGAATGCCATCCAGGCCGGCATCGAGCACGCCGCTGGCACGCAGCACGCCCACGGCAACCAGCATTGCGACCAGATACGGCAACAGGGAAACAGTGAAGCTGAAGCCCTCCTTGGCACCCTCGATAAAGGTATCGTAGACATTTACCCGGCGCAGCGCGCCGATGACCAGGAACATCATGACGATACCGAACAAGGTCAGATTGCCGACCAGAGTCGAGGTCGCGCTCAATGCCTGAGCAGACAGGCCCGCAAGCATGGTCAGCAAAGCGCCCAGCGCAAGCGCCCCACCGATCAGGTAGGCAAGCACCACGGGATCCCAGAGCTTCAAGCGCTGCATCGCCGCGACGCTCAGCAGTCCAACCAGGCTGGAGGCAGTGGTAGCCAGCAGAATGGGCAGAAAAACCGCGGTGGGGTCCGCGGCCCCTTGCTGAGCGCGATACATGAAGATGGTGACCGGCAGCAATGTTAGCGAAGAGGTATTGAGCACCAGAAACAGAATTTGCGCGTTACTAGCCGTTTCCTTGTTCGGATTGAGGGTCTGAAGCGAATGCATGGCCTTGAGACCAATCGGGGTGGCGGCATTATCCAGGCCCAGAATATTGGCGGCAAAGTTCATGGTTATATGCCCCAACGCCGGATGCCCGCTGGGTACCTCCGGCATGAGTCGGCGGAACAGCGGGTCGAGCACGCGGGCCATCACCCGGATCAATCCGGCCTTCTCCGCTATGGCTAGAAAGCCCAGCCATAGCGTCATGGTGCCCACCAGAACCAGAATGATCTCGACGCTGAGCCTGGCCATATCAAACAACGATGCGACCAACCGGCTGAACACCTCAGCGTCACCCATGCCCAGCCATTGCCAAAGAGCCGCAGCAAAGGCCGCAAGAAAGAAACTCAGCCAGATTCCGTTAAGCATGGGAGTGCTGAATCCTGCATATGGCCTTCATCAATAATGCCTTATTCTGTTCGTTGCTTGAGCTGGCGCTATCCGCTGACGCCTGCTTTGCTTGGGGATTCCGCCAGCCAAGAGAAACTCTCCATGCCTAGTCTTAATCCCAGCGGCAGCAGCCTTAAAGCCCTGCTCGCCAAGGTTCCTGCCGAAACGCCTATCCTGATGCTTAATCTGCTGCGCTTCAATGCCCAGGCGCAGTATCCAACCGGCTCCGGCCATTCCCCTTGTTCGGGACGTGAAGCCTATGGGCGGTACAGCGTTGTCGCGGGACAAAAAGTAGCCGAAGCAGGAGGCAATGTGCGGTTGCAGGCGCGTGCCCTTCACGCCCTGATTGCGCCGGAAGACGAGCAATGGGATCAGATGCTGGTGGTGGCGTATCCATCAGTTCAGGCATTTCTCAATATGCTTGCCCAGGAGGACTACAAAGCGGCAACGGTGCACCGTACGGCAGCGCTGATGGATTCACGACTGGTTTGCACCACAGAGGTGAAGTAGCCGCATTCGGAACCAGGGCCGCCAGGATCGCGGCTGTTTCGCCGTCAGGCTCACCGTCATGACCATGCGGTCGGAAACGCATCTGGAAGGCGGCGATTACATTGCGGGTGGCCTTGTCCAGCTCTCCGGAACGCGGCACGTCATAGCCGAAGGACTGAAGGTGCTGCTGGAACCAGGCTATCGGAGGCGCCCGGCCGGCAAGCTCCTCCCGGTAAGCGGTTACCCTGTGTGCCGCCGGCCATATCGCCACGTTGGCCTCGGCCAGCAAATGCCAGGGAAACAGGGGGCCGGGATCGACTTTGCGCTGCGCTGCAATGTCGCTGTGCCCGACCACCCGACCTGGATCGAGATCATGGCGCTGCAGAATGTCCGCAAGCAGAGGGATCAACGCTTGGATCTGAGCTTGGCTCCAGGGGTGCCATACGCGTCCCGCCGGCGTATCGGTATAGCCCGGATGAACCAGTTCAATGCCTATGGAGGTGCTGTTCAGCCAGGTACGACCCTGCCAACTGCTATCGCCGGCATGCCACGCTCGGCGATTTTCCTCCACCAGACGATAGACGGTTGGGGGCTGTTCAGCGATCAGGTAATGACTGCTTACCCCGCCTTGGGTAAGGCTGCTCAGCGAGCGATCAAATCCCGATGAGGTGTAGTGCAGAACGACGTACTGCACGCGGCTGTCATGGTTTCTGGAGCTATAGGTTGTGTCGATGACCAGCCCGCGGGTGCATCCAGCGGTCAGCAGTATTGCCGTCAGCGTTATGAAAAATCGTCTCACCCAACCCGCCCTCATCTGATTTTTTGCAGAGAACGCAGACTAGCATGCAGGCTTGGCGGGCACAGCTGATTAGAAGGGGACGGCGTTCTGATCAGGCTCGGCTCAGGCGATTGCGCCCCTGATCCTTGGCGCGATACATGGCTTGATCGGCGCGATCAAAGACCTGATCCAGACTGTCGCCTGCCTGAAACTCGGTATAGCCCAGAGAAATGGTCACCGCTACCCGTTGGCTCTTGAAGTGAAACGGACTTTCCTGAATGCCCTGACGGAGCTGCTCGAGCACCACGGCGCCTTGATCCATGCTGGTTCCGGGCATTAGCACGACGAATTCCTCGCCCCCAAATCGTCCGATAAAGTCCATCTTGCGCAGGCGTCGCGACAGTTGCTGAGCGATCAGGCGTAACACCTTGTCTCCGGCCAGATGACCAAAATTATCATTGATGGCCTTGAAGTGATCCACGTCAAGGACTGCCATAAGCAGTTGTCCACCATAGCGCTGCCAGCGCTCGAACTCCTCCTCCATGCGTTTCTGCAGTCCGGCACGGTTTGGCAGTCCTGTCAGATTGTCGAGCATGGCGCGCTTGGTCTGCTCGTCCAGGTGTCTGCGGAATGTCTGCGCCTCGACCTCCATCACCTGAATCCGCTCCACCATAGTGCGCAAATGAGCGGAAACAGCTTCTTCACGCTGGTCCTGAGCCTGTCGGGCCTGGTCTACATTGCTCAGCAGGGCGTCCAGCTTGGCTTCTACGTTGGCTTTCAAAAGAGTTAGGTCGAATGATTCACGCACATCGACATGCAGCGCTTCGACCTGGCTGCGGATCACGCCTTCCAGCGACCTGCCCTTTTCAGCAGACCCCGCATAGACATCCTGCGCTTCTTCAAGGTTGCCCTGAAACTGAGCCAGCCGGTCATCAAGCTGTTGCAGGTACAGTTCAAAATCGGCCTGCCGGCTCTTTTGCGATGAGAGAACCAGGCCAGACAGTTCTTCCAGTACGGCAGCAAGGTCGTACCAGTTCAGGCCCTGCTGGACCTGCTCACGCACCCTGTCACAGCGCTGTTGCTGTTCGTCAAGCACCTGCAATTCGCCGAGCAGGCTCAGAAGAATCGTCTCGATATGGGCGGCAACGTTGCAATATTGTGGCTCGGCTTCCGTCAGGTTATCGGACAGGCGGATGGACTCCTGGCTCAGCTGGGCGGCAGCCAGATGGTCTATCAGTGCGCCGGCAGCCGTCTCGTCAGTATCGGCCGGAGCAGGAGCTTCCATTGTGGCCGGCCGTTCCTCCCCACCCGTCCTGAACAGGCGAGACAGTAGGCCGCGCCGACTTGAGGCGCCACCAGAGCCATCCAGGGCTATGCCCTGAATGATCGTGAGTTCGTCGAGAAGAGCTGGGAGAGCACCGGTATGCTGCAATGGTTCGTCGATCTGTTTGATCAACTGACGTAATGCGGCCGCGGTTTTACCTGAGCGGTCGTGAATCTGTAGTTGTCGAGCCAGGGTTTTAAGACTTTGGCTTATTTGCCCAAGCCGGTCCTGGCGGTCTGTGTCAGCGGCCAGCACAGCGCGTTCAAGCTCGGGTAGAAGGTCTTCTAGTAAATGATCTGGGGCATCGCTACGCAGTGCGGCTCTCAATTCCTTGAGACGGCGATCAAGCAGGGGGCTGAGGCCGTCCGCAGCTATGCTTACCCGCACCAGGCCGCGCTTGAGCAATTCCTCCTGCCCTGTGCTGCAGATTACTGGAGCATCCTGTTTTGTCTGGCTGATGAGATGTCGGGGGTCAGACATAGGCGCTCCTTGCACGTCAGCTCGAAGATTATAGGGAAGTCAGGGCAAAGGCTACTGTCCGGCTGGCGGCTGCACCTGTGGTCTGGGGGTGCACATGCCCTTCGGCAGGCGAATGTGCATGGAAACCGGCAAATGGTCCGAAATAGGATGCGCCAATACATCAACCTGCTCGATTTCAAGGCTACCGCTTAGCAATATGTGATCCAGCACCCGCGCCGGTTTCCAGCTCGGGTAGGTGCCTGGCAGGCTTGCGGTGTGCAAGTTCGAATGGCGCAGCGGCGAGCTTTCCAGCAGGTCCTGGGCGTGCGTGTTCATGTCGCCCATCAGCACCACGTGCTGGTGATCGGCAATACGCTCACGGATGTAGGCAAGCTGGTTGGCGCGGGTGCGGGTGCTCAACGCCAGATGCATCATTACTACCAGCAGCGAGTCCTTTCCCTGCCCAAAGCTGGTCAGAATGGCTCCCCTGCCCGGAAGCATGCCGGGAAGCTTGTGGTCTTCGAGAAATTCCGGGGCGTAGCGGCTCAATAAGCCATTCGAGTGCTGGGCAAAACGGCCGAGGTTGCGGTTCAACTGCTGATACCAGTATGGGAACTGTCCCTCCTTGGCCAGATGTTCGACCTGATTGACGTAGCCGGAGCGCATACTGCCGCCATCAACTTCCTGCAATGCCACCAGGTCAAAATCATTCAGCACTCGGCTGATCAGCCCCAGGGTGCTGTTGCGTCCAGCATGCGGCAGCAGATGCTGCCAACTGCGGGTCAGGTAATGGTGATAGCGCTGGGTATTTATCCCCACCTGGATATTGAAGCTCAACAGGCGCAATACATCAGGCAAGCCCTGTTCATCACATATCCAGTGGGGATTGGTCCGCAGACAGGCCGGTGCCATGGTGCCATGGGTCGAGCGCCGTACCGGTATGTTGCCTGCGGCTATCATCCGTCACCTCTCAAAGCTTTTGCCGTTCCTGCTCGACCAGGTATTCGGCTACCTTGAGCATTTCTTCGAAGCCGCCAACCATGCCACCTTCAATGCGATATTTGCCATTGACGATGAGAGTGGGTACGCCTGTTGCGCGATAGGCGCGAGCCAGACGGTTAGCCTGCTCCATCTTGTTGCGAACCCCGAAGGAGGACCAGGCGCTCTGAAACTCTTCTTCGGTGATTCCGTAGGGCTCGAGCAGGTCGATCATGGCTTCTTCGTCAGCTAGGCGGTTTTTTTGATTATGAATGGCCTGGAAAACCGCTTCGTGGGTTTCATCCAGCTTGCCCAGGCTTTGAAGGGTATAGAACAGTTGCCCGTGGGTATTCCAGGCACCGCCGAACAAGGCCGGAACCGGGCGGAAGTGAACGTCTTCAGGCAGCGTTTTTTTCCACTCGGTAATGATGGGTTCGAATGAAAAGCAGTGGCCGCATCCGTACCAGAACAGTTCTGCTACTTCGATTTTGTCCGGCTCTTCGGTAGGCGCTGGCGAAGGCAGCTCCACGTAGTGAGTTCCGGCCCGATAGGGGGCCGCTTCCTGGGCATTGACGCCTGCCGCCAGACCGCCCAGCAACCAGATAAGACCAACTGTAAACATCGCGCGCATTCATTTCTCCCCAAAGACACACTGGTGTTTCTGTGACCTGTTGTCAGCCGGATGATTCCGGCTTGCCGAGGTCGCTTCTCATTGCAGAGCGCACAGCTCATGCAGCCAATATACCGCTATCGATGACGAAAAAGGGTGACCGAAGCCACCCTTTTTTGAAAGCCTGCCGTAACAACCGGCAACACAACAGGATTAGCGAAGGCCCTGGATGTAATTCGACACTGCTTCGATGTCGCGATTGCTCAAGCGGCTGGCGATCGTTTGCATGACCATGGAGTCGCCATCGTTCACGCGGATGCCTTCCCGGAAGTCGGTGAGCTGCTTCGCCGTATACAGCGCATGCTGCCCTCCCAGATGCGGGAAACCAGCGGGGGCGTTACCCTGGCCGGTGGGCGAATGGCATCCAGTGCAGGCAGGCAGGCCCAGCTCGAGGTCGCCGCCGCGGAAAATGGCTTCGCCCCGTGGGACCAGATCAGCATCAGCGACCCCGTCGGTCATGGTCTGGGAGGCGAAATAAGCGGCCATGTCGGCCAGATCCTGCTCGTTCGAATCATCCAGCAAGCCGGTCATTTCAGGCACCACGCGGCGGCCTTCCTTGATATCCACCAGCTGCTTGAGCAGATAGCGTTCACCCTGTCCCGCGATCTTTGGAAAATTCGGCGCAGGGCTGTTGCCATCTGCCCCATGACAAGCGCCGCAAACGGCAACTTTAGCTTCACCAGCTTCGGCATCGCCCTCGACTGCATAGGCCGAACCGGCCACACCGAGGGATAACACCAGAGTCACGAGTAATTTAGTCATCGGCTAATCCAATTACGGCTAATAGAAAAGTGGGCATTGCCCGTCTTTCCGGCCTCTAAGACCGCGTTATGGAGACGGGCTGCCTCGATTATTCTGGTTCAGACATTGGCTGCAAAGGTCAGCAGGCACCTGCCATGCTATCTGTCGCCCGAGGGCGGCGCAATGTCCAGACTGTCGCGCTATGCTTTCGCGATATAAAACCGCAGCAGTATATACTAAGCTACCGGCTTAGGTGAATGTCATCAGCCATAGTCAGTCCAACGGATTATCCATGCCCCCAGCTACGCCCCTCGTTTCGCTATGCCAACAAGCCACTTTTATCAAAAGCGCCAGCCAGGTCGAGCAGTGCCCCGCTGACGTCGGTTTTGAAGTGGCCTTTGCCGGCCGTTCCAATGCTGGGAAATCCAGTGCGCTGAATACCCTCACCCATGCCCGGCTGGCACGTACCTCGAAAACGCCGGGGCGCACCCAGCTGATAAACTTTTTTGGACTAGATGAGCAGCGGCGTCTGGTCGATCTGCCGGGCTACGGATACGCCAAGGTGCCTCTGGCGCTCAAGGAGCACTGGAAGCAGCATCTGGATGCCTACCTTACTCAGCGTGACTCACTGGTGGGCCTGGTACTGGTAATGGATATTCGTCACCCGCTGGCAGACTTTGACCGGATGATGCTCGAGTGGGCCAACGTCAGCGGGCTGCCCGCGCATATTTTGCTGAGCAAAGCGGACAAACTGGCCTACGGCGCAGCCAAGAACGTGCTTCTCAAGGTTCAGGCCACTATCCGCAAGGAATATGGGAATCGCGCGACGGTGCAGCTTTTTTCGGCGCCAAAAAGGCAGGGCCTGGAGGAAGCCTACGAGGTGCTGGACGTATGGCTCTTCGAAGAGCTGGAAGAAGACGGCGAGCAGAATGATCTGACTGAAGAGTGACCGGAACGAAGTACTGCTTGCTCGAATTGCGGGCAAAAAAAACCCCGAACTTCTATGGGGAGGGAAGGTTCGGGGCTTAACGACCGGGCTGTGCTAGGAAAGGGTTGCCCGGTTTTTCTGCCAACACTAAATCACATCTAAGGAGCAAGAAAGGCTTGACTGGCCATTCACAAAGTCTGACCAGCCCCGGTTCTGAAAGGTTCAAAATTAATTCAAAAAAATAACATTTTTTTATCGCGCCCCCGAATAGCCCGGTTTAATGGGCTTCATCCCAGTTCTCTCCCACACCTACATCGACCGCAAGCGGCACATCGAGTTCGGCTGCTGCGCTCATCCGGCTGCGCAGGCCTTCTCGCACCTGGTCGATGAGATCTTCCCGAACCTCCAGTACCAGTTCGTCATGCACCTGCATGATGACGCGAGCGTCCAGACCTGACTGGGTCAGCCAGCCGTCCACCGTGATCATGGCGCGCTTGATGATGTCGGCGGCGGTACCCTGCATGGGCGCGTTGATTGCGGTGCGTTCTGCCCCCTTGCGCATGGCCTGGTTCTTCGAATGGATTTCAGGAAGATACAGACGGCGACCGAATAATGTTTCGACAAAACCCTGTTCGTTGGCCTGCTCTCTAGTGCGCTCCATATAAGCAAGAACCCCAGGGTATCGAGCGAAATAGCGATCAATATAAGCCTGCGCCTCCTTGCGGCCCACGCCGATCTGTTTGGCCAGACCAAAGGCGCTCATGCCGTAGATCAGACCAAAGTTGATGGCCTTGGCGCTGCGACGCTGATCGTTGCCAACGTCTTCCAGCGGCACGCCAAACACCTCCGCCGCCGTCGCCCGGTGCACGTCCAGATCATTGCGGAAGGCGTTCAGAAGGCCGGGGTCCTGCGCCAGGTGCGCCATGATTCGCAGCTCGATCTGCGAATAGTCGGCGGCCATGATCTTGTAACCCTTCGGGGCGATGAAGGCCTGACGGATGCGTCTGCCTTCGGCACTGCGAATCGGTATGTTCTGCAGATTCGGGTCGGATGAGGACAGACGTCCGGTCGCGGTAACCGCTTGATGATAGGAGGTATGGATTCTGCCGGTGCGAGGGTTGATCTGCTCGGGCAAGCGGTCCGTGTAGGTGGACTTGAGTTTGCTGACCGTGCGGTACTGCATCAACACCTGGGGCAGTTCGTAACCTTGATCGGCCAGCTCCGCCAGCACCGACTCGGCGGTGGAGGGCTGCCCCTTGGCGGTCTTGGAAATAACCGGGATGCCCTGCTTTTCGTAAAGAATGCTGCCTAACTGCTTGGGTGATCCGAGATTGAACTGCTGTCCGGCCAGTTCATGGGCTCGCTGTTCAAGCGCGATCATCTTTTCGCCTAGTTCGCGGCTTTGCACCCCCAGCAACTGCGCATCAACCAGCGCGCCGCAGCGCTCGATACGCGCGAGCACCGGGAACAGGGGCATCTCGATGTCCATCAGTACGCTGGTCAGGGATGGAGTCTGTGACAGCTTTTGCCAAAGCGTCTGATGCAGGCGCAGCGTTACGTCAGCATCCTCGGCGGCATACGGCCCCGCTTGCTCGAGGGAAACCTGGTCAAAGGTAAGCTGCTTGGCGCCCTTACCAGCAACCTCCTCAAAACGGATTGTGCCGTGGCCAAGGTACTTCAGCGCCAGGCTGTCCATGTCATGCCGGGTGGCGGTGGAGTCCAGCACATAGGATTCGAGCATGGTGTCATAGGCGACGCCGCACACGTCGATGCCGTAGTGCGCCAGAACGTTCATGTCATATTTGAAATGCTGCCCCACCTTGGCCTTGGACGGGTCTTCCAGTATGGGCTTGAGAGCTGCCAGCACCCGGTCACGATCGAGCTGATCCGGCGCGCCCATATAATTGTGCGCCAGCGGGATATAGGCTGCTTCGTGCGGGTTGACCGCCAGGGAAATACCTACCAGTTCAGCCAGCTGCGCATTGAGGCTGGTGGTCTCGGTATCGAAGGCAAATAGTTTGGCGACCTTAAGCTTGTCCATCCAGCGGTCAAAGTCGGCCTGTTCCAGAATCAGTTCATAGCGCGACTCAGCGACCGCCGCTACGGCTGGGTCCTCCGGGGCCAGAGTGGCGGCCTTGGCTTCTCGCTGCAGATCGTCCAGCCAGTTCCGAAACTCCAGCTCACGATAGAGTTCGATCAACGCTTCCCGATTGGGCTCGCCGGGCATCAAGGCATCCGCGCGTAGCTCCAGCGGCACGTCTACCTTGATGGTAGCGAGCTGATAGGAAAGATAGGCCATCTCCTTGTTGTCCAGAAGCTTTTCGGCGAGCTTCTTGGCGCCGCGAATGGGCAGGTCGGCAATTTTTTCGAGGTTGGCGTAGATGACATCCAGCCCGCCGCCAAGTCCGGTCACCAGGCCCTGGGCGGTTTTCTCGCCAATGCCGGGCACCCCGGGGATGTTGTCGGACTTGTCGCCCATCAAGGCCAGATAATCGATGATGCAGTCCGGGCCTACGCCGAATTTGGTGTGGACGCCAGGAATATCGAGCACCGTCCCGCTCATGGTGTTGACCAGCGTGATGTGCTCATCGACCAGCTGCGCCATGTCCTTGTCGCCGGTGGAGATGATCACCGGGCAGCCTGCCGCCGCGCTCTGGCGCGCCAGGGTGCCGATCACGTCATCAGCCTCGACGCCGTCCACGCACAATAAAGGCAGCCCCAGTGCGCGTACGCTGGCATGCAACGGTTCGATCTGCATTCGCAGGTCGTCGGGCATCGGCGGGCGGTGCGATTTATAGTTGGCGAACAATTCGTCACGGAAGGTCGGACCCTTGGCATCAAACACCACGGCGAAAGGGCTCCGAGGGTATTGCCTGCGCAAGCTGTTCAGCATGTTCAACACGCCCTTGACCGCGCCGGTGGGTTTGCCGGTGGAAGTCATCAAGGGGGGCAGGGCATGAAAGGCGCGGTACAGGTAGGACGAGCCATCCACAAGAATCAAGGGAGCGTTATCAGTCATGCGTCAGGTCAACATTTCCATGGATAAAAAGGACTAGAATGAAAGGGCAGCACTGCAGACCCCTTGATCATTCCATTAACAGGGCAAGAGTATCATGACACGGACAATTTACCGTTGGTTGGGCGTAGCGGCCCTGGTGGCAAGCCTGCCGCTGGCGGCACAGAATCAGGTGACTGGCGAACCGGACGTTACTATCCGGCAGGAAGGCGACAAGACCATCGAAGAATACCGGGTGAACGGTTTTCTCTACGCGGTCAAGGTGGTGCCTAAAGTAGGAGCGCCCTATTTCCTGGTAGCAGTCGATGATGAGGGCAACTTCATGCGCGCAGACCAGCCGGAGGGCATGCGCATTCCTTCCTGGAAAATATTCGAATGGTAGCGCAGGCCTGATGTCGGTATTCACGCCGGTCAGCCGTAGCGAGCTGGAGACGTTTCTAAGCGCCTTTGATGTGGGTCGGCTGATTGATTTCAGCGGTATCGCGGGGGGCAGTGAGAACAGCAATTTCTTTGTGTCCTGCGAGCAGGGCGAATTCGTTCTGACTCTGATTGAACGAGAGCCGGTGGCTGCCGAACTGGGTTTTTTCACCAGGCTGCTGGACGCGCTGCATACCGCCGGGTTGCCAGTTCCCTACGCCATTCGAGACCGTGAGAAGAGGGCGTTGCACCAGCTCAACGGGAAGCCGGCGTTGTTACAGCCACGCCTGAACGGCGAGCATATCGACCAGCCGGGTGTCGAGCACTGTGCCGAAGTGGGTCGCAATCTGGCGCTATTACACGACACCACGACTGCCAGCGGACTAGCCCGCGATAGTGATCGCTGGCTGGACTGGATGGCAGCTCAAGGGAGCTCGATACTGCCCGACCTGAATGCCGAGGATCGCGCTTTGCTGGAACCGGTGTTGGCCAGCGTCGAGCGGCTTAGAGCTCATCCGCCGCACCTTTCAGAAGCCGTGCTGCACGCCGACCTGTTTCGCGACAACGTGTTGTTCCAGGGTAACCGCCTTACCGGACTGATCGATTTCTACAATGCATCGAGTGGCTGGACTCTTTACGACGTGGCCATATGTGTAAACGACTGGTGCATGAATGCTGAGGAGCAGCTCGATCCGGAGCGCACCAAGGCCTTACTGGCCGCCTACGCCGCGAAAAGACATTTTTCCGCGGCGGATGCCGAATGTTGGCCGGATATGCTGCAGCTGGCTGCACTGCGTTTCTGGTTATCGCGGCGGCTTGCTGCTGATCAGCATGGCGAGCAGGGCGGCGTGCTGATCAAGGACCCCGCGCATTTCCAGAGAATACTGGCAGGCCATCGAACGGTGACCGTGCATCTGCCAATAGCCTTCTGATCAGATTTTCTCCAGACAGCCGCCCAACTGCTCGGCCAGGTCTGCCAGCAACTGCTCATAACCCTGGGCTGACACCGCGATGTCGGTACCCAGCGGGTCCAGTTCGCCCAAGGTCACCGGCAGCCCCTGGGTCAGTGAATCAACCAGGCGCGGAGTGAATTGGGGTTCGCTGAAGACACAGCTGGGCCCGGCATTTTGCAATTGCTGCCGCAGCAGATTCACATGCCTCGCCCCCGGTGGCACCTCATGGGACAGGCTGAATATGCCCCGCGGACGCAACCCGTAATGATCTTCCAAATAGCCATAACCGTCATGAAAGACGAAATACGGCTTGTCCTGCAAGGGCTGGGTTCGCGCACGAATCTGGCTATCCAGCAGGCCCAGTCGTGTTTCGAATGCCTGCAGATTGGCTTGTAGAGCGTCCTGCTGATCAGGGTAGAAGGTCGCCAGGTCCTGCGCCATGAAGCGGGCAATCGTCAGAGCATTGGCAGGGCTCAGCCAGATATGCGCGTCCAGTGTGCCGGGGGCGTGTTGGTGGTCATGATCGTGTTCATGGGCATATGCTCCGCTGTCCTTTTTGTCGTCGGCAAAGCTGCTCGACTGGGCCTGAGGCCTGACCGTCAGCCCGTCAATATCCATCAATTCCACGGCTACGTCCCGCTGCGCCAGGATGTCGCCGAGGAACATCTCCAGATCGGGACCAATCCAGTAAACGCGCTGGGCCTGTTCCAGCGCTCGACGCTCGGAGGGTCGCATGGCATAACTATGCGGAGAAGCGCCGGGCGGAAGCAGGACCGCCGGCGTATCGATGCCGTCCAGTATGGCCGCGGCAATCAGCTGGACGGGCTTGATGGTGGCCAGTATCTTCGGCGCTTCCGCGCGGGCAGAAATTGACAGGCTCAGCCCCAGGAGCAGGACAAAAAGACATCGCAGCGACATGGTCATACCTCGAATTTCATAATTGTTATATGATAACAGCTCGCCACCTACTGAATAGCCCTCCGTTCAGGCCAGCTTCCATGACTAGTCCCGATTCGATCAAAGAATTGCATCACCCGCATGATCACAGCCAGTGCGTTACCGAGGCGCTGGATGCTGCGGAATACCTGTGTGCCCGCGAAGGCGTGCGTTTTACCGCCCTGCGCAAGCGTGTACTGGAGCTGGTCTGGCAGAGTCACAAGCCGCTGGGAGCCTATGATGTGCTTGATACCCTGGCCCGGGAGGATGGCCGTCGCGCCGCGCCGCCCACTGTATATCGGGCTTTGGACTTTTTGCTGGAACAGGGCCTGGTACACCGCATTGCCTCATTGAACGCCTTTATTGGATGCTCCCACCCGGAGCATCGTCATCAGGGCCAGTTTCTGATCTGCCGCAATTGCCGCATCGCCATCGAGTTGGACCACCCGTCGATTCACAACGCCATAGCAGGCAGCGCCAAAAGCATCGATTTTGAGGTGGAGAGTGAGACGGTGGAAATAACCGGCCTGTGCGCGCAGTGCAAGGCGGCCGCGTGAACGAACCCCTGCTCGACCTTGAGCGCATCAGCCTGCGATTGCACGGCAGCAGCGTGCTCGACCAGGTAAGCCTGCGGGTTATGCCTGGCGAGATCGTAACCCTGATCGGCCCCAACGGAGCGGGCAAAACCAGCTTGGTGCGTATCGTGCTCGGCCTGCTGAAGTCCGACTCGGGAAAAGTCTGGAAGCAACCGCGATTGCGCGTAGGCTACATGCCCCAGAAACTGCATATTGACGCGACCTTGCCGTTGACCGTTGACCGCTTTCTGATGCTGTCGCCCGGCGTAAAGCGTGCGGCAGTGCTGGAGGCATTAGTTGAGGTGGGCGCCGATCATCTGTTGAAGCGGCCCTTGCAACAGGTGTCCGGAGGCGAATTGCAACGCATCCTGCTGGCCCGGGCTCTTCTGCGCAAGCCGCATCTGCTGGTACTGGACGAGCCGGTGCAGGGCGTTGATGTAAATGGCCAGATAGAGTTGTACCAACTGATTACCCGGCTACGCGATCGTTACGGCTGCGGCGTACTGATGGTCTCGCATGATCTGCACCTGGTCATGGCTACCACCAATACGGTGGTCTGCCTGAACCGCCACGTATGCTGTTCCGGACATCCCGAGCAGGTCAGCCTGGACCCGGCCTTCGTTGCCCTGTTTGGCGAACAGGCCAGCGCGCTGGCTGTATACAACCACCACCATGACCATGCCCATGATCTGCATGGCGAGGTCGTCGACACGCCCGAAGGGCACCAGCACGGGCCGAACTGCAACCATGCCTGATTTTTTGTTGTACGCACTGCTGGCCGGACTCAGTCTGGCCCTGGTAGCGGGGCCGCTCGGCTCCTTCGTGGTCTGGCGGCGTATGGCCTATTTCGGCGACACGCTCTCGCACTCAGCGTTGCTCGGTATTGCCCTGGGGATACTGCTCGATATCAATCTGACGGTCGCGGTCACGGCGGGTTGCATCCTGCTGGCCGTGTTGCTGGTGGCCTTGCAGCACCGGCAATGGCTGGCCAGCGATACCCTGCTTGGCATACTGGCCCACAGCACATTGTCCCTGGGACTCGTGGTGCTGGCCCTCACTGACGGGATCCGCATCGACCTGATGGCCTATCTGTTCGGAGATCTTCTGGCAATCGGAGTGGCCGATTTGTACTGGATGCTCGGCGGCTTGGGCATTGTCATGACGCTGCTCGGGCTGCTCTGGCGTCGGCTGCTGTCGGTGACGGTGCACGAAGAGTTGGCGCGGGTTGAAGGCTTGCCGGTAACCGCTATCCGTCTCGCATTGATGCTGCTGATTGCCATCGTCATTGCGGTGGCCATGAAGATTGTCGGCGTGTTGCTCATCACTTCCCTGTTGATCATCCCGCCCGCTGCGGCGCAACGCCATGCACGCACCCCCGAGCAGATGGCGATCGGCGCCAGCCTGCTCGGTTGCCTGGCTGTGCTGGGCGGGCTGTACATGTCCTGGAATCTGGACACCCCGGCGGGACCGTCAATAGTCGTCTGCGCCGCCGGCTTCTTCATGCTGGCGATGAGTATTCCCCGGCGCGCCTGAATTGGCGTATCGCAACGGGTCGGACGAGTGTTGCCGACCCGGTCCTGGTTAATCGGCATGTAACAGCTCAACGCTTTGGTTGTCTGATCCTTCAGATAGGCTGAGAGGCAGACCCATGAGCATAGCCACGCATGCGTGACCCCATCATCATTCCTACTGACGAAGGACTATTTTGTCCGGCCGGTGACTTTTACATCGACCCTTGGCGACCGGTACCGGTTGCCGTTATCACGCATGCCCATGCGGACCATGCGCGGGCGGGCAGCGAGCATTACTTCGCCCAAGCCGATAGCCTGCCGATTCTGCGCCACCGGCTCGGCGAGCAACACGTGTTTAGCGCAATGGCCTATGGTGAGCAGCGCCGCTTGGGGCAGGTGACCATGAGCCTGCACCCGGCCGGCCATGTGCTGGGTTCCGCCCAGGTGCGGGTAGAGCACGACGACGGTCGAGTCTGGGTAGTGACCGGCGATTACAAGCGTGATCCCGACCCGACCTGCGCCCCGTTCGAGGTAGTCCCCTGCGATACGCTCATTACCGAGGCCACCTTCGCACTGCCCTGTTACCAGTGGCCCGCCGTTGAGGTTGTGGGTGAGCAGATATGGCAATGGTGGTCGGGTAACGAGCAGCGCCCCTGCATTCTTTTCACCTACGCCTTCGGCAAGGCACAGCGGGTGCTGGCGGCATTGGCTGAACATACCGACCGGACGGTTTATCTACACGGCGCCATGCTGGCGCTGACCGATATGTACCGTGACGCCGGGGTGAACATGGTGCCGACCGCGCCCGTGGCGGACCGGCCCAAAGGCCATGATTTCCACGGCGAGCTGATTCTGGCGCCGCCATCGGCGGCAGGCTCGCCATGGATGCGGCGTTTCCGTAACGCCAGTACCGGCTTTGCCTCGGGCTGGATGCGCATCCGCGGCAACCGTCGCCGCCGGGGCTACGATCATGGGTTCGAGCTGAGCGATCATGCCGACTGGCCGGCGCTGCTGCGGACCATCCGCGAGTGTGGCGCAACGACCGTGCTGACCACCCACGGCCGCAGCGACGACCTGGTGCGCTACCTGCGCGAATGTATGGGAGTGGATGCACGAGCTTTAACCACGCTGTATGGCGGGGAGGACGACTGATGCAGGCGTTTGCCGATCTCTACGCCGAACTGGACGCCACGACCCGTACCCAGGCCAAGCTGGACGCCCTGGCGCGTTATTTCAAGGAGGTCGAACCTGCCGATGGAGCCTGGGCGGTGTACATGCTGACCGGCCGACGCATGAAACGCCTTGTCGGCCCGCGGCGGCTGCGCGAATGGCTTGTTGAAGCGACTGGGCTGCCGGACTGGCTGGTGGAGGAAACCTATCAGCACGTCGGCGATCTTGCCGAGACTATCAGCCTGCTCATGGAAAATGGAGAAGTGCGCCCGGCAGTGGAAGGCTCGCTTGCCCAGTGGGTCGAATACGCCATCCTGGGCTTGCGTGATCTCGAAGAGGAACAACGCAAGACGCATGTGCTTGAGCACTGGCGAGGCCTGCCTCGCCAAGCCTGTTTCCTGTACAACAAGCTGTTGACCGGAAGCATGCGCGTCGGCGTTTCGCGCGGCCTGGTCGAGCGTGCGCTGGCCACACTGAGCGACCGGCCACGGGCACTAATCGCCCGGCGGTTGATGGGCGAGTTTACGCCGAGCGGCGAGTTCTTCAGCCAGCTATTCGATGAGGAGCATCGCGAAGAACGCGACGGTCAGCCTTATCCGTTCTTTCTCGCCTCCCCGCTGGAGGGAGACCCGTCGAGTCTGGGCGATCTGACCGAATGGCATGCCGAGTGGAAATGGGATGGCATCCGCGCTCAATTGATCGCTCGACCCAACGGAATATGGCTCTGGTCACGCGGCGAGGAACCCATGGGCGGCCGTTTCCCCGAGGTTGAAACGGCCGCGCTGACGCTGCCCGAGGTGGTCCTTGACGGTGAGCTTCTGGCCTGGGATGCGGACGTGCTGCCGTTTTCCCAGATGCAGCGGCGCATTCAACGCAAAACCGTCGGCGAAAATCTGCTCCGCGAGGTGCCGGTGATATTCATGGCGTATGACCTGCTTGAGTATCAGGGTAAGAATTGGCGAGACCGCCCACTGGAAGACCGCCGCACGGCGCTGGAAAAAGTCATAGCCGATTCAGCGGACCCCGCGCTGCGGTTAAGCCCGATGGTGCGCGGGACGGACTGGGAAGCGTTGGCCAGCCTGCGTGCCGGGAGCCGTGAACGCATGGTTGAAGGCCTGATGCTCAAGCGGCGCGCCAGCCCCTATCGTAGCGGCCGGGCCCGGGGCGACTGGTGGAAGTGGAAGATCGACCCACTGACCATCGATGCCGTGCTGCTCTATGCTCAGCCGGGCCACGGACGCCGGGCCAACCTGTACACCGACTACACATTGGCAGTACGCGACGGCGACACCTACGTGCCGATTGCCAAGGCGTATTCGGGGCTGACGGACAAGGAAATCCAGCAGCTCGACCGCTGGATCCGCGGCAACACGGTAGAAAAATTCGGCCCCGTTCGATCGTTGCAGCCCAAGCAGGTGCTGGAAATAGCCTTTGAGGGCATTGCCCCCTCACCCCGCCACAAGTCCGGCATAGCCCTGCGATTCCCGCGCATCGCTCGCTGGCGCCACGATAAGCCGGCGGAAGAAGCCGATACCCTGGACCAGGTGAAGGATTTGCTGCGTGTCTATGGCAGTTGACGGACTGGCAGCCGTCGAAGGCTGGTTTGCCGAGCGCGGTTGGACGCCCGCGCCCTTTCAACGAGGTGCCTGGGCAGCGTTTCGGGACGGTCGGTCGGGGCTCATCCATGCGTCCACCGGGTCGGGCAAAACTCTGGCGGCCTGGCTGGGGCCGGTATCCAGGGCTCTGGACCAAACCGCCCAGCCCGCCGGCTTGCGTGTTTTGTGGATAACCCCATTGCGCGCCCTGGCGACCGACACCGCCGGCAATCTCAAGGAGGCTATAGAGGCGCTGGGATTGAACTGGAGGGTGGAAACCCGCACCGGCGACACCGCCGCCAGCGTCCGGGCTCGGCAGCGAAGAAAGCTGCCTGAAGCGCTGATCACCACGCCAGAAAGCCTTTCAGTTCTGCTTTCCTATCGCAACGCCGAAGACAGCTTTCAGCATCTCGACGCCATTATCGTGGACGAATGGCACGAGTTGCTGGGCAACAAGCGGGGCGTGCAACTGCAGTTGTGTCTGGGCTGGTTGCGTGCACGGCACCCTGGTCTGCCGGTGTGGGGCTTGTCAGCCACGCTTGGTAATCTGGATGAGGCCATGGCGGTTCTACTCGGTGAAGGTGCCGAGCCCGGAGTAAGTATTGCCGGCGATACCCACAAGCCCCTCACGGTGCGCGGCCTCTGCCCGCCGTCGGTGGATCGCTTTCCCTGGGCCGGGCATCTAGGCCTGACGCAGCTCGGCGGTGTGCTTGCATATCTTGATCAAGGGCAGACCGCGCTGCTGTTTACCAATACCCGCTCGCAGGCCGAGCTGTGGTACGAAGCGATAATCAAAGCCCGTCTCGACTGGCTGACGGAGTTGGGTCTGCACCATGGTTCGATTGATCGCACCCTGCGCAGGCGGATCGAAGACGGGCTTCGGCAGGGCGATTTCCGCTGCGTTGTCTGCACCTCCAGCCTGGATCTGGGCGTGGATTTTTCGCCGGTGGATCGGGTCGTGCAGGTCGGTAGTCCCAAGGGCGTCGCCCGGTTGATGCAGCGCGCCGGCCGCTCGGGACACCAGCCCGGCGCCAATAGCGAAATTCTCTGCGTGCCCAGCCATGCCTTCGAGCTGGTGGAAATAGCCGCCGCGCGTCGCGCCTGGGAAGCCGGCCGCGTCGAGGCGCGCCGGCCGCCGCGGTTGTCGCTGGACGTGCTGGTGCAGCATCTGGTCACCCTCGCGGCAGGGCCGGGTTTCCGCGCCGAAGAGGCGTTGGCTGAGGCCCGTTCAACGCACGCCTTTGCCGAGCTCACCGAGGAGATGTTCGGCTGGTGCCTCCTGTTCATAACCCAAGGCGGCCCGGTTCTGGAGCACTATCCGCAGTTCCAGCGAGTGGTGGAGCAAGACGGTATTTATAGCGTGGAAGATACCGGCGTGGCGCGCCGGCACCGGCTCGCCATCGGCACGATCACCAGCGACGCACAAATTCTGGTGCGCTTCATGCGTGGCGCAAGCCTGGGGACTATTGAGGAGACCTTTATCGCTCGGCTGAACCCTGGCGATGTATTTCTTTTTTCCGGCCGGGCTTTGGAGCTGGTCAAGGTGCGCGATCTGGTCGCCTACGTGAAGATGGCCAGAACCCGGCGCCATAGCGTGCCGCGCTGGTACGGTGGCCGGCTACCGTTATCCAGCGAGCTGGCCGATACGGTGCTGGAGATACTCGAAGAGGTGCAGGCCGGCATTTATCGGGATGAAGAGGTCAGCGCCGTGCGACCAGTGCTCGAAGTCCAGCGCGATCAGTCAGCCCTGCCGGGCCGCAGCAATCTATTGATAGAACGCTGTCGATCCCGTGAGGGGCATCACCTGTTCGTCTACCCTTTTGCGGGACGGCTGGCGCATGAAGGACTGGCATCGCTGCTTGCTTGGCGACTGGGCCAGCGGCTCCCCGCGACCTTTTCACTATCGGTCAATGATTACGGTCTGGAGCTACTGACTGCCGCCGCCTTGCCCGAGTTGGAGGAAGCTGACTGGCGCGCCTTGCTGGACCCCGGTTCGCTGCTGGAGGATGTGCTTGCCGCGCTCAACGCCAGCGAGCTGTCGCGACGACAGTTTCGCGACATTGCGCGTATCAGCGGTCTGGTGTTCCAGGGCTATCCGGGGCGCAGCAAGACTGACCGTCAGCTCCAGGCATCCACTGGCCTGCTGTATGACACGCTGCAGCGCTATGATCCACAAAATCGGTTGCTTGACCAGGCGCGGCGCGAGGTACTGGAAGATCAGCTGGATATTCGACGGCTACGGGGCGTGCTGCAACGTGCCGCGAGCCAACAACTGGTCATGACCCACCCCAAGCACTTTTCACCCTTTGGCTTTCCGCTTTGGGTCGATCGCCAGCGTGGCCGATTGAGCACCGAAGGTTGGCGGGAGCGTGTGCAACGGATGCTCGCCAGCCTCGAGCGACACGCTGATCGCCAGGACAGGAAGCGCCGATGAGCCGGACGCTGAACTGGCGGCTAGCTGGTGAAGACCTCGTTCTGCATGGGGACAAGGCCATTTACTATCCAGCCGAACAAACGCTGCTGGTGGCCGACACGCATTTTGGCAAGGGCGCCTTTTTCCGGCGCAAGGGGTTAGCCGTGCCGAGCGGGCAGAGCGTTGACGACTTGCAGCGCCTGACCGCGTTGATTGAACAGTTCTCCGCCAGGCGGCTGATCGTACTGGGGGATTTCTTTCACCATCGCCCTCAGCAGGGCGAGCCCTTTCTGGCGCAGTTCCCGGAATGGCTTAGCAAGCACTCGGCACTGCGCATGGAATCGGTGGTGGGCAATCATGATCGTCACGCCCAGGGTATCGATGCAAGCATCAGCTGGCACCCGTATCTGGATATCGGCCCGTTTCGCCTCGCCCATGAACCTAACCCGGTGCCGGGCCGGCATGTGCTGGCGGGCCATCTGCATCCGGCCTATTCGTTGTCAGTGAGCCGGGAGCGCCTGCGCGCTCCGGTGTTCTGGCTCCGGGAGCAGGTAACGGTACTGCCCTCCTTCGGTACCCTTACCGGCGGATGGGATGTCGTGCCGAGCCCAGCGGATCAACTCGTTCTGGTTGTGGATGGAGAGCTCTTTCCCCTCTGACGAACATAAAGGCTACCGTCTGGCTGGTATTGTCGATCCCCCTTGAGGTGAAGAAAAGCTCCGATTATGCTGTATGCATATACAGCTAAAGGCGCACCTATGGAACTGCTCGACAAGCTCACGATTCTCGCGGATGCAGCAAAATATGACGCGTCCTGTGCGAGCAGCGGTGCGCCAAAACGAAGCTCCAAGGGCAAGGCGGGCATCGGCGCGACTGACGGGATGGGTATTTGCCATAGCTACACGCCGGATGGTCGTTGCGTGTCATTGCTCAAGATATTGCTGACCAACTTCTGTCTGTACGACTGCCAGTATTGTGTAAACCGGCGGTCCAGCGACGTGCCGCGGGCGCGGTTTACGCCAGAAGAAGTGGTCCGGCTGACGCTGGATTTTTACCAGCGTAACTATGTCAGCGGCCTGTTTCTCAGCTCAGGAATAATTCGCTCCGCGGATTACACCATGGAGCAACTGATCCAGGTTGCCCGACTGCTACGTAATGAACACAGTTTTCGAGGCTATATCCATCTCAAGTCGATCCCTGAAGCAGACCCGGCGTTGATCGAGGAAGCTGGCCGTTACGCGGATCGGTTGAGCGTCAACATCGAATTGCCCAGCGCGGTCAGTCTCACCAAGCTGGCCCCGGAGAAAACCCAGAGCAGCATCAAGAGGGCGATGGGGACGATCCAGACGGCCTCCCAGGAGTCTCTTGCTGACAAGCGCGCGCCCACATTTGCCCCAGGGGGCCAGAGTACGCAGATGATTGTCGGGGCAGATCTGAGCGTTGATCGGATTATCCTGGGAACCGCAGAATCGTTGTATGGCGACTACGGTTTGCGCAGAGTCTACTACTCGGCGTTCAGTCCGATTCCGAACAGCCCCGCCTCGGTGCCTTTTCAGGCTCCGCCAATGTTGCGTGAGCACCGGCTTTATCAGGCGGACTTTCTACTACGGGGCTATGGATTCAGCGTGGCGGAACTGTTCGACGGTACCGATAACCTGTCGCTGGACATTGATCCCAAGCTGGCGTGGGCACTGGCCAACCGGGCGCTCTTTCCGCTTGATCTCAATAGGGCAGAGCCGCAAATGATTGCCCGGGTGCCGGGTATTGGTGTGCGTTCGGCGCAGCGTATCGTTGCCCTGCGCAAGCTCAAGCGGATCCGCTTCGAGGACGTGGTCAGGCTGCGCTGCCTCATGGACAAGGCCAAGCCGTTTATCGTAACCACTGACTACCGCCCGCAGGAGGCGACGCTGGAGTCCGGGTTGCTCAGGCAGCAGCTACGTGACCAGCCGGCACAAATGGCACTGTGGGGATGAAACTGCTCAGGTGTGACGACGATTTTTCCGTGTGGCGCGGGCAGGCGCGTCAGCTACTGCTTTGCGCCGTGCCGCCCCATGCGGTGAGCTGGGAAGACGTGGATCGGTTGCAGCTGTTCTCCGCCAAGCCCCTGGCGACATACAGCGTAACGGGTCGTGAGATTCGCATTCCGGCTTTACTGCTGGAGCAACTGGAAGCCGCTGCCCGCTATCGAATGTCCGGCCGCTGGAATCTGTTGTATCGGATTCTATGGAGGGTGGTGCAGGGCGAGCGCCACGCCGCGTTGGCGGGAGATGCGGATGGGAGCGAGCTGCACAGGCGGCTCAAGTCGGTCAGCCGGGAAGCGCATCATATGCATGCTTTTTTGCGCTTTCATCCGTGCCTGGATGATGCCGAGCTCGACTACATCGCCTGGCATGAGCCAGCCCATGATGTGCTTGCCTGGGGCAGCGAGCACTTTGCCCACCGCCTGGGGCGGCAAAAATGGCTGATCGCAACGCCGCACGACGGTGTGCGCTTCGATGGAGAAAAGCTGGATTATCAGAAGCCCTGCCCCCTCGATTGGCAGCAGTTGGCGCAGGCTGTACGCGGGCAGGGCGACAAGCTATGGGAAACCTACTACAGCAGTATATTCAACCCGGCGCGGTTGAACCCCAAGGTAATGCAAGGGCATATGCCTCTACGGTTCTGGGCCGGAATTCCGGAAGGCAAGCTGATTCAGGGACTTGTCAGCAATGCCCGCGCCGGCTCGCAAAAAAATGGCCAGGCGGAGGCAGTCGCGGCGAAATCCGGCAAAGTGATTGGTGTGGGCCGACCCCGATCAGCCAGGTAGTGCAGCTGTGTCCTATTGCGCCATGATGCGCGGCAGCCATTGGGCCAACTGCTGGGGATTTAACGGAGGCCGTATGAAGCCGACGTAGTTGCCCTGCGGATCAACGATCACGACCTGCCCACTGTGGTCTACCAGATAGTTGTTCTCGCTGGTGTCCGGCTCGATATAGGCAATGGACAGGGCGTTGGCCAGCTTCGCCAGTTCCGCCGGCTCCCCGGTTGCGCCCTTAAAGCCAGCGTCGAAATAATCGAGATATTTGCTCAGCTGCTCGGGGGTGTCGCGATTCGGGTCGACGCTGATCATCGTTACCTGCACCTTGTCTGCCGTCTCGGGCGGCAAGGCAGTGGTCAGTTGGCGTAGTTCCGCCATCGTGGTGGGGCAGATGTCCGGGCAGAAGGTATAGCCAAAAAACACCAGGTCCCATTGATTGACCAGATCGGCGCGCGTCCAGGGTTCGCCTGTCGCAGCCTGCATGTCGATGTCAGGAATAGTGCGCGGCGAATCGAACAGAAAGATGCCTGCTTCGGATAACACATTTCGATCAAGCGGTGCCGGTCTGGTGACCTTTTGTACCAGCACGCCAATGATCAACGCGATCACCGCGAGGATAGCAACGACCGTTTTTTGCACGCCGCTCAGAGCCATCCTGCAACGCTCGCATAATGGTCAACCAATAGAGCCACGAATAGCCACAGCAGGTACCACAGGGAGTACTTGAAGGTCTTGATGGCGGCATGTGGCCGGCTGTCTCGCCAGAGTGCCCAGGCCCAATCGATGAAGCGGATGCCCAGTACCAGGGCAGCGACCAGATACAGCGGACCGCTCATGTGAATGACGTAGGGCAACAAGCTGACCGCAAGCAGAATGAAGGTGTAAAGCAAAATATGTAGCTTGGTATAACGCTCGCCGTGGGTAACCGGCAGCATGGGAATGTCGACCTTGGCGTATTCTTCCTTGCGGTGTATCGCCAGCGCCCAGAAATGCGGCGGCGTCCAGGCAAAGATGATCAGCACCAGGAGCAAGCCTTCGGCATCGATCTGGCCCGTGACGGCCGTCCAGCCCAGTAGCGGAGGTGCGGCGCCAGCCAAGCCGCCGATCACGATGTTCTGAGGCGTGGCGCGTTTGAGAAAGGAGGTGTAGATCACCGCGTAACCAAGCAATGATCCAAGCGTCAGCCAGGCGGTCAGCGCATTGACCCATTGCAGCAGTATGAACAGCCCGGCACCGCCCATAATGAAGGCGAACAACATGGCGTTTAGCGGATTGACGCGGCCCTGGGCAAGCGGGCGCCGCTGGGTACGGGCCATATGCAGGTCTATGCGGCGATCCACCACGTGGTTGACAGCGGCAGCCGAACCGGCGCACAGGGCTATGCCGAGATTTCCCAGCAACAGGATGCTCCACGGCACGGCGCCTTCGGTAGCCAGCAGCATGCCGATCGCCGAGGTGATGATCATCAGAGCGACTACCTTGGGTTTGGTCAGCTCAAGGTAATCTCGCCAGCCCGCTGTTGTGCGAGCCGTTTTGCTCATGGTCGTCATCTACAATCCCCCAACGCTTGGTGCGCCTGTTGTGTTTTTTCTGTGAGTCAGTATGCGCCAGTCGTTAATGACTGGCCAGAGCGCTGCGGCTCTCATTGGCAGCAGGGTACCCATGGCGGGCTGGAGCCCGCAACCGATAGTTCACTGCTACCATTATCAACAGCAGGATCGCCCCGACTGCGTTGTGCGCTACGGCAACGGCCAGCGGCAGGTGCGCCAGCACATTGGTTATTCCCAGGCTGACCTGAGTAACAAGGGCTGCTACCAGCAAGCCTGCTAGCTTGCCGAGCCCGGCGCTGGCCAGTTTCCAGGCCAGTAACAGCACCAGAAGGCTGGTAATGACCGCACCAAGGCGGTGGCTGAAATGGATGGCGGTGCGCCCCGGCCCATCAAGCACGCCACCGAGATAGTTGGGCCCGATCTCATGGAAGACATTGAAGCCCGCCGCAAAGTTCATGTCAGGCCACCACTCGCCGTGACAGGTCGGCAGATCCACGCAGGCCACCGCGGCGTAATTGCTGCTGGTCCAGCCGCCGAGTACGATCTGGCCTATGACTACCAGCAACACCACTCTTGCCAGGGTGCGGGCAGCGGCTACCGAACGAGTTGGAACGAGTGGTTGCAGGCTGCCGGACAACCTCAGGCTTAACAGCAGCAGCAGACTCAGTGTCGCAAAGCCGCCCATCAGGTGCGCCGTTACTACCTGAGGCCAGAGCTTCAAGGTCACGGTCCACATTCCAAACATGGCCTGACAGATCACCAACGCCAGCAGACCCAGGCTAAGGCCGACCGGATAACCCGGGCGGCGGCGCTGGGTCAGCGCGAATATAGCCAGCCCCAGAATCACCATGCCCAGGAGCCCGGCGGCATACCGATGGATCATTTCGGCCCAGGCTTTGAATACTTCTACCGGGTCGTCTGGGAAACGCATTTGCGCCAGTTCAATCGAGGATTCGCTCTGGGGTACGCTGAGAAATCCATAGCAGCCCGGCCAGTCGGGACAGCCCAGCCCAGCGTGTACCAGACGGGTATAGGCGCCCAGGATCACCACGACAAAACCCAGCGCCAGGGCCGCTACGGCAAAAATATAGCCTGGTTTGCGCATTGCCATTACCCCACCTTGGAGACTTTGAGAAGATGTTTGAGATCGTCCAGTAGTCGCTTTCCGGGGCGGTCAGGATCGCGGTGCAGCACTATCCGGCCAAGCGGGTCTATTACCCAGAGCTGAGCGCCTTCACGCCAGCCTTCGGGTTGGTTGGCGAGGCTGCTGCGATACCGCGCAGGATCGAAACTGGCCCGCTCGAGCCGTGGATAGTCCCGCTCCAGGCGTTGGTCAATTGCTTCGGAGATGCCCTGACCTGACGCCAGCAGATGTTCGACCCGCCCGGCCTCGCGCCCCAGGGCGACATTGATCTGGCGTGCCTCGTTGATCAGCTCCATGCACGCCGCGTCGCACTCAGCTGCGCTGGTGACAACTAGACGCCAGGGAGAGCCGTAACCGATCGGCTCGAGATTCAGGCTCCAGTCTTCCAGCATAATCGGTGGTTCTACCAGGTCTGACTTGTTGTTGCTGCTGTCCGGTATGCCTATTTCGAATTTGGCCATGGTCCAGGCTGCCAGTATGGGCAGGATCACTACGCCAAAAATGGCTAGGAGTTTCAGCTGACCGCGCGGTTTAACGGCTTTGTCGGAATTATGTTCGGTCGTGCTCAATCTGTTCGTCCTCGGTCAATTCAGGGCGTAAACCGGCCCAGATAAAAAGAATCAGCAAGGCTGCAGCAAGGGCAAACCATTGCACGGCATAGCCGATATGTTTACTGGCTGTAGTCGGCAGGGCCGGCCAGTCAAGAACATAAGCGGACGGACTGCCGCTTCTCAGTCTGGTTGTCCAGACCGGACCGACAATTTGCGCCTGGTCCTTCATCGATTCGGCATCAATGGATGTGATCAGTTTTGGCCAGCCTTCGCGAATTGTCGCCGTTCCCAACGTGAAGGCCTCGCCGGCGACCGGCATAACCTCAGCATCGAGCTGCAGAGGCTGGGAAGGTGCTTCGATTACCAGAGCCTCCCGGCGATCCGGCCAAGCCAGCCAGCCGCGATTGACGATAACCCACTGACCTGTGGCGTTGTCCAGAAAAGGTTGCAGCACCTCCACTCCTGCGTGTCCGGCGCGGGTGCGGTTGTCCAGCAGCCACACATGTTCCGGATCATAGGTGCCCTGCAGGCGGACCGCACGCCAGGCGGGACGCCGATCTTCAAGCAGTTCGCCAAGTGGCACCGGAACCGAAGCCCGGGCCGCGTCCATGGTCGCTTGTATCTCCCGTTTTTGATCTGCTCGGTCCAGTTGCCACAGGCCGAGACCAATCAATAGAGGCAAAAATATGACAACGAAGATACTCAGCAGCCAGCCTGGCGCAAAACGTCTTGGTAGTTTAGATACGTCAGGCATGGATTCCGAACCTTGAGCAGGGGTTATACTGCGGCCACCCCTTAACAAACATGGATTTTGCGCATATGTGGTTGAAACTAGCCATCCTGGTACTTCTGGCGGCGTTGGTAACGAGCCTGTTCAGTGGTTTGTTTTTTCTTATGAAGGACACTGGCAGTTCCAATCGTCTGGTCCACGCACTGACAGTGCGCATCGCTTTGACGGTTGCTCTGATGGGATTGATCGCCTTCGGTTTCTGGTCGGGTCAGCTGGGCTGGAACACACCCTGGCTGCAATAGCCAGGGCGTGTCTCGTAGCGGTCAGAATATGTAGACGAAGATAAACAGCCCCACCCAGACTACATCAACGAAATGCCAATACCAGCTGGCGGCCTCGAAACCAAAGTGGTTGTCGGGCGTAAAATGCCCTTTGTGCACTCGGATCAGCATGACCGTCAGGATGATGGTGCCCATCAACACGTGCGCACCGTGAAAACCCGTGAGCATGAAAAAGGTTGCGCCATATATTCCGGAAGCCAGGGTCAACCCAAGATCATTGTAGGCGTGAATGTATTCTGCGATCTGCAAGGTCAGGAACACCACCGCGAGCACGACCGTAAGCAGCAGCCAGCCTTTCAACGCAGCGCGCTTGCCCGCGCGCAGGGCGTGGTGGGCGAAGGTAACGGTTACGCTTGAAGTGATCAGGAGCAGCGTGTTGATCAGCGGCAGCTGCCATGGGCTGATAGTCTCGGTTGGCCCTGGATAGGCCTGGGGATCAGGATTCTGCAGCAGAGGCCAGACGAATTCGAACTCGGGCCAGAGCATCGCTGTGTCGGCCTTGGCGCCCTCGCCTGCCAGCCATGGACCGGCCAAGGTGCGCACGTAGAAGAGCGCACCGAAAAACGCCGCGAAAAACATCACTTCGGAGAAGATAAACCAACCCATTCCCATGCGGAAAGAGCGATCCATCTGCGCGCTGTATAGCCCCTGGTGGCTCTCGGAAACGACATTGCTGAACCAGCCAAACATCATGTAGATAAGGATCAGCAATCCGGCAAAGAAAACATACTGGCCGAGGCTGCTGTCGGCGCCACTGGTCATGTTGTTCATCATGGTTCCGGCACCGAACACGGTAACCAGCAAGCCTATCGAACCTACAATCGGCCATTTGCTTTGGGCCGGTACATAATATTCTTCGTGAGTTGCCATCTTTTATTCTCCTTATCAGGCAGCCGTATTCAGTTGCCGTGCGCCGCGGCCAGGTCAAGGCTGGCCGCCATGCGTTCAGTAACATCGAAAAGGGTATAAGCCAGGGTTAGACGTCGAACCTCCGCGGGAAGGGCTGTATCGACGATAAAACGCACTGGCATTTCGATCCGCTCGCCCGGCTGAAGAACCTGCTGGGTAAAGCAGAAGCACTCGGTTTTGTGAAAATACGCGGCCGCCTTGGAAGGCGACACGCTGGGTATTGCCTGGGCGACCATGGGCTTATCGGTCGGATTGTGCGCAATGAACATCATCTCGTGGGTTTCGCCCGGGTGCAGCGTCAGTTCGCTCGCTTGCGGGCCGAAGGACCATTCCATGCCCTCAGCATTCGATGAAATGAATTGCACGCGGACCGAGCGGCTTTCATCCACGGCGCCAGCGTTACCCTCATAAACCGAGCCATTGGGTTTGCCATTGATGCCGAAGGCCTGGCACATCACGTCATAGATAGGTACCAGGAGAAATCCGAAACCGAACATGCCGACCACTACCAGCAGTAGCCGGGGTACGAGACGCTTGGTGTTCTGACCTTCGCTCACAATCGACTCCCTACTTCACGTCAGGTGGTGTACTGAAGGTGTGATAGGGCGCCGGAGACGGAACTGTCCACTCCAGACCTTCCGCACCGTCCCATGGCTTGGCAGAGGCTTTTGGGCCGCCACGAATGCACTTGATGACGATAAACAGGAACAGCAGCTGCGTAGCTCCGAACATGAATGCGCCAACCGAGGACACCATGTTGAAGTTGGCAAACATCATGTTGTAGTCGGGGATACGACGTGGCATACCCGCCAGGCCGATAAAATGCATTGGGAAGAACGCCAGGTTCATGCCCACGAAGGACATCCAGAAATGGGTCTTGGCGAGCACCTCGTCATACATGAAGCCGGTCCACTTCGGTAACCAATAGTAGGCCGATGCGAAGATGCCGAAAATGGCGCCCGGCACCAGCACATAGTGAAAGTGGGCCACTACGAAGTAGGTGTCATGGTACTGGAAGTCCGCCGGAGCGATAGCCAGCATCAGACCGGAGAACCCGCCGATGGTGAACAGGATCACGAAGGCGATGGCAAAGAGCATAGGTGCTTCGAAGGTCAACGATCCACGAAACATGGTTGACACCCAGTTGAATACTTTCACCCCGGTTGGCACCGCGATGAGCAGCGTCGCGTACATGAAGAACAGTTCGCCCGTCAGGGGTATGCCCACCGTGAACATGTGGTGCGCCCAGACCACGAACGACAGAAAAGCAATCGCTGCGGTGGCGTAGACCATCGAGGTGTAGCCGAACAGAGGTTTGCGGGCGAATGCCGGAATAATCATGCTGACCGCGCCAAAGGCCGGCAGAATCATGATGTATACCTCGGGATGACCGAAGAACCAGAAGATATGCTGGAACATGACTGGATCACCGCCACCTGCAGCGCTGAAGAAACTGGTGCCGAAGTGGATGTCCATCAGCATCATGGTGACCACGCCTGCCAGCACTGGCATGACTGCGATCAACAGGAACGCGGTGATGAGCCAGGTCCAGACGAACAGCGGCATTTTCATCAGAGTCATGCCTGGGGCACGCAGGTTGATGATGGTCGCGACGATATTGATCGCACCCATGATCGAGCTGATACCGGCCAGGTGAATGGCGAAAATGAAGAAGGTCACGCTCGGCGGCGCATAGGTGGTCGACAGCGGAGCGTAGAAGGTCCAACCGAAGTTCGGCCCGCCACCATCCATGAACAGCGTCGAGACCAGCAGGCCGAACGCAGCAGGCAGCAGCCAGAAGCTGAAGTTGTTCATTCGTGGCAGAGCCATGTCCGGCGCCCCGATCATCATCGGGATCATCCAGTTGGCCAGGCCCACGAAAGCCGGCATAACCGCACCAAACACCATGATCAAGCCGTGCATGGTGGTCATCTGGTTAAAGAATTCCGGCGCAACCAGTTGCAGCCCGGGCTGGAACAGTTCGGCGCGGATCACCATCGCCATGGTTCCACCGAGAAGGAACATGGCAAAGCTGAACCACAGATACATCGAACCGATGTCCTTGTGGTTGGTGGTCAGTACCCAACGCATCGGACCTTTGGCCGGACCATGTGCATGGTCGGCGTGATGATTATCGATCACTGCACTCATGACAGGTCTCCTATTGGCCTTCGTTGAATTCGAGGATATCGAGCGGACTTACCATTTCGCCGGTGTTGTTTTCCCAGGCGTTACGTTCGTAAGTGATCACAGCTGCGAGGTCGACTTCAGATAGTTGACGGCCAAAAGCGGGCATGGCGGTGCCAGGACTGCCATTGACGACGATACTGATATGTCCGGCGACGTCGTTAAGTACCATATCGCTGCCTTTCAGTGCCGGGAACATTGGCGGGACGCCTTCGCCGTTGGGTTGGTGGCAGGAGGCGCAGGCGGAAGCATAGACGCGTTCACCACGCTCCATCAGCTCTTCAAGCGTCCAGTCCTTGTCTTTCAACTCGGCTTCGCGGGCTGCCAGCTCTTTCTTTTCGGCAAGCCAGATGGCGTAGTCTTCCTGGGTTTTCGCTTCAACCACAACGGGCATGAAGGCATGCTCGCGCCCGCACAGCTCGGTGCACTGGCCACGGTAGATGCCGGGCTCCTCGACCCGCGTCCAGGCTTCGTTGATAAAGCCTGGAATCGCATCCTTCTTCACCGCCAGGGCGGGCACCCACCAGGAATGGATCACGTCAGCGGAAGTGATCAGGAAGCGAACCTTCTGGCCGATCGGAATGACCAGTGGCTCATCGACCTCAAGAAGATAGTTAGGACCTTTCTCGGCAGCGTTACTGATCTCGTCGCGAGAAGTGGCCATGTTGCTGAAAAAATTGACGTCTTCGCCAAGATAGCTGTATTGCCAGCGCCATTGGTAGCCGGTAACCAGGACGTCGACATCGGACTCGTCAGCGTCATATATATCGATCAGGGTCTTGGTCGCTGGAACGGCCATACCGATGAGGATGATTAGAGGAACGACCGTCCACAGAATCTCCACCGATAGATTTTCATGGAATTTGGCTGGCACCGCTCCACGGGATTTCCGGTGCATGAACATCGACCAGAACATGACCCCAAAAACAATGACTCCAATGGCTACGCATATCCAGAAGATAGTCATATGCAGATTGAAAACCGAATGGCTGACCTCGGTCACCCCTTTGGTCATATTTATTGTCCACTCGGCGCTGGCGGTGCTGCTCAATACTGACAGTGACAGACCACCCAGCCAGGCGCTTGCATATCGCAACATTCCCGGTTCCCCTATTTATTTTTTTTATCTCTACTGGCGCGCAGGGGGAAATTACAGACACGGAGCTGTATATGCGCCACTTTCCACACCGACAGACCCCCATAAGGCAAATGCCGGGCAGACAGTAACCCCCCAAAGGCTACCAGCCAGCCCCGAGTATAGACCTGAGAGATTTCTTGGCAATGCTTCGTTCTGGTTATTTTTCGTGCTGTCAAGGCTCTGCGCAGCCGCTTCCCTGAAATCAGTGACCAACGAACGAGGGAATATGGTGGGTCATATTAGCTGTCCAGTTCTATTTTATGCCTCGTTTTTGAGTCACTTTGACGTTATCGCCCTCCTCTGCTAGCTTGGGTCTACATTTTCGCAATGACCGTCCCTGCCAGGCGGCCTGGAGACCCCATGGACATTTCGGTATTACGAGAGCGCATCGTCGCTGCTCGACGACATGAACAGAGCGAGACGGCTCTGCGCGACTGGCTGGCGGAGCGGTTGCCCGGACTTGAGCTGGCCATCAGGTCTGGGCAGGACGAAATGACGACGATGCTCAAATTCATCGATGCCTACATCGTTCAGGTGCCGGATTTGCTGGAAGCAGCGCAAGTCGTGGCACAGACAGCTGGCATTAGTGAACAATTGTCGCCAGTGCTGAAGGTCGCCGAGGCTTTTTTCCAGCAACCGCCCGATTTGCCAATCGATCACCGAGGTATGCTGGCGCTGCTTGATGAAGCTTATCTGGCCCATCGCCTGGTTGAAGAGGTCAATGACCGGTATGTGGGGCACGGTTGTGGCCCCTTGATTCCGCTGGATATGACCCGCGCCAATCTGATTGCGCACCAGTTGCTTGGCGAGCCCTTTTCCAATGATCTTGACCTGATAGTGACCCAGGCGTTGGAACGGCTGGTCCCGGAAAGTCTTTTTGAAGGCGAGGCTTTTCAGCGCTACCAGGCTAGCGTGAACCCTGAGAGCTGCCAAGCGCTGTGGCAGGAGTGGCCTTGTATGTCTGAGACGCTGGGCGTGGGGATCAAGTGGCGCGGGGCCGCTTGATCCGCTAGCTCATTTTTTTTTCAGGCGTGGATTAGGGAAAAATTGCACGGTTTGGGTTTGTGCGGTGGGCTTGGCGATTTTCGGCGCATTCACGCGGGTGGGAATTTCGCGGGGCACGGAGTTGCCCCGCTCATCCAATGTGTCGGCATAACCACAATTCACACATTCACGATTGGGCACTCCATCGATCTGGAACATGCGGATGGTGTCCATCTGGCTGCAGGCCGGGCAGACTGCGCCAGCAATGAACCGTTTGATGACCTGGGTCTCGCTCATGCCGCTTCTCCGGTAAGCCCGCTATGTCGCAGCAAGGCGTCGATGGACGGTTCCCGTCCACGGAAGGCCACGAATAGATCCATCGGCTCACGACTGCCGCCCCGGGCGAGAATGTTGTCGCGGAATGCTCGTCCGGTTTCGGGGTTGAAAATCCCCTCTTCCTCGAAACGTGAAAACGCGTCGGAGGACAGTACTTCTGCCCATTTGTAGCTGTAGTAACCTGCCGCATAACCTCCAGCGAAGATATGCGAAAAGCCATTCTGGAATCGGTTGAACGCCGGCGGGTTCAGCAACGATGTCTCTTTGCGCACGGCATCGAGCACATCCTGGACGCTTCGATTGGGCACACGGCGGGCGTGCAATTCAAAGTCGAAAAGTGAGAATTCTACCTGGCGCAACATGCCCATACCGGATTGGAAGTTTCTCGCCGCCATCATTTTATCGAGCAATTCCTGCGGCAAGGGTTCGTCGGTTTCATGGTGTCCGGCGATCAGCGCCAGGCCTTCCGGCTCCCAACACCAGTTTTCCATGAACTGGCTGGGCAGTTCTACCGCGTCCCAAGCTACGCCGTTGATGCCCGAGGCGGATGGATAATCGACCTTTGTCAGCAGATGGTGAAGACCATGGCCAAACTCGTGGAACAGCGTAGTGACCTCGTTGTGCGTCAGCAGTGCAGGCTTGCCACCCAGTGAAGGCGTGAAGTTGCACACCAGGTATGCCACCGGCTTTTGCACCATGCCTTCCGGTAGCCGGCGGCGGTCACGCGCCGCGTCCATCCAGGCTCCTCCACGTTTATTGCTGCGCGCATACAGATCGAGGAAAAACCGGCCGATCACGTCGCCTTCCTCTACCACTTCGTAGAGCCGGGCATCCGGGTGCCAGCGGTCAAACTCGGCCACTTCACGAATGCTGATGCCGTACAAGCGCTCGGCAATATCGAACATGCCGTCAATGACTTTATTGACCGGAAAATAGGGGCGCAGAACCTCCTGTGAAATGGCGTAGCGATGCTGTTGCAGTTTCTCGCTGTAATACCCCAGATCCCAGGTTTGCAGGTCATCGCAGCCCTGCTCGGCAGCGTATTCGCGAAGCGCCTGCAAGTCGGCTTCGGCGGCGGGTTTGCTGCGTTGGGCCAGGTTACGCAGGAATCCGAGCACCTGGTCGGTACTGTCGGCCATTTTGGTCGCCAGTGACAGCTCTGCATAGTTGTCGTAGCCAAGCAGCTCCGCCAGTTCCTGGCGCAGAGACAGGATTTCTTTGATCAGCGGACCGTTGTCGTTCTGTCCGGCATTCGGACCCTGGTCGGAAGCTCGCGTGCTATAGGCGGTATAGAGTTCCTGGCGCAGCGAGCGATCATGCGCATAAGTCATCACAGCGTAGTAACTGGGGAATTCAAGGGTAATCAGCCAGCCTTCCAGATCACGGGCTTCGGCCGCCTGCCTTGCTTGGGCCAAGGCAGACTCAGGCAATCCATCCAGCGCGGCGGCATCGGTAATATGCTTGGTCCATGCCTGGGTCGCGTCCATCACGTTGTTGGAAAATTTACTCTGTAGGTCGGAGAGACGCATCTGCAATTCACCGTAGCGTTTCTGCTGATCAACCGGCAGGGCAATACCGGATAGACGAAAATCGCGTAGCGTATGTTCAATGATAAGTTGCTGGGTGGCGTCCAGCTCAGCAAACGAGTCGCTTTTCGACAGCTGGGTATAGGCCTCGAACAACGCCTGGTTCTGTCCCAGCTCGGTCGAATACTGGCTTAATAGCGGCAGACAACTGTTGTAGGCGTCGCGCATCTCCGGCGTGTTCATCACCGCGTTCAGGTGACCTACCGGGGACCAGGCGCGCGACAGGCGCTCGCCGGTTTCATCCAGCGGCTCGACCAGATCTGCCCAGGTCCACTCGGTGGGGCTGGTCGCCAGCAGGGCGTGCAGCTGCTCCCGATTGTCAGCCAGGATCTGTTCGATTGCCGGTTTGACGTGCTCGGCGCGAATGTCACTGAAAGGGGGCAGGTCATAGGATTGCAGCAGCGGGTTTGACATGGCGTTTAGGTATCCTGGGTCGATAAAGCGCGGACTTTGACTATCATCTTATTTAATATGACTGTGTTTGGCACGGCCACTGGCTTTAATTAATGGTATCAAGAGCTTTCCTTGATGAGATGGAATCTATGAATGTGAGACCCTTCGGCGGCAAGACCCCGCAGCTTGGCCGCGGGGTCTTCGTTGATCCTTCATCGGTGGTACTCGGTGATGTGACCATTGGCGATGACTGTTCGATATGGCCTGCGGTGGTAGTGCGTGGCGATATGCTACACATTCGCATTGGCGCGCGTACCAGTGTGCAGGATGGCAGCGTGCTGCATATCACCCACGCGGGTCCCTTCAATCCCGCCGGTTATCCATTGGTCATTGGTGATGATGTGACCATAGGGCACAAGGTTTTGTTGCATGGCTGCACTATCGGCAACCGGGCGCTTATCGGGATGGGCAGCATCATCATGGACGGGGCTGTTGTTGAAGATGAAGTAATAGTCGGGGCCGGTAGTCTGGTTCCGGCAAACCGGACCTTGAGGAGTGGTCATTTGTATGTTGGCAGCCCGGCCAGGGAGATCCGTACGTTGACCGATGAGGAAAAGGCATTTTTCACCTACTCTGCCAACAATTATGTCCGGCTCAAGGATCAGCATATGGCCGAGGAGTGGGCCCGCTGAATTATTCCTGACAGGAACCGGATTGCGTTTCGGCCAGCCAATTGTCCCGCAATCAGGGCCGTGAATAGTGTTCAGCTTCGCCGCATCTTGATGCAGCCCTGGTTTATGATCGGGGTGTAAGGGAGATCATCCCTCCATTCTCAATCAAGCGAGGCACTCCATGTCTGCTCATACCAATCGAAAAATCGTTTTAAGTAAGCGCCCTCAAGGTGAAATTCAGGACGGCGACCTGGTTCTGAAGGAAGAATCAGTACGTGAACTCAAAGATGGGGAAGTGCTGATCAAAACCCTGTGGCTGTCCCTTGACCCTTACATGCGGCCCCGGATGAATGACAGCAAGGGCTACATGGACCCGATTGGTATTGGCGAGCCCATCGTCGGTGAAAGCGTTGGCCGTGTGGTTGAGTCCAGGTCCGACAAATACAGCGTCGGCGACGTGGTTACCAGTTATTCCGGCTGGCAGGAGTACAGCATCATCCCAGGCGACGCGCCTATGGTTTACAAGGTCGATGCCAAAGACGTTCCGCTGCAGGCCTTTCTTGGCGTTGCCGGTATGCCCGGACGCACCGGTTATTGCGGCCTGATGTATGTCGGCAAACCCAAAGCGGGTGAAACCGTCGTTGTATCTGCGGCCTCTGGCCCGGTCGGTACGGTGGTGGGCCAGACAGCCAAACAACTCGGCTGCCGGGTAGTCGGGGTGGCTGGCGGGGAAGAGAAGTGCCGCTACGTTGTCGAAGAGCTTGGCTTCGATGCCTGCGTCGACTACAAGGCGGGCAACCTGGAAGCCGATCTCAAGGCCGCATGCCCGGATGGTATTGATGTGTATTTTGAAAACGTCGGCGGAGCGGTAACCCGAGCGGTGGCCAAGTTGCTCAACTCCGGCTCGCGCGTGCCGATCTGTGGCTACGTTTCAGCGTATAACGCCGAGGATGCCAGCAAGGTTGAAACGCCGTTTCATGTGTTTGGCGCCATGGAAGACAAGCCTGAGCACCGCTTCTTTCTGGTTACCGAATGGCAGGACAAGCATCAGGAGATCACCAATCTGCTCGCTGATCAGATTGCCTCTGGCAAGCTCAAATATCAGGAAACGGTTGCTGAAGGTCTGGAAAATGCAGTCGAAGCCTTCAAGGGTCTGCTCAAAGGCAGGAACTTCGGCAAGCAACTGGTCCACATCGCTGATTGATCGACCAGATTGATTGTCCGTAACAGGTGCCGAGTGTTCGCTCGGCATCTGTTATCGGTGCTTCGATTGTCAGCGTGGCGCCGTCGACTTGGCCCATTCCTGTTCCTGAAGAGCCCGCCACATGATCTTGCCCGTGGGCGACTTGGGTAAGCTGTCAGTAAACTCCACGATTTTCGGACATTTGTAGGCAGACATGTTGTCCTGGCACCAGGCGATCAGCTCATCGGCTAAAAGCGCCTCATGGCCAGCCGCACATACCACCACGGCCTTGACCGTTTCGCCGCGTCGCTCGTCGGGCACGGAGATGATGCACACCTCCTTCACACCGCGATGCCCATACAACAGAGACTCCACCTCCGCTGGCCAGACCTTGAAGCCCGAGGCGTTGATCATGCGTTTCACGCGGTCGACCAGGAAGAAGTAACCCTCCTCGTCGTAATGGCCGATGTCGCCGGAGCGGAAGAAGCGCTTGCCGTCCAGCTCAATGAAGGCTTCTGCCGTGGCTTGGTCTCGGCGCCAGTAACCCTGAAACAACTGTTCTCCATGCAGGATAATCTCGCCCGTCTCACCCGGCCCGACTTCCTGGAGGGAATCGACGTCGATAACCCTCGCATCCACGCCGATGATAGGAATGCCGAGACACTGTGGCTTGGGCGCCTGCGGCGGATTCATATGGGTCGCGCTGATGGTCTCCGACAGTCCATAACCCTCGGAATAGTGCAGTCCGGTTTTGCTTTCCAGCTTGGCGGCGACCGCAGCAGGCATGGGTGCGCCACCGCCGCCAATGGCCTTAAGGCTGCTCAGGTCGTATTGATCAATGCTCGGCTCGGACAGCAGATCGACGACCATCGTCGAGATATTACGCCAGCTGCTGATGCCATGATCCTGGATCAACTGTGCCGCCACCTTGCGATCCCAGCGCGTCATCACGACCTGCGTGCCGCCGATATAAATGGAGGAGTTCATGCACACCTGCATGCCGGTGACATGGAACATAGGGACCGATACCAGCGTCACGCTCTGGTGCTGGGCGTTGCCCCAAACCGAACAGTAGACGGTAGTGGCCATGACACTGTGGTGGGTGTGCACGCACCCCTTGGGGTTGCCAGTGGTGCCCGAGCTGTAAGGGATGACGCAGAGATCATTCGGGCCGGTGGTAAGCGGGCCCGGACTGTGCCCGGAGGACAGCGCGTCCTGCCAATGGGTGATTCCAGGCCGCACGGGTAGTGTTGCAGACAGCTTGACCGCATCGGGCAGATCCAGCGAAGTGGGCTCGCGCACATATTCTGCATAGGCGCTGACTACCACCTCCCGCAGCTTGCCCTCGTCGACCAGCCCTGCAACGTTGTCCAGCAGCTCCAGTCCGCATAGTGCGACCTGGGCCTCGGTGTCGTCGAGCAGGTAGTCCAGCTCGGCCTTGCGATTCATCGGATTGACCGGCACCACCACCGCATTGGCGCGCAGGATGGCATAGAAGCCGATAACGAACTGCGGACTGTTCTGCATATACAGCAGTACCCGGTCGCCGGCCTTTACCCCTGCACTCTGCAGATAGCCAGCCAATGCGTTGGCCTGACGTTCCAGTTCGCGGTATGACAGTGCCGTGCCGTAATAGATGATGGCTGGATGCTCGGGATAGCGCAGCGCGGAAATGGTCAGATTGGTATACAGGCTGGTTTGAGGCAGCTCGAGGAAATGCGGCACCTGAGCGGGCCAGACCTGATAGTGACGGTCAAACATGCGGACGATCTCCGGTATGACGTGGGCAAAATTCGAAGCGGTGGAGGCTAGCGCTACCAGGCCGGCCTGAAAACGGTTAGTAGCGTTGGTGTTGACGGATCATAACCGCTGGGCAGGAAGGCGCTGCCCGCTAGGGCAGCCAGATGCGGAACTCGCCGCCACCCAGCGCGCAGTCGTTGCTGAGCTGTATGTGTCCCTTCGCGCCGTTGCGCTGATGCAGGCGTGCGATGCGCTCGCCAAAATAAAGTCCAAGTCCGGTACTGCCGGTGCTCATGTCGATGCCCAGGACGTACTCGGACTGTTTGTCGATCATCACCTGGGGGTATCCAGCCCCGTCATCGCTTATGGACAGGACCAGTTGCTCCTCATCCATGGAGGCGTGCAGATGGATGGCCGATTTGGCGTATCGGATGGAATTGTTGATGACGTTGGACACCACCGAGCCCACCAGCTCGGGATCGAAGAAGCCCATCATGCCGGGGTCGTCCAGGGTGTAGGTGCCGCTGATATGACGGGCGCGCAGAATGTTGTCGTGCCGGGCCAGTTGGGCCTCCAGGAAATCGTCCACTTCCATCCAGGTGGGCCTCAGCGGCAGTTGGTGAACCTGCAGCTTGTACAGGCCGAGCATCTGCACCAGCATGCCATTCAGGCGCAGCGACTCGTACTCGACTATCCCGTGCTCCCGCGTCTCGCTCGCATCGGCTGGCAGATTGGCCAGTGCCTCGGTATAGGCCTGCATCAGCAGGCCCAGCGAGTTTTTCATGTCGTGGACGGTCGAGGCGATGACAGTAGAAAAGTCCAGGCTCGCTTCGTCGTCGCTCATAGCTTGTCCACAGTGGCGCACAGTTTCTGGTAGCGCTCATAGCGATGGTCGGATTCAGGCATGCTGCGCACCTGCTGCAGGCACTGCAGACACTCCTCCTTGAGGCTTGCATCAGGTTGAGCTGCCAGGAGCCTGAGCAGAGACTGCGCGGTGTTCAGGGCAAAGCTCACGTTGCGCGGCTGACTGTTCCAGGCCTTGCGGAACAGCTCCAGGGCCTCGGGAAACTGCTTTTTCTGGTAGCAGCGAATGCCCTCGCGATTCCAGGTCTGCGCCTGGGCACCGGCGCTCAGAATTGCCGGGTCCTGGGTTTGCGACGCGACACCCGCCATGACCTTGGGATCGTCGCCATACATTTCGGCGCAGGTACTCAGCACTTCGTCTGCCTGCTTATCCTGGCCGAGGTTGCGCAGTTGCGCGGCGACTACCAGGGCGGTTTCCGCTGAAAAGAACTTGTCCAGTGTGGTGATTTTTTCCGCCGCCGCCTGGGCCAGGCGGTTGGCCTCGTCGGTTTGTCCGGTCTTGGCCAGGGTGCGGGCCTGGGTCAGGTCGGACCGCACTGCCAGCACCGGGTCATCCTTCCAGGTTTTGTTCAGCTCGCCCAGGGTCTGGCGAATTTCGACCAGGGCCCGCGAGTTGAGACTGGAGTCTCCGGCCTGATCGGTCAGGCTGGTAGCCAGCGCCAGATGGTTTTCCGGATCGCGAAACACCGAGTTTCGCCCCAGTTCCACCGCCTGGCGAAAGGCCCTTATTGCCTGTTCATGATTATCGTTGGCCTGGGCCAGTTTGCCCAGTTCGGCCTGGCGCGACAGGCTGTTAGGCGAGATGCGTATGCCTTGCTGCAGGTACTCCTGCGCCTTGGCGGTATCGCCCTGTGCGGCAGCTATGGCGGCAAGTCCGTCATACAAGGCGGGCACCATCGGGAACAGGCCGATAGCCTTGTTATACAGCGCTTCAGCCTTGTCGAGCTGCCCGATACGCTGCCAGTGATCGGCCAGCGCCACGAGAGCCCAGGGCATCGGCCGGTCATTGACGAGTCCTTCCAGCAGCTTTTCAAGTTCGGCGTGTTTACCCAGCGATTCGAGCGCGGTGGCAAGATAGCGCTGACACTGGGGCGCAAACCGTGGAAGAGCGGCCATTGCTTTTTCACTGGCTGTTACTACAGTTTGCTGGTCGTTTTTCTCCAGGGCATCCAGTATCGGCTTCAGTGCATTTTTCCGTTCAACCAGCTTGTCCAGTCGCTGTTGCAGGCTGGCACGATTGAAGGGCTTGGTCAGATAGGCGTCCGGCTCGCATTCCAGCGCGGCCATGACCATCGCCTGGCTGCTTTCGGCGGTCACCATCACAAAAATACAGTGCGGGCTGATCAATTTTGCGTGGTGCAACTCTTCCAGGACCTGTTGCCCGTTCTTGCCGGCGCCCAGATTGTAATCGTGGAGAATGATGTCGTAGGCATTGCGCCGGCACTGGGCTAGCGCTTCGTCCCCATTGGCCGCTGTGTCGACGTTCTGCACCGCCATCTGGCGCAGCATGCCGGTGACAGAAGAGCGGAAGTCGGAAAAATCGTCTACTACCAGAAAACGTTTTTTACTGTAATCAATCATTTCGAAGCCTGAACAGTGCCCTGGTACGACCAGGGTTTGTTGGTATTGTGGTAGATCTCGCCCACTGGGCGCTACGCCGCGCCTGATCGTCGAAAAGCGAACTTTTAAGGCTCAGTTAATCTTTTTCAGCATAATAGGTCCAAGCCTCAACACGGGACACCCTCCCTACGGCTCAACCATATACTAGTAGAGGTATCGATGAATACTCGAAGTCTGCTCGACCAGTTGCTCAATACCGGGAAGGATATGCTGCAGAAACAGGCATCCGGTAAATCCCTGGGATCCGGTTCTTCAGGAATCACTTCACAGTTGGGTGGCCTGCTCGGTGGGGCCGGCGGAGGCGCGCTTGGGGGCGGGGCCATCGGTATGCTGATGGGTAACAAGAAAGCTCGAAAAATGGGTGGCAAGGCGTTGACTTACGGAGGGCTCGCGGCGCTGGGTGTAGTCGCCTACAAGGCCTATAGCAATTGGCAGGCTCAACAGCAGAACCAGAACCAGAGCCAGAGTGTTGCGGGTCAGCGCCAGCTGCAAACGGTTGATCGGGTATCGCCCGCTGAGATGGAAGAGCACAGCCACGCGATTCTGCGGGCGGTCATCGGAGCGGCCAAGGCCGACGGACATATCGATGAACGCGAGCGGGAAATGATTGATGGCGAAGTGTCCAAGCTCACCAATGATCCACAACTGCAACGGTGGTTCGATCAGGAGTTGCGCAAACCTTTGGATCCGACCGAAGTGGCTCGTTCGGCAACGACGCCGGAAATTGCCGCAGAGATGTATCTGGCAAGCATTCTGATGGTCGACGAAGAAAGCTATATGGAGCGCGCCTACCTGGATGAGCTGGCCCGGCAGCTGAAGCTGGACCCCTCATTGAAAGCGGAGCTGGAAACCCAGGCGCTGGAAAATCTGCGCTGAGGCAGGCGGAGTCAATGCGGTTTAGTAGCGATGCAGCTTCCCCCAGACTGATGCCGATCTGGGGGAAGTTCGCAAAGGCTGGTAATTGGCCGCCCAGTGCGTTGCTGTGCCTGTGCGGGGCTTGCCGTCAGATAGACGTTTGCGGGGCAGTATCGAGTGCGGGTTCGGCCTCCGTTCTGTCATCTTTTCTGGCGAATACCGACGACACCATTACGAAGAACAGCGGTACCCAGAAAATCGCCAGGAAGGTTGCGGTTATCATCCCGCCGATGACCCCGGTGCCGATAGCGTGCGAGCTACCCGCTCCTGCGCCACTGGCCAGCGCCAGCGGAACCACACCCAGCGTGAAGGCCAGCGACGTCATGATGATCGGACGCAGGCGCATTCTGCAGGCTTCCACCGCCGCATCAAACAGACTCATGCCCTGCTCATGCAGATCCTTGGCGAACTCGACGATCAGGATCGCGTTTTTTGCCGTCAGTCCGACCGTCGTCAGCAGACCTACCTGGAAGAACACGTCGTTTGACAAGCCGCGACCCAGCGTTGCCAGGAGCGCGCCGATTACACCCAGCGGAACCACCAGCAATACCACAAGCGGAATCGACCAGCTCTCATACAGCGCAGCAAGACACAGGAACACTACCAGCAGCGACAGCGCATACAGCATCGGCGCCTGATCGCCAGAGATTCGTTCCTCGTAGGATAGGCCAGTCCAGGCAACACCCACGCCTTCCGGCAGTTTGGTGGCTATTTCTTCCACCGCCGCCATCGCCTCACCCGTACTGAAACCGGGTGCAGCCTCGCCCATGATTTCCATCGAGGCTACGCCGTTATAACGCGACAGTTTGGGCGAGCCGTACACCCACTCGCCGCTGGCGAATGCATTGAAGGGCACCATGTCTCCCTCGTTGTTCCGGACGAACCATTTGTTCAGATCGTCCGGATTCATCCGGGCTGCCGCTTCGCCCTGAATATAGACGCGTTTCACTCGCCCGCGATCAATAAAGTCGTTGATATAACTGGAACCCCAGGTGATGGACTGCGTGCTGTTGATATCGCTGAGCGATACCCCCAGTACCCGCGCCTGTTCATCGTCGATGTTCAGCTGGTATTGCGGCTCGTCCTCCAGGCCGTTGGGCCTCACCGACGTCAGGGCGGGGTGGTTGGCCGCCAGTTCCAGAAACTGATTGCGTGCCTGCATCAGGGTGTCATGTCCCACACCGGAGTTATCCTGCAGAAACAGGTTGAAACCGGTGGCATTGCCCAATGCCATGACCGCTGGCGGGGCGAAGGCGTTTACCTGAGCATCGCGCAATGTGCTGAAGTACTGCCGGGCGCGATCGGCCAGCGCGAACACGCTCTGTTCAGGTTCTGTCCGTTCTTCCCAGGGTTTCAGCCCGATGAAGGCGATGGCCGAATTCTGGCCTCGCCCGGCGAAGCTGAAACCGGTGACCGTGAACACCGATTTGACGATGTCCGATTCTTCTGTGAGGAGATATTCACGCATGTTGTCCACAGTCTTCTGGGTGCGCTCCGCCGTGGAGCCAGCCGGTGCCTGCACCTGGGCAAACAGCACGCCCTGATCTTCGTTGGGCAGAAACGCCGACGGTATCCTGGTGAACAACACCGCCATGACAGCGACGATGACCAGATACAGCAGCACAAAGGGAGTCTTGCGTTTGAGAATGCCGATGACACTCCGTTCGTATCGGTTCACACCCCGGTTGAAGATGCGATTGAACCAGCCGAAGAAGCCACGCTTTTGATGGTGCTCGCCTTTGGGAATCGGCTTTAACATCGTAGCGCACAAGGCCGGCGTGAACACCAACGCCACCAGCACCGACAGCGTCATTGCCGAGGCGATCGTCACTGCGAACTGCCGGTAGATGACGCCCGTCGAGCCGCCAAAGAATGCCATCGGAATGAATACGGCGGAGAGCACCAGACCGATGCCGACCAGTGCGCCCTGGATCTGGTCCATCGATTTGCGTGTGGCTTCCAGTGGCGACAGGCCTTCTTCGGCCATTACGCGCTCGACGTTTTCAACCACCACAATGGCATCGTCTACCAGCAGGCCGATCGCCAGAACCATGGCGAACATGGTGAGAATATTGACGCTGAAGCCAAACAGCGACAGCACGCCGAAGGTGCCCAGTATGACCACCGGCACTGCAAGGGTCGGGATAAGCGTCGCTCGGAAGTTTTGCAGGAACAGATACATCACCACGAAAACCAGCACCACGGCCTCAAGGAGAGTATGCACTACGCCGGTAATCGACTCCGACACCACCGGAGCGGTCTCAAACGGGTAGACGATTTCCATGCCTTGGGGGAAGAAGGGCTCCAGGTCGGCAATCGTCTGTTTCACTGCCCTGGCGGTGTCCAGCGCATTGGCGCCGGTAGCCAGGTTGACCGCAATACCCGATGCGGGCTTGCCGTTGAACTGAGCAGAGTAGTTGTAAGTCTGCGCGCCCATCGCCACCCGGGCTACGTCCCGCAGGCGAACCTGGGAGCCATCGCTGGCGACCTTGAGCAAGATATTACGGAACTGCTCGGGAGTTTGCAGGCGCGTCTTGCCGATAATAGTGGCGGTCAGTTGTTGACCCGGTACCGCGGGCAAGCCACCAAGCTGCCCCGAGGACACCTGCACGTTCTGGGCGCTGACGGCCGCGCTGACCTCCATCGGCGTCATCTGGAAGTTGTTCAGTTTGGCCGGGTCAAGCCATATGCGCATGGCGTAGGGCGCACCGAATACCTGAAAGTCGCCGACGCCCTCGGTCCGGGAAAGCGGGTCCTGAATATTGGAAATGATGTAGTCGGACAGGTCATCCCGGGTCATGCTGCCATCGCTGGAGACCACCCCAACCACCATCAGGAAGCCACTGGTCGACTTGGTCACGCGGATGCCCTGCTGTTGCACTTCCTGCGGCAGCATGGGCGTCGCCAGTTGCAGCTTGTTCTGCACCTGCACCTGGGCAATGTCCGGATCCGTTCCCTGATCGAAGGTCACGTTGATCTGCATGCTGCCATCTGAATTACTGACAGAGCTGATATAGCGCAGGCCGTCGATGCCATTGAGTTGCTGTTCAATGACCTGCACTACGGTGTCCTGCACCGTCTGGGCCGAGGCGCCAGGATAGGCCACCTGAATGCGGATCGCTGGCGGTGCGATTTCCGGGTACTGGTTAACCGGCAGGTTGAGCACCGCCAGCCCCCCGGCCAGCATGATCACCAGCGCGATTACCCAGGCAAAGATGGGTCGATCAATAAAGAATCTGGACATTCGGGATTATCCTTCCTGACCGGATGGCTGGGCTGAAGCGGAAATATTGCTCGCTGGCACGACCTTAACCTCGGCACCAGGGCGGACGAATTGCAAGCCTTCGGTTATAAGACGATCCCCAGCGTTAAGCCCTTCACTAACCAGCCAGCGGTTGCCTACTGCACGTTCAACCTTGATCGGGCGAAGCTCTACCTTATTGTCGGCATTGACCACTAACGCTGTGGCGTCGCCGCGTGGAGTGCGGGTCACGCCCTGTTGAGGCGCCAGGATCGCATTGCTACGGGTGCCGGCTACCAGCTGCGCATGCACAAACAGGCCTGGCAGCAGATCTTTATCAGGGTTGGGGAAAACGGCACGCAGAGTGACCGATCCGGTACCGGCGTCGACCGATACTTCAGAGAACTCCAGGGTGCCTTCATGCGGGTACTGGTTGAGACCGTCCAGGGTCAGCGTAACTTTGGCGGCATTCTCGCCGGCTTTTTCCAGGCGCCCTTCTTCCAGATCGCGACGCAGTGCCAACAGCTCCCGCGCCGGCTGGGTGACGTCCACATAGATCGGATCCAACTGCTGGATGGTCGCCATGGCCGCGGCCTGGCCATTGCTGACCAGAGCGCCTTCACTCACCAGTGATCGACCGATACGCCCGGAAATCGGGGCGAGAACCTTGGTGTAGCGCAAGTCAATTTCGGCGCGCGTCAAAGCGGCTTCTGCCTGAAGGTTAGTGGCACGGGCTTCATCATAGGCTTGGCGGCTCACCGCGTTCTGTCCCACCAGAACTTCATACCGATCAGCCAGCGACTTGCTTGACAACCGCACAGCGCGGGCGCTCTCAAGTGCAGCTTTATAGACCGCGTCATCTATCTGATACAGCTGCTGGCCGGCTTCCACGTCGCTGCCTTCCTCGAACAGACGCTTCTGAATAATGCCGTTGACCTGCGGACGCACCTCGGCCATGCGGTAGGCGGCTGTCCGGCCCGGCAATTCGGTGGTCAGCGTAAACGGCTCTGCCTCAAGCGTAACGACGCCGACCTCGGGCAGGCCCATCGGGGCAGGCGGGGCGCTTTCTTTTTCACATGCACTCAACAGCACGGCAATGATGCAAAGCGGGATCAGGGCAGCGCGAGCTGTGGCTGGCATGGGTAAAACCTCTATAGGACGAACTGCAGAATCAATAAAAGCCTGGCCGGATGAACGGCTTTGGCTGGAAAAGCGTGCAATATACTTACATTCGTGAATGTTTGTAAATGGTTTTCACATTGGTTAACATGTCCGACTTCGCATCAAACCCCCGGTTTATCTATGCTGTGGGCATATAACAGTTGAGCGCACCCATGGTCAGACGTACCAAGCAAGAAGCACAGGAGACGCGTAGCGAAATTATCGACGCTGCCGAACTGTGTTTTCACCGAAAGGGAATTTCACGCACTTCTCTCGCTGATATCGCCAGCGCGGCGGGCGTCACCCGCGGGGCCATTTATTGGCATTTCCAGGACAAGGCCGACGTGCTTGAGGCGCTGCTGGAACGCGCCAACATGCCGCTGCAGCCGCTGGGCGAGGCCGGCCGCAATCAGCATGAACCTGATCCCCTTGGTCGGCTGCGCGATCTGCTGGTGCTGTTATTCCAGCGTGTAGAGCTGGACCCTGCGGTCAAGCGTATCAATGAGATCATATTCCACAAATGTGAATATACGGATGACATGTGCGATCTGCGCAATCGCATCCAGAGCTTCCGCCATCTTTGTGACCAGAATATTGAAAGCACCCTGAGAAATGCCATGGGCAAGGGACAATTGCCGCCGGATCTTGACGCGGCTTTGGCCAGCCGCTGCGTTCACAGCTTCGTAAGCGGAGTTATCGATCAGTGGCTGCTGGTCCCGGAAGGTCTTGATCTTGCCGTCCGGGCAGAATCTCTGGCCGATGCTATTGTCGACATGCTCAGACTGAGTCCCGCACTGCGTAGCTCTGCTTAACCCTGCGGCAACGTAGCGCGGGCAGCTCGGTTCATGGCGTTGTAACGTTTTACTGCGCAAAATTTCCTTTCTGCATTCGGCAATGTGAATACTAGGCTAGGCTGTGTCACTGATAGCCATTTGCCTGACCTGTAAGCCTGGCGTGTGATCCAGAATGTCCGCCGACGCCTGCGAATCTGGCTGTTACGGTCGATCTTCAAGGAGAAACAGTATGAACCTAATTTCCGCGCGGGCCCTGAGGGGCATCAAGCCGGATATGAGCAAGAGCATCGAGCCAGATACTTTGAGCGGGAAGGCACGACTCTTGTGGGTAGGTCTGACGATGGGCTTGCTACTGGCGGGTTGCGCTGGTGACGACAAGGCCCGTCAGGTGGAGGCAGAACAAGACTTCCGGGCGGTACCTGCAAGCATTGCGGCTGGTCAGACTACCCAGCTGTCATGGACACTGGATGAGGCTCAATCGATTTCGATTGGCGGGCTGACGGCTACCCCACAATCTTCCGTCACAGTGGCTCCGGTAAAAACCACGACCTACCGGCTTACGGCAAGCGATGCCAACGGCAAACCCATCACCCGCGAGGTAACGGTTAACGTAGCCGCAGACTCAATTCTGGCAAAGGTCGACATCGACCCCGCCCAGGCTGGCAGGGAGTTGCCTTCAGGGTTCCTGGGGCTGTCCCATGAATGGGGCCAGGCCCAGTTAATGATGGGCGATCCGCAAATTGGCACCAATCCGATTTACCGGCAACTGCTGGCGAACCTTACCGAGCGCAGTGGCGGCCCGATCTCGCTGCGCATAGGTGGCAGCACGACGGGTCGGACCAGCACACCGACTACCAACACCGTTTCGCCGTTGGCCCAGGTCTACCGCGACATGGCGGATTCAACCCCAGGGGTTTCATTCATTCTCGGCGTCAACATGGGCGCTGGTGTTCCTGGCTTGGCGGCCCGGCAAGCAAAAACCTTCGTGGAAGAAGTGCCCCAGGGCTCGATTCAAGCCATTGAGCTGGGCAATCAGCCGGACTTTTTCGTAGCCCACGATTATCGGGCAGATAATTACAGCTTCGAAGACTATATGGCTGAGTTTCGCTTCTACGCTCAGCATATCCGCGAGGCGATCCCCGCTGGGCCGCCCTTTGCCGGTCCGTCCATGGCGGGATTTGCCGGTGTCGCGCCCGTGCCATTGGTGCCGGAGACCGACTTCGGTACACCGCTGGACCTGGAGCGACTGCTGACCCAGGAGCACCAGACAATCGGCATCGTGAGCCAGCACGCCTACGCCGGGGCAGGCGAAGCTTGCGGCGGCGACGTTCAGTCTGGGTTTCTACTCGAGCCGAGGGCGGCCACAGCAGGTCCGGAAGAGATCGAGCGTTATATCGACGTTGCCAACCGGATGGGCAAGCCGTACCGCATTACCGAAATGAACTCGATCATGTGCTCAGGACAGCCAGGAGTCAGCGATGCCTTCGAAGCGGCACTGTGGGCGCCGGATATATTGTTCGAGTACGCCTATCGTGGTGTGGCGGGCGTTAATCTGCACAGCAATATCTGGAATACCGTCAATGGCTGGGATCTTTACAGCGCATTCCTGTTCGATGTGCCGGCACAGCAATATCAGGCATCGCAAACCGAGGCACCGCCTCCGCCAGGAACGGCATTCCCCGGCGACTATGAGCTAAGGAAAGTGTTACCGCTCTATTACGGCATGCTGTTTTTTGCCGAGGCAACGGCCAACCAGGCCGAGTTGCTGCCCGTTGCGGTGGCCACCGACGCGAATCTCAAGGCATGGGCCACCCGTAACCCTGAGACCGGGCGAATAACCGTCGCGCTGATCAACAAGGACCGCACCGCATCCGGCCCGGTTCATCTGAGTATTCCCGGTTATACCTCCGGTCGGGTGAAACGGATGCTGGCTCCCTCATTCCGCGCCACGGAAGGAATCTCTTTGGGCGGCCAGACCTTCGATCAAAGCAAATACGGTCAGCCGCTGGGTACCGAGTACGCCGAAACGGTCAGCTCATCGACCGGTCAGTTCGAAGTCGCCCTGGGCGCTACCAGCGCACTGCTTTTGAGTCTGGACAGGTAATAAACGACAAGCTCATGCGGCCGTATCCCGCAGGGAAGCGGTCGGCTTAGACAGAAGTGGCGTGAGTGACATGCAGAAATACCAGACTCAGCATGCATAGGGTACCCAACCACAGAATACCCAGGCCGGGCTTGCTGTCACGCAGGGAAAAGCCCGTTCCGATCAGGGTCAGGCCAAGTGTGAAGATACCGAGAGTCGGCCAGAAAAGGACAAGATTCATGGGGTTACATCCTGGTGCGGTGAACTTGAGTATGGTTTACGAGGGCGGAAAGGCAAACCGAGGTTTTCGATAATTCAGTGAATGATTGCGCAAGGCTGGCCAGTCCTACAGGGAAAAAGCAGTACTAAATGGGTAACGCATTAACCAAATACCCCGTTTGGCATTAGGACTACCCTATTAAAAGACAAGGGACACCTGATGCATTTGCTCACACCCCACTTCCTCTCAAAGCTTCTCGGATGGCACCGGGCGCCGGTGGTGACGTCTGCCGGCACTGCTCGCGGCACTGCCCTGGTGCTGAACACTGTGCAGACCACGCTGCTCGACAGGCAGCAAGTAAGCGTGATGGCGAGCCGCGAAGACCGCGACAACTTCGTGGCCATCCAGGTAACGCTACTGGCGTCCGCGCCGGCCTGGCAGTGTTTAGCCGTGGCGCCATCCTGCGCGTATCGCATTAAACTGATAAGACATAACTCTGAGACGGGAACTCGCAAACTTAGGGCTCTTGTTGCGAGATGAGAGTCCATCCATTCACGTATTCTTCTATCCCGGGTCGAGAGAAAAAACCATACTCTGTGAGGACTCGCATGTTGTCCCATTCAGTGAAAACCTTAGCGAGGCAAACCAAGTGAATTAGTTTGATTGGCATAGAGTACACACAGATATCGATATACTGTTCTCGGTGCTCTGGTGGGCAGCGATCTACTGTGACTCTTAGAAGGATATAAAAACTTCGCACGACCGAAAATATACCCATTCCGCTTTCGTCATCCAGCGAGTCGAAAATCCTAGAAAGCGTCAGGTGATGGTCAGCTGCGGCAGAATCGACTTGTAATTTGTCCTCGATTGCGGTCACCGCAAGAGATCCTCGGCAAGTTGCCCCGTTCGGTTTGGTTATCTCGAATCGTTCGTACTCTTTACGAGCGACTTCAGCCAAGCTATAAAAAGTGGATTCAAACGAGCGGAGCTTTTCCGATTCCTTTTGTTGATAGCTCATCTCCTTCGCTTGTTGGTTTTGCTCGATCAAGCCATCATTCGCGCGCTTTTGCAGATCAAGGGAGTCCGAAGGATAGCCCACGGTCCCTCGATAACTGCTCCAGGGCCAGCCTAACCATCGCAGCCCGCACCGGATTCAAAACGATGTACCGAGCCAGTTCCAGCAAATAGTTTTCCTTTTCCACCAAGATGGCTTTATAGCGTAGTTGTATTGTTTCGCCATTTCCTGTGCGAAAGATTGGTGCATGGGCTCCTGTTTTCCGTATAACTCGCAAAATTTCTTGGACGCCTTGCGGCCTCCTGGATTAATCTCGATCAACGCAAAGGAATGCGAGTTTTCTCCCGCCTCCAGGCCAGGACCGCCTGCACTCCTTTCGAACTGACTCTTTCCTTGGACTGTTAAGCAGCTTCGGATAGCTGTTGAACGCTGCTTCATCGTCCTGATAGAGAACTTGCCGTCTCGTGGGTAAGTATGTGTTGTAAAACGATAATCGGCCTAGCGCCGTGCGGCTTCTTGTCAGCACGCTCCGGTGCCGAGCGTCACATTATAAAAATGATCGTGAGAAAAACATGAAGGCAAACAAAGTTGTATCGGTTGCGTTTATTGCTTTGGCGTTGGGGGGGTGCGTTTCATCCAAATCGTATGTGGATCCGAAATACAAGGAAGTCAGCTATTCGGACGTGAGTCGAGTCCAGGATCTATATGGTGTACGTGTCAACGTCGATTTCCAACGAAACGGTAAGTCTCTTCCTGCGGTCAACAACGAACTGCGATCCAGTGTGGAGAGGGTTTTTCGAGCCTCTGGGGTGGTTATTCCCACTACCGGAGCAACTGACCTGGATATAAAAGTCACTTGTAATAATGTTGCAGATATGGGTGGCGCTGCGACAAAAGGGGCCGGGACGGGTTTGACCCTGGGGCTCGTAGGAACAGCCGTGACTGATATTTACCAGGTAACGATCGAGTTCAGGCAGGGTGGTGAATTGATCACCAAACGCTACGATCACGCGATACATACGACCATTGGCAATAAAGCGTCACCGGTACAAGGGGCGGCTCCTACATCGCCGGCAAACGCGTTCAGTGGTGTGGTGGAAGATGTGATCCTGCAGTTCCTCAAGGAGATGCAGCAAAAGGATGTGCTTACATTTAACGAATTGGTATTCCGCAACAGGGCATAAACAAGCGAACTGACAAAGGCGAGCGCAAGCTCGCCTTTGTATTCAGGCACGAGAGAACTGTCCCAAGGAGATGCACCCATGAGCGCAGAGAAATAGGAGTCCAGAGAAATAGGGGTCAAGGGGTCAGGTCTTGTCTTTTGCCCGCTTAGGAGTGCCAGCCAAGACAAAAAGCAAGATGTGATCCAAGTTGGTACGCCCACTTTCGGTTGGTTAATCAAATTGATTTCTTTGTGTATCGCAGAGAGTGGTCAGGAACAGACCGCAGTTTTGTTGGCGGTATTGGGCCAGCGATCCTGCTCCATCATTCTTTAACAGCACAACATTTGATCAAGGCAGCGTGCTAACCGGCCCCTGCTCTGGTCGTTGAGCGGGGCCTAAGGCAATCGCACCCGCGAGACCGACATCCGCCTGAGGGCGGTTTGGGTTTCATAAAAAGTGGGTCATATCACCCGGCAGGACAATATTCAAACTCAGTGTCAGATGAGTAGCTGGAGTTGCCGGAGGGCACAACATGGCAGGATGGGCGCGTACGGATTTCCAGGACGAAGGCAGATTAGGCTGGAGGTGCAAGGAAATCTAGCTGGGTTTGACGACTTTATTAGTGTTGCTGAGCTTGGATAGACTCAAGGCCGCTTTTGCAAGTGGTGGAAGATATTTAAGTCTTTTTAAAAGAAAATGGCGCACCCGACTGGATTCGAACCAGTGACCCCTGCCTTCGGAGTGCAATCTGGTACAGCGAGGCGAGTATGCTTTGCTAGGCGTAAATTGGCTCTAAGGTGCATGGTATCTGGCTTAGAGGAAAAGAACCACTACCCGATTAACATCGCCTCATATCGCATATAACCAAATGGATTGGGCACAAAAAGCGAGTTTTGGCACATCGCGTTTTGACCTCTAGCCGCGTTTGCCAAATCAGATTCAGCCTAACAGACTTTCCTTTGATGTGGCTAGTATCCTGGCGAGTGCGCCAATAGTCTTTGAAATTATGGTCCGCTCAGGAAGGTTGTAATTATATGTCCGCACCTGACGTACAGGGAGCATCTGCCTTATTTACCGCAGGCATTGCCTACCCAGCCTGCTGCGGGCCATGATGGCACCTCGCAGCGGTTGGCTTTGGAAACTCCCTTGTTTCCACCAGGCTTGATCAGCTCCGCTTTGCGTTTGGCTGTCCAGCGCTTGATGTCGGGTTCTTGCGTCATGCTTCACTCCAATTTCTGAAGCGACTTTAGCATGTGTAGGTTTTCACTGGGTCATTACACCTGAGCACAAGATCCAGAGGATGCCGTTGAGCATCAGTCGGTCATCTCTGCGGGGTCGCCCCATCTTCTGCTCGGGGGAAACCAGATCTGCGATCAGCTCCCAAGCGGCATCCGGGAGTTCGTAACGCTTTGCCATGCGAGCCTCCAGCCTGTCATGGCGTCAATTCTACCCCTTCGGACTTTTCGTACAGAACCTAGCGCTGCTAGGGAGGGAGCCGCATCGGAGATTAGGAAAAGTCTCTATATGCGATAATAGAGGTAGGTCTTCGCTGCCTAAGATCAAGGTGTTTGTGGGTTCTATGGTTACCCGGCTTGGTGCAGCCTGAACCGCCGGCACCCGAGGTCAACACTACTGCCTTGGCGGACCGCTATTGGCCGTAGGCACCCGTTGATGAACGAGCGCCCTTACTTTATTTCCAGCGTTACGTATCCGACAGTAATCAGTTGGTTTTAGCCTGATTAGCTGCCCGCGCTGCTGAGCGCTTAGTCTTGCAAGTTACTGTCTGAAACCCTGTCCAGCAACTTAACACCTTCATTCCTCACGTTCCCAACAGCCCTACCGACCGGATACCACTCAAACGCCTCCACTGGATCACATTCCTGATGCAATATCCGCTCAGCCTCTGCCGAAGCCAGCTCCGGGTCCATCCATTCTGCCGCGCTTTGCGGCGAAAGCACGACCGGCCGACGATCATGTATATCCACCGGGCCACCTGGCGCTGCTGTCCAGCGGGATTGAGGATCTGTGAGCGAAATTTTCTTGGGAAGAGCCTCAGCCAGCGCCTCTTCATCAAGGGCTTCGAGGTACTCGCGCACTGCGCGGCTGCTGAGTTTTGGATCGTTCCAATCGACCTCATCTCCCGCCACCCCACGTTGCCGGCTGGCATCCGCCTTGATGATGCTGGCGTCGACGGCGAAACCTTCACTCTTGACTAGGCCGGCTGCCATGCAACGCCGCAGCACCTCATTGAATAACCAGCGGAATAAATCGCTGTCACGAAAACGCCCATGGCGATTCTTCGAGAAGGTCGAGTGATTGGGGACTTCGTCTTCCAGACCCAGCCGGCAGAACCAGCGATAGGCCAGGTTCAGGTGCACCTCTTCGCACAATCGCCGCTCGGAACGAATGCCATAGCAGTAGCCGACGACCAGCAAGCGCACCATCAACTCCGGGTCAATCGAGGGACGCCCGATGGGGCTATAGAAATCCGCTAGGTAGGCACGCAGATCACTGAGATCCAGGCACTGGTCGATGCTGCGCAGGAGATGTTGGGCCGGGACGTGATCTTCCAGGTTGAACGAGTAGAACAAGCGCTGCTGTCCTCCCGGTAACTGTCCCATCATGCTGTTCGCCCCCACGCTCGCTGACAACGCAATTTTGCCAACGGCATGGGAAGGCCGCTACTTTTTCAACAGAATCGGCCAAAAGCGGACGATTGCTGGCAGGTATTCAAGCTATGTCCCCAGGCCCTGGGGAAATAGCTTGGGGTTTGAGAAAGCCTGCTTAAGGTGGTCGTACACCAATCGCACCCGCTTCGATACAGGACCCTGCTGCGGGCGGTATATGAACAGATCCCATGGTGCTGGAGCGTGATCAGCCAAAACGGCAACCAGCTTTCCTGACCGCAGATGAGGCTCAGCCAGATAGGCAGGAATTTGGCCAAAACACATGCCTGCCAGGGTGGCTTCCAATTCCGTATCTGGATCATCACAGATAAGCGCTGGCTGCCTGGGCGCGAACGTTTGCCCGTCGGCAAATAGCCAAGGCCAAGGGCGGCCATTTTTCCGGTCGATCAGGACTGAAAGTGGCAGCTTAGCTAAGGCATCCAAAGATTCAGGTGGTGTCTTTTGGCCTATGAGAGACGGGCACGCGACAACGTAAAACGGCACGGGAGCTAAGGCACGTGCAACGTAGCGCCGGTCGCGAATAACCCCCACCCGGATACCAATATCGATATGCGCTTCAACGGCATCAGTCATCTGATCTTCCAAGCGGAGATCGAATTGCAGGTCAGGATGTGCAGCGGCCAGGGGCTGAAGAAACGGTATTAGGAAGCGCCTGCCAATAGCATGTGGAGCCGTAATCCCCACCCTACCTGACAGCTCAGGCTCCGTCCTGTGCGACCGGAATAGCGTATCGAAATGATCCAGAGCTGACCTGGCATCTTTGGCGTAATCCTGACCGAAAGCAGTGATGCTCACCTGGCGGGTATTGCGGTGGAACAGTGATTCGCCAAGCTCAGTTTCCAGGGCTTGAATGGCTCGAGTCACCCCTTGTGGGGAGATGCCTAATCGAGTTGCCGCTTCGCGGAAGCTACCTGCCTCTGCTGCTGTGCAAAAAATCCTAACCATCTCCATGCGGTTAAGCATGTTGCCCCTCCCATTTATTCCATTTTCAGGAATAGCATAATCCAATCATTTTCATTTATTGAGATCAATCATGGGTCTAAAGTTTGCGCACTGCCAGGTTAACCAGCCATGGCGAAGTACAAACCCGCCGATGAGGTTCTCAGCATGAGCAATAACATTTCTGGAAAAGTTGTCGTTATCACCGGTGCCAGTAGCGGCCTGGGTGAGGTTACTGCACGCCACCTTGCTGCGCTTGGCGCTCGCGTAGTGCTGGCTGCACGTCGCAAAGATAAACTCGACGCATTGGTGGCTGAGCTTACCAATGCAGGTGGTCAGGCAATCGCGTATCAGACCGATGTTACCTCTCAGGAAGAGGTCAAAACGCTCATTCAAGGTGCCGTGGACACCTACGGTCGCATTGATGTACTGATCAACAATGCCGGACTGATGGCGATTGCACCGCTCAGCGATACTCGCACTGACGAGTGGGATCGCATGATCGATATCAACATCAAGGGTCTGCTGTACGGAGTCGCGGCTGCATTGCCAGTCTTCCAGAAACAAAACAGTGGTCACTTCATCAACATCGCATCGGTTGCAGGCCTGAAGGTGTTCAGCCCAGGTGGCACCGTGTACAGCGGCACCAAGTTTGCTGTGCGGGCTATCTCCGAAGGACTGCGTCACGAAGTCGGTGGCAGCATCCGCACCACGACTATCGAACCGGGCGCCGTGGACTCCGAACTGAAATTCGGCAGCACCCACCAACAGAGCCGCGATTTCGTGGTGGACTTCTACAAGCATGCAATTCCCGCCGAATCGGTCGCTCGAGCTATCGCCTTCGCAATTGAGCAGCCTGCTGACGTGGATATTAACGAGATCGTTCTGCGCCCAACCGTGCAGGAATTCTAATGAGTTGAGGGCCTGTCTCTTCGGCGTCAGGCCCCGCTTATCTGGAGTGAAAAGCGGTGAGTGCCACATGGCCCGGAAGAAAAGAAGCAAGCGCTCGATGCAGGTGCTGAATGCCCTGCAATTCTTCAGCAGCTTGCAGCTGTTCGTGGGGCTGACAACGGATTGATGGCAACGGTTATGGAGAGCTATCTACGGGAAGAGTTTCCCAGTAGCGAAATCAGGAGCGATTCGCAGAACAAGTCCATTGACGAGACCATCTCCATCGTCCGCTCCTACCTGCGGTAGAGGCACCAGGGTGCCCTCGGTGAGGGAAAATTTAGTTAGCTAGTAAAGGAAGCGACATCATGAAATCACGTGCAGCAGTTGCCTTCGGGCCTGGAAAGCCACTGGAAATCGTCGAGATCGACGTCGAGCCGCCGCGCAAGGGCGAGGTGCTTGTCAGGATCACGAATACCGGCGTTTGCCATACCGACGCCTTCACCCTGTCGGGCGAGGACCCGGAAGGCGTGTTCCCGGCGGTGCTGGGCCATGAGGGCGCCGGCATCGTGGTCGAGGTCGGCGAGGGCGTGACCTCGGTCAAGCCGGGTGACCACGTGATCCCGCTGTACACCGCCGAGTGCGGTGAGTGCCTGTTCTGCAAGAGCGGCAAGACCAACCTGTGCGTGGCGGTGCGCGCCACCCAGGGCAAGGGCGTGATGCCCGATGGCACCACCCGCTTCAGCTACAACGGCCAGCCGATCTACCACTACATGGGCTGCTCGACCTTCAGCGAATACACGGTGGTGGCCGAAGTCTCGCTGGCCAAGATCAACTCGGACGCCAATCCCGAGCATGTCTGCCTGCTGGGTTGCGGTGTGACCACCGGCATCGGCGCTGTTCACAACACGGCCAAGGTTCAGCCGGGTGACTCTGTGGCCATCTTCGGCCTCGGCGGCATCGGGCTCGCTGCGATTCAGGGGGCACGCCAGGCCAAGGCAGGTCGCATCATCGCCATCGACACCAATCCAGCGAAGTTCGAGCTGGCTCGTACCTTCGGCGCGACCGAATGCCTCAACCCGAAGGACTTCGACAAGCCGATTCACGAGGTTCTCATCGAGATGACCGGTTGGGGTGTCGATCACACCTTCGAGTGCATCGGCAACGTCAACGTGATGCGCTCGGCACTGGAAGCAGCACATCGTGGCTGGGGCCAGTCGATCGTCATCGGCGTGGCTGGTGCAGGCAAGGAAATTTCGACGCGCCCGTTCCAGTTGATCACCGGTCGCACCTGGAAGGGCTCGGCTTTCGGCGGGGTCAAGGGCCGCACTCAACTTCCCGGCATGGTGGAGGACGCAATGAAAGGCGAGATCGATCTCGCCCCGTTCGTCACCCACACCATGGGCCTCGACGACATCAACAAGGCCTTCGACCTGATGCATGAAGGCAAGTCGATTCGCACGGTGATCCACTACTGACCGCCCACTACCCATTCAACACCAACCACCAAGGAAATTAATCATGTCCACTCCTGTCATTTCTGGCGATGGCATCTTTTCGCACATTTTTATCGGCGCTGCCGACCTTCAGAAGTCGGTCGCGTTCTACGACGCCGCTCTGGGTGCTCTTGGCATCAAGAACCTCGGTCCTTTCAACAACGGATGGGTACTTTTCGGTCGCGAAAAGCCGGCTTTCATCATCGCCCGCCCGGGCAATGGTGAAGCGCCTTCCAGCAACGGCGTGACGATCGGCTTTGCGGTCGCCACTCCCGCTGAAGTGCATGCCTTCCACGCCGCCGGCCTTGCCGCAGGCGGCACTGACGAGGGCCAACCTGGCGCACGTGGTCACCTGCCGGGTGCCTATGCGGCCTACCTGCGTGATCCGGCGGGCAACAAGGTCTGCTCGTACACCTTCGTCTGAAAGCAAGGAAGCTGAGAGCGTTCTGACAGGGTCAGCACAAGCCTCTATTATACGGCGAGCCTGTTAGACGGACTGTGTAACGCGGTGCCTGCTCATGAAGATCGGCCCGCAGCCATGTGTGAAACGCATGGCTGCGGGCATTTGTTTTGAAGCGTGCTTTTCAACCAATGAGAAATGAGGTCGTTATGAAAGAGCCGGCCAATATCAATACGACGACCGTACAACCCACCCCGACCGCCACCGTGTACGGCATGCCGGCCTATGCCGATCGTGCTGCAGCCGTGGGTGAAGTGCATGCGCGCCCGCATCTGTTGCTTCAGGCCCCCCGCGGTATATTGCAGCTCTCTTTCATGACCGAAGGCGACCAGGCCAGGGATCAGATGGCGATGAGCGAGTTATCTCATCGCTTCGGCGTTGCCGAGCCCGACCACGCTACGCCGCTACACGGCGTGACATGGGATGAGGGAGACCTTCACTGTGAAAAGCACACCGAGTTCTCTACGTATCTCTGGTGCGCTTCGCTGGATTCCAAGACGGGAGAGCCTTGCGGAGAAAATCCCTTCAAACATGGATTTGTTCCTCCGGGCCCGGTCGTATCCGGCATCCGCTTGAGACTTCTTCCGTGGATGCCAGAAACGGAGAAGGAGGCTGATCGCTTCGATCCTGCCAGCCTGTGCTACTCGCTGGTAGAGAACGGCTCTGCCGCCATCTTGACCGACTTCCGACAGGATGAGGATGGCCTGACGCAGATCCTCATCCTTGCTCGTGATTTGACCCCGGCGCGGGCAGGTGCGCTGGCTCAACGTCTATTGGAGATCGAGACGTACCGTACCTTGGCGTTGCTGTCTCTGCCGTTGACGCGATCGATGACGTCGGAGCTGCGACGCATGGAGTCGCGCCTTGCAGCGATCACTGACGAGATGTGTACGAGTTTGGTAGAACGCCGCGATAGCGACGTGCTGCTTTCCGAATTGACCGGTCTGGCCGCCGAACTGGAAGCTGGCGTCGCGGCAAATCTCTATCGCTTCGGCGCCAGCCGTGCTTACTACGAGATCGTCGAGGAAAGGCTGGCTGCGCTTTCAGAAGTGGCCGTATCCGGATACAGCACCTGGGCGGACTTCCTGCAGCGTCGCATCGCTCCAGCCATGCGGACGTGCCAATCCGTAAAGGAGCGCCAGGCCAAGCTCTCCGACAAACTGACCCGAGCCATCGCGTTGCTGCGTTCGTGGATCGACGTCGAACTTGAACGCCAGAACCGCGATCTGCTGGCTTCGATGAACAACCGGGCCAAGTTGCAATTGCGCCTTCAGCAAACCGTCGAAGGCCTGTCGGTCGCGGCAATTTCTTATTACGTCGTGAGTCTTCTCGGCTACCTGCTCAAGGGCATTCCGATCGTTCACGACAGCGTGGCGCCGGTGATGGCGGTTCTGGTACCTGCGGTGATGCTGACGATCTGGTGGATCGTCCGCAGGATAAGACACGCCCACAGCGACACGGCGGCGGAAGAGAAATCTTCCTGACGAGCTGCCGTCCTGGCGCGCGATAGCTGCGCCGTCCGTTTGAACAGAGGAGAACAACATGCCAAGCAATTCTTTCGGTGAATCCTCTTGTACCGCTGCGGCCTGCATTGAAGCGTTTGTAGACCTTATTCCAGTAGCCAAACGCCTTGGGCAGGTCGCTCCAGGGACATCCCGTGCGCATGCGGTACAGCATGCCCTCCACGGTCATTCGTAGATCACGCTTGTTGTAGATGGCCTTGTGCAGCAGAATTTCCCGCAGCTTCGACCAATGCTCATCGCTGAGCAGTAATCGGGGCATTGCAAGCTCGTATCGATGTTGGGTCAGAGCTTCAACGATACGGGCTTGCTCTTATAGATCAATGGGTTAGCGCGAAATGGCAACAGACCCTAGCAAACCAGTTCAAATAACGTGGCGCAGTAGTTTTATCAGGTCCAAATGCGCCGTTTGGCCTGCGTCAGTTTCCCGGCGGTCTCCAGCTGTACATACACCAAACGCCTCTGGTCATCCACCGCGTCGCAACTCCCTGACACCCCGGCCCAGCTTGCGGCGCAACAGGGCCCGCAGGGTCACCCCATCCGAGTACCCGACCTGTGCGGCGACTTGGTCGACGCTCGCGTTTCCGGTGCGCAAGAGATGGACGGCATGCTCCACGCGCAGGTCCTGGAAATACGACAACGGTGTCTTGCCCAAAACGCTTTGCAGCCGCCGCGCCAAGGTGCGCTCGCTTGTGCCCGCGGCGCTGGCCGCCTCGGCCAGCGAGAACCCCTTCGCGAGCTGACTTCTGGCCCAGCACTCGAAGCGCTCCACCATCGGGTCGGCATGCGCAAGGTGGTCGGGAATCACGAACTCGGCTTGCGAACTGCGTGCCTCGACCAGCAGATAGCGTGCTACTAGGGCCGCCAGCGCCGGACTGCGCCCCCGGATGATGCGCAAGGCCAGGTCGACGTGGGCCAAAGCGGCACCCGCGGTAGTGAAGCGTGTCGAGTTCACGATCATGCGTGACTCGTCCAGCGTGACGTTCGGATAGCGCTGCCGAAACATCGGCCCCAGCCACCATGACGTCGTCGCACGATGCCCATCAAGCAGGCCACTCTCTGCAAGCAAGAAACTACCGGAGCAGGCGGCACCAAGGTGCGCGCCAGCGGTGGACCACTGCTGTAGCGCGGCGACCGCATCGGGCACGTCGGGGCGTGTGAGCCGAGCCGAGAGCGTGTCGGGCATCTTGTCACCAAACGCGGGCACGAGCACGACGTCTGGTTCCGGCACACCACGCGCAGGGACCACGGGGACCGTCAAGCCTTGCGCAGTTCGGATGCGACGCCGCACGCCCACCAGCGTGAGCTCTATGTGCGCGGGAGCCTGTGGAAGCGAGCCCGCCATCTCATTGGCCAAGCCCACTGTGTCGGTGAGCGCCGCAAGCCCCAGATCAAACACGCCGTCACAAACAAGGATGTGGAGTTTCATGGCAACAATGATATCAATATTGTCATTATTGTCTATAGAGATGGCTGTCATGACGACTTAGACTGCAGGCTCGTCGATCCATTCACCTAACCCATTTACCCAAAGGATTACAGTATGACCAAGCTCGCCCTGTTTGTTCGCCTCGAAGCCAAACCCGGCCAGGAGGCTGCGCTTGCCGACTTCCTGGCCAGCGCACTGCCGCTCGCCAACGCCGAGTCCGGCACCACTGCCTGGTTCGCATTGAAGTTTGGCCCTTCGACGTTCGGTGTGTTCGATGCCTTTGCCGATGAGGTAGGTCGCCAGGCACATCTGAACGGCCAGATCGCCGCGGCCTTGATGGCCAACGCCGCGACCTTGCTCAGTTCTCCGCCCAATATCGAGAAGGTCGAACTCCTTGCAGCCAAGCTGCCTGCATGACAACCCGGCCTTGACCAAATCAGGTCACGCTGCAGGATGGGGTCACACGGCCTTACATTGTTTGGGTAAGGAGGGGTTCTACCCCGAAATCACGGACGGTTTGGAAAGAGCTGAAAACTTCTGGTCCTGCTTGACCCGGCGCCGTCGCATCCTGGGGTTGTGGCGGCGCTGGATGTATTCGAACACATCGGACCTGGCGGGATCGAGTGTTGGATACGTTGTGCGATAGATCCGTTCGCGTTTGAGCAGACCAAAGAACCCATCGCAGGCGGCATTGTCGCCACAATGCCCCACCGCACACATCGAGCAGAGCAGGCCGTTGGCGGCCAGGTAGTCCTGGTAATCACCGCTACGAAATTGGCTGCCACGGTCGGAATGCAGGATCAGCGGATGCTGCTCCTGACGCTGCCAAACCGCCATCTGCACGGCCCTGATCACCATCTGCCGGTCCTGCCGGTGATGCATGGACCAGCCCACAATGCGCTGATCAAACAGGTCCAGCACGACACACAGATACAGCTTGGCCTGCTGGGTCTTGATCTCGTTGATGTCGGTCACCCACTTGGTTTCCGGCTCCAGGGCGCTGAAATCACGCTCCAACAGATTGCAAACGCCCTGCGGCGTCAGTGCCGGTTGAGCACGCTGACCTCGCCGTTTCGGGCGCGGCCAGCCCTGCAGGCCAGCTGCTGCCATCAGCTGGGCAACCCGGTTCCGACTGGCCGTCAGCCCTTCCTCGGTCAGATCTTCCTGCATGCGGCCGGCGCCCAGTGTGCCCCGGCTGTCCTGATGCAGCGCGTGGATACGGCACAGCAAGCGCTCATTGTCGCGCTGGCGGGCACTGGGCAGGCGCTTGCTCCAGTCGTAGTAGCCACTGGTCGAAACCCGCAGGCAGCGGCACATCAGGCGAATCGGAAACTCATCGCGGCAACGCTCGATCACCTGATACCTCAGGATGATCCCTTGGCAAAGAGCGCCGCCGCTTCGCGCAAAAAATCCCGTTCCTTGGTGATCCGGGCCAACTCGCGCTTGAGCCGGGCAAATTCCTCGTCACGCGGGCTCCCGGTGCCAACAAAGGCGGCTTTCCCAGCCATATCCGCCTCCCGCTTCCAGCGGGTCAGCAGGCTGTCACGGATACCCAATTCGCGGGCCACCTGGGCGCAGCTGACACCTGGCCGACTGGCTTGTTCCACTGCACCACGCTTGAACTCGGCACTGAACTTGCGACGCTTTGACATGAACACTCCTCATGGCCTGTATCGGCCTTCTTGTTAGTGTCCGTGAAAACGGGGGGTGAACCCGGCAGGCGCTCTTTGGCGTTGCCGTTCAATCGATCAAACCAGGATCAGGCGCGAGCGGCGGCAGCTCCTGTTTCAGCGGATCAAGACGACTGCGCAACAGTGCATGTAATTGCTGAACGGCCGGCGGATATTGCTTGCGATGCGGGCACACCAGGTTCAACGGTGTGGGCTCGCCTTGGTAGTTGGCCAGCACTATTTCCAGCCGTCCCGCCTCAATGTCATCGTGTACGTCCAGCCAGGATTTGTAGGCCAGTCCTTCCCCAGCTACCGCCAAGCGTCGCACGATTTCGGCATCGTTGCTGAAAAGTGGACCGGTGACTTGCACTGTCTGATCACCTACCTGCCAGCGGTCATGCGCCCGCCCATTGAGCGAATACAGCAGACAGTGATGCTGGGCTAGATCGGTAGGCTTTTGAGGTCTGCCGTTACGTTCTAGATAATCGGGAGCGCCCACCAGTACACGGCGGTTCCAGGGAGCTAGCGGCAATGCCACCCAGCTCGCATCGTCAAACACGCCGTAGCGCAGGGCAACGTCGACCGGATCTCGAAAAACATCCGCCACTTGATCGGAAATTAGTAGACGAAGACTGAGCGCTGGATGCTGACGGCGAAACTCGGAAAGCCATAACAACAGCAGGTTGCGCCCTAGATCTGATGGAGCCGAAACCTGCAGCAAACCCTGCAGCTGGGTACTTTCCCGACGTATCCGGTCTTGACCTTCGTGCAACGTATCCAGCGCCTCGCGGGCAAACGGCAAGTAGTGCTCTCCTTCGGCAGTCAGCCGCAGGCTGCGCGTAGAACGAGCGAATAGACGGGTATCCAGCTCTCGCTCGAGGCGTTTGATCGCCGCAGCCACCTGGCCTGGAAGCAGGCCGACCTCGCGAGCGACGTTGGAGAAGCTACCCAGCGCGGCTGTGCGCACAAACAACTGAAGGTCTTCGATCCGAACCATTTTCACGCCTGCGATGAAAGTGCTGGTGCATTTTTAGCCTTTTTCCAGAGGTATTGGAAGACGATAATTACCAAACTTTTACTTGTTCCTGACCTTCAAGGATTGGCCCACATGAAAGCTATCGTCTTCACCGAATACGGCCTGCCAATCGACGACCCTCGTGCATTGTTCGACAGCGAGCTTCCAGAACCTACCCCTGGCCCGCATGACCTGCTGGTGCAGGTCAGGGCCATCGCGGTGAATCCAGTCGATACCAAGGTGCGTTCCGGCAAGGGTGCCACCCCCCAGCCCCAAGTGCTCGGATGGGACACGGTCGGTGTAGTGGGCGCCGTGGGTTCCGACGTAACGTTGTTCCAGCCCGGCGATGAAGTGTTTTATGCCGGCGCCATCGACCGTCCTGGCAGCTACAGCGAGTTGCATCTGGTCGACGAACGCATCGTCGGGCGCAAGCCGCGTAGCCTGGACGATGCCAGTGCGGCGGCTTTGCCATTGACGTCGATTACCGCCTGGGAACTGCTGTTCGACCGCCTGGGCATCGGCGAGCACGGTGGAGCAGGGCAGAGTCTGCTGATCCTGGGTGCCGGGGGCGGCGTGGGTTCGATCCTGACGCAACTGGCCCGCCAGTTGACCGGCCTGAAGGTGATCGGCACTACGTCTCGCCCGGAAACCCGGGAATGGGTCAGCGCCCTGGGTGCGCATCATGTGATCGACCACAGCCGACCGCTGGCCGAGCAGCTAAAGCACATCGGTATCGAGGTGGTGGATTATGTGATCAGCCTCACCCACACCGACAGCTACCTTCCTCAACTGATTGAGGTGTTGCGGCCCCAGGGTCATCTGGCACTGATCGACGATCCGGCTGTGCTCGATGTAGTACCACTCAAACGCAAGTCGCTGGCGCTGCACTGGGAGCTGATGTTCACCCGCTCGCTGTACGGGACGGACGACATGATCAAGCAGCACCTGTTGCTCAACCGCGTGGCGGAGCTGATCGACGCTGGTGTGCTGAAGACGACTGTAGGGGAGCATTTCGGGCGCATCGAGGCGGCCAACCTGCGGCGTGCCCATGCACTGATCGAAAGCGGCAAGGCCGTGGGCAAGATCGTCCTGGAAGGCTTCTGATTTATCCATGCATTAGCGCCGGCCACGCGGGCAGGAGCCCCAACATGCGGATCGAAAAGCGGTTCCGCCACACCCTGTTGGCCTTGGCGCTAGCCAGTCCAGTCACCTTCGCCACGCGACTCCAGCCGCTGCCGGCCAGTGCTCCGTCGGCTCGGCCGATTGGTGTGATTGACCAGGTATTTGCCTTCCATGACGCGATGCCCACCGGCGTAACCGTCAGCGAAACCGGACGGATCTTCGTCAACTTCCCGCGCTGGGGCGACGCCGTAGCTTTCACCGTCGCTGAAATTCGAGACGGGAAGATCCAACCATACCCCAATGCAGCCATCAATACCGAAGACCCCAACGACCCTGCAAAGGGCTTCATCAGCGTTCAAAGCGTTGTCGCCGACGGCAAGGGGCGTATATGGGCGCTGGACACCGCCGCGCCGGAGTTCGCCACACCACGTGCTGGCGGGGCAAAGCTGGTAGCCATCGACCTGACCAGAAATCGAGTTGTCAAAACCCTAGTATTTCCACCTGAAGTGATCCTGCCGAGCACCTATGTCAATGACATGCGCTTCGACTTCCGGGTGGGTAAGCAAGGCACGGTTTATGTAACCGATTCATCCGTTTCCGGCCCTGGAGGAATCATCGTCATGGATATCGCCAGTGGCAAAGCCATCCGTCGCCTGAGCGGCGCGGCACAGACCTCTGTCGATCCGGATTTTGTGCCGGTCGTAGAAGGAAAGCCGGCGCTGCTGACCAGGGACGCCGATGGCAAGCCGAAGGCGCTGGGTGTTGCTTCCGACGGTATCGCCTTGTCCGCCGATGGAAAAGACCTTTATTTCTCCCCGCTGTACAGCCGCCATCTGTACGCCGTGTCTACTGCACTACTGCGCGATCCAGGCATAAGTGAGGCGCAGTTGTAGTCCGGTGTACGTGACCTGGACGAGAAGGGAGCCTCCGATGGACTTGAGGCGGATGCTGAGTCCGCCGTTTACACCACTGACTATGAGCACAACGGTATTCGCAAGCGCCTGCCCGACGGCAGATGGCAAACCGTCGTCCATGATCCGCGGGTTCTCTGGCCGGACACCCTTTCCATCAGCCCAGACGGTTACCTGTATTTCATCGCCAACCAGCTGCATCGCTCACCTGGCTTTAACGAAGGTCAGGATCTACGTAGAAAGCCTTACAGCCTGTTGCGAGTGAAGATCGACGCAGCGCCTGCGCCGACGTACTGAGACGGCTGCCGATCAACGTGGCGGCGATCTCGGCGCGCATGGCAGGTGTGGTGCGTACATTCTTGTGCAGAGAGATTTGCATTACAGGCTCCTGGTTGATGGCAGGGGCTGTATCAACTCCCGCAGCACGGTTCGCGCCATAAACAGCGGATGGCGATTTATATCTATGCAATCGTCCGGGATGCGACACATAGGCAACACTGGCGCGAAGCACGGCGCATTCCCAGCTGATCCAGAAGTGAGCTGCAAGGGCGCAAAAATATGCATAGGTGCCGGGAACAGTAGCGACATATTGACATATGCAGATATCGCGAATAGTATTGACTCGTAGCCCGCGCTAGAAACCTCAGGAGGTAGCCCTATGAAAGATTCCAGCGATACCCATCCGAATCACCTTCCCTGGCCGGTATTCGCAACGATATGCGCGTAGCCTACGAGCAAATTTTCGGCCCTGTTCAGTGCGTGATTCCTTTCAAGGATGAAGCAGAGGTCATCGCCATGGCCAACGACTCCGAGTACGGCCTAGCCGGTGCAGTCTGGACTCAAGACATCAACCGTGCGTTACGTTTGGCACGCGCGGTGGAAACCGGACGTATGTGGGTAAATACCTATCATGAGATCCCTGCCCATGCCCCTTTGGTGGCTATATGAAATCTGGCCTAGTACGGGAAACTCACAAGTCAATGCTGGAAGCCTACAGCCAGAAGAAGAATATCTACGTCAGCCTCAACGAAGCACCGCTAGGCTCTTCTGACCTCGTTGATCCATGTTCTTTGACTTATGACATCTAATAATTTAGATATGCAGGTAAATGAAGTGACACAATCAGAACTTTTCAAAACCACTCAGCTGGGCCCATACACCCTCAAGAACCGTATCGTTCTGCCGCCACTGACGCGTTCGCGCAGCTCCCAACCCGGCAATATTGCGAACGACCTGATGGCTACCTATTACCGTCAGCGCAGCGGTGCTGGCTTCATGGTGACCGAGGGCACACAGATTGAACCCCGAGGACAGGGTTATGCCTGGACACCCGGCATTCATAGCCCGGAACAGATACAAGGCTGGCGTAAGGTCACCGACGCTGTTCACGCCGAAGGAGGGGTGATCTTTGCTCAACTTTGGCATGTAGGCCGCGTGTCGCACACATCGCTGCAACCCGGTGGCGAAGCGCCCGTGGCGCCATCAGCCATCCGCGCGGACAACGTCAAGGTGTTCATCGAAACTGGCCCCGGCACGGGTACACTGGCCGACCCTTCGACCCCACGAGCCCTGTCCACCAAGGAGGTAAAGGAACTGGTTGAGCTGTACGCCCAAGCAGCCCGAAATGCTTTGGACGCAGGTTTTGACGGGGTGGAGCTTCACTGCGCGAATGGGTACCTGGTAAACCAGTTCATTTCGGCGCATACCAACCAGCGTGATGATGAATATGGCGGTTCGCTGCAGAACCGTCTTCGCTTCCTGCGCGAAATCACCCTCGCCGTTGCTGGTGTGGTCGGCAAGGAGCGCGTTGGCGTTCGCTTCGCCCCGCTGTTCGCGACCACAGACGAAGACCGCGTCTACCTCGGCCTGGTCGAAGAAGATCCTCACCAAACCTACATCGAGGCAGTGAAGATCCTCGAGGAAGTGGGCATTGCCTACCTGTCGCTCGCTGAAGCCGATTGGGAAAACGCACCCGAGCTGCCCGAGACGTTCCGGGAAGCTGTTCGTAAGACCTTCAGCGGCAAGATTCTTTATGCCGGCAAGTACACCGCTGAACGAGGAAATCGCGTGATAAAAGCTGGCTGGGCCGACCTGATCGCTTTTGGTCGCCCCTTCATTGCGAACCCCGACCTGCCCGCGCGTATCGCCAACAACTGGCCGCTTAACCCACTTGATCCAAGCAGCATGTACGGCGGTACCGATAAGGGCTACACCGACTACCCTACTTACACACCCTAAGCGCTCAGTGCCACGCCCCATAACTCAGGGGCGTGGCTCAGCGTTTGCTGACCGAGGAAGTTAAGCATGTACCAACCGAGCACGACTCCCTACCAAGAGCATAGGGGATTCAAACGGACCTTCAGGCAGGGTCATCTAAGCCTTGGGCTGTTCTTTCCCCTGGAGGCTTTCGAGGGTGACACACCGCGCATGCTGGATCAGGTCGCGCTGGCCAAACGTGCAGAGGCACTTGGTTTTTCGGCGCTCTGGTTTCGCGACGTGCCGCTCAGGGACCCAAGCTTCGGCGATGTCGGCCAGGTTTTCGACCCTTGGGTGTATCTGGGCTACATGGCAGCCCATACAACAAAAATCGCACTAGGCACCGCCTCCATCGCCCTTACTTTGCGTAATCCCTTGCACACGGCAAAGGCCGCAGCGAGCATTGATCAGTTGAGCGGAGGTCGCTTGCTCCTGGGAGTAGCCTCTGGCGATCGTCCCGTGGAGTTTCCCGCATTCAGCGTTGATCCAGAACAGCGCGGCGAGACCTTTCAAGAAAACCTCAATGTGATACGCCAAGCCCATCGAACACACTTCGAGCCCATTCGCTGGAGTCACGGTGAGTTACTGGGGGCCGATCTCGTTCCCAAACCTACGACTCGGGAAATACCGCTATTCGTAACCGGACATAGCCGCCAGTCGCTCGATTGGATCGCGCGTGAAAGCCATGGATGGATCAACTATCCACGTCCGCCAAAAATACAGCGACTCATCGTGGAAGATTGGCGACAGGAAACGGCTAAACAATGTGGCACTATCTACAAGCCGTTCTTGCAATCGCTGTATATCGACCTGGACGAACACCCATCCACGCCGCCCTCGCCTATCCATCTAGGATTCCGACTGGGACGTAACCATCTTCTGGCCTTGCTGGATACACTTCAGGAAATCGGTGTAGATCACGTCATCCTGAACCTCAAGTATGGTAAACGCCCCGCAGCAGAGGTTATCGAGGAACTTGGCAAACATATCGTCCCGCAATTCGGCGCACAGGTGTCCGATAGTCCTACCTGACAGGACAATAGGATTCCAGTCCAAGCCTGCCCATCACTGCGAAGGGCAGGCGCGGAGATCATGGTGAAGCCTTCCAATTTGCTGCGTGAATCAGGAAGATATCCAGATATCGGAAGAGTAGGTATAAAAAATTCATGACTATTGACGTCAACGAAGCCCTGAAAGCATTGGCGAACCCGATGCGCCTTACCATCCTCAATTGGCTCAAGGATCCCAGGACAGCCTTTCCCGGGCAGGAGGTCGACCCAGAAACGGTAGGCGTGTGCGTCAGTATCATCCAAGAGCGCACGGGCCTCTCGCAGTCAACGACATCGCTTTATCTCGCAGCTCTACAGCGCGCGCAATTGGTGACATCGCAGCGGATCGGCCCTTGGACCTACTACAAACGCCACGATGAGAATATCGATGCCTTCCTCAAGGCGCTGCAAGAAAGAATCTAGGTGTGCAGTCCCACGAAGTCATGGTGCATTCTTGAGCCCTCATCAGGAGGATGCGCTATGGCAACAGGTCTTCATGGCTCAGCCCGCACAACACCGCCCCGCGAGTTCGAGCCGAGCTCCAAGCGTCGCAAGAGTCGACGCGCGCCCTTGCCGCCCGCTACGGACTGAACGTCAAGACCGTAGCCAAGTGGGGTTCGCGCTCGACGACAACAGACAAACCCATGGGGCCTGCCAAACCATGTAGCGTCCGGCTCTCGGATGCTGAAGAAGCGATGGTGGTCGATTTCAGGCGCCGCACCCTGCTTCCCTTGGACGACCTGCTGGGGCATCTGCGTGAAACCCTCCCTCCTTTACGAATACCGGATAGCGTAGGAGTGATTGATTTTCATGCGTTAGAGAGGGCCTCGCTGCCCAAAAGCCTCACGTGCAAACTCCAAGAAGCTGCGCAGCTTTGGAGTCATTCTTCGGTCAGGGGCATAGAGGATGTGCATTGCGGTATTCGGCACCGGGTACTGCGGCAACAGGCGCACCAGTGTCCCATCGCGCAGTGCATCGCTAACCAACTCTATCGGCTGTAGAACCACACCTAGGCCAGCTACAGCCGCTGCCAGCAGTGGATCACCTTGATTGATCGTTAATTTGCTTCTAATAGGAACATCTATACGCCCCTCCGGGCTGTCGAAGCTCCAGTGTGAGCGGCCATCAGAATAGGTAAACCCCAGACACTCCTGCTGCTGTAGATCCCACGGATTGATGATGGGAGGGCGACGTGCAAGATAGGACGGCGCAGCGCATAAAACCATCTGATAGGGCTCCAGTGGCACTGCCTTCAACCCACTGCTCACCAGCTCGCCGATGCGAAATACCACGTCGTAACCATCATCAACGATATCGACCAGCTCGTTCGATAACGTTAGGTCAACAGACACCTGAGGATACCGAACCATGTATTCCAGCAGGCGTGGCGAAAGCGTGCGAACTCCGAACGTGACCGGTGCGTTGATGCGAAGACGGCCGCTTGGTGTGCCCCGAGTGAGGGCAGCCAGGTTCTCGGCAGACTGCATGTCTGCAAGGATCAGTTTTGCTCGCGGGTAGAACGCCCTGCCGAAGTCGGTGAGGCTTTGCCTGCGCGTAGTCCGGTGCAGCAGGGAAACCCCCAGATGTTGCTCGAGCATTTTCACCTGTTTCCCTACCAATTGAGGGGACAGATTCAGGTCGTCCGCAGCGGCGCTGAATGAGCCCAGCTCAACTGCTTTGGCGAACGTGGCCATCTGGGTCAGGCGATCCATTATAAACATTCTGTTTCTAGTAATACGCCATCATAGGCCTTTATCTAGCGCCAACCAATGACTAAATTTTTGTCACCTTTCGAGTGCCCGGATACCTTCCGGATGTACGTCGAGGCCCATTGATAAACGAGGTATTTATGATGGCACGCATTGTCAGAATTCATGAATACGGTGACGCCAGCGTTCTGAAGCTGGAAGATCTGGAAGTATCGGCACCAGCAGCAAACGAGGTGCAGATTAGTGTTAAAGCTATTGGCTTGAACCGAGCCGAAGTGATGTTTCGCAATCACGCATACCTGCAAGAAGCGGAGTTCCCCAGCCGCTTAGGCTACGAGGCCGCAGGCATCGTAACGGCAGTCGGGAGCGACGTAACCGAGATCACGGTTGGTGACTCGGTCGCTCTGATCCCACCTCTGGATATTGCTCGCTGGGGCACCTACGGCGAGTTGGCCAATGTACCGGCCCACCTGGTGGTAAAGAGCCCTGAGAACTTGTCCTTTGAAGAGGCTGCGGCGTCTTGGATGCAGTACGTCACCGCCTGGGGGGCATTGATTGAACAGGCGAAGCTACGGCAGGGCGATTTTGTCATCGTTACCGCCGCGTCAAGCAGTGTTGGCTTGGCCGCCTTCCAAATGGCTCGTATGGTCGGCGCCACATCGATTGCGATCACTCGAACTCACGCGAAGAAGCAGGCCCTGCTTGATGCAGGCGCTGCGCATGTCATCGTCAGCGATGAAGAGGATATCGTCGAGCGTGTTATGACGATAACTGCCGGTCAAGGTGCTCGCGTTGTATTCGATCCTGTAGGCGGGCCGTCCTTTGAACCTCTCACGCAGAGCATGGCGCGGGGCGGAATTTTGCTGGTGTACGGCGCACTCAGCTCTGAACCGACACCATTCCCACTGTTTACCGTGCTGGGCAAAAGCCTGACTTTGAAGGGTTATCTCTACGCAGAGATTGTGGCCGACCCTGAAGCCCTGGAGAGAGCGAAGGCTTTTATTCTGCAAGGGTTGAAGTCCGGTGCGTTGCGCCCGATCATCGCAAAGACATTCGCACTTAGCGACATCCAGGATGCCCATCGTTTCCTTGAAGCCAATCAGCAGATCGGCAAGATCGTGGTAACTGTCTGACCAGCAATTATGGGGCTGAGAGCGTAATCCTTCGGCCCCGATTCAAGCCAGCCCTGATGACCGCTTTTGGCCGATTCTGTGTATCCGTCCCGCCAACACACCTTCCTGGCCCCGACGCCAAAGGCGATGGTGTCCACCTGATTTAAGTGGACACCATTTCTAGCTTTTTAAGCCGCTGGGCAAACCTATTTTCCCGAGGGCGTGGCGCGGCCGGGTTGGTATCAGCCAACGGACAGAGGTGTTGAGCGCAGGCTGGGAGAAAGACTCGCTTGGCTGCGTTCGCTCGATGATGAGACGCGGTGCCGTCATCTTTTGGTAAGTAATTGGCGGCTTCTATAAGAGTGTTCAGAAGATCCCGATACTTTGTATGGACGCTCGCCGCGGCTTTGCATCTCTCTAAAAACGTTTCGCGTTGGTGCGGCTCCACATGGTCGTCGTCTGTCAGATCGCTCAATAGCTGTTCCAAGGATTGAGCTTCCACGCTCGCGGCGTCTACGGGCTGAAGCCATTCGACTTCGGCTAGCCAATAGTACTCATCATTGAACGATAGATAATCATCATCGCTGGGAGCCACCGGTCCAAAATTCTGAATCACACGTACCACCATTGGATTCCCGTTGGTCGACTGCTCAGAGAGAAAGTTGTGACCTTGTCCGTCGGTGGTAAGCCGGTACAGCTTGCCGTCCCGCTGGAAAAGCATTGAGAAAGATCCATGTGTAAAATAATTCGCTCCGCAGAGCGGTTCTTGGGACATTACATAGTCGAAGTAGGGGCCCTTGAAGAGAGTTTCCATTTTATCTTTTCCCTAGATGGTGATGAGTTCGCTCTGAGGCGCCGATCGCATTATGCGCGGGCTAGGCGTGCGACGCGTTCTTCAGTACGGGCTATAGACTCGCTCAGTAATCTTTCTCTGTCCTTTAGCCGCTGTACTCGACATTTTTGAGGTTTTTCACAGCGATTCTCAGCTTGAGAGCAGCTGCTGCATGCTATGGCTATACCATCGCCGGTTTGTTCTTGAGCCATTTTGAGAAAGAGTTGCAGCAGCCGACATTTGATCAATAACAGCAGCGCCATAGGCCACGTTATGAGCAGTTGCATCAGGCCACCTCTTTCGGTGTCAGATTGGAAATCTTTGCGCGCAGGCGAGAGCATGCTGCGTCGAGTAAGTCGGCATTGGTCTTGGAGGAGAGTTGCTCGCGAGGCTTTTTCTCCAGGAAATAACTGATCCGCTCAGCATTCGCGCCAAATGGATGAGGGAGCCCGGCCAGAATCTGTTCGGGTTTTACTAGCCCCTTGCGCTGCAGATGCCCAAATGCCTCAGCCACTTTTGGCCCGAGCGGCACGTAGACACAGCTATCACCTAATGTTCGAACTTCTTCGGCAAGATGATTTTCGATTTGGTGCAATAACGTCGATTGGCTGAGCATTGAGGGGCTGCCGCTGTAGTTCGAGCCATTAAAAAAAACCGGATAGCGCAGAGCTGATGTGTAGTGCACCAGATGTGTATGCGTATCGAACAAGCGTGCACAGCTGTCGATCCCCATTAACTGGGGAAGACCAATGTGATCGAGCATGGCAATCAGATTCTTGCGCATCGAACCAGCGAAGCTTGCTGTCTCCTTAGCCTTGAGTTTTGCTTCTTCGAGCGAAGCGCCGGCGCTGAGTTGTCGGCGGGCTTCGTTCAGGGCTGTAACGGCTTGACTGCGGCCCGGCGTGATGCCGCAAATGGTGATGCGGGCCTTCGGGTTCACGTAGTCAAATGGAGCATAGAAGGTTTCCAAGCTGCCCTGGGTTGTGAGCAACAATTCTTTAGGTAGCGAGGCCTCACTCAAGTTGAGCGCTGAGTCGACGAGGATTGGGCTGAATTTTTCAAAAAGACTCATGGTTCGTTCCTTACTTTAGCGAGAGCGACGTTGAATGCAGTGAATGCCTTGCCTATCTGGCGAACGGCGACGGATTCGTTTGTGTGATTTTCTTGGCTTTAGTCGTTCGTCTCGGTATCCCACCGTGATTACTCTGCTTTCGGTGATAACGGCGTAGATGTTCCGGCTGCGCAATGCCAGCGCAAGATTTTCAGGATCTACTTCTCTGATCAGCTGGAAGTATGAGGTCCGGTCGAAGTGAAATAGCCGCACACCCCGTTTATGGCTCTCTTGTCCGTAACTAAGTAACCATTCCAGCTGCATAGGGCTGATGTGTCGCTCTTGGCTGCGCTGCTCAGCATGGTGAGACATGATCATGGCTGCACCTCAAACTAATTCGGTCTGAACGAAGTTGCGACGACCTTTCAGCCAACGCAGCGCTTCTGGGGAGTCGACTACTGTGCGCTTGCCCTCCTTGCGTGTTGCGAGGCGATCTGCAGCAATCGGCTGTGTGGCGTTGCGCACAGCCTTTTCAGTCATACAGGCTAGAAAAGCTACTTCGTGCAAGCTGAGGTACCCAACAGCCGTGTCTCGAATTACTTCTGGCAGTGCGTCGTAGGCGGCCTCACCAATAGTGTCGCAGTCCAGACGAGCGCGAATGGCTCCCAACTTGAACACGTGCTCAAGATTCAAAGCCAAAGAGTTCACTCCATAGAATTCAGCGTCCCAACGGGCCTGGTTGATGAATGAAGCAAAGTCCAACCATTTGTCATGGTTAAGGCCAGTATTTGATGTCTGTAGCTGGCCCTCGACTGCGTAGCCATAACAGCCCTCAGCGATCGTGATGAAATGCTCGGCCCCGCCAAAGGCCTTATCAAGGTCGTCTACGCTGCAGCGATAGCGAACAGCTTGAGCTTCCAGATGGCCTGCATAGGCTGTATTGACTTCCCTGGACAGGTCGGCATGGGCCACCTTTTTTTCTGGGTTTGTGTAGTGGCAGAAGAGGTCTTCGAGTCGCGATGCCATTTGTGATACTCCTGATGGAATAAACACAGATTAAATGGCATATATTCCAGTGTCAATGGAATAAAATAAAATTCTTACGCGATGAGAGTAGGCACTGTTACCAATTTCCCGGCTGCTGCCAATTGGGGAGCGTGAGCATTGGAGTAAGTGCCACAAAGGAATAGCGATAACTGCTAGCAGATAGCTGCCAGGCCTGGCGACTAGCTGTGGGTGAGTGCAGGAGTTGAGGTCACTAAAATTCAGTTGCTCAGCTGTCCCTAGCAAGAATGGAATGAGCCGGTGCCGTCGGTTGCTCTTCGATAGAGAGGCTTTGTGCCCGGTTCGAGGCAGTACTCAAATCAGAGGTGCTCTTATCAAGCACCAAATCAAGATGGGCGCGATTTGGGCACTACCTGGGCACAGACGATTTTTAAGGGTTCGCTCGCGATTTGAGCTAGATGTCATGCTTTCCAGCATTCGCGCGGCGGATAACTGAGTGCTGGCTGAGTGGGGCAGTGATCAAGGCTTGATTTTGTCGATTCTGAGATCGTGCAAGCTACTGATTTTAAATAAGATGGCGCACCCGACAGGATTCGAACCTGTGACCACCGCCTTCGGAGGGCGGTACTCTATCCAGCTGAGCTACGGGTGCTTTTAGACAAAACGCTGCGACTTTGACATCTAGCCGCATCGTGGCGCAAGTGGGTGAGTATTGCCTTCGGAGGGCAGTACTCTATCCAGCTGAGCTACGGGTGCATCGCAGGGCCGCAATAATACGCATTGAAATCGCTGGCGTCCATGCCCCAAAGCAATGTCCTTCGAGCGCGCCCGCTTTATGTTGCCTGGTTACAGGTATTGGCAATGATGGCTATTTTGTCGCCCGACCGTTTCCCGCTATACTCGCGCACATTGTCCGGGCATTGTACTTGGGCTGATACCTATAGTGATGATGAGGATTCATAAGGTGACGAATTTGAAAAAAATCCTGGCTGTCTCTGCGGCCATGCTTGCGCTCGTAGCGGGCAGCGCTTTTGCCCAGTCTGGCGACGATGCTATCGCTAAGCGTATCCAGCCCTACGGTGAAGTCTGTGTAGCAGGTGAAGAGTGCGCTTCGCAGACGCCTGCCGTAGCAGCAGCTGGCGGTGGTGAGGCGCGCTCTGGAGAAGCAGTGTATGGCCAGTTCTGCACAGCCTGTCATGGCTCTGGCATTCTGGAAGCGCCAAAAACCGGTGATACGGCCGCCTGGGAAGCACGTTTGGCCGCCGCTGGCAGCCTTGATGATCTAGTTGTCTCTGCCATTACAGGCGTTGGTGCCATGCCACCCAAAGGTACTTGCAGCGATTGTTCCGATGAAGAAATCGAGGCGGCTATTCAGCACATGTCTGGTTTGTAAGTCGTTATCGCTGGAACAGAAAAGCCACCTGCGGGTGGCTTTTTCATGCGCTGCAATCAGCGGCCCAGAAGGCTGCGGATGTCTGACAGGGCGGTATTGCCCCGGGCCTGTTTTTGCTCTACCGGAGCGTCGTCGGTGCCTTCCCATTCGAGATCTTCGCTCGGTAGTTCATCCAGGAAACGGCTGGGCAAACAGTCGCTGATTTCGCCGAACTGACGGCGTCGGGCGGCGAAGGTGAAGGTCAGATTCTGCCGGGCGCGGGTGATGCCCACGTAGGCCAGGCGGCGCTCTTCCTCAACGCTGTCTGCCTCGATACTGGAGCGGTGCGGGAGGATTTCCTCTTCCATCCCCATGATGTAGACGTGCGGATACTCGAGCCCCTTTGACGCATGCAGGGTCATCAGCTGTACGCGGTCGGTATCTTCTTCCTCTTCGTGTCGCTCAAGCATATCCCGCAATACCAGCTTGGCGATGGCGTCTTCGATATTGGTCTTGCCGGTCTCGTCACGTTCCATGGTGTTCTTCAATGCATCCAGCAAAAACCAGACATTGCCCATGCGCTTGGCGGCGATCTCGTCGCTGGAGCAGTTCTGGCGAATCCAGTTCTCGTAGTCCAGATCCATGACCATGCTGCGTAGCGCGGCAATCGGATCGCCTTGGCTGCATTGTTGACGCACGCCGTCCAGCCAGCGGCTGAAGCGTTGCAGGCGCTCGCAGTAACGCGGATCGAGATGTTCACCCAGACCTATCTCATCGCACGCCTTGAAGAGACTGATTTCGCGCAGGGTGGCATAGGTGCCAAGTTTCTCCAGCGTCGCTGGGCCGATTTCCCGGCGTGGCACGTTGATCACTCGCAGCAGGGCGTTGTCATCGTCCACGTTCACCAGCAGGCGGAAGTACGCCATCAGGTCCTTTACCTCCTGGCGGGCGAAGAAACTGGTTCCGCCGGACAGGTGATAGGGTATCTGGTGGTGTTGCAGCTTCAGCTCGATCAGACGCGATTGATGATTGCCCCGATAGAGAATGGCGAATTCTTTCCAGGCGCGTTTGTGCTTGAGATGCTGCGTCTGAATATCGGTGGCGACGCGCTCGGCTTCGGCTTCTTCGTTGCGGCAGCGGATCACCCGGATGGGCTCCCCGTAGCCCAGCTCACTCCAGAGCTGTTTCTCGAATACGTGGGGATTGTTGGCGATCAGTGTATTTGCAGCGCGCAGGATGCGGCTGGTGGAGCGATAGTTCTGCTCAAGCATGACCACGTTGAGGCCAGGAAAGTCTTCTTTCAGCTGCACCAGATTTTCCGGACGGGCCCCGCGCCAGGCATAAATCGACTGATCATCGTCGCCGACCACGGTAAAGCGCGCTTCCCGACCGACCAGCATTTTTACCAGCAGATACTGGGTAGCATTGGTGTCCTGGTATTCGTCCACCAGCATGTAGCGAATACGAAACTGCCATTTTTCGAGCACATCGGGATGCTCCCGAAACAGCATCACGGGAATCAGGATCAGGTCGTCGAAATCCACCGCGTTGTAGGCCTTGAGCGTGCGGTTGTAATGCGCGTAGACGCTCGCGGCAGTCTGCTCCTGCGGCGATTTGGCCTTGGCCAGCGCTTCCTCAGGGCTGATCAGATCGTTCTTCCAGGAAGATATTTGCGACTGTATGCCTTCGATGCCATCATCGGCGCCGTAATCCCGATGCATCAGATCAGTGATCAGCGCCTGGGCATCCTGTTGATCGAAGATCGAGAATCCCGGCTTGTACCCCAGCCGCTTGTGCTCCTTGCGGATAATGTTCAAGCCAAGATTGTGAAAGGTCGAGACCGTAAGGCCCCGGGCGTCATTGCCGCGTATCAGCTGGCCGACGCGCTCTTTCATCTCGCGCGCCGCCTTGTTGGTAAACGTGACGGCAACGATATTCTGGGCCTTGATGCCGCATTCCTTGACCAGGTAGGCGATCTTGCGGGTGATTACACTGGTTTTGCCGCTGCCGGCACCGGCGAGCACCAGCATGGGGCCGCTTATGTATCGGACGGCTTCCTGTTGACGGGGATTTAGCGTGGCCACCAGCGGATTCTCCTGCGTTGGGCGCGTATTCTAGCAGCACATCCGGGGCTCGACAGCGGTATGCCGGGCAGTTAGTCTAGATAGATCTTTTTTTTATATACAATTTACTTTATAAAACTGCCCTATCTGCCTAATTTATAAGATCCATGGAGGATCATTTGTCTGCTGACCGACTGATGCAGCGAATTGTGTTGCTGGATGGCGACCACGGTGCCTACCTACAGCTTTGCCGTCGGCTGTCAGCTGTCAGGAGCAGTGTTTTCGAACTAGTCCGGGTGGACGGATGGGAGCAGGTCTACGATCTGCTGGCCGCAGGCGACATCAGCGCGATCATCGTTAACGATGCTTATGTGGGGTCGGCAAAAAAATGTGCTGTTCCGATAGTCCATCTTGCCAACACGCCGGATTTCGCAACTCCCCTTGAAAATATCTCCGACAGTATCTGGAATCAGGCCAGCGCCAGTGAACTGATTCGTTGCCTCACGTACGCTATCGAAAGACATGGTTTGCGTACTGCGCTGGATCATGCGGCTAGTTACGACCTGCTGACCGGCATCTGTAATCGACAGATGCTGCAGGACCGGCTCAAGCAGGGCATGCGCAGAGCATTGCGCAATAACAAGCCCCTGGCAGTGTTGTTTATCGACCTGGACAACTTCCGTCATGTGAATGACACCCTGGGTCATGGGGCGGGTGATGCGATTATCTGTGAAGTGGTCAATCGGCTGCGAAGAGTCGTGCGTAACACTGATACAGTCGGACGCATGGGTAGTGACGAGTTCGGCGTGGTAGTCGAGGACTACACCAGCCCTAGCAACCTTTTGCAGGTTGCCCAGAAAGTCACCAACGAGCTTGCCGAACCGTTCTTCGTCAATGACGAGAGTCTGCTGCTGGGTTGCAGTGTTGGAATCGCCACTTACCCGGAAGGCGGCCAAACCGTTGATAGTCTGATCCTGCATGCGAACATGGCGATGCAGCAAGCCAAGGGGCATCGGGGCTGCCACTTTCATTTCTATGATGACCGGATCAATCTGCAGGCCAACAGCCTGATCGAATTCGAGGGCTCGCTACGCCAGGCCCTGCGACGCAATGAATTTGAGCTGCATTACCAGCCCCGGGTGGACCTGCGTACCGGCAGTATCGTCGGGCTTGAGGGGCTGATTCGCTGGCGGCACCCTGAGCGCGGCCTTCTTGGTCCCAATGAGTTCATTCCGTTGGCCGAAGAAACCGGGTTGATCGTGCCGATGGGCTACTGGGTGATCGCCCGTGCTTGCCATGATCTGACCCTGCTGCAGCGCCGCCGCTTTACCAGTGTGCACGTTGCGGTGAACATGTCCTTCCGCCAGTTCCAGGACAGCCAGCTATTGGCAACGGTAAAGCGCTTGCTGGAAAAGACCGCCATTGATCCTCGTATGCTCGAATTCGAGCTTACCGAAACAGCTGTCATGCAGGACCCGGCCCAGGTTCTCAAGACCATGGAGGGTATGAAAGGATTGGGGGTGCGGTTTTCGCTGGATGACTTCGGCACCGGATTTTCATCATTCGTACACCTGCATAGTCTGCCGATCAATCTGCTCAAGCTGGACCGCAGCTTTGTTAAAGGCATAGGCGAGCGCGACGGGGATCGTCAGTTGGTGGGAGCAATGGTCGACATGGGGCACAGCCTGGGTCTGGAAGTTGTGGCCGAGGGCGTCGAGCGCCGCCAGCAACTGGAAATTCTGCGGACGATGGGCTGCGATCAGGTGCAAGGGTATTTCATTAGCCCCGCGCTCGCCTTTGAAGAGCTCTGCTATTTCATGGATGCCTACAGCATGGGCCGGGAAGAGGCGCTGGCCACCGAGGCCTGATCTTTCCTGGCCTGGCTGGCCTGACCAGCGCCTCGCCGCTAGCCGATCTTTCGATCCAGCTGCCGATACTGCAGCGCTTCCGCCAGATGGGGTCGTCCGATCCGCTCTACGCCCTCGAGATCCGCCAGCGTGCGAGCTACTTTCAACGCCCTGTGGCTGGCGCGGTGCGACAACCCCAGCCGCTCGATAGCTGTTTCCATCCAGCGGGCGTCCGGCGCCTCGATCGGACAATGATCCCGCAACCCGGCCAGATCAAGGTGCGCATTCAGTCTGCCCTGACGGTTCTGTTGTCGTGCTCGGGCAGCGGCTACCATCGCCGCTGCTTCGACGCTGGTGGGCCTGGCTGGCGCCTGTTCGGCCAGGCTAAAGGCCTCGTTATGCATCGCCACGTGCAGGTCGATACGGTCGAGCAGGGGGCCAGACAGTTTGCTTCGGTAACGCTCAACCTGCTCGGCGCTGCAGCGGCATCGCCCTGATGGATCACCCTGATAGCCGCAGGGACAAGGATTCATTGCGGCGATAAGCTGAAAGCGAGCCGGAAAGCTCAATTGTTCCCGTGCGCGGGCTATGTGTATCACGCCCGATTCCATGGGCTCACGCAGCATTTCCAGCACCTTTCGGTCAAACTCGGGCAGCTCGTCCAGAAACAATACCCCCTGGTGCGCCTGGCTGATTTCACCAGGACGTGGCTGGCTGCCTCCCCCGACCAAAGCTGCGGCGGAGGCACCATGGTGGGGCGCACGGAACGGGCGTACCGGCCAGGATTGCAGCGGCCCTCTGCCACACACCGACTGAATGGCGGCTACTTCGAGGGCCTCGTCCTCGGTGAGGGCCGGCAGGATGCCGGGCAGTCGGCTTGCCAGCAATGTCTTGCCTGTGCCCGGAGGGCCAAACAGCAGCAAATTGTGCGCGCCGCTGGCGGCTACGATCAGCGCACGCTTGGCTTGTGCCTGGCCTTGCACCTCGGACATGTCTGAGCTGGTGTCCCGTTCGGCGAACACCGGGCTGCTGACGACCGGCTCAAGAACCCGCTCGCCGCGCAGATGCTCGCACAATTCCAGCAGATGATCCGCTGCGACGATCTGCACGCCGCGCACCAGCGCGGCCTCGGCGGCATTCTCGCGCGGCAGCAACAATGTTCGCTGCTGTTGTCTGCATGCCAGGGCGGCGGGCAGCACGCCCTGAACTGGGCGCAATTCCCCGGATAGCGCCAATTCTCCCAGGCATTCACAGTGCTCCAGACTGTCGGCAGGAATCTGTCCGCTGGCTGCGAGTAATCCGAGTGCGATGGCCAGATCAAAACGTCCACCTTCCTTGGGTAGATCAGCGGGAGCCAGATTGATGGTAATGCGCTTGAGACTGGGAAAATCGAGGCGGGCGTTCTGCAGGGCACTGCGTACCCGGTCCTTGCTTTCCCTCACCGCGGTTTCCGGCAGGCCGACCAGCGTCAGGCTGGGCATGCCGTTGGCCAGGTGTACCTCTACTGTCACCGAAGGGGCTTGTACACCGAGCTTGGCGCGGCTGTGAACGATAGCCAGGGACATGATCACTCCTTGATCAGTCCACCTGAGTTATTCAGGCAGACGGTGGTTGTTTGCGCTGCTCCAGTTCGGTCACCCGCTGCTCTAGCGCCTCAAGCCGCTCGCGGGTGCGCAACAACACCACCTGCTGTGTCTCGAACTCCTCACGGCTGACCACATCGAGCTTGGCGAGCGCGCTCTGCAGAAGCGCTTTCAAGCGCTTTTCAAGTTCAGGAGCGGGGATTCCCTTTTCGCTCGATAACAGGCGCGCAGCCTGACCGCTGACCGCGTCGAACAAGACTTTATGCAGCATTGGATATCACCGGTTCGCTTAAGCGTGGAGACCAGCCTGCATGGCTGGTCGGCGAGCCTGAGTCTACCACATGCGACAAAGGCATCGTCCAGGCAGCCAGCTGTTCAGACTGCGCGGATGTTCGCAAATAGCGCACTGCACACGGGCGTTACGCACCATTAGGGTGCGCAGGCGGCACGGTGCCTCAGCTATCAGCCGCTGAAGTCTCGTTAACCTTCTGATTTAACAGTTGAAATCAAAATTGGCAGGGTTTCTGCAAAGAACTTACAAACTGACTGCAACAAGGTCTGTGCATTGTCCGTTTCTAAAAGCCTGTAAGTCGGCATAGACTGGTCCTGTCCCCCAGGGCAGTCCATCACACGGGAGTACCGATATGAAATTAGTAACGGCTGTTATCAAGCCATTCAAGCTGGACGATGTCCGCGAAGCGCTATCAGAGATCGGCGTTCAGGGCATCACCGTAACAGAGGTAAAGGGTTTTGGACGGCAGAAAGGCCATACCGAACTTTATCGTGGCGCGGAATACGTGGTTGATTTTTTGCCCAAGGTGAAGATCGACGTAGCCATCGGTGACGACATGCTGGACCGCGTCATTGAAGCCATTACCAAGGCGGCCAATACCGGCAAGATCGGTGACGGCAAGATTTTCGTGGTCAATCTGGAGCAGGCTATCCGCATCCGTACCGGCGAAACCGATACCGACGCGATCTAATCAGTTCGTTCACCGAATGCAGTAACCAAGCCTATTTGGGGGGCTTATTATGGAAGATATCGTACAAATCAGGTACGCACTTGATACCTTTTACTTCTTGATCTGCGGCGCGCTGGTAATGTGGATGGCAGCGGGTTTTGCCATGCTCGAATCCGGCCTCGTCCGAGCCAAGAACACCACGGAAATCCTTACCAAGAACGTGGCGCTTTACGCGATTGCCTGCACCATGTATCTGCTGGTCGGCTATCACATCATGTATTCCAGCCCGGAAGGCGGCATTCTTCCGAGCCTGGGACTGCTGATCGGCGGAGAGAACTCGGTTGAAGATGTGCTGGCTGGCGGTGATGATGCCCCCTACTATTCCAGCCGTTCAGATTTCTTCTTTCAGGTTGTTTTCGTCGCGACCGCGATGTCGATCGTATCCGGCGCCGTGGCTGAGCGGATGAAGCTGTTTGCCTTCCTGTTCTTTGCTGTGGTCATGACGGGGTTCATCTACCCGATTCAGGGTTTCTGGAAATGGGGCGGCGGGTTTCTCAACGAGGCCGGCTTCCTGGATTTCGCAGGTTCCGGCGTTGTGCACCTGACCGGTGCAACAGCCGCGCTGGCCGGTGTGTTGCTGCTTGGTGCGCGTAAGGGCAAATACAGCGCCAATGGACAGATCAATGCTATCCCCGGCTCGAACCTGCCCTTGGCTACTCTGGGTACGTTCATCCTGTGGCTTGGCTGGTTTGGCTTCAACGGAGGCTCGCAGTTGGTTCTGTCCAATATTGCTGACGCCAATGCGGTTGCGCAGATCTTCGTCAACACCAATGCTGCTGCGGCTGGCGGCCTGCTGGCGGCCCTGGTTGTGGCCCGCATCCTGTTCGGCAAGGCTGACCTGACGATGGCACTGAACGGCGCCCTGGCGGGTCTGGTCGCCATCACGGCCGAGCCGCTGACACCTGGCGGATTTCAGTCCACCCTGATCGGTGCGGCGGGTGGCGTAATAGTAGTGTTCTCGATCCTGGCGTTGGACAAGCTCAAGATCGACGATCCAGTCGGCGCCATCTCCGTCCATGGTGTGGTAGGAATCTGGGGATTGCTCGCAGTCTGTCTGACAAACCCCGATGCCACCATCGGTGCGCAACTACTCGGCATCGGCGTGATATTCATCTGGGTATTCGCCGCCAGCATTGTGGTTTGGGCTATCCTCAAGGCAGTAATGGGGATCCGCGTAAGCGAGGAAGAAGAGTACGAAGGCGTGGATATTTCGGAATGCGGTATGGAAGCCTACCCGGAGTTTACCAACAGCAAGAAGTAATCTGTTTGGCCATCTCCGCTTAACAAACAGGGCGCCTTCGGGCGCCCTGTTTGTTTCTGTTGGGTGAACGCAGGACCAAACTTGCAGGGCTGTCTGGGGTCACAATCACAAGCGAATCCCCTTTTAAGCAAGGAGAAAACATGCAAGCTCAGACATTTCAATATCTGATTGACTGGACCGCGCAGTTTCACGCGCACCTCGCCGATTGCCTTGAGGATGGCCTGCAGGAGCAACAGGACCCACGGGCAAAGTGGCTCATGGAGTATCTGGTAGACCACGAGCGGACCATGGCCAGGGAAGTAAAGGGATTCAAGGACCAGGCCGATGAGAAAGCCCTGAAGACCTGGTTGTATGAACACCTCACCGAGACGCTGCCTCCGGATGCAAAGGAGCGGAACCTGCCCTTTGGCACCATGGGTTTTGACGACATCTCGAAAGAGATTTTCGATGTACACAATCAGGTGATAGAGGTCTGGCGTTCAATGAGCGGCAAGGGAGCGATTCCTGAAGCCAGAGAGCTGTCCCAGAACATCTTCGAATTGGAAGAACATGAGACCCTTCGTTTGGCTGATCAGATCAGCAGCTCCCGGGAAATGTAGGAATTAACGGGCACAAGCCGGTTAAATAACAAAAAAAGTTGTTTTCCCTCTAGCCAAATCCTGCTGTTGCGCTATAAATAGCCTGTTTTTTCGGCTTGGGAAAAGGGCGATGAGCGACGAAGATATTGAAGACGAAGAGCTGGTTGATGCGGACGAAGAAGAGGTTGACGATTTACCCGAAGCTGAGGATGACGACGAGCCAGCGGTAAAGCCGCGCAAGAAGGCCGCTGAGGAAGAGTCGCTGGAAGGCTTGTCGCTGGAAGCCAAGGCACGCGAACGTGAAATGCTGGCGCGCCAGATGGAAGAGTTCATGGCCCGCGGCGGCAAGGTGCAGGAAATAGATGCCAACGTGGTCGGCGATCCGCCCAAGAAACCCGAAGGCAAATACGGCAGCCGTCCGATTTAACTACCGCAGGATAGGCGCGGGAAGGGGATGTACTGCCGCCTTGTGCTACCGGCCCCTCGCTGCGGTATAGGCATCTTTCAGGGCAGCTCGGCGTGATGCCCTGGCCAGAGACTGTTTAAGCGTGGCGGGCCTGGTCGGGGCTTAGATGAGCTCATGCATAGTGTTTGCCACTGGCTCTTGTAACTAAGGCCAATCGTGCGGCCGCCGCGTTTTCCTTCAACCCGCTCCATTCGTCAACGAGGCTTTCCAGCTCGGGATGCTCGTGCAGTTCACCGAACAGGCTTTGCTCTGTCAGAGGGCGTAACGACTGACTGAGCAGCCGTTGACGGGCTCTTTGCAAGTCCTGAGTCTGTTTCTGGCTAAGTTGCCGCGCAAGATGAATGCCCTCGTCGTATAGTCGCCTTAATTCCATATCGGTTTTGCCATAGAAGCGCACGTCGTGACGCAAGCGTATCTCGCGTTGAAATTCGGCAAAATTGCCCGGCTGCCACGCAGCCATGGCCTGTCTGGCGTTTTCTACCTGACGGTCAATGTCACGCAGTTCCTGCGTGGTGAATAAGGCGCCGTCGCGCTCGGTGACAGCGGCATGCCAGCGCAACAGCGTAGTTAGCGTGGCACGGGAATAGCCACCGTCACTGGAATGGTCGCCCATCGAAAGCGCATGCTTGATAAGCGAGTCGCGTTCGGGCATATCCCTTCGCAGGTCAATGGCGCCGGCATACAGTGCGCAGGCTTGTTCGTCGATGGCGTCACAACCGGGTTGCCAGAGTACTGCCGCCTCGGTGCCGGAATCCGGCGTACGCGGCATGAAATGCCATTGTTCGCCGTGATGCTCGTAAGGGTCGCCCTTGAGATTGAGCAGACCGCCCAGTATCAGCGTGGACCCGATAGGCGGCGCACTCAGCAACGCAACGGTACCGGGCAGAACAAGTTTCCATTCCGCGTCCATCCAGGTAAAAGGCATTCCCGGAATCGGATCGTTATGATTGACCAGGCGGTGATGGGTCAATGCCTGAGCGCCTTGAACGAAAGCCCGGTCGGCAGCGCGGGGTGCGCCGAAAGTATAGAGCTGGGTGTCGGCAGACCAGTTGCGACGTAGCCATTCAGCCAGCAAAAGCGCAATTGCACCGCCGAGGCTGTGGCCGCAGACGATCAGCGTCTGTTCTCCCGTATAGAAGGCATCGAGATATCGGTTGACGAAAACGGTGGCTGCCTGGAATGCCTTATAAAAACCTCGGTGCGCCTGACCAACGCCTTCCTGATAAAGCACTTGGCGGGCATCCATATCCCGCAAGATATCGTTCATGCCCTCGGTGCCACGTACTGAGATCACTACAACCTGGTCGTTGTGGGTGATAAATGCCTGGGTTTCGGTGGTTTCGTCGTGGAAGAAATGGACGTCTTCTGGATTCTTCCAGCCTTCTGCCGCCTCGGCAGAATAACGTTCCGGATCATAAGGCATCATTTCCAGCCGTTTGGAATAGGGGACTTCTTCGCAAATCAAATGGTATGGGCCTGCAGTGTTGAACAGCGTTGGCTGTTCCATTCTCGGTAACTGTTCGCGCAGAACATTACCTATACTACCCGGCTCTTGATAAGGCGGAGGTGCGGAGAAGTAGGGCTCGCGCGGCTTCCTTTTCTTGCTGAATGATGCATAGGAGAAAGTGCTCATGACAGCCAAGTGGTAGGCATTCAACGCACAGAATGTCTTGTCTGTCGAAAGCATGGGGCTCAGCGCTCGCAACGCTTTTATTTCAATCACATGGTGCGTATTGGGCTGAAGTGCGATGCCTTGCTGCTGCGCAGCCAAACCGGCACTGCGTTTGAGATTGACAGGCGGGCGTGGTTGCCACGCGTCATCCCGGTCAGGCAGATGCTTGTTTGCCGCAACAAAATCACTGACTTCCACCCGATAAAATTTTGCGCCTTCCTTTTGTGCTCGCTCTTCGGCTAGCCAGGTATTGCCGTTGGCGTTGCGCGGGCCGGTGGGAGATTGTTCGGCGGCGACTTGTAGGGCGGTTAAAGGAAGCTTGAAATGTTCTCTGGTGGGTAACCATTTATACCAAGGGTCATCACCGTTGTGTGCGTCAGATAAATCGATCACAGCAAGGCCGCAGTAGTAATTGTCTACCTGCCCAAACCCGTATTCATCCAGGATGCCTTCGTGGCTTTGGCCCTGGCTATCCTGCAGTTTATAGCGTAGGCCTGCGAAGGGGCGCCCAAGGCCGTGCTCATCAACCAGGCGAAAACTGATCCATTGGTTACGCAACGGGCAGCTTAGAGTTTCAATTCCATTTGTATTGATCTTGTCATTCATCCCTGATTACTCCGTGCAGTTAGGGTAAACGGTGCATTCCTGTCCGTTCATCTCGAAAGTTCTAAATTGAGGAGGGTTACGGCACCAAATCCATTTTCCCTTGGAAGTATCTTCCTCCGCACACGGCTTCCAGCCCTCGGAAAATTCAATCCATGTTTCATCTATCGCTGGTTTTTCCTCGGGGTTAACCCGAAAGTTCAGGCGTACAGTTTTGTCCGGCACTTCCCCAATCGCCAGATAGGCTCCATCCCCTGTGCAGTTGAGCAGCTTGCTGATCTGCCCTTTACGGGCGCGGGCGTGGCTTATCTGAAACCACCACGCGCACTCAGCCTGCCTGGTCAAACTGCCATCCGCCTGGAATCCCGGCGCGCTTTCCGGCAGTTCATCCACGATTCTGAGTTCGCCGTTATCGTAGGTCTGTTGCCAGTCCTGTTCTCCATAACGCCCAAAGGTATGAAGCCCGACGCGCCCTAGCTCCATCTCGCAAAAGCCATCCCGGTAGTGAACCGGGATCTTGAAGCGGTATTGGTGTGGCTGGCTTTGGTATTCGGTCTCAAAGGTCTTTACCCGGCTGCGACCGTCGCAGTCGTTGACTACGCTGTAGTGGGCCTGGGCTTTAAGGGAAAAATCCGCCGGTAACTCGCCTTCAAAAATAAACGACTCGCCAGCTAGGCTACCCAGGGTGCCGCAAGCGCTCAGTAACAGGCAGGCGGCGGTCAGGACAGGCAGCCGCGGTAACAAGAGTAATGAGTCAGATTTCATAATGGTTCACTTGGCCGACTGGTAGGGCATGGCAAGGTTGCTCATGAATGGCGCTGCGTTGCAGACGTGATTTCGTGGTGGCAGCGTCTGAAGTGCTCGTCCGCTGTTTCGCCGCTTCGGGCTAGCCAGGCCGGATGTTCACGCGCGCGTGGATCGAGTTGGTACTGGAGAAGAAACTGAATCTGCTCTGTGGTGTGCCAGCCTAGGAGCTTTGCCGTCGCAAACTGTTGTTGAAGCCAGTCTGGCAAATCTTCTGTTTCCAGTAGACGTGCCGTTGCTGACGGATGGTTGTCCCACAGCCACAACTGCTGGTTATGCATACGAATCGCATCGGCTACGGGTTCCGGTTCGGGTATGTCCAGCCAGGGCGTGTCAAAGGGCGAAGGGCAACGAGCGGGATGGGGATTGTCGGTACGTTGCCAATGTTCTTTATCCCAGCACAGAACACTGTCCAGCGGACCGAGCAGTAGCGGCAGTTCTTCAGGCTGCAGGGTGCGCAAATGATGTGCAATCACCCGGCTGTCCTGAAACCGATAAAGTGCTTGCGTGCCGTTATCCCGTATCAGCATGCGCGCGCGCCAGTGTGCGGTAACTGCCGCTAGATCAATAGCTTTTGCGCTGGCAATCCAGCCCCAATGCTGTTCAGGCTCTTTCAGCAGTTGGGGCAATATGGTGCCTGCATCGGTCAACCGCACCAGCCACGGACCGATATCCGCAAGGTCGTTTACAGCCGTACCCTGATACAGGTTGACGTAGTCCCGCATCACGTCAGCCTGAAACAACATGGGGATTGGATCTGGTTCTGCCAGGCGGTCAATGACGAGCAGAAACTCGCGCCCAAGGGTCCGTTGTTCGTCGAGCCAGCGCCAAGCAATATCCGTCATGCTGGAACCCCCGTCTCGCATGTGCCCTCAAGACACACCTCGCAGATAGGGCAGCGGCTGGCGCCTAGTTGGCGAGCGAGGCGCGCCTGTTGAATTTGTGCGGTGCCGAGGGTGCTGAAAGTTCTTTCCTTGGACATGCCCGCTTGGCTATTGCTTTGAGCAGTTCGGGTCGTCTCCCCTGTCTGGGCCTTGCCTGCCTTGTTGGGAACGGCAGGCAGTTCGACTTGTATTCCCGATCCTCGACCGGCAGCGCCGCCCGACTTTATCCTGATCGCCGGCCCGCTCAGCGTGACGCCACTCGGATCCAGTTTAAGAAAGCTGCCGCCACCCCTGGCAGTCAATTCCATGCCGGCATCGATCACTACTTTGTCGCCGGCGTAGTAGTGGATCTCGTCACCCGCTTCGACGAAGTAGCCTGCGCCGGTTTTCAGGTGCTGGGTGTTACCTACCGTCAAATGATCATTGGCCCTGGTTTCGGTCTTGCGCTCGCCGTGGATGGTGCGGTGTTCTTCTTTCAGAAACTCGCTGTAGCTATTGGCTTCGACGAGGTCGTGGCGTTCATGGCCGATGCGGATGGTCTGGTCGTGCTGGATGTTCTGGTCCCAGTTGCGCTGGGCGTGGATGACTATCTGTTCCTGGCCCTTCTTGTCTTCGATGCGCAGTTCGTTAAAGCCCTCACCGCCTGGGGTGCTGAGGGTTTTGAGCACGCTTTGGGTTTTATTGGCGGGCAAGTCATAGGGAACCGGGTGTTCCCGGTGATACAGGCAGCCCGTGACCAGCGGCTGATCCGGGTCGCCTTCCAGAAAGGAAACCAGCACTTCCATGCCGACGCGGGGGATGGTGACGCCGCCGTAGCGGTCGCCGGCCCAGCTGCTTGATACACGTAGCCAGCAACTGGTCTTGTCATTGACCTGGCCGTGACGATCCCAGTGGAACTGTACCTTGATGCGGCCGTACTGGTCGCAGTGAATCTCTTCGCCTTCGGGGCCGGTGACCACCGCGGTTTGATTGCCCAGCACCTTGGGTTTCTTGTGGTTTAAGGCGGGGCGGTAGAACACATCCCAGGGTATCGCTTTGAAGCGGTTGCGATAACCCTGCGGAAGGCCGCCCCGCGTGAACCCATCTTCTGGCTTGACGTCACTGGTAATGGATTCTTCCAGCACCTGCGGCTGTTTGCCCTCGTGGTGAATCTCGGTGAGCAGCCACAGGTCATTCCAGTCTTTTCTGCTGTGGTTGGTCAGGGCGAGAAAGTGACCGCTGATCAATAACGGCTGGTCGCTTTCACCTTCGGCCAGACGGTAGTCGCTACGGTGGCGCTCCAGGCTGCGCTGGGCCAGTTGCTTGCCGCGCTTGCGGTCGATAAAGCGGCCGGGGTAGTCGTAGTCTTCCAG